>Ga0075424_100003726_pt1 | contig 14308 bp, 19 predicted proteins | sample SoiMethybrSBSTD3_FD_75301 | JGI IMG/M metagenome (GOLD analysis project Ga0075424, IMG submission 75301) | Bulk soil microbial communities from a Populus tree surrounding site in Tennessee, USA - Soil MetaG P. TD hybrid SBSTD3 | ecosystem: Environmental > Terrestrial > Soil > Tree plantation... | reverse complement strand
CGGCGGTCGGGCTCGTCGCGTTCGCAGCCAGGCCGCTCTTCTTCGCATCCGTCGATGCCGACGTCGCCCGTGCCGGCGGGCTTCCCGTCAATGCCCTCGGCCTCGGTTTCCTGCTCGTCCTCGGGCTCTCGGTCGCGGAGACGAGCCAGATCACGGGAGCGCTCCTCGTCTTCGCCCTGCTGGTCACGCCCGCCGCGACCGCCCACCAGCTGACTGCGCGGCCGATGCTCGGGATCGCCCTCTCGGTCGGGTTTGCCTTGGCCGTTACCTGGCTCGGGCTCGCGTTCGCCTACTTCTCGATCTACCCGGTCGGCTTCTACGTCACCTCACTTTCATTCGGGCTCTACGTCCTCGTGCGCACGGGACGCGTCCTGGTCCATCGCCGAGCGAGCGCACGGCTTGCGCTGGAGGCAGCCTGATGTTCGCGCACGAGTTCATGCGCAACGCGCTCGTCGCGGGCACCTTCGTCGGGCTCGCCTGCGGCCTGGTCGGGTACTTCGTCGTCCTCCGCGCCCAGGTCTTCGCCGGAGACGCTCTCAGCCACATCGCGTTCACCGGCGGTCTGGCGGCCGCGGTGCTCGGCCTCGACATCCTCGCCGGCGTCTTCGCGGCGACGATCCTCGGCGGGATCGTCATCGGCCTGCTCGGAGACAAGGCCCGCGCCGATGACGTGGCCATCGGCTCCTTCTTCGCCTGGTCGCTCGGCCTCGGAGTGCTCTTTCTGACGATCTTCACGACCCAGAAGAGCGCCGGGAACGGCACCGCCGGCGTGCGGGTTCTGTTCGGGTCGATCTTCGGGCTCAGCCGGTCCGATGTCCGAACGTCCGTCGTTCTCTCGCTCCTCGCCTGCGCGCTCCTGCTCGGAATCGCTCGGCCGTTGCTCTTCGCCTCGCTCGACGACGCCGTCGCCGCGGCCCGGGGCGTGCCGGTCCGCTTGCTCGGGCTCGGTTTCCTCGCGCTGCTCGGCCTCGTCGCGGCGCAGGCGACTCAGGCGGTCGGGGCGCTTCTCCTTCTCGGCCTGCTCTCGGCACCCGCAGGCGCCGCGCACAGGCTGACCGCGACCCCTTACCGCGGCCTGCTTCTCTCGGCGGTGTTCGCGGTCGCCTCGATCTGGATCGGACTGACCCTGAGCTACGTCTTTCCGACCCTGCCGCCGAGCTCGATGATCATCGCCGCCGCCGTCGGGATCTACGTGCTTGCCCTCCCCGCCAGGGTAACGTGACGTGATGGACCCCGAACGGGCACGAGAGCTGCTGGCGCAGGAACGCCAGCGAATCGAGCGAGCGCTCGCCGGGCTCGCGCATACGGACACGGGCGAGGAAGCCGACGAGTTCGACGCGGGCAACCTCGCATCCGACCTCTACCAGGACGAGCTCGACGAAGGCCTCGCCCAGAGTTTGCGCCAGGAGCTCGCTGCCGTCGAGCGCGCCGAGGCCCGGCTCGGAGCAGGCACCTACGGCCTTTCGATCGAGAGCGGCCAGCCGATTCCCGACGAGCGGCTGGAAGCCATCCCGACGGCAGAGCGCACCGCCGAAGAAGAAGCTCGGCGGGCGTAGGAGGGTTTGGCGCAAAACAGTCTGTGCCGCCGGGCCGCGCTGCTCGCCCCCTGGCAGCGTCCTCAGTCGCGCCCATATCTATGGATATGGACGCTCCCTGCGTCCTCCCCAGCGAACGACCATCGCACCCCGGCGACGAGCGGTCTTACGCCAAACTCTCCTAGGCGGCCGCCGCGGCCGCCACTCGCTCGGCGGCGTTATTGCACTCGGCCTGATGGTCAGGCGATTCGTGGGTCGCGAACCGCTCCGCAACGCGGACCACTTCCTGGCCGAGCGTCTCGAGCTGAAGCCCGATCGCGTCGTTCTGGAGCTGCCCGTCATCGTCGAAGGCTTGCCAGGCCGATGCAACCGGCACGACGTACGGAACGGCCCAGCCGCGTAACGCCCGGACCGAGAACTCCATCGTGTTGATCGCCTGCAGGCCCTGAGTCCCGCCCGCCGCGCTGATCAGCCCGATCACCTTGTCGTGCAGGTACGAGGGATCACGAGAGCCGAGCAGGTGCAACCAGTCGAGCGCATTCTTGAGCGAGCCCGAGATCGTGCCCTGATAGAGCGGGCTACTCCAGATCAGCCCGTCGGCCGCGTAACAGGACTCGATCACCCGCGTCGCCGCCTCGTCCGGCTCGTTGTCGTCGGAGTTGTACATCGGCAGGTCGAGCTCCCGAAGATCCAGCAGCTCGGTCTGGGCGCCCGCCGCCTCGGCTCCTTCCAGCGCCTTCAGCAAGGCAGCTCGGCTCTTCGAAACCATCGCCAACGAGCCGCCGAGGCCGACGACCCTCAGCTTCCGCCCGCTCACCGGTTGACATCCGGGGCCTCGCCGAGCGCCGTGCGCCGGCGGAGGAGATCCCAGCACTGGTCGAGACCGACCTTGATCGAGTCGAGACGGCGGCTGTCTTGCTCGCTCAGGCCGCCCTCTGCGACGCGCCCGTAGAGCTCTTGTTCTTCGCCGACCAGCCGCTCGATGCGAGTCTGGAGCTCGCTGTCGTCCACCTCACTCCTCCGGCTTCGGCCGCGTCGGGGAGTCGACGCAGACGACCCGAGCCGGCTCGTCGCCCAGCACTTCGTACGAGTGGGCAACGCCGGCCGGCGTCACGATCACATCGCCGGGACCGGCGTCGAGGCTCTCGCCCTCAACCGTCCACCGCATCCGGCCGGAGCGGATGGTGATGACGTGATCCTGGGGCGGATCGTGGACGTGTATCTCCTTCACCTGGCCGACGGGATGCGTGACGAGGTGGACCTCGAGGTTGTCGAGCCAGATGCCCTCGTCCTCGCTGTTCGGCCGCGCGAAGCGGCTGTAGTTGGTCTTGTCGGTGATCTTGACCATGCTCGCTCCGTTCCGCTCTGGGTTGGCCAGCCGATCCTCGCACAACGACGGCGTGCGGCAGCGGCCCACGGAGGGGCCGGAGAGAATTCGCGCTGGGCGACTGCTAGCCGGCGCCGGGAATGAACACGTGGATCGCGAGTGCGATCACGCTCATCGCGGCGATCGCAAAGCAGATCGACGTCAGGAACGCCGTCGCCATCACGAAGGCATGGGTGTTTGGATCGAGTCTCATGGCCGCAGAGATCGAGGACTCACTGTGGTCCAGGACGGGTCATCTGTCGACCCCCTGGGGCGAAACCAGTCGTGCTACTTTCGAGTTATATGAACAAGGTGCAAAATCAGGCCGCCGTCTGTCCTCACTGCAAGAAGCCGTTCGACGGCGAGCTGCTCGCCGAGGGCTCGCGACACGAGGGCTTCAAGTGCCCGCACTGCAGCCTGTTCGTGCCGGCCGAGCGCGCGAACGGCGACGACGCCGCTTCTTCATAGCCATTCGGTAGTCCCTCGTTCAAGGGATGCGCGATCGTTGCCGATGAGCAGTCCGTGGCGATCGATTTCAGAGCCCCGCGGACCGAGGAGCTCCGGCTGCCGCTCGGGCTCGCCTGGATCTCGGCGATCCCGGCTCAGCTCGTGCTTGCCGGGATCGTCGGCGCCAGCTTCCTGATCCGTTTCGTCGTCGCACTCGCCCACGCGACGCCGCTCTACTTTCCCGACGAGTACATCTACGCGACACTGGCGCGCTCGCTGGCGGAGCACGGCCGCCCCCTGATCCGCAGCTCGCCGGCGCACTTCCCCGCTCTGCTCGAGCCGCTCGCGGCCGCGCCGTTCTGGCTCTTCCACGACCCGGTGCTGGCCTACCGGCTGACGCAGGCGGAGAACGCGCTCGTCATGTCGATTGCGGCGGTCCCGGTCTACCTGCTCAGCCGGCGCCTCGGGCTCGGTAGCGGGCTTGCCCTCGTCGCCGCGGCGCTCACCGTCGCCTCGCCGAATCTGTTTTTCGTCTCGTTCGTTCTGGCGGATCCGCTCGCCTACCCGCTCGTGCTGACAACCATCTACGTGGGCGTCTGCGCGCTCGCGCGGCCCAGCCGCGGCGGCCAGATCGCCTTCATCGTGCTCGCCGCCTTGACGGCCTTGACGCGGATCCAGTACGCCCTTCTGCCGATCGTGTTCGTCGCGGGCGCGATCGCGGTCGAGCGGGGCTCGGTCCGCAGGACGCTCCGAAACTTCCGACTGACGTGGGGAATCTTCCTCGCGCCGCTCGCGGCGCTGATCGCGGTCGGCCCAAGCCGCGTGCTCGGCTACTACAACAGCGTCGTCAAGCTGCACATCGACGCCGGCGCGATCGCCCACTGGATCGCGACCGACTCGATGCTTCTTGTGTACTGCGCGGGCTGGGTGCTGATCCCGGGCGCCCTGATCGGCTTCGCCTACGCACTCGGCCGTCCTCGGTCTCGCGAGGAGGCGGCCTTTGGGGGCGTCACCGCAGGACTGCTGCTGATCCTGTTCGCCGAGACGTCGCTCTACGCCTCGAACGGCTCGCCGCGTTTCCAGGAGCGGTACTTCATGGCGTTGCTCCCGCTCGTGCTGCCGTGGTTCGGGCTCTACCTGAAACGCGGGCTCCCAGCGCGGCTCGCGACCTGCCTGGTCGCGGTCGTCCTGCTCGCGGTCTCCGCCCGTGTGCCCCTCGCGCCGTACGCCGTCGCGAACAACAAACAGGATTCGCCCTTCCTGCTCGGGGTCTTCCGGCTCGAGCACGCATTCGGCGGCGTCGCGAACGGCTCGCTTGCGATCGCGGTCGTGGCCGGACTCCTCTCGGCGCTGGCCGCCGCAATCGCCTGGCGTCCGCGACTCGCGACCTACGCTCTCGCCTTCACGCTCGCGCTGGCCGCTGCCGCCTCCGCGGGCTCGATCTCCTTCGACCGGAACACGGCGAACTCGGTTCGCGCCGATTTCCTCCCGGCCGACTCGGGCTGGGTCGACCATTCGGGGCTTCACCACGTGCTGCTGATTCACACGCCGGCGACGCTCCACGCCCGCTCGCTCGAGCAACTGTTCTGGAACCGCTCGATCGACGACGTTCTCTACTTCGAGCAGGCGTCCCAGGTCGACGCCTTCGGCAACCGGCGCGTCAAGCCCGCCTCCGACGGCCGGCTGGTCAGCGGCGGCAAGACGGTTCGCGCGCCGCTGCTGATCTCGAACTACGCGGTCCGCATGCGCCTGCGCGACGCGAAGCTGATCGCCCGCGCGAAGGGCTACGACCTCTGGCGGCCCATCGGCACGCCTAGGGTGGCGCTGTTCGTCGGCGGCCTCTACCACGACCGCTGGCTCGCCCAGGCCGGGACGGTCGAGATCTGGCCGGCGAGCGGGACGCACGTGCGAGGCACGTTGCGCTGGCGCCTCTCGCTCCCGAGTGGGACGCTGCGGACGGTGCTGAGGCTGCGCGCCCCCGGCGTCCACCGGCGAGTCGTCGTCCTGCCGCGGCGAAGCGCCACCGTCATCGTCCCTGTGAACGGCCGCGGCCCGTGGACGCTCCACTACGAGACCAAGCGGCCCGGCTACCTGACCGACGGCCGCACGATCTCAGTCAAAGCCGAGACGCCAGTTTTCACCCCAAGCCAGTAGGTCGGAGTTCTTCGCTGGTGGTTGGGTCCAGCTGGAGCGGGGTCGTTGAAGTGGTCTATCTTGGGGTGCCGTTCGTGCTCGCGTCGGGCGTGATCGGTCTCATCGCGCGAACGCAGCAGCCTGACGCCATCGCGAAGAGGCAGCTAGCGGGCCCCCTTTTTCGTGTCACCGCCGGGCTTACGGTTCTGGTTCTCGTCGTATTTGCTCGCTGAGCGTTCCTGCGATCCCGTCTCCGCGTGCAGGCGGAGCCGGATTCACTCCGGCGGAGCCGCGCAACGAAAAGCGACAACGCTGCCAAGAAGGAGGGGGCTCACGGGGCAACCATGGGGTTCCCCCGTGCTATTAGACGCAGTCCTTTAGTCCCTGCGCTTCCGGCAGGGACTCGAGCTTCTTGAGCGTGTTGTTCTCGATCTGCCGGATTCGCTCGCGCGTAACCCCGAAGGCCTTGCCGACCTCCTCCAGCGTGCAGGGCTGCCCGCCGGTGAGCCCGAAGCGCAGCTCGATCACCTTACGCTCGCGTTCGGGTAGCGAGGAAAGCGCGTGCTCGATGTCCTCGCGCCGAAGCGAGAGCGATGCGTGCTCGTCGGGTGACTCGATCTGGTCGTCCTCGACGAAGTCGCCGAGCTCGGAGTCTTCCTCTTCGCCGATCGGCTTCTCGAGCGAGACCGGGTGCTGGGCCATGCGCAGGATCTCGCGGACCTCGCTGGTCGTCATCTCGAGCTCGACGGCAATCTCGTCGGGCCGCGGCTCGCGTCCGAGCCGCTGGACGAGCTGGCGCTCGATGTGCACGACCTTGTTCAGCTTCTCGACCATGTGCACGGGGATCCGGATCGTGCGCGCCTTGTCGGCGATCGCTCTGGTCACCGCCTGGCGGATCCACCAGGTCGCGTAGGTCGAGAACTTGTAGCCCTTGCGGTAGTCGAACTTCTCGACCGCGCGGATCAGGCCGAGTGAGCCCTCCTGGATCAGGTCGAGGAAGCTGAGGCCGCGACCGAGATAGGACTTCGCGATCGAGACGACAAGGCGGAGATTCGCCTCGATCATCTGTGTCTTCGCGGACATGTCTCCGCGCTCGATCCGCTTCGCCAGGTAGACCTCTTGGTCAGCGGTCAGCAGCGGCACCTTCCCGATCTCGCGCAGGTAGAGCCTGAGCGAGTCGAGCGACGGCTCGACGGTCAGGTCGAGCTTCGGCGTCTTGACCTCTTCCTCGGCGAGGTTGGGCTGCTCGTGCGGGGGATGCTTGTGCGTCTCGCCCTCGACGAGCTCGACGCCGTGGTCGATCAGATAGGTGTAGAAGTCCTCGACCTGTTCTTTGCTGAGGTCGACCTCGTCGAGTCCGGATGCGATTTCGTCGTAATTGAGGACCCCCTTCTCGAGTCCCTCCTGAACGAGCTTCTGGAGTTCTTCGACCTCGGGGAGCGAAATTTCGACGGTGAGCATCGACCTCCGCTTTCTCGTGCTGGTTGGACTTGGGGGCTAGACCGACTCAGACACGTGAAGCGGCCGGTCACGCCGTCCCTCCCCGGCTCACTCCCGCGCGGCGGTGATGTTAGCGCGGAAGGACGCAGTTTGGAAGAAAAGTTTTAGCTCTGCGCGGTCAATTCGCCGACGGTCTCGCCGCGGCTGTTCCGGACCGGCACGCGTTCGAACTCGCCGTCGAGCTCGTGGCCGAGGCGCCCGAGGAATGCTGCGATCGCCGGCCGTAGTGCGCGGTAGCCACCGTCCTGGGTCTTCAGCGCGATCCCGAGCCCGTCCGGGCCGGCCGCGCAGAAGAGCGCCTCCGCGCCGCCCTTGGCAACCCAGCCCGGCAGCGCCCGCATCAGCTCGGTGTCGGGTTGGCGGGCGCCCCCGACCAGCTGGGGGTTCGCGCGCATAGCCCCCGCGACACGCGCACCGCCTTCTCTCGTCTCGAGCTGCGAGAACATGAACGCGATCCGCTCGAGTGGGAGCGCGAAGCAGACGACGCCGCAGCCGTCGACTGCCGTTTCGATCTGACTGGGCTCGAGCTCGGCAGCTGCCGCGATCTCGGCCAGGATGTCTTCCTGAAGCGGGTGGCCGGCAAGCCGGTACCCCTTGGTCTCCCAGCCGCGGGCCCAGCACGCAGCGAGCATGCCGGCATGTTTGCCGGAGCAGTTGTGGAAGATCGGTTCCGGCGGACGGCCCTCCTGAAGGCCGACCTCGAGCTCGTCCTCGGTCGCAGGCGCCTTGGCGAGCAGCCGCCTGACGGCATCGATCTGCTCGGGCTCGGCGCGATGAGAAGCCGAGGCGATCGCGATGTCCGCGTCGTCGAGGTCGTCGCGGGAGCGAACGAGCGGCAGCGCCTGGAAGGGCTTCGCCGAGGACCGAAGCGACGTCAGAAAGGCGGCGTCGCCCGCCTCGGCGACAACGCGTCCCTCCTGAACTGCCACCGCGTGAACGAGGTGCACGGATTCCACGAACGGCCCCCGGTGCGCGGCTACGCTGATCGGGTCCATGAGGCCGGAAGCCTATGCCTGAGCTGCCTGAGATGGAGGCGTGGCGACGCGCCTTGGACGAGCCCGTGAGCGCCTTTCCGGTCGAGCAGGCCGGGCCGGCGCACATCGCGACGCTGAAGACCTTCGACCCGCCGCTGTCGGCGCTCGACGGCCGGCGCCTCGCCGGGGCCCAGCGGCGTGGCAAGCGGCTGCTCTTCCCGACCGCGGACGGAGAGCTCGTCCTGCTCGTGCACCTGATGACCGCCGGAAGGCTGCGCTACCTGGCGGCCGGGGAGAAGGGCCCGAAGTCGCCGGCCTTCCGACTTCGCTTCGAGGGCGGCGCCGAGCTCGTGCTCACGGAGGCCGGCTCGAAGAAGCGCGCCGGGGTCTGGCTGCTGACGCCCGAAGCGGCCGAGGAGGAGCTGGCCCACCTAGGGCCGGAGGCGCTCGGGCTCGGCGCCGACGCCCTCGGGGAAATCCTCGCCTCGGACTCGCGTCGGCTCCATTCATTGCTTCGAGACCAGCGCGCGATCGCCGGCATCGGCCGCGCGTGGGCGAACGAGATCCTCCACCACGCGCAGCTCTCTCCATATGCCTTGTCCGGGGACCTGGACCCGGGACAAGTGGACCGCCTCGCCGAGGCGATCGACGCGGAGCTCTCGCGCGGCCTCGAGCTGCGCGAGCGTGGTGCCACCGACAATCGCGTCTACCGAGTGCACAAGAAGCTCGCGGAACCCTGCTACGTCTGCGGCACGCCGATCGCTCGTGTCGACTACGAGGAGCACACGGTCTACTACTGCCCCTACTGTCAGACCGGCGGCCGCATCCTGAAGGACCGGCGCCTCTCGAAGCTCCTGAAGTGAGCGAGATCATGCAGGCCCTCTACCAGGGCGATGACGAGACCGCGCGCCGGCTGGCGGAGACCGCGGAGCTCGACATCTTCGAGGCAGCCTCGCTCGGTGACGTTGCCCGCTTGGGCGAACTGCTGGGCGAAGATCCGGCGCTGGCGCAGACACGTTCGGACGACGACTTCACAGCGCTTCACTACGCCGCTTTCTTCGACGGGCCGGATGCGGCGCGGCTCCTGCTCGAGCACGGTGCCGACGTCAACGCCTTCGCAGACAACGAGCTCGGCGTACACCCGCTCAACAGCGCGGCCGCGGCCGGCAGGCGCGACGTGGCGGCGATCCTGCTCGAGCACGGCGCCGATCCGAACGCCCAAACCGGCCGCGGCTTCACCCCGCTCGACGCCGCCCGCGAGAACGGCGACGACGACCTGGCCGAGCTCCTCCGTTCGCACGGCGCGCGGGACGAGCCGGGGAAGACTTAGTAACAGACTGTTACTTGGCCTTCACGTGCGCCCGCGTCACCTCGGCCGGGGAGCGGCAGCCGAGCAGGGTCAGGCCTAGCTCCAGCTCGCGCCGTAGGAGCTCCAGCACGTCTCGCACGCCCGACTCACCGCCGACGGCAAGGCCCCAGATGACGGGACGCCCGACGAGCACGGCCCGCGCGCCGAGCGCCAGGGCCTTCACGACGTCTGTGCCGCGGCGGACGCCGCCGTCGACGAGGACCTCGACCCGCTCGCCGGCGGCTTCGACGACCTCGGGCAGCGCGTCGAGGGAGGCCGGGACGCTGTCGAGCTGACGGCCGCCGTGGTTGGAGACGATCACGCCGGCTGCGCCGTGCTCGGCCGCGAGCAGCGCGTCCTCGGCAGTGAGAATCCCCTTGAGCACGAGCGGCAACGGACAGGTCTCGCGCAGCCATTCGAGGTCACGCCAGGTCAGCGTGGCATCGACAATCCTGCTGAGGTCGGCGTGGAAGTCCTGCCGCGCCAGCGGGCCCGGGATGTTCGGCAGGCCGAACTCCTGCGGAAGCGCAAACGCGGCGCGCAGGTCTCGCTCACGACGCCCAGCAACCGGGAAGTCGATGGTGAAGACAACCGCCTCGAACCCGGCTTCTACGACCCCCGCGAGCAGGTCGGCAGTGAAGGGGCGGTCGCTCGACCAGTAGAGCTGGAACCAAAGGTGCGCACCCGGGGCCGCCGCCGCAAGCTCGGCGGGTGTCGCGCTGGAGAGGGTTGACTGGCACATAACCGTCCCCATTTCCGCCGCGGCGCGGGCAGTCGCCGCCTCGCCGTCGTCATGCGCGAACCGCTGGAACGCGGTCGGCGCCACAAGGATCGGCATCGAGATCTTCCGGCCGAGCAGTATGGTCGCCGTCGTGACCTCGCCGACGTCGGCGAGCATGCGCGGACGAAGCTGCCAGCGGAAAAACGCCTCCACGTTGTCACGGAGCGTCACCTCGTCGCCGGCGCCACCCGCGAAGTACCCGAACGCCCCCGGCTCGAGCAGGCGCTCGGCTTCGAGCTCGTAGTCGCGGATGTTGAGCAGCATCACTCGGGCAGGCGGACGTGCAGCGTCTCTTCCTCGACCCTCACCGAGCCGCCGAGCGCACGCACGAGCAACGCCGCGACGGCAGCTCCGAGATCCCGGAGGTCCTCACCGAGCACGACCGGCGCCGACGCCGGCGTGATCGGCGCGATCGTCAACTCTGGGCCGGCGGCGGTGATCTCCACGAGCTCGACCCCGCCGTGCCGCAGGGCGCATTGCGCCTGGGCGGTGACCGCCCGCTGCGTGGCCTCGAGGTCGACCCGGACCGCCCCACCCTCTCCACTGACCCTGACGCGGTCCTCTCCCAGCGCCGCGGCGGCTTCGCGCGCGAGCTCCAGGGTGTCGGCGTCCCGAAGGTTCGGCTGGTAGCGGCCGGCCTCGATCCTCGCCGCCAGCCCGAGCTCGTCGAGCAGCTCCACCATCTGCCCGGCCGCGGCATCGATGATCTCGACGTAGCGCGAGGCAGGCTCCTCGAGCGTCTCGGCGCGGATCAGGGTCTTTGCAAACCCGCTGACGGTCGCAAGCGGCGTCCGCAGGTCGTGGGCGGCAAGCGTGACAAGCCGGGGGAACTTGGGTTCTTCGTTCACTTCGCTACGGTTGCTTCGGGATGAACGACGGAGTTCATTTTCTTGAGGATCTTCAGGCATCGCCCCCCGACGTGCGAATCGGGCTCTCACGCGCCGGCGTCAGCGGCGTGCGGAAGGCGATCCGGATCCGTTACGGCGAGAACGAGAAGCTGATCTCCGCCGACATCGATTGCACGGTCGATCTCGATCCCAAGCAGAAGGGCGTCCACATGTCGCGCTTTCCCGAGCTGTTCGAAGAGGCGATCGAGGAGGTCGTGATCGAGGAGGCGCTCCTTGTCGAGCAACTCGCCGCCCATATCGCCGCGCAGATCCTCGAACGGCAGCGCGCACTGCGCGCGGAGGTCAAGATCGTCGCGCAGTATCCGCTCGAGCGGCGGACGCCCGTGACCGACCTGCCGACGCAGGAGCTCGTCTCGCTGATCGGGCTCGCCGCCGCGTCAGAGGGCGCAACGCGGCGCGTCGTCGGCGTCGAGGCGACCGGAATCAACGCCTGCCCGTGCGCGCAGGGGCTCGTGCGCGAAAGCTCGCGGGAGCGGCTCGAGGAAGCCGGCTTCGACAGCGAGGACATCGACCGCATCCTCGAGCTCGTGCCGCTCGCGACGCACAACCAGCGCGGTCGTGGGACGCTCTACGTCGGCACCGAGGAGCCGGTCAATGCAGAGCAGCTCGTCCAGATCGTCGAGCGTTCGATGAGCGCGCCCGTCTACGGACTGCTCAAGCGGCCCGACGAGTTGCACGTCGTCGAGCAGGCCCATACCCATGCGCGCTTCGTCGAGGATTCCGTGCGCCTCGCGCTCCACGGCACGCTCGAGACGTACTCGCTCGACGACGCAGACTTCCTCTTCTCTCGGCAGCTGAACTTCGAGACGATTCACGACCACGACGTGGTAGCGGAGCGGTTCGGGACCGTCGGCGAGCTCCGCACGGAGCTCGAGGACGGCGAGCCGCTCGCTCGCCACACCGAGCTGCGCGAGTGGCTCGCCCCTTAGTCCGCCTCAGACCTGAATCTGGTACCGGCTCACCCAGTCGTTGACGACGCCCCAGTCGAGGTTGGCAAAGAAGGCGTCGATGTATGAGCCGCGGTCGGTCTGGAAGTCGATGAAGTACGCGTGCTCGTAGACGTCGAGCGCGACCAGCGGCGTCGCGTTCCAGATCGGGTAGGTGTTCTGCGCATCGCCGACGTAGTTGAAGAGGCGGCTCTCGTCCCAGTCGTACGCGGTCCAGGCCCAGCCGCGCCCGGCCATCCCGCTCGCCTTCAGGTCGCGGGCCCAGTCCTCGACGGAACCAAAGTCGCGCTCGATCAGCCTGCCGATCAGCCCGTCCGGAGCGCCCCCGTTTCCGCCGAGGTGCTCGAAGTAGATCTCGTGGTTCTTGATCCCGCCGATCGCGAAGGACAGCTCGACCTTGAGCGCGCGCAGCTCGGAGTAGACCTGGTTCGCCGAACCGAGATCGACGGAGCCGAGCTTCTCCAGGATCTCGTTCCGCTTGTTCACGTACCCCTCGTAGAGCTTGTAGTGCGCCTCGACGCTCTCGCGCGAGATGCCGTCGAGCTCGAGCAGCTCGGGCTTCAGCTGTCGCGGGGTGATCTCCTCATGGTTGAAGGCGAGCGTCGCCACGTCGGCTCCTTTCGTTTCCGGACGCGCGCGAGCATAGCCTCCTCGCCGCGCCAACCAGGCTCCAACGCTGTAGCCTCGCTTCTAGTCGAGAGGAAGGGAGGAGAACGTATGCCATTCGAGGTTCCTCCGCTGCCGTACGACTACGCGGCGCTCGAGCCGTACATCGACGAGCAGACGATGCACCTGCACCACGACAAGCACCACCAGGCCTACGTTGACAAGGCGAACGCGGCGCTCCAGGGAACCGAGTACGAGAACAAACCAGTCGAGCACGTTCTCGCGCTTCTGGACGAGCTCCCGGAGGACATTCGGACAGTCGTCCGGAACAACGCCGGGGGCCACGCGAACCACTCGTTCTTCTGGGAGATCATGGGCCCGGACGGCGGTGGGGAGCCCGAAGGACAGCTCGCAGACGCGATCGACGACGTCTTCGGCAGTCTCGATGAGCTGAAGAAGGCGATGAACGACGGCGGCGTCAACCGCTTCGGCTCAGGCTGGACGTGGCTCGTGTACGACGGCACCGGCCTCGCCGTCTACTCCACGCCGAACCAGGACTCGCCGATCATTCAGTCGGACGAGCCGATCATCGGCATCGATGTCTGGGAGCACGCCTACTACCTCAAGTACCAGAACCGCCGGCCCGACTATCTAGAGGCCTGGTGGAACGTGGTCAACTGGCAGGGCGTCTCCGAGCGGTTCGAGCAGGCCACCCGCAAGGAGCACATCAAGACCGGATGAACAGCGCGAGCCGCCGGGGCAACTGGCCCCGGCGGCTCGGATGTCTTTAGCTACGAATGACCTTGCTCTTGGTCGGGAGGTAACACGTCGCGGCCTGGGCTGCCGGCAAGACCGCGCGAATTTTCAGCTTCGTCGGCAGCTTGATCGTGAACGTCGCCGAGGTGGTCTCGGTCGGCTTAGTCCCCTGCGTCAGCGTCGTCAGCGTGACGTGTTTGAGGCTGACCCACTTCGAATTCCGAAGTCGCTGGAAAACGGTGAACTTGCCGACAAACGTCTGGGCGGCGGTCACCGAGACGCTGAACTTGTTCTTGGCGAGCTTCTTCAACGAGAGCACCGGCGTCGTCTCGACCGACACGGTCGGGCTCGTCACGTTTTTCTGCTTCGCCTGGTAGCCGGTTTTCATGCTCGGCTTGGCGGCGTAGGTGAAGGCCCCACCGGTCGTCGTCGTGACCGTCGTCACCTTCTTGAACGCGGTTTGGCCACAGTCCTGAGCCAGGATGTCGACGCGCTGGCCGCTCTTCAACGTCGAGAGGACACCGGAAAGTGTCGTCGAGCCGCCGTAGGCGACCACAGTCGGCGACGCCTTGAGCGTCAGCGTCGTCGGCGCGGCCGCCGCAGACGCCGCGCAGAGCGCCAACAGGATCGCAATCGAGATCAGCTTCTTCATCTTCGCAAGCCTCCTTTTTTCTCTGCCTGCTTAGACCATGCCCCTTCGAAGACGAATTTAGGCGGTCAATTTACGAGCTGTTTACGCCGTGCTATGACTGCCAAATGCGGGCGCTCGTTACGGGAGGTACAGGCCGGGTCGGCTCGGCGATCGCCTTACGCCTTGAGGAAGCCGGTTGGTCCGTCGTGGCGGCTGGTCGGGCGGCGGGAGACGTCTCCCGGCCGGATGAAGCCCGAGCCCTCGTGGATCGGGGCGTTTCCGACCTCGGCGGAATCGACCTGCTCGTAAACGGCGCCTCAGAAGGATTCACGCCGAAAAACGTTCTCGAGCTGACCGAAGCGGACTGGGACCTCGC
>Ga0075424_100003722_pt1 | contig 14322 bp, 14 predicted proteins | sample SoiMethybrSBSTD3_FD_75301 | JGI IMG/M metagenome (GOLD analysis project Ga0075424, IMG submission 75301) | Bulk soil microbial communities from a Populus tree surrounding site in Tennessee, USA - Soil MetaG P. TD hybrid SBSTD3 | ecosystem: Environmental > Terrestrial > Soil > Tree plantation... | reverse complement strand
GTTCAGCTCGATGACATCCATCTTGTCGATCGTCAGGCCGGCTCGGCTCAACGCCATGCGCGACGACGGCACGGGTCCCATTCCCATGATCCGAGGCTCCACGCCCGCCACGGCCGTTGCCACGATGCGAGCGCGCGGCGTCAGGTTGAAATCCGCCAACGCTTGCTGTGAAGCGACGAGCAACGCCGCCGCCCCGTCGTTCAGTCCCGATGAGTTTCCCGCCGTAACGCTGCCCTTTCCATCGGTGCGAAACGCCGGTTTGAGCTTCGCCAACACCTCGAGCGTCGTCTGCGGTTTGATGAATTCGTCGCGCTCCACCTTCACCGGCTGTCCTTTCTTCTGCGGGATCTCGACGACCGTGATCTCTTCACCGAGACGTCCCTCGTCGCGCGCCGCCGCCGCTTTCTGCTGGGATCGCACCGCGAACGCATCCTGATCCTCGCGCGAAACGCCGTACTGCTCGGCGACGTTCTCCGCCGTCTGTCCCATCGAATCGATGCCGTAGCGCTCGCGCATCTTGGGATTCACGAATCGCCAACCCAGGCTCGTATCGAACACGTCTACGTCGCGCGACCACGCGCGGTTCGCCTTGCCCATGACGAACGGCGCGCGCGTCATGTTCTCCACGCCGCCCGCAACGTACACGTCGCCCTCGCCGAGCTTCACGGCCCGCGCCGCGCTCGCGACGGCGCTCATTCCCGAGGCACACAGCCGATTCACCGTTTCACCGGGAATCGTCACGGGCAACCCGGCGAGGAGGAGAGCCATGCGCGCCACGTTCCGGTTGTCTTCTCCCGCCTGATTGGCGCAGCCGAGGATCACGTCGCTCACGCGCGAAGGATCGACGCTCGGGTTACGCCACATGAGATCAGCGATGACGTGCGCCGCGAGATCATCGGCGCGCACATCGCTCAATTCACCCGTCAAGCTCCCCACGGCCGTGCGAATGCCGTCGACAATGAATGCATCGGTCATGAACGAGCCGTTTCCGGAAAGTGTTCCTGGCTGGTCTTGTACACGGTTCCCTTGAACAGCGCGACGATCGCATCGCGTTCGTTGGTGACAGTAACGCGATAGAACGCAAGACGGTTCGTGCCGCTTTCCTCGATCGCGTCGGCCGTCAGTACATCACCCACGTTGATTGGCGCCGGATAGCTGATGCTGTTCTCCACCGCGAGCGTCAGGCGTCCGTGCGCATTCGCGGCGAACGCGAGCGCGCTGTCGGCGAGCGAGAACACGATGCCGCCATGCGCGACGCCGAAGCCATTCACCATCTCCGGCCGCACGCGCATGCGGATCGTCGAGCCGCGCGGACGCGACTCGAGCACCTCGATCCCAAGCCACCGACTGAACGCGTCCTTCGACATCATGTGCGCAACGACACGCCTGGCCAATTCGGCGTCGTCGGCCTGGTTCATACTAGCAAACCCCGCGCGCCCTCGGCGCTTTCCCTCGCGAGACGCCTCAGCAGAGGACTCGGACGATATCGCTCTTCGCCGTACTCCGCACGCAGTCGATCCAGCTGATCGAGTACGTAGCCGAACCCCAGCTCATTGCCCCACTCGAGTAGCCCCTTCGGATAGTTCACGCCCTTCGTCATCGCGAGCTCGAGGTCGCGCGGACTTGCCACGCGCCAGAAAACCGCGTCCACCGCCTCGTTGATGAGCATGACGAGAATGCGCTCCAGAATACGCCTCCCGTGCGCGTCGTCCTTCCGCGGCTCCGGGCGCGCGGCGTCATCGCGATAGTCGTAGTAGCCGCGTTTCGTCTTGCGCCCGAAGAATCCCGCGTCGACGAGACGACGCTGCGTGAGCGATGGTCGATAACGCGTATCGTATGAGAGCGCCTCGAACACTGACCGCGTCACGGCGTAGTTCACGTCGTTCCCGATAAAATCCATCAGCTCGAACGGGCCCATGCGAAACCCGCCCAGGTCGCGCACCGCCCAGTCGATGGTCGCGAAGTCGGCGATCCCCTCGTCGTACTGGCGCAATGCCTCACCGTAAAATGGGCGCGCAACGCGATTCACGATAAAGCCCGGCGTATCGCTTGCGCGCACCGTCGTTTTCCCCCACGACGCCGCGAGAGCATCAGCCCGCCCGATCATTTCGGTGTCCGACCCGAGCCAGGGAACGATCTCGACGAGCGGCATTACCTGCGCGGGATTGAAGAAGTGCACGCCGAGCACGCGCTCGGGATTCGTGCACGCCGACGCGATGGACGCCACCGAGAGCGACGACGTATTCGTCGCGAGAACCGCATCAGGGGCCAGTGTTCGGGAGAGGCTTCCGAAGAGCGCCTGCTTCACGTCGAGATCCTCGACCACCGCCTCGATCACGATGTCGCAATCACGATAGGCGGAGACGTCGCTGCCGAGTGGCGTCGCACACGCATCGAGCCGCGACAGCGTCTCGTCCTTCAGCGCGCTCGTGAGCTTCCCGCGCCCGACCAGCGCGTCGAGCGACGCAGTGATCGCACGAACGGCGTTCTCCGCCGCACCCGGCTTCGCGTCCGCGAGCACCACACGATGTCCGCGCGACGCGGCAACCTGCGCGATGCCCGAACCCATCGCGCCCGCGCCTACCACGCCCACCTTCGCGCCGCTCGCGAAATCACGCATGCGTCAGCGCCCGGTGAACACGGGCTTTCGCTTCTCGAGGAACGCGCGAACGCCTTCCTCGTAGTCCGACGTGCGTCCCGCCTCGCGCTGAAGCTCCTCCTCGTAGTCGAGCTGCCCGCGCAGGTCGATGCCGAGCGAGCGATTGAAGGCGCGCTTGGTGAGGCCGAGCCCGGCCGTGGGCTGGTTGGCGAGATGGAGCGCGGTCTGACGCGCCGTCTCGATCAGAGCACTCGGCTCCGTCACCTTGTAGATCATCCCCCACTCCAGCGCCTGCTGGGCGCTCAGCTTCTCGGCGAGCATCGTGAGCGCCGTCGCGCGCGCGAGGCCGACGATGCGCGGGAGCAGGAACGTTCCCCCGCTGTCCGGAATCACGCCGATCTTCGCGAAGGACTGAATGAACGACGCGTCGCTCGACGCGAACACGATGTCACAGGCGAGCGCGAGATTCGCTCCCGCGCCGGCGGCGACGCCGTTCACCGCGCATACCACCGGCTTCTCGAGTGTGCGAATCGCGAGCACGATCGGGTTGTAGCTCTTTCGCACGAACTCCCCGAGGTCCGGAAGTACTCCGTTCTTCGGGGACGCTTCCGCCAGATCCTGTCCGGCGCAGAAGCCGCGGCCGGCTCCGGTGAGCAGCACCGCTCGAAGGGCGGCATCCTTGGCGACGCTGCCGAGCGCTTGCTGAAGCTCGGTGGCCATCGCCACGTTGAAGCTGTTCAGTACGTCGGGCCGGTTGAGGGTGATCGAAGCCACCCCTTGTTCAACGTCGAGCTTGATGAACTCGTAGGCCATCTGTTCCTCGTTCTGCCGCAGGGACCACTAGGAGCACGCCGCCTGGGGCTGGGGCCCCACGCGCTTCCAACGAGAATCCGGCAGTAGTTGCGCGAAGCGCAGGTCCTGCCCGAGCTTCCGGCCTCGCGCGCGTGCAGCGCGCGAGGCCGGAAAGATACATATTCGACCTCGCATGCGACCCTTCCGCTCCGTGTGGACCGACGTCCAAAAGCTTCCACGCCCGGCGTGGGTGCTGTTCGCCGGCACCTTCATCAATCGGTTCGGTGGGTTCGTGCTCCCGTTCCTCGTCCTGTATCTGACGAGGCGTGGATACAGCGCTTTCGAGGCCGGCGCGGCTCTGAGCCTCTACGGTGTCGGGAGCATGGGGGCGAATCTGTTCGGCGGACATCTCGCCGACCGCGTCGGCCGACGCAACACGATTGCCCTGTCGATGTTCTCGTCCGCGGCCACGCTGCTGACGCTATCGCAGCTGACGAGTCTCGCGCCGATCCTCGCCCTCACGTTCCTCGCCGGCGTCACGGCGGAACTCTATCGCCCAGCGGCGGCTGCCCTCATCGCCGACCTGACGCCGAACGGCGAACGAGTGACGGCGTACGCGCTGTATCGCCTCGCCGTGAACGCGGGGTTCGCCGCGGGACCGGCCGTCGCGGGCTTGATCGCCGAGCGCTCGTTCCTGTCTCTGTTCGTCATCGACGCCGTGACATCGGTGATCTATGGCATCATCGTGCTCAGGATGCTGCCTCGTGAAACGCGTCCGGGCTTTGCGCGCACGTCGGCGCGAGACCTGAGCGCATTGCGCGTGGTCCTCGCCGATCGCCGCTTCGCGACGCTGCTCATCGCGTCAGCGCTCATCTCGTTCGTCTTCCAGCAGGGATACGCGACACTTCCGCTCCACGTGCGCGCGATCGGACACTCGACGACGCTCTACGGTGACTTGATGTCGCTCAATGGTGCGCTGATCATCGTGCTGGAGCTGTGGCTCACCGGAGTGACGCGTCGCTTCGCGCCCCGCGTCGCGATCGCGGCGGGGTTGCTGTTGATCGGTGTCGGATATGGCAGCACCGGCTTCGCGCACACCACCGCAACCATGGCGGCGACCGTCGTGGTCTGGACCTTCGGGGAGATGTGCTTCTCGCCGGTGGCATCCGCGTACGTCGCGGACATCGCACCCGACGACATGCGCGGGCGCTACCAGGGCCTCTTCGCGCTCACGTTCAGCTTCGGAATGGTGATGGCGCCGATCGGTGGCACGGCGCTTCTCGGCATCGATCCGCGGTTGTTGTGGGGCGTGTGCCTCGGTCTCGGCGTGTTCGCGGCGATGCTCGTGACGGCCAACGCCCGGCGAGCGGCGATTGCGGCGTGACGTCCGTTGTCGCGTCGACTCCCATTCGCCACCACCGCGGCGCAGATTTCTTCTTCGTCCCATCCCCGACTGAATGACCGCACACCCCGGCGCACGCCAATCGCGTAAGAAACGTTCAGAGACCGAAGCTCGGTTCGATTGGCGCCGCATCGCGTATCACACGCTGGTCTCGCGCGCGCTGGACGATCTCGAAGAGAACACCAACCGCAACCGCACCTCCGTCCCACGCGAACATCTCGTCCTGTACCAGTTCTCGGCGCGCGGACACGACGTCGCACAGGCCATCCTCGGTTCCCTGATCGAAGGACGCCGCGATGGCGTGAGCGCGTACTATCGATCGCGCCCACTGCTGCTCTCGTTAGGCCTCAGCGTCGCGGACGCGCACGGAAGTCCCCTCGGCCGTGCCGGCGGGTTCAGCGACGGACGTGACATCGGGGTCGTCTGCAACTTCCCGAACCGGGACGGCCCCGTGGTGCTGCCGATGTCCGGCGACGTCGGATCGCAGTTCACACCGGCTGCCGGCTGGGCGCAGGCAATCCAGTATCATCGCGATGTGCTCGACGACGAGTCGTATCGGGGCTCCATCGCCGTGGTGCTGGGTGGCGAAGCCTCCGTGGCGACCAACGGATTCTGGTCGGCGCTCACGCTGGCGACGACGCTCTCGCTGCCCCTGCTGTTCTACGTCGAAGACAACGGGCTCGGGATCTCCGTGAAGGGCGAGATGCAGACGCCCGGCGGCAACATCGCGAAAAACCTGGCATCCTTCGGCAACCTGCTCGTGCGCGACGGCGACGGCTGCAACCCCGCGGAGAGCGCGGCGCTGCTCGACGAAGTCGTCAGGCACGTGCGCGGCGGTAAAGGACCTGCGCTGGTGCGTCTCACCGTTCCGAGACTCTCGAGCCACTCGGGACCAGACAATCAGCGCGGCTATCGCACCGACCGCGAGATCGCCGCGGACGCCGAGCGCGACCCGCTGCCGCGTCTGCGCGAGTTCCTCGTCCCGTCCACGCTGAGCGAGCGCGAATGGAAGGCCCTCGAGGCCGAGGTGGCGCGCGACGTCGAAGCCGGCGTGGCCGAGGCGCGGGCGAGGCCACTCCCCGAGCCGGCGTCCGCCAAGCGCTACGTCTACGCCGAGCCTGACGAGGCCGCGCCGGCGCTCGGCGGCCTCACGGCCGATGAACGCAAGGCTCTCGACGGAACCGACACGCCGACCGAGACGCCTGACGTCATGCGCTTCGCGGACGCGGTGAGGCGCACGTTGCGCCAGGAGCTCGCGGTAAACCCAAAGCTCCTCATCTTTGGTGAGGACGTCGGAAAAAAGGGCGGCGTGCACCTCGTCACTGAAGGCCTACAGAAGCAGTTCGGCGAGCGACGGGTGTTCGACACGAGTCTCTCCGAGGAAGGGATCATCGGCCGGGCCGTGGGAATGGCGATCGCCGGGCTCGTTCCGGTGACGGAGATCCAGTTCCGGAAGTACGCGGATCCGGCGGCCGAGCAGCTCAACAACTGCGGCACGCTGCGCTGGCGGACGGCGAATCGCTTTTGCGCGCCAATCGTGGTGCGCATGCCCGGCGGGTTCGGGAAGGACGTCGGCGATCCCTGGCACTCGTTGAGCGACGAGGTGCGGTTCGCGCACGCGTACGGCTGGCAGGTGGCGATGCCGTCGAACGCGGCGGACGCCGTAGGACTGCTTCGCGCAGCCATGCGGAGCCCCAATCCCACAGTCTTCTTCGAGCACCGCTCGCTCTTGATGACGAGCGACGGAAGCGCGCACTACCCGGGCGACGACTATGTGCTCCCCTTCGGACGCGCGAACGTCGTGCGCGAGGGGAGTGATCTGACGCTCGTGTCCTGGGGCGCGATGGTGCACCGTTGCGCGAAGGCTGCCCAACGATTCGGTGAGCGCGTGGAGCTGCTCGATCTCCGGACCGTGGCGCCGTGGGATCATGAGAGCGTTCTCATCTCGGTGAGGAAAACCGGACGCTGCCTGGTGGTCCACGAGGACAACCTAACGGCGGGATTCGGGGCAGAGGTTGCGGCGACGGTGGCCGAGGAGGCATTTTGGAGCCTCGATGCTCCGGTTGCGCGCCTCGCCGTAGAGGACGTGCCGATGCCTTACAACCCGGTCCTGCTCGACGCCGTGCTGCCGAGCAGTGATCGGATCGCGGCGAGAATCGAGGAGTTGCTCGCGACCTGACGTTCGAAAGCCGTCGATGCGGGACGGCCGAATCTCATTGCTCTCTCGAGGTTCCCATGCGCCTCCGTCTCGGTGGGCGATCCGCTGTGCGCCCGTTCGTTCGCGGCTACCTAACGACGTTCCTCGCCTTCATCGCGGTGAGCGGTGTTGCACGCGCGCAGGACCGCACGCTGTTCAACAGCGATCAGATCCCGCGCGAGCTGGTGGTGGCGCTGATGTCGTACGACGGGAGCAGCGTGCCGGATATCCTCGTCGGCAAGGCGCCGCCGATGCTGGCGTCGAAGCTCTTCGTTCCTCCGCGTGCTCGGGTGCTCGGCTCACAGATGTCGTCTTCGCAGACGACCGTGGTCGTCGACGCTCCAATGGCTGCCTCCGAATTGCGGCAGATGATTGACTCCGCGCTCGTTCAACTCGGCTGGAAGCGCGGTCCTATGAACGACCGTGGTACCGGCGGCGGGTTCCGGCCCGCGACCGCGCGGACGCCGTCGGCATATTGCGACAGCGGCCACTCGTTGACGTTCACGCTCGTTCCTCGAGGCATCGACGCGTCGCTTCTGCGTTACTCGATCACGGAATATGACAACCGGTGCGCCGTTGATCTCCAACAGACCATGCAGATGTCGTATGTGTTTCCGACGCTCGTCGATCCTGCCGGGAGCGATAGATCAATGGGAACATGTCGCAGCATTCGAGTGCCGAGCGGAGGGCCGGCAACCGGAATCGCGATCAAGAACCCTCTTCCTCCAGACGAGATTCTCGCGGCGTACGGCAAGCAGTTCGCGGATTCGGGATGGGCTGCTGTGCCAACGCCTGCCGGCGACCGGACCGTCGAGTCTCACTGGCGACAAACGCGTGGGCCGTCATTCACGCGTTATGCGACGTTGAAAGTGACGCAGCCGGCTGCCTACCCAGAGTGTCGCGTCATGGAGCTGTTTCTCGAGATCGACTATTCACGCTAATCGGAACGCCATGCGATACCACCGGACGTCATGGGTCGCCATTCTCGTGCTACTCGCCGCTGGCCTCGATGCTACGACGTTAGGCGCTCAAGGCGCGCGGGACACCGAGATGGTGCCTCGAGAGTTGCTGGTGTCGGCGCTCGCGGTCTATGGCGGATTCGGCGCGGCACGACCTCCGGACGTGCAAATCGGCGGGATCCCAGCCGACATTCGTGCTCAACTTCCGGACATCTCCGGCACGAACGTGATTGGCACAATCACCATTTCGTACGGGACCGTTGTCGTTCTCAGCGCCGCCATTTCTTCAGACTCGCTGCGTCGCGCGCTCGAGCGCTCGCTCAGAGTGAAGGGATTCGAGCCCCCGAAGCCGATCGCCGCAGAACAGATGCCTGGCGGTCGAGGGGGATTCATCGCGTCGCCCGAGCTTCCCAAAGCATGGTGCTCCCCGTCGTCGTCCCTCCTCGTCTCGACCGAGTCGCGCGGCACCGGGGCCAGCGTCGCGATGATCATCGTTGGACAGTACGGGGCGATGGGACAGTGCCCGCAGCAGAATGTCACTGTCCATTTCATCAGTGATTTCGGTATGATGCCAACGCTGTACGACCCGGAAGGCGCGTCCAATTTCACGCAGAAGTGCGCCGCCGTGTATCGCGGCAACTCGGGGACTTCGTTGCGGAATGTCATGGTGTTGCAGGTGCCACCGTCCAGGGTCCTCGATCATTACGGCAAGCAACTCCAGGATTCCGGTTGGGCACGAGCCGATACTCTCGGGACCGGATCGCGTGTCACGCGAAGTTGGATGAAGCGAACTGCTGAAGGCGAGCAGCAGTATTTGACGCTTTCAGTCGTGGTACCGGCTGACCAGCCAGAGTGCCGTATTGTCGAAGCGACTGTCGACAGAATGCGCATGCGGTAGAGAGCGTTCGAGTGATCCTTGACTTTAGTGTTATAACACATAACTTTCGAAGCGTATGACGCCGCGCCTCCAGGACGAGATCAAGCAAACCAAACCGTTTGCCAGCCTCGAGCAGGAGGCGATGCTCAACATCGAGCGCACCGCCGCATTGCTCGGCCACCAACTGGAACAGGCGCTCAAACCGTATGGCGTCACGCCGACCCAGTACAACGTCCTCCGAATCCTGCGCGGCGCCGGTGAGCGCGGCCTGTGCCGCAGCGAAGTGCGTGAGCGGCTCATCGCCCAGGTGCCTGACGTCACACGTTTGCTCGACCGCCTCGAGGAAACGAAGCTCATCGCGCGCGAACGCGACTCCGTCGATAGGCGCCTCGTAAACACGCGAATCACCGAAGAGGGACTCGAGCTGCTACGGCGCCTCGATCAGCCGGTGATCGACTTTCACAAAGGGCAGCTGGGGCACCTCAGCAAGGAAAGCCTGCGCGCGCTCATCGACCTGTTGACCAATGCGCGCGAAACCAGATGAACGACTCTTGCGGTTGAGCGTGTTACAACGCTCACCCCTTTGCAGTTCGTCCACGTGCACAGCAACCGCTCCTCCGAGGAACCGATGACTACTGCCACTGCACCTACCACGAGTGCCAGCCGCACCGATGTCTCAGCCACGAGCGCCAACCGCACCGATCTCGCGCTGCTTCTGATTCGCCTCATGGTTGGGGGGTCCTTCTGCGCGCATGGCGCGCAGAAGCTGTTCGTTTTTGGAATCGCCGGCATCACCAAAGGCTTCACGCAGTTCGGTGTTCCCCTCCCCGCGATCACGGCACCACTCGTGACCTTCGTGGAGCTCTTCGCTGGAATCGCGCTCATCATCGGTCTGTTGACGCGTCTTGCCGCATTCGGACTTGCGATCGACATGCTCGGCGCGATGGCATTCGTGCACTTCAAGAACGGTTTCTTCCTGCCAACCGGGTACGAGTACGCGCTCACGCTCCTCGTCATCTGCCTGGCGATCATGACCGCGGGGCCGGGCCGTTACTCGTTGGACGCGAACATCGCCGCCAGACGAGGGCGCTGACCATGATGACCGGGCGACGCGGCACGGTGTCGGGCGCGCAAGGCGTGATCGATCGCGAGTACGGCATCGCGCCGCCGGGCTTCCGATTGCCTGACGACACTCGCCTCGGACGCGTGGTGCTACAGGTTGCGAGTCTCGAACGTTCGATCGGCTACTACGAGAAAGTGCTCGGGCTCGCGGTGCTCGACCGAGCGCCGACAGCCGCGACGCTCGGTGTGCGTGGAAGCTCCGAGCCGATCGTCGAGCTCCGCGAAAAGCCCGGCGTGCATGAGGTGCCTCGTCGAGGTCGCATCGGCCTGTATCACTTCGCGGTGCTGCTGCCCGACCGCGCGTCGCTGGCGCGTTTCGTCGCACATCTCGCCGAGATCGGCGCGCGCGCCGGGATGTCCGACCATCTCGTGAGTGAGGCCGTCTATCTCACCGACCCTGACGGCCTCGGCATCGAAGTGTACGCCGACCGTCCGCGCAATACGTGGCGACACGAGAACCGTCAGCTCGCGATGCGCACCGATCCGCTCAACGTCCCGGACCTGTTGCGGGCGGCGGGCAAGGCCACGTGGCAGGGCGCACCCGCGGGTACGCGGCTGGGTCACGTGCATCTGTACGTTACCGACCTCGCGCGCGCCGAGGCGTTCTACCATTCGGCGTTAGGCTTCGACAAGGTGGTGTGGGGCTACCCCGGCGCGCTGTTCCTGTCGGCGGGCGGGTATCATCACCATCTCGGCACGAACACGTGGGCGAGCGATGCTCCGGTGGCTACCGACGACGATGCGCGGCTCGTCGAGTGGCAGATCGTGTTACCAGACGTCGCAAGCGTCGCCGCGGCAGCCGAGAGCGTTCGGGCTTCGGGTCAGGCGGTCGAGCGCGAAGGATCTGACGCGATCGTTCTCGACCCGTGGGGCACGCGCGTCAGACTCACAGCGCCTTGAACAGCTCGAACGGCTGACGACAGTCGTCGCAGTAGCAGATGGCCTTGCACGCCGTTGAGCCGAACTCGCTCTCGATGCGCGTGTTCGTCGAGTGACAGTACGGACATCGGATCGGCGCGCTGCGTCGCCTCAGCGGCACGAGCTCGTCGTGGCGCGACGCGCGTCCAGGCGGCGCGATACCGTACGCCTCGAGCTTCCGCTTCGCCTCGTCGCTCATCCAGTCCGTCGTCCACGCCGGTGAATACGTCGTCCGGACGTTCACGACCGGGATCCCGTGGTCGCGGAGCGCCGCGACGATGTCGTCCTCGATGACTTTCATCGCCGGGCAGCCCGAGTACGTCGGCGTGATGACGACGGTGACGGCCCGCCCCTCGGCGTCGATCTCGACGTCGCGCACGACGCCGAGCTCCACGACGCTCAACACCGGCACTTCGGGATCCTTGACGGACTCCAGGATTTCGAAGATCTCGCCGCGCGAATGCGAAACGACGGCGCTCACCAGGCGGCTCCAGGGTGCGAGCGCGCGACGATCTGCATTTCGGCGAGCATGTGGCCGAGGTGCTCGGTGTGACGACCTTCGCGTCCGCCGCGCTGCATGTAGACGTCGGCGGGTACGCTGAGCGTGGCCCGGCGCACGACGTCCTCCACCTGCGCGCGCCACGCCTCCTGCAGCTCGGACGGATCGACGCCCACGCCCTGCTTGGCCGCGGCTCGGTCGATGTCGTCGGTGAGGAAGAGCTCACCGGTGAAGCGCCACAGATCGTCGAGCGCCGCCTGCACGCGCCGGTGGCTCTCTTCCGTGCCGTCACCGAGCATGATCACCCACTCGCCCGCGTGGCGAACGTGATACCGGCACTCTTTCAGTGCCTTGGCCGCGATACCGGCGAGCTGCTCGTTCGCGCTCGACGTCAGGCGCTCCCACAACAGCACCGAGAAGACGCTGAACAGGAACTGCCTGACGATGGTGACGCCGAAATCGCCTTTCGGCAGTTCGCAGATGAGCGCGTTCCGATAGTCGACAGCGTCGCGGAAGTATGCGAGAGCGTCTTCGCTACGGTTGCTGCCTTCGGCAGCACCCGCAGCTTTTAGAAGCATCGTCCCCTGCCCCACGAGATCGAGCGCGATGTTCGCGAGGGCGATGTCTTCCTCGAGAATGGGCGCATGGCCGCACCATTCGGAGAGGCGATGACCGAGAACGAGCCGGTCGTCGCCTAACCGCAGGAGGTACTCGAACAACACGTCGGGGGTCCCGGTCACGGGCGACGTCACATGCGAATCCCGCGCGGCACCTTGTAGAACTGCGGATGCCGGTACGGTTTGTCGTTCGCCGGATCGAAGAACGGACCCATGTCCTCAGGGGTCGAGGCCGTGATGACGCTGCTGGGCACCACCCAGATGCTCACCGCTTCGTTGCGGCGCGCGTAGACGTCACGCGCGTTTTGAAGGGCGTGCTCGGCGTCGACGGCATGGACGCTTCCCGCGTGCTCGTGCGGCGCGCCGTTCGGCGGTTGCGTGAAGACTTCCCAGAGTGGCCACTGGCTGTCGCCGCTGGCGCCGTTGCCTCGTGAGTCGTTCGCCATGTGCTCTGTCCGATGCGCTCAGGCGGCCGACGGCGCTCGCTCGTCGGCACGCTTTGCGGCGTAGGCGCTGGCGGCCTCGCGCACCCATGCGCCTTCGTCGTGTGCCTGGCGACGCGCGGCGAGCCGTTCGCGATTGCACGGGCCGTCGCCCTTCACCACGCGCCAGAATTCGTCCCAATCGATCGGACCGAACTCCCAGTCTTCCGTCTCCTCGTTGTACTGGAGATCAGGATCGGGAATCTCGAGACCGATCGCCTTCGCCTGCGCGACGGTGAGGTTCACGAAGCGCTGCCGCAGCTCGTCGTTGCTCTTCTGCTTCACGCGCCACTTGAGCAGCTCGGCGGAATTTGGAGAATCTTTGTCGCTCGGACCGAACATCATGAGCGACGGCCACCACCAGCGGTCGAGCGCGTCCTGTGCCATCGCCTTCTGCTCGGGCGTGCCGCTGGCGAGCGTCGTCATGATCTCGAAGCCCTGACGCTTGTGGAAGTTCTCCTCCTTGCAGATGCGGACCATCGCGCGCGCGTACGGGCCGTACGACGCTTTCGCGAGCATCGTCTGGTTGACGATCGCCGCACCGTCCACCAGCCAGCCGATGGCCCCCATGTCCGCCCACGTGAGCGTTGGGTAGTTGAAGATGCTCGAGTACTTCGCCGTGCCGTCGAGCAGCTGCTGCACGAGCTCCTGTCGGTCGACACCGAGCGTCTCGGTACCGCAGTAGATGTAGAGGCCGTGGCCAGCTTCGTCCTGGACTTTGGCGAGCAGCGCCATCTTGCGACGAAGGTTCGGCGCCCGCGTGATCCAGTTGCCCTCCGGGAGCATGCCCACGACCTCGGAATGCGCGTGCTGCGACATCATGCGCACGAGCTGCTTGCGGTAGCGCTCGGGCATCCAGTCCTTGGGCTCGATGGATTCGCCTCGCGCAATGCGCGCCTCGAATTCAGCGAGTCGCTTGGGATCCTCTTGTGGTCGCTGCTCGGACGCCGGCATGCCGTGAGCTCCTGATCGGGTCGTCGCGCGAGTCGGCGCAACGGCTCTCGTCTTATTTGATCCGTAGGCCCGAATCCCAGCGGCGTACTCCTCACGCGAGGGCTGCAGGCGCTACGTTATTAAACAGGTAGACGCGGAGAATTCAATGGCTATCCGCGTGCCACAACGATAGATACGCTTGCCCCAGGCCCATGACCACCGCGACCGCAGTGTCTGGCGCTCTTCGAACCGACGTCGCCGACGGCGTCGCGACCGTGGAGTTTTCGCACCCGAAGGGCAACTCGCTGCCCGCTGTGCTCCTGCGCCAGCTCTCCGACGAGGTCTCGAGAATCGGGAGCCTGGTCGAGGCAAAGGTCATCGTCCTCCGAAGCGCGGGAGATGGCGCGTTCTGCGCCGGCGCGTCGTTCGACGAATTCAGAGCGATCACCAATCCGGAAGGCGGCAAGGCCTTCTTCTCGGGATTCGGCCGCTTGGTGCTCGCGATGACGCGATCACCGAAGCTCATCGTGACGCGCGTGCAGGGGAAAGTCGCGGGGGGCGGCATCGGCATCCTCGCCGCGTCCGACTACGTGATCGCGGATCGGCGGGCATCACTCCGATTGAGCGAGCTTGCCGTGGGCATCGGGCCGTTCGTGGTGGGGCCCGTGATCGAGCGAAAGATCGGGCTCGCGAATTTCAGCGCGATGGCGGTGGACGCGGATTGGCGCGACGCGGCGTGGGCGGAGCGCGTCGGTCTTTACGCGAAGGTGTGCAACAACATCGGTGAGCTGGACGAGGTGGTCGCGGCACAGGCGCGCACCTTGGCCGGCGCGAACCCGGATGCGATGCACGAGCTCAAACACGCGTTCTGGCACGGCACGGAGGATTGGCCGATGCTCCTCGAGCAGCGCGCGGCGCTGAGCGG
>Ga0075424_100003721_pt1 | contig 14322 bp, 11 predicted proteins | sample SoiMethybrSBSTD3_FD_75301 | JGI IMG/M metagenome (GOLD analysis project Ga0075424, IMG submission 75301) | Bulk soil microbial communities from a Populus tree surrounding site in Tennessee, USA - Soil MetaG P. TD hybrid SBSTD3 | ecosystem: Environmental > Terrestrial > Soil > Tree plantation... | reverse complement strand
CAAATAGATTTCGACCGTCGCAGATTCGCCATCGAGCACGGGCGACCAGTACACGCCGGACGCGGTAATTTCCTTTGCAGTAAACGGTCCGAAGACCTGCTGCGGGGCTGCCGACCCGACAAAACGCAGTGCGACGCCGGCGTCGGCCTTCGACATCGTCAGGCCGATGCGGATCGCGGCGGCACCGGGCGAGCTGACATTGATCCGCGCCGCCATTCCACCGTCCGCCAGCGGCTGCCACGGCAGCGTCGCCATGGAAAGCGGGCGCTCGCCGTCCGGTATCGCGCGCGCGAATCCGATGGCGAGCATTCGCCGCTTGACCGGCAGCGCACCCGGCGCGGACCGTGCCGCCGCCGTCCCTGGCCGGGCGGCCCCCCGCCGCGCCTTTTCCGCCTCCGTCGGCGCAGGTAACGCGATCGTCATCGATGGCACGTTTGCCGGTGTGAGCAGTGAGGGAAGGTGCTCGCTCTTGACCACGGGGCTTGCGCGATGTGCCGCGGGCGGCACGGCAACGACCTGCGCGACTACATGGGCTCCCAGCAGCACGAAGGGCAGGCACAGCATCCATCGATTTCTCATCGCGGCTCCCATCTCACGAGCGTCAGCGGCTAACTCTCGACCGCCGAGCGCGCTACTTGTTCCCGCCGCGCAGCTTCGAACGGTGTCGCCGAGCGACGACGCGTCAATCCGCCTCGGCCTTGCAACGCCGCAGCATTTCGCGCCAATCCGGCAGGCCGAAGCCGAAGCTGCGTTCGAACTTGGCCGTGCCGAGCACTGCGTACGCCGGCCGCTTGGCGGCCGTCGGATATTCGGCCGTCGTGATCGGCGTGACCGTTGGCCGCTCGACTTCGCCGACGATCGCCCGGGCGAACTCGAACCAGCTTGCCTTGCCGTGGCCGCTCAGGTGATAAAGCCCGGCATCGTCGGCGAGCGCAGGCAGGCCGCGGCCGACGAGCCTCGCGGTCGCTTCGGCAAGCGCTCGGCTCCAGTTGGGAATACCCCATTGATCGGCGACGATGCGCAACTCGTCGCGCTCCTTCGCGAGTCGCCGTATCGTCAGAAAGAAGTTTCGCCCTCGCGCAGCGTATACCCAGCTGGTGCGCAAAACGACGGCCGCGGCGCCGCTTGCGACGATGGCGCGCTCGCCATTGAGCTTGCTGCGCCCGTAGACGTTGAGCGGAAATGTCGGCGCCTCCTCGGTGTAAGGCATTGAAGCGAGACCGTCGAATACATAATCGGTCGAGTAGTGGATGAGGACGGCACCGAGCCGCTTGGCTTCTTCGGCGAGAATGCCCGGCGCACGGGCATTGATCGCTTCGGCGAGCACGCTCTCGCGTTCGGCCTGGTCGACCGCCGTATACGCCGCGGCATTGACGATGAGCTGCGGTCGCAGTATGCGGACCGTCGCCCGGATGGCGTCGGCGTCCGCCAGGTCGAGCCGCGTTCGGTCGAGCGCCGTGACGTCTCCGTGCTGAGGCAACAACCGCGCGAGCTCGAAGCCAAGCTGCCCCGTGGCTCCGGTGACCAGAATCGTCGGCCGGGTCACGCGATCACGGATAGACGTCGGCCAGCGCGAGCGGTCGCCCGGCAGCGTCCTTCGCGGCCAGCGCCGGCGAGCGGGCGAGCGGCCATACAATCCCGAGCGCTGGATCGTTCCACAGCAGCGTGCGCTCGTGTTCCGCGTACCAGTAGTCGGTCGTCTTGTAGAGAAACTCGGCGGCATCGGATAGCACGAGGAACCCGTGCGCATATCCCGGCGGGATCCACAGCATCTGCTTGTTCTGCGCCGAAAGCGTGATGCCCATCCAGCGGCCGAAAGTCGGCGAGCTTCTGCGGATGTCGACGACCACGTCGAACACCTCGCCGGCGCACACGCGCACGAGCTTGCCTTGCGCGTGCTCGATCTGGTAGTGCAGCCCGCGCAGGACGTCGCGTGACGAACGCGAGTGGTTGTCCTGAACGAACTCCGCGGTGAGCCCCGCCGCCGCCAGCACGCGCCTGTTCCAGCTTTCAAAGAAAAAGCCGCGATCGTCGTTGAAAACCCTGGGCTCGATCAGGAGCACATCGGGTAGCGCGGTGGGCGTGACCTTCACGACGGTGTTTAAGGCGCAGCGCGAGAGTGCGGATCGCGCAACTTTAGCGGATCAGCGGCTCGCGCAGGAGGCCGAGCAGGTAGCGGCCGTACGCGTTCTTCGCCATCGCGTCGCCGAGCTTCTCGAGCGCCGCGGCGTCGATGTATCCCTGGCGATAGGCGATCTCCTCCGGGCAGGCGATCTTGAGGCCCTGCCGGCGCTCGATCGTCTCGATATACTGGGAAGCCTCCAGCAGCGTCTCGTGCGTGCCGGTGTCGAGCCAGGCCATGCCGCGACCCATCACCTCGACTGCAAGCTCGCCTTGCGCGAGGTACTTCCGGTTCACGTCAGTGATCTCGAGCTCGCCGCGCGCGGAAGGCTTGAGCGAAGCCGCGATATCGAGCACCTGGTTGTCGTAGAAATACAGCCCGGTCACCGCGTAGCGCGACTTCGGCTGCTGCGGTTTCTCTTCCAGGCTCAGCACGTGCCCGCCCGCATCGAACTCGGCGACCCCATAGCGTTCCGGGTCAGCGACCGGATAGGCGAAGACGGTGCCGCCCGCGGTGCGCGAGTCGGCGCGCTTGAGGAGCGGCTGCAACTCGTGGCCGTAGAAGATGTTGTCGCCGAGCACCAGCGCGGAGGCACCGTTGCCGACGAATTCCCGGCCGATGATGAATGCCTGGGCGAGTCCGTCCGGCGAGCGCTGCACCGCGTACGATAGATGGATGCCCCACTGCGCACCGTCGCCGAGCAGCTGCGCGAAGCGCGGCGTATCCTCGGGCGTCGAGATGAGCAGGATGTCGCGGATGCCCGCCAGTAGCAGCGTCGACAGCGGATAGTAGATCATCGGCTTGTCGTAGACCGGCAGCAGCTGCTTCGAGATCACCTGCGTCACGGGGTATAGCCGGGTCCCCGAGCCGCCCGCGAGGATGATGCCTTTGCGCGCGCTCATGCCGCGATCGTCGCACCGGCGTAGTTAAGCGAGATCCACGTCTGGTATTCCTTGCTCGTGACTGCCGCGAGCCAAGCCTCGTTGTCGAGGTACCAGCGCGCCGTGCGTACGAGCCCCGACTCGAAGGTCTCCGCCGGCGCCCAGCCCAATTCGCGCCGGACCTTGATGGCGTCGATCGCGTACCGGCGGTCGTGGCCGACTCGATCCTTGACGAACGTTATCAGCGCGGCATAGTCGCGCCCTGGCTTGAGCTCGGCGAGAATCCGGCACAACGCGCGCACGACTTCGATGTTGGTCATCTCCGCGCCACCGCCGATGTTGTACGTTTCGCCGGCGCGCCCGCGCTCGAGCACGGTGCGGAGCGCCGCGCAGTGATCGCCGACATAGAGCCAGTCGCGGACATTCAGCCCGTCGCCGTACACCGGCAGTGGCTTGCCGGCGACCGCGTTATGGATCATGAGCGGGATCAGCTTTTCCGGGAACTGCCGCGGCCCGTAGTTGTTCGAGCAGTTGGTCGTCAGCGTAGGCAGCCCGTAGGTGTGGCGGTACGCGCGAACCAGGTGATCGGAACCGGCCTTCGAGGCCGCGTAGGGACTGTTCGGCGCGTATGGCGTCGTCTCGGAAAACGCCGGATCGTCGGGACCAAGCGAGCCGTAGACTTCGTCGGTCGAGATGTGCAAGTAGCGGAACCGCGAACGCTCGGGCTCGGATAGCGCGCTCCAGTAGCCGCGGACCGCATCGAGCAACGTAAAGCTGCCGACGAGGTTGGTCGCAATGAATTCGGCCGGCCCGTGAATCGAGCGATCGACATGGCTCTCGGCGGCGAAATTGATCACTGCGCGCGGCCGATACTGCGAGAGCAAGGCTTCGACCTGCGCGCGATCGCCGATGTCGCCGCGGACGAAGACATGCCGCGCATTCCCTTTCAGCGCAGCGAGGTTTCCCAGGTTGCCGGCGTAGGTGAGCTTGTCGAGATTGACGACGGGTTCTTCGCCTGCCGCGCACCAGTCGAGGACGAAGTTGGCGCCGATGAAGCCGGCGCCTCCGGTGACCAGAATCATCGGTCGATTTCCTGTCGGAGGGGCGCGAATTCTATCATGCGCCGGAAGCCGGCTCGGCGCCGCCGTAATACTCGCGATACCACGCGACGAAGCGCGACAGCCCTTCGGCGAGCGTCGTCGTCGGCGCGAATCCCGTCGCGGCGGCGAGGCGCTCGATCGACGCGAAAGTCGCCGGCACGTCCCCCTGCTGCAGCGGCAGATACTCCTTGACCGCGCGCCGACCTAGGAGGCGTTCCAGCTCACCGATGAATTCTTCCAGCTTCACGGCCCTATGGTTGCCGATGTTGTAGATCGCGTAGGGTGCGCCGGTCGGGGAATCCCCGCGTGGCGGGCGGAAGAGTACTCGTACCACACCCTCGACGATGTCGTCGACGTAGGTGAAATCGCGCTGCATGTCGCCGTGATTGAACACCTTGATCGGCTCGCCCGCCAGGATGGCACGGGTGAAGAGCATCGGCGCCATGTCCGGCCGGCCCCACGGCCCGTAGACGGTAAAAAACCGCAGCCCCGTGCTCGGCAGCCCGTACAGATGGCTGTAGCTGTGCGCCATCAGCTCGTCGGCCTTCTTGGTCGCCGCATAGAGGCTCACCGGATGGTCGACGTTCTGGTCTTCGGAGAACGGTAGCGTGTGATTGGCGCCGTAGACGCTCGAGCTCGATGCATAGACCAGGTGCGCGACCTCGGCGTGACGACATCCTTCGAGCACGGCGCCGAACGCATCGACGTTGTTGCGCAGATACGCGCCGGGATTGACGAGCGAGTAGCGCACGCCGGGCTGCGCCGCGAGGTGCGCGACGTGCGAGAAGCCCCCGTCGCGCAACAATGCAAAGGTCGCGGCGCCTTCGGCGAGATCGAGCGTATCGCAGTGCACGCCCGCGGCGGCGAGCTGCCCGGCGCGAGCGCGCTTGAGCGCGATGTCGTAATACGGATCGAAGCTGTCGACTCCGGCAACGTCGGCGCCGTCGCGCTTGAGGCGTAGTGCCAGATGCATGCCAATGAACCCGGCCGCCCCCGTGACGAGCACACGCTTGCGCGCCGTCACCGCGCGCGCTCCGCCTGCTCCAGCGCACGGAGCTTCGCGTACTTGCAAAAGCTCGAGAAGCTTCCGATGGCGATGTGCACAAGCCCCGCGGTGCCATCGAGAAATCCGGCGCGCAACAAGTAGAAGCGCAGGAATCGGACCAGCGGCGAGAACACGAGGCGCACGAAGGAAAAGCGCTCGCCGCGGGCGTGCATCGCTTCCGCCTGCAAGCTCGTGTAGCGATTCTGCTTGGCGAGATAGGCGTCGAGTGACTCCGCCGACGCGTGCAATAAATCTCCCTCGAGGCGACCTACGTCGCCATCGCCGACGACATGCTCGTGCACGTTGTCCTCGCTCCAGCGCGCATGACGGCGATCAAACAGCCGCAGGTTCCAGTCCGGATACCCCTCGCCATGTGCAAGCCAGCGGCCGAGGAAGCGATTGCGGCGTGCCATTGCGTAAGCCTTGCATCGCGGCGCCTGCAAGGCGCTCCGGATGCTTCCCGCGAGCTCGGGCGACACGCGCTCGTCCGCGTCCAGGCACAGGACCCAATCGTGCGCGGCTTGCGCGACCGCAAAGTTCTTTTGCGGCCCGAAGCCCAGCCACGGCTGCGCGACGACGCGCGCGCCGGAGCGGCGGGCGATATCTACGGTATCATCGCGACTGCCGGAATCGACGACGATCGCTTCGGCGGCAAACGCGGCGGAAGCGAGGCAGTCCGCGAGTTGTGCCGCGGCATCGCGCGTGATCACGACGAGCGAAAGGGCGAGCGGGGGAAGCGGATCGGACATCGCCTCGAACGAGAAAGCGCGCGGCGATTGCTGTTGCTCACAAGCCCGCGGCCGCTAATTCTACGTGCAAATCCGCCCGCAAGCCATCCGCCGTCATCGCCCATGCAACCGCAGCGCGGAAGAGCGCGACAAGGCAGTTCCGCGATGACCAGCGCACTGATCATCCGCCCGTCGTCGCTGGGCGATATCGTGCATGCGCTGCCGATCGTGCACGACCTGCACCATCACCGCCCGGGGCTCGCGGTCGACTGGGTTGCCGAAGAGCCGTTTACCACATTGGTGCGCCTGAACCGGGGCGTGCGCCGCGTCATAACGGTCGCATTGCGCCGCTGGCGTCATCGCGTGCTTTCACGCGCGACATGGCGTGAGCTTAGCGCATTCCGGCACGAGCTCGTTCGCGAACGCTACGATGCGGTCATCGATCTGCAGGAGCAGGTCAAGGGCGCGTTGATCGCCTGGCTCGCGCGCGGCCCGGTGCACGGTCCGGATCGGGTGAGCGTGCGCGAGCCGATGGCAACGCTGCTCTATCGCCATACCTACCGCATCGATCCGCGGCAACATCTTATCGATCGCTGTCGCCGTCTCGCGGGCCGCGCGTTCGGCTATAAGCCGGAGGGCGAACCGCACTTCGATCTCGTTCCGCCGCCGCTAGCCTTGGTTCCCGACGCACCCTACGCCGTCTTTCTCCACGCGACCAGCCGCGACGACAAGCTTTGGCCGGAAGCCCATTGGCAAGCGCTGCTCGAGCACGTTGCCGGCGCGGGTCTCGAGGCGGTGCTCCCCTGGGGCGACGCCACGGAGTTGGCACGCAGCGCCCGGATTGCCGCGGGGACGAGCGGAGCCACCGTGCCGCCGCGGCGCACGCTGCCCGAACTGGCATCGCTTCTATCGCGCGCGACGCTGGTCGTCGGCGTCGATACCGGACTCACGCACCTCGCGGCGGCGTTGGGAACGCCCACCGTCGCATTGTTCACCGCGACCGATCCGCGGCTTGCCGGCGTCGAGCGCGCCAGCTCGCTCGCCCGCGATCTTGGCGACATCGGCGCAATACCCGCTCCGGCGCAGGTCATCGCGGCCGCCGGCGCGCTGCTGCGCACGCGGCCGCCTTGCTGATGGAACCCTCGCGCGCTCTTTACACGCTGCTCGGCTCGGCCACGCTGCCGCTGTTGCCGCTGCGGCTGTGGTGGCGCGGCCGGCGCGAGCCGCGCTATCGCGAGCGCATCGGAGAACGATTCGGGCGCTATCGGGGCAGCATCGCCGGCCCGGTGTATTGGATTCACGCGGTTTCGGTCGGCGAGACGCGCGCGGCGGTTCCGCTCGTGCAACAACTGAAAGCCACCTATCCGGAAGCGGCCATCGTGCTCACGCACATGACCGCGAGCGGCCGGGAAACGGCGGAGACGCTTTTCGGCGACCGCGTCATACGAGCGTGGTTGCCCTACGACGTACCGTTCGCGGTCCGATCCTTCTATGCCCATTTCGGACCAACCGCCGGGTTTCTGCTCGAAACCGAATTGTGGCCTAATCTCATCGCCGGCGCCCGGGGCGCGAACGTTCCCCTGTACCTCGTCAACGCTCGACTGTCCGAGCGCTCGGCGCGCGGTTACGCGCGCTTCCGATCGCTGACCCGACCGATGCTGCAGCGCCTTTCTGGCGTTGCGGCGCAGTCAGCTGCCGACGCGGCGCGGCTCGCCGAACTGGGTGCTCCGGAGGCCGTCGTCACAGGCAACCTCAAATTCGATGTCACCATCCCGTCGTCGGCGCTCGAGCTGGGGGCGGAATTTCGACTCCGTTTCGGCGCGATGCGCCCGGTCTGGGTGGCGGCGAGCACGCGCGACGGCGAGGAGACGTTGTTGCTCGATGCCCTCGCGCGGCGAGCGCTGCCGGACAATCCGCTGCTGGTGCTGGTGCCCCGGCATCCGCAGCGCTTCGCGACGGTCGCCGAGTTGCTCCGCGCACGCGGTGTTCCTTTCGTCCGGCGCAGCGACGCGAACGCGCCCGTGCCCGCGGACATCGGCGTGGTCCTCGGGGATTCGATGGGCGAGATGGCGGCATATTACGCGGCTGCGGACGTGGCCTTTGTCGGCGGCAGTCTGTTGCCGCTTGGCGGGCAGAACCTGATCGAATCACTGGCCGTCGGCACGCCGGTCCTGATCGGGCCACACACTTTCAACTTTAGTGAAGCCACGGCGGGTGCGATCGAATCAGGCGCGGCGCTCCGCGTCGCGCATGCCGACGCGTTGATCGCGGCGCTCATCGCTCTGTTCGCGGACCCGGGACGGCGCCAGGCGATGGGTCTGGCCGCGCGCGCCTTTCACGCGATGCATCGCGGGGCAGCCGACCGCCTGTGGGAGTGGCTCGCGCCGCAGCTCGCGGCGCGCGCGGTACAACGAGTAGGGAACCTCAGCCGCCGAGCGCCCGGTTGAGTTCGTCGACGTCGGGATCGGAGAGCGTGCCGACTGCCTGCTTCAATTTAAGCCCGCTGATCACGAAATTGTAGTACGACTGCGCCAGGTTGAAGCGCGTCTGGAAGACTTGCTGTTGCTGGTTGAGCACGTCGAGATTGGTGCGCACCCCGACCTCGAGCCCCAGTTTGGTCGAATCGTAAGAAACCTGCGCCGACTTGACCGCCTGCTCGAAGGCGGTGACCTGCGCCACACCGCTGGTGACGCCGTTGAACGCGGTCTGCGCCGAAAGCTGCGCGCTGCGCCGCGCCGTTTCGAGGTCCTGCCGCGCTTTTTCCAGGTTGGCGACGGCCTGGCGCACCCTGGAGTCGATCAACCCGCCAAGGTAAAGCGGCACGTTGAGCTGGACTCCGATGACACTGAGCCGCGAGTCGAACGCCGCCGCCGATGTCTGTGACGTCGAAGATGAGCCGCCCTGGTAACCCTGGTTGAAGCTCGCGACCAGATCGAGCGTCGGGTAGTGACCCGCGCGCTGCCTGTCCACCTCGAGCACCGCGATGTCGTAGTTCGCCTGCGCGATGCGCACCTGTGGATTGTCGCGCACGGCGGCATCGATCCAGGCGTCGAGCGTGTTGGGCGTCGGCAGCTGCGGGGCAAATTCGCCGCCGAACGGCTTCAGCTCCTTCGGGGCGCGACCGATGATCGCGCGCAAGGCCGCGAGCTTGTTATCGAGGTCGTTCTGGGTCGAGATCTCCTGCGCCACGATCTGGTCGTACTTGGCCTGCGCATCGTTGGTATCCGTGATCGTCGCGGTCCCGACCTCGAAGTTGCGCTTCGCCTGCGCGAGGTTCTCGCTGACCGCCGCCTTCTGGCTCTCGGTCAGCTCGATATTGAAGCGCGCCAGCAACACGTCGAGATACGCCTGCGCGACGCGAACGATGAGGTCCTGCCGCGCGGAAGCGAGCACAAAATCGCTCTGGCCGATCGTCTGCTTCGCCTGATCCAGCGCGACGAGGTTCTGCTTGCGATAAAGCGGCTGGCTCGCCGACACCGTGTAGTTGTATGCCGGGAAGTTCTCCGTGACCGACAGGCTGGGATCGGTGTGGAGTTTCTCGTAGAAGTTCTGGCGATTGGCATTGCCGACGAGCGTCACCGACGGCAGCAGCCCCGCCCGTGCCTGCGGCACGGCTTCCTGCGTCGCGAGCCAGGTCGCCCGCGCCGAGGCGAGCGTCGGATCGTTCGCGAGCGCGTCGCGGTAGATCTGCAGCAGGTCCTCGGCAGCCGCTGACGGCAGCACCGCGCCCATGGCGGCGCCGAGCACGAACACAAGCGTACGTTTCAACATCGGTCGGGAGCCGGTCACCGGCTCAGAACACGAAGCGTGCGGGTTGCGGCGCGTTCTTGAGCGGCGCGATCACCGTCTCGAACAGATCTTGGTGAACAATTGCTCCCGGAGCACTCCAGCGCGTCAAGCGCGCCGTCATGGCCGGCGGGTCGCCAACGACTGCGAACAGGCGTCCGCCGGGCCTCAATTGTTTGAACCACGAGTCCGGCAGGATCGGCGTCGAGCCCGTCAGGACGATGGCGTCGTATTCCCCGCTGCGCCAGCCGCGCGCCCCGTCGCCCGCTTCGAGCCGCGCGTTCGCTATACCGGCGCCGGCCAAGTGCGTCCACGCTTCGGCCTGAAGACGGGAATTGATCTCGACGCTGGTGACATCGGCCGAGCGCCGCGCGAGCAATGCGGTGAGATAGCCGCTACCCGTGCCGATTTCGAGCACCGATTCGTTCGCCTTGAGTTGAAGCTCCTGCAGCACCCGAGCTTCCATCTTGGGCGTCCACATGCGTTCGCCGTCGCCCAGCGGTATTTCGAGATCGGCGAACGCCAACGTCCGATAGGTCGGTGGGACGAAGTCTTCGCGCCTGACCTGAAAAAGCAGGTCGAGCACTTCCTGGTCCAGCACCGCCCAGGTGCGCACTTGCTGCTCGACCATGTTGAAGCGTGCCTGCTCGAAATCCATGCATCCCCTTTGTCTAGCAGGACAGCTGACCCGAAGTCGGCCAATGATGCCGTCTGCCATCATTCCACGTCAATCGCCGCTGGCCGGCGCGTCGGCCGCCTCCGCGCCGCGAGCCCGACGCGCGGCATGCCTGGCTTTCCTCCACTCGAACACGCGATCGAGATAGGTGTAGATGACCGGCACGACGACGAGGGTCAGCAGCGTCGACGTGATCACGCCGCCGATGATCGCGCGTCCCATCGGCGCCTGCGTCTCGCCGCTTTCGCCGAGGCCCAGCGCCAGCGGCAGCATGCCGAAGATCATCGCGCTCGTCGTCATCAGGATCGGCCGCAGGCGCACCTGTCCCGCCAAGAGCAGCGCATCGTGCAGCGCCGTGCCCCCTCGACGCGATCGGTTGGCGAAATCGACGAGCAGAATCGCGTTCTTGGTGACCAGTCCCATCAGCATCACGAAGCCGATCATCGAAAAAATGTTCATCGAGGTTCCGGTCAGCAGCAATGCGAGCAGCACGCCGATCAGCGTGAACGGCAATGAGGCCATGATCGCAATCGGCTGGGTGAAGCTCGCGAACTGCGATGCGAGCACGAGGTAGATGAAAATGATCGCGAGGCCGAGCGATGCCACCAGTGCCGCGGCTGAATCCGCGAAGTCCTCCTGTTGTCCGGCGATGACGAAGCGGTAACCAGGGGGTAGTTGCATGGTGTCGACGATCTTCTTGACGTCGTCGCCGACATTACCCGAGGCGCGTCCCTCCGCGTTGGCGTAAAGCGCGACGCGTCGTTGCAGATCCTGCCGCTTGATGATCTGCGGGCTCGTCGTCTCGACGATCTCGGCCACCTGGCGCAAAGGCACCATGCGTAGCTCGCCGTCGGGCCCGCGCTTGTTGGTCGACAGGTAGAGATTGCCGAGGTCGGAGGCAAGCCTTCGGCCTTCCCTGGGCAACTGTACGTTGACCTCGTAGTTTTGCGCGTCGGGTCCCAGCCAGTAAGTGACCGTCTCGCCCGCGAGCAGCGGGCGCACCGTTGCACCGACCTGCTGCACCGAGATACCCAGATCCGCGGCCGCGTCGTTATTGAGCCGGATCGACAGCGCGGGGTTGGCCGCCTTCTCCGAGATCTCCATGTCCGCGATTCCGGGAACCTTGGCGACCTTTTCGGCGAACTCGTTGATCAACTGCTTGAGCGTGTCGGGGTCCGGGCCCAGCAGGTTGACCCAGATCGGGCGATCGTAACCCAGCGCGAGTTCGATCCCGGGGATCCGCTGCAGCGCGTATCGAATTGCGCGCTCGAGGTCCTTTTGCGAGCGCGCGCGCTCACCGCGATCGGTCAGCTTCACGTTCACCCGCGCGTAGTTGCGACCATCCCAGCTGCCTACCGTCGTCATCGCGAGGACAATTTCGGGGAACTGCTTGAGCACTTCCTCGACGTCGCGCACCTTACCGTCGGTGGACTCGAGGCTCGTGCCGACGGGCGTGTTGAGACGCAGGGAAATGAAGCTCTCGTCGACCTGCGGCGAGAATTCCTTGCCGATGAACGGAAGGAGCGCGAAGCTGCCGCAAAAGATGAGCAGCGCGGTCCACAGCACGATGCCGCGATTGCTGATCGTCGCCCGCCGGGGCTTGAGCGCGCTCCACCGTCGCGTCCGCAGCGCGGTCCATAGGCCGAATGCAGGAACGTAGAGCCGATACTTGGCATCCGAGATCGCCCACTCGAGCAGCCGCCCGTATACGACGTGTACCCATTCGACGACAGCCTCGACGCGGTCCATGAAGCGTCCCAGCCAAGGTACACGCGAGAAGCGCCCTCCGGGCGGATCGCGCCAACGCGAAGAGAGCATGGGATCGAGCGTGAAGCTCACGAACAGAGACACCAGCACGGCGACGGCTACTGTCAAGCCGAACTGGAAGAAGAACTGTCCGATGATTCCCTTCATGAAGGCGATCGGCACGAACACGGCGACAATGGCGAACGTGGTCGCCATTACCGCGAGCCCGATCTCGTCCGTGCCTTCGCGCGCCGCCGCGAGATGCGTCTTGCCCATTCCCAGGTGGCGCACGATGTTCTCGCGCACGACGATCGCGTCGTCGATCAGCAAGCCGATGCACAGGGACAGCGCCATCAGCGTCATCATGTTGAGCGTGAAGCCAAATGCATACAACGCGATGAACGTCGCGATCACCGCAATCGGCAGCGTAAGCCCGGTGATGATCGTGCTGCGCCAGGAATGCAGAAACAGGAACACGATCAAAACAGTGAGCAGCGCCCCCTCGACGATCGTTGCCTTGACTTGGGCGACACTCGCCTCCACCTGGTCCGCCTGCGAATAAACGAGCCGCACCTCGACGTCCTGCGGCAGACGCGCCTTCAGCGATTCCAGTGCCGCCCGCACGCCGCGGCCGGTCTCGACGATGTTGGCATCCTGCGCCTTGCGGATATCGATGGTGATCGACGGCCGGCCATTGATCCGAGAGATCGAGTCGAGCTCCTTCTCGCCGTCGATCACATCGGCGACCTGACTGAGATAGACCGGACCACCACCCTGCTGCGCAACGATGATGCGGCCGAACTGCGCGGGGTCCTTGATCTTTCCCTCGACGCGCACCACCGAGTCGCTTTGACCCCGCGTGATGCGACCGGCCGGGACGTCCTGGTTAGCGTTCTGCACCGCGGTCATCACCTGATCGATGCCGATGCCGAGCGACGCCAGCGCGGAGGGCTTGATCTGGATGAGTATCTGCCGGGTCACGCGCCCGTTGACGATGACCTGCGCGACGCCGGGGATGTTCTCGATCGCCTTGACGATCGTCTGATCGGTGAGCGAGGTGAGCTCGCGCAGCTCGACCGTCGGCGAGAGCACCGCGAGCGATATCGTGGGTCGGTTATCCTCGATCTCGACCCGGATGACCTGCGGATCCTTGACGTCGCGAGGGAAACTCGGCCGGACCAGCGCGATTTTGTCGCGGGCGTCCTGTATCGCGCGGGTGACGTCGGTGCCGAGGCGGAACTCGACGAAGACCTGGCTTCGCCCTTCCCTCGAGTTCGAATAGATCCGCTTGACGCCCGAAACGGTGTTGACGGCGTATTCGATGGGCTTGCTCACATCCGTTTCGACGACCTCCGGCGAAGCTCCCGGATACGCTGTCTCGACATCGACGAACGGCAGCGTGACGTCTGGCATCTGCTCCACCCGCAGCCTCGCGTAGGAGAACACCCCGAGCACGACGATCCCGACCATGACCATGGTGGCGAAAACCGGGTTGTTGATCGAGACGCGAGTGATCCACATTGGCCTGTTCTCCTCTAATCGGCGCCGTCTTTGACGCCGTCAGCTCGCGCCGGCGGACTTGGGCGCGCTCGGCGCCCGCACCAGCGCGGGCGCGCCCGCTTTGAGGTTGTCGAACGGCGCCGCCAGGATCGGGGCGTCCGGGGGAAGCGAGGTCTTGATCTCGACGCGGCCCGCCGTGTCGTCGCGCCGGCCGACCGTCACGATGCGACGGGCGAGCTTCCCTTTCTCGATCGTCCAGACGAAGTTCTGTCCCGCTTCAGTCCGGACTGCGATGGCCGGCAGCGTAGGTACCGGTGCCCCGGCCGCCAGCGTGACCTTGCCCGTTCCGAACATCCCGCCACGAAGCGCGGCATCCGGATTCGGGATATGAATGAACACGGTGATCGCCCGCGTACCTGCTTCGGTCGTGGGATTGATGCGCTCGATCGTGCCGGTAAAGCGCCGATCCCCGAAACCGTCGATCGCCAAGTCGACTTTCATGCCCGCCACGAGCTCGGGAATGTCGTTCGCAGGAACCATTGCCCGCAACTCCATCTGCGCCAGATCGACGATGGTGACGAGCGGCGCATCGAAGCTCACTTTCTCGCCCGGTTGGACGTGGCGCTTGGCGACGATTCCCGACAGCGGCGCCGTCACGACCGCGTCGCGCAACGCGTTCCGCGCGAGTTGGGCTTGCGCTTCGTTCGACTTGAGCGTGCCCTGGCTTACCGACAGATT
>Ga0075424_100003720_pt1 | contig 14323 bp, 12 predicted proteins | sample SoiMethybrSBSTD3_FD_75301 | JGI IMG/M metagenome (GOLD analysis project Ga0075424, IMG submission 75301) | Bulk soil microbial communities from a Populus tree surrounding site in Tennessee, USA - Soil MetaG P. TD hybrid SBSTD3 | ecosystem: Environmental > Terrestrial > Soil > Tree plantation... | reverse complement strand
ATTGGTCGTGCCTGGTTTTCTGGCAGGCGTACTCTGGGTGCTGCCATTGCCCTTCGTGTTTGCTGCCGGCGGGATTATGGCCATCGTCATGGCGGGGCTGTCACGCTACATCCCTCGGCGCATGTAGCGGCCAAAGACGCAGTCTTTCACGGGCGTTGTGTGTCTGGCGCTGTCGTTGGAGTGGATGCCGCCCGACGACCTTGTGTCCGCTGACACTTCGCGGCTGGGCGATGTTGAGCCTCGCACATCCCAAGCCGGATGCCACCGGAGCCCGCCCGGTGGCTCGTATGGGCGACGTAAGCCTCTACGTCGCCGGCTGCCGGCCGGATAACGTATTTAAGCTGCACTGAACGTCCTTTAACGAGAGCAGTCAGTGACAGGGAAGTTGATTGATAGAAGCGGGCCGCTCAGGCAGTCTGCCGGAGCCCGTTCGATCTGCCGCCGGGCTTTTGCAAGTTTCGTCCCCTGCTTGCCAATGCGCCATGGTATTTGACGTGTGCTCGTTACCGGTGGCCTGCCCACAGCCTCAACTGCCCCAATTGTCGTGAGATCCTAGCCAGTCGATTAGGAGTAATAACCATGACGAGCAGCTCGGCAAACCTGCCGCCCGACAAGCAGCGTGAGATGCTGCGTCGGATGCTGACGATCCGGCGTTTCGAGGAACGCGCCTCGACCGATTACCACGCAGGCAAAATATTCGGGGTAGTGCATTGCTACATTGGTGAGGAAGCGGTCGCCGTGGGTGTCTGCAGTGCTCTCCATGGCGGCGACCGCATTATTTCCACACATCGCGGCCACGGTCATTGCATCGCGAAGGGTGCCGATCTGAACCGCATGATGGCGGAGCTTTACGGGCGCCAAACCGGCTACTGCAAGGGCAAGGGCGGCTCGATGCATATCGCCGATTTTGAGATCGGCATGCTCGGTGCGAACGGAATTGTTGCCGGCGGACTAGCCATCGTCACCGGAGCCGCTCTTGCCGCGCAAATGGATGGAAAGGGGAGAGTAGCTGTCTCATTCTTCGGAGATGGAGCCTCGAATGCAGGACCTTTCCACGAGTGTTTGAACATCGCCGCAACCTGGAAGCTGCCCGTGATCTACGTGTGCGAAAATAACTTATGGGCTGCACAAACTCCGGCTGCCGCAACCCATGCTCTGAGCGATGTGGCTGCACGCGCTGCCGGCTATGGCATTCCCGGCGTCCTAGTAGACGGGAATGATGTCTTCGCCGTCTATCAGGCTGCGCACACTGCGGCTGAGCGCGCCCGCCACGGCGGTGGCCCCACGCTCATCGAGTGCAAGACCTACCGCTGGCGCTCGCATACCGAGCGCCGCGGGCTGCCGGATCCACGCGACAAGGCAGAGGTCGATGCATGGCAGCGAAGGGATCCAATCGGCTTGCTCGAGCAGCGACTTATAGAACAGGGTGAGCTCGACGGCGCCGGGCTGAAGGCCATTGAGGCGGAGGTGATGCGAGACCTCGAAGCGGCGATCGCGTTCGCCGAAGCGAGTCCGTTGCCACTGCCCGAGCAGGCGACCGACGACGTGTTTGCAGCCTGAAAGTGAGGACTGAAGGATGCGAGAGCTTACATACAGCCAGGCGGGGATCGAAGCTGTGGCCGAGGAGATGCGGCGCGAGCCCAAGGTTTTTTACATGACAACCGACCCGATTGCGCCGCTGCTTGCAGAGTTTGGCAGCCAGAGAATGAGGGCGACCCCGATCACCGAAGCGGCGGTGACCGGCATGGCGATAGGTGCTGCCGGCTGTGGCTACCGCCCTATCGTCGATTGGCGACAGGTAACGTTCTGCTTTGTCGCGATGGACCAAATTGTCAATCAGGCCGCTAAGATCCACTACATGTTCGGCGGTCAGACGACATTTCCGATTCTCTATCGGGCCGGAGTCGGCGGGGGTACCCAGCTCGCCGCGCAACATTCCCAGTCGCCGTACTCGATGTTCATGAATCTCGCTGGCCTAAAAATGTTCCTGGCATCGACTCCGTACGACCTTAAGGGACTATTAAAAACGGCGATCCGCGACAATAACCCGGTGATTTCCTTCGAATCGAACCGTCTGATGGCGCATACCGGCTCGGTACCCGAAGAAGACTACACGATCCCCTTCGGCAAAGCAGACGTCAAACGGACGGGCAAAGACGTCACGGTCGTGGCCTTGGCGTGGCTGGTGCATGAGGCCTTGGCCGCGGCCGCCGAGCTTGCCAAGGAGGGTATCTCGGTGGAGGTCGTCGATCCGCGCACGCTGGTCCCACTCGACACGGACGCGATCCGCAGCTCGGTCCAGAAAACGGGCCGGCTCGTCATTGCCGACGAAGCTGGCCCGACCGCTGGCTTTTCGGCGGAAGTCGCGGCGGTCGCCACCGAGGATGCCGCAACATTTGCCCGATTGCAGGCCCCCGTCAGGCGGGTTTGTGCGTTGCAGGTGCCAATTCCGTATAGCCCCGTACTTGAGAACCACGTTTTCCCAAACCGCAATCGTATCATCGCTGCTGTCCGCGAGACACTGCAAGCCTCTGTGCGTAGCGAGCAGGTGTAGGCATTGAGCAGGGATCGATCCATGCTTGCACCCATCATCGTCGCCGACAGCATCACACGCGCCGGACCGAACACGGCCGGGGCGGTTATCGTCAACGGCTCGCATGGCGGCGTGTATGCCGCCTTTCTCGCGGCGAAACTTTCTGCTGCGGCGGTGATATTCAACGATGCTGGGGTCGGGCACGATCGCGCCGGTATTGCCGGCCTGGACTACCTGCAAGACTTGGGCATCGCGGCAGCGACCGTTGGTCACGACACGGCGAGGATCGGTGATGGCGCCGATACGATCAGCAGCGGCAGCATTACCCATGCCAACAAGCTTGCGGCGGCGCTTGGAGTCAAATCGCGCCAATCGTGTCGTGACGCCGCGGCGAAGCTGCAACAGGGACGTAGGACCGAGCGCATCCCGCCAGAAGCACTTGAGGCTAGATATTTGCTCGTTCCCGCAGCACCGCAAGTGTGGGCGCTCGACTCGGCCTCTCTCGTTCTACCCGAGCATAGAACTACGATTGTCGTGACAGGTTCGCACGGTGGGTTGCTCGGCGGCAATCCGGAAACCGCCGTGAAATATGACGTGCTCGGCGCGCTTTTTAACGATGCAGGGATCGGCAAAGACGAAGCTGGGGTCTCGCGCTTACCGGCGCTCGACACAAGAGGCATCGCCGCAGCGACGGTCGCGGCGACAAGCGCACGAATTGGCGATGCGCGCTCGACCTACGCTGATGGCGTCGTCAGCCGGCTCAACAGACGCGCCGCGGCGCTTGGCCTTCGCGAAGGCATCAGCGCCCAGGATTTTGTCGCCACGCTGCGTCGGGCCCTTGCCAGGTGAGGATGAGTTATGACTGAAGCTATGAGAAATCGTCCGTCGGGCACAATGAATGGTGGGCGTGCGCTCGCAGAAATGTTGCGTCTTGCGGGCGCTGGGCCGATGTTTGGCATGGGCGGATTCCAATTGTTGCCGTTTTACGACGCCATCGGCCTCGTTGGCTTGCAGCACCACTTGATTAATGATGAGCGGTGCGGCGCGTTTGCCGCAGACGCCTACGCTCGCGTAACGAACCGCCCGGGTATGTGCGACGGCACCCTCGGTCCTGGGGCGACTAATCTCCTCACGGGTCTGGTTGAGTCGCTCAATGCCGGTATCCCGATCATCGCCATCACCGGCAACACCAATCGCGCCCATTCCTGGAAGAATATGACCCAAGAATGCCGGCAAATTGAGATCCTGCGGCCCGCAGTCAAGGAAGTGATTCGGATCGAGATGATAAGCCGCATCCCTGAATTGGTGCGGCGTGCATTTACCGTTGCGACCTCTGGACGTCCAGGACCAGTATTGCTCGACGTGCCCGAGGATATCTGTCACGGCATGCACGACTTCGCGGCAGAGGACTTCGTGATTGACGAGGCTACGCTGAAGGCCCCAGCGCGGCGCGTCCGGCCTGATCGCGCGCAGGTCGAGCGTGCAACAAGGCTGATCGCCAATGCAAAGCGGCCGCTGTTGTTGGTGGGAGGGGGTATTCACCTGTCCGAGGCCTGGGAGGCGCTGGCCAGGCTGGCGCAGGAGCAGTCCATTCCCGTTGCTCACACGATGAGCGGCAAGGGAGGGATCTCCTGCACCAACCCGCTGAATGTCGGGCTCTTCGGCCGGTACTCGCGGATCGCCAACGACATGATCGATGCCTCGGATTGCCTGATAGTTGTTGGCTGCAAGCTCGGCGAGATCGCCACGAAGCGATTCACTCTGCCGCCAGCGCATGTTCCCATCATCCATCTTGACATCGTGGCCGAGGAAATCGGCCGTTGCATCCCCGCGGAGGTCTCGCTGTGGGGAGATGCGCGAGCCGGGCTTGAAGACCTCGCCGAAGCGCTCTCGGGTAGCAGCAAAGCAGCGCGGGCGCTGCGGGCAGACTACGTTGCCGAAATCGCACCGCGGATGCAGAAATGGGAAGTCGAGGCCGCACCCCGCCTCAATTCGCGCGACCGACCGGTGCATATGGCGCGGCTATGCCGTGAGCTGAACAAGACGCTGCCGAACGATGCCATTCTTGTTGCCGACGGCGGCTTTGCCGGGCATTGGACAGGCCTGCTTTACGACACCAAGAAGGCCGGCCGTCACTTTGTCCCGGACCGCGGATTCGCTTCTATCGGCTATGGCCTACCGGGAGGCATAGGTGCGTGCATGGCTGCGCCTGACCGGCCGGTAATTGCGATTAGCGGCGATGGCGGATTCAACATGACGCTGGGCGACCTCGAGACTGCGCAACGTACCGGGTGCGGGTTGACCGCAATTGTCGTCAACAACGCCGCCTCCGGCTACGTCAAGGCCTTGCAGCACACGATGATGGGGGGGCGCTATCAGTCAGCCGACCTCAAGGAGATGGACTACGCGGCGGTCGCCCGCGCCATGGGTTGCGGTGGCATTCGCGTCGAAGACCCGGAAGCGCTCGCTCATGCCCTTCGACAGGGCATGGAGGAAACAGATCGGCCAACCGTAATCGACGTCGTGGTTACGCGAGACCCAGCCCAGATGCTCCCCGCCGTCGACAACCGGACCTTACAAATCAGGCAAGGCGACCGTATTGCGTAGGCCGGCCAAGTGGCGCAGTCCTGAGCGGCCCGAGTGATAGGTGACAGATCGTACTGGAGACACGTAACACCTTATGCCTGCAACGACGGCTGGCAGGAGGTGCCAATTCCCGGGCAAGGAGTGTTCGGTCGTGGAAAAACGCCTGCGTTTCGTTACCCGGTTGCTGCATGGCCTCAGCGTTCGCAGCGCTACGTATTCCCCGTCGAAGTCCCTGACGACGGCAGTATCCAACAAAATGCAACAACCCTAACCGCATTGGCCGAGCATGCATCGCGAACTGAAGCGGCCTGGCGCACGCTGCAACTGCTGTGGGATGCGTATCGCGGGCAGTCGCATTCAGCCACAGAGGCCGTCTCTGAAAGAACGACGAGTCGGAATGGGAGTTTGGTCGTGAACGGTGATCGCAATCTCGCAATCTTCTGCGACTTCGAAAACATAGCCCTGGGTGCACGGGACGCAAAGTATGCGAGATTCGACATGCAGCCCGTACTGCAAAAACTCCTACTCAAGGGGAGTATTGTGGTGAAGAAAGCTTATTGCGATTGGGACCGCTACAAAGAGTTCAAAGCGACGATGCACGAGGCCGCTTTCGAATTGATCGAAATACCCCACGCCCGCCAGTCCGGTAAGAATTCGGCAGACATCCGCATGGTGGTTGACGCACTCGACCTCTGCTACACCAAAGAACATATCGACACCTTCGTGATCATATCCGGCGACTCGGATTTTTCGCCACTGGTAAGCAAACTTCGAGAGAACGCAAAGACAGTGATCGGGGTTGGGGTGAAGAGCTCTACGTCGGATTTACTGATGAGCAATTGCGATGAGTTCATCTTGTACGATGACTTGGTTGCCAAGCGTGAGCGGGTTGCAAGGCCCAGACGGAACGAAGCAGGGATAAAGACTGAGCCGGCGGCAAAGTCAGGCGTCAAATCATCCAAGGGAGAGCAGGATCGCGCGCGGGAGGCGATCGATCTCGTGCGCGAGACCATCGAGGCACTGTACGCAGAGAAGGGTGATACCGCGAAACTTTGGGGATCCATGATAAAACAGACTTTGAAACGGCGTCAGCCGAGCTTTAATGAATCCTATTATGGATTTGCATCTTTCAACGAGCTTCTGGAAGAAGCTCAGGTGCGTGGCGAACTAGAGCTCGAACTGGACGAGCGATCAAGAAGCTATGTGGTTCGCAACATCACCCAACCATCGCGAACGCAGGTTCGCTAGATCTGATCAAGGCATCCAGGGTGGCCAGTGCTCGCTGGTTCGGGGCTTGGCCGCCGGAGCCCCTCGTCGGTGTAATCACCCCACTCGGGGTTTAGATGAGTGCGGACGCGGGGACACTGCATCAGGTCCGGAACAGGTCGCGAGAACTGATTCCAGGGCCGGCGCGCTCGACGACTATCGGTCTGAGATCACCGTCTCAAGCACGCCGATATCGACTGCGCGTAGATGAGCAGCCGCATCGCGCACTCGAATGGCTGCAGTGACCGCCCAAAGTCTTCGCCGTCGTGGTTGACCTGCTTTTGCCAGAATGGAGGCGAGGCGAGGTTTTGTTGCTGGGCTCCACGCTGGCCTGGCTCAATCTGGTTTCCTGGTGAACAAACGCGGGCTTGCTGAGCAAGAACCGGTAAAAAAATAGGCTGTTACCTACGTAACAGCGGCCTGGATCTAACTATGCAACAACACTCCTACCTGCACTGCAGCGGGGATTGGAAGGTGAGCTCGGTAGGTACCGACCCCTCCAATCAGAGCCAAGGAGATATAGCCATGAAGACCATCCTGTCCGCCCTTGTTGCGCTGTCCGTCATCGCCGGCGTCGCCGGAACCGCCAGCGCGCTCGATGCCAAGACCTTCTTCGAGCAAATTGACCGCGATCACAACTAACGATGCTTGCCGATAAGGCATCGATCTACCCCAAGGAGGCCCGCCACCGTCGGCGGGTCTCCTTGCCTTGCCGATGCGCTCATGTCTGGCCGGCGGCTACCCATGCGCTTGGTCGAGAGGCACGGGAGGAAGTTTCCCAAGTACTGCGCCTTCAACCCAGATATACAATCGATGGCACGGCAAGACGCCTCATGCATTTCAAGAATGCAAAGGACGCCGCACAGCTCTTCGCTGGCCTTCGCAAGGCGGGATTTGCCGGAAACATAGCACTCCATTCCTTCGTTAGCAGACCGGGCGTTACCATGTAGCTAGCGGATTGGCGGTGCATACTGAAGCCCACCTTTGCTCCAGAGATTGTTCTGACCGCGGTCGATTCTTAGGCGGGATCCGGCGCCAACATTGCGATCAAAGATCTCGCCGTAGTTGCCGACCGCCTTGATGACCTTCATTGCCCAGTCATTGTTGAGGCCGATGCCCGTGCCGAAATCACCCTCCTTCCCCAGTAGACGCTTGATCTCGGGGTTGTTCGAGTTAAGCATCTGATCGGCGTTGGCCTCGGTGACGCCCAGCTCTTCGGCGTTCAACAGCGCGAAGTGAACCCACCTGACGACGGTGAACCACTGCGAGTCACCCTGGCGCACCGATGGCCCCAACGGCTCCTTTGAGATGATCTCCGGCAGCACGACGTGCTCTTCCGGCTTTGCCTGCTGCACGCGGACGGAGTAGAGAGCAGACTGGTCTGTCGTATAGACGTCGCAGCGCCCGGCCTGGTAAGCCTGCACGGCCTCATCGAGTTTCTCGAATACGACCGGCTTGTAGGTCATGTTATTGGATTTGAAATAATCCGAGAGGTTGAGTTCGGTAGTGGTTCCGGTCAATACGCACACGGTCGCGCCGTTGAGCTCCTTGGCTGATTTAACACCTAGCGACTTCTTCACCATGAAGCCTTGGCCGTCGTAGTAGTTGACGCCCGCGAAGGAGAGGCCGAGTGAGCTGTCGCGCGAAATCGTCCACGTCGTGCTGCGGACGAGCACATCGATTTCGCCCGACTGCAAGGCCGTGAATCGCTCTTTTGCCGTGGTCGGCACGTATTTCACCCTCTTGTCGTCCCCGAGGACTGCGGCTGCGATGGCCCGGCAGTAGTCGACATCGAGACCCGTCCATTTTCCCTTGTCGTCGGGCTGGCCGAAACCGGCAAGGCCCACGTGGACGCCGCAGTTCAGGGTCCCACGCTGCTTGACCATATCCAGCACCTTGCTTTGCGCGCTGGCCGGAGCCGTCCCGATCAGACCGACCGCGACTGCCAATGCGAATGTACCGATCTGCTTGCCCACGTATGTTCCCCTTCGTTGCGACGTTGCAGCAAGTAGTGTCCCAAGTCGCTCGTGCGGCTATCAGGCGTGTCGTCTCGGCTTGGGCCGCTATACAAGGGTGCCAGAAAAGTGGCTGGCTTTCCACTCCCAGACCCCAGGCAAACCGAGCCACCTGGTCTGGATGCGAATGACGGTAGCCCACGTGGTCGTGAGCGCATTGCAGCCCAGGTCGATGACCAATCTGGCCAAGGGTGGCTTACTCGGCCTAGCAGAGTAGGGCCCTCCTGCTTTTGCTATTGACGGGCTAATAGCAAGCGGTTGACGTTGGGTCGCAGGGTCGCCACGGAATTTCGGGTCAACCATGACGTTCGAGTTCGGCATTTTTCACGAGTTTTCACGACGCAGGGACCAGACGGACGAGGAGGCTTTCACTCAATCTCTAGACCAGGTCGATGCGGCCGAGCGTTGGGGCATCGACGTCATCTGGCTCGCGGAATTGCACTTCCTGGCGGAACGATCGGTCCTCTCCGCACCCCTCGTAGTCGCCAGTGCCATTGCTGCGCGAACGCGCCGCGTGAAGATAGGCATCGGTGTCCAGGTGCTACCGCTCTGTCACCCGTTGCGGTTAGCCGAAGAGGTCGCCACCCTGGACCACATTAGTGGCGGACGCCTCATCTTCGGCGTTGGCCGAAGCGGCTTTCCGCGCACCTACGAGGCTTATGGCGTGCCGTACGCCCAAAGCCGCGAGCGGTTTACCGAGGTCCTGGAGATCCTCAGGCGCGCCTGGAGCAATGAGCGCTTCTCCTTCGAGGGCGACTTTTACACATTTCGCGACATCGCCCTTGTACCTCGGCCGCTTCAGCGCCCCTATCCGTCGCTGCGCGTTGCCGCAACAAGCCCCGACACCTATCCGGCAATCGGCGCGATGGGCCTGCCCATCTTTGTCGCCGTTCGGCTTGGGACCCTCGAGGAACTGGGCCCGAACATCGCCGCCTATCGCCAGGCCTATCGCTTAGCCGGTCATCCGGGTGAGGGAGAGGTCTACCTACGCGTGCCGATTTTTGTCGGTGAGACGGAGGCATCGGCACGGGCTGATCCGGAGCAATCGATCATGGAGTTCTATCGGAAGCTCGGCCAGCAAGTTGAGGAGTCGGCGACACGAGCAGGTGCGCGCGCTATCGAACAGCGCGCAGAGCGCGGACAGATGCTGCGGACCATTAGCTACGCGGACGCGCTGCGGGACAAGGTGATAGTCGGAACGCCAGAGTCGGCAACTGCACGGCTGCAGGACCTCATCGAGAAGCTCGGCCTCAACGGCGTCCTAGCGGAGCTCAATTGCGGCGGTCTTCTTGCTAATGACAAGGTGATGCGGTCGCTGCAGCTCATGTGCGAGGAGGTTGCGCCCCGTTTGCGGATGTGACGCTCCGGCCCGCAAGGTCCCGAAGTTGGCGTGACGCCCACCCCGGCCATAGGAGGAGCGCATGAGTGTCGCAACGCGGATCGGCATCGTCGGGCTGGGCCTGCTGGGCAGCGCTCTCGCACAGCGGCTGCTCGGGGGCGGATACGCCGTGCTCGGGTTCGACATAGATCGGAAAAGGCAGCCGGTCTTGGAGAAAATGGGCGGCACGTTTGTCGCCTCCCTGCCCGAACTAGCGCACCGATGCTCTACCATGTTCCTCGCCGTCTTCGACACTGAGCAAGTCGAGGCCGTCGTGGAGGGCACGCTTCTCTCTGCTATCGGTTCGAACTCTGGCAAGATCGTCCTTTGCGCCAGCACGTGCGATCCGGACCGGATCGCCGCCCTCGGAGGGCGCATCGAATCTCAGGGCCTCGATTTGCTGGAAACGCCAATCTCCGGCACAAGTGAGCAGGTGCGGCAAGGTCGCGGTGTCGCCCTGGTTGGCGGCGACCCGGCGAAGTTCGAGCGGGTTGCCGATATCATAGGTGCGATATTTCCTTCGCATTTCTACATGGGGCCGATCGGACAAGCGGGCCGAGCCAAGCTCGCCATCAATCTCATACTCGGCCTCAACCGCCTGGCCCTCGCGGAAGGGTTGGTCTTTGCCGAGCGCATGCAGCTCGAACCCGCGCGTTTCCTTGAGGTTGCGCGGCAGGCGGCATCCTATTCGCAGGTCATGGACACCAAGGGCCCGAAGATGTTGCGGGGTGATTTTTTGCCAGAGGGCCGAGTTCGCCAGACCCTCAAGGACGTCCAACTGATCCTGGCGCAGGCCCGCAAGGTCGGACAAGAGCTTCCCCTCGCTACGCTGAACGCGCGGATTCTGGAGACCTGTATCCTCAACGGCGATGGCGACCAGGACAACAGCATCGTCATCCAAGAGATCCGCAGGCGCAGCGTCGGTGCACCAGAATGATTTGCCATCATGTACAAATGCGCCTGGTCTGCGCTGCGGGCTCAGTGGATATACTCCCCATCCGAAGCATTCGCTCGACAACCACACCGGATGAACGAAAGTAGCCAAGCCTGAGGAGAAAATGCACAAGAGTGAGCACCGTCTTCTCACAACTCATGCGGGCAGTCTGCCTAGGCCTGCCGAGCTAACGCGCCTTTATGCGCGCCACTCGCGGGGGGAGGCGGTGCCGGCAGCTGAATTGGAGGTCGAGGGCAAGGCTGCCTTGCGCCGCGTCGTCGCCAAGCAGATCGAGGCCGGCATCGATGTTGCCAACAATGGTGAGCAGCAGCGCGATTCCTTTGTCCTTTACGTGCGCGACCGCCTGAGCGGGCTCGGCGGTACCTGGCAAAGACGGCAACGCGCCGATGTCGAGCGCTACCCGACTTTCAAACAAAAATCGTTCGACGCCATCGCCGGCAGGGACACGGTTGACGACATTCGCGGCTTGACCCGGGCGCTTGGCGAAGTCCGCTATCTCGATTCCGGACCCGTCACGGCCGAGTGTGCCGATTTCAAGGCCATGCTGGAGGAGAGCAAGGCACCCTTTAGCGAGACGTTCCTGACGGCGCCGTCACCGGGGATGGTATCCGCGATTGTGCTCAACGAGTATTACCCGAGCGAGGAAGCCTTTCTCGGCGCGCTCGCCGACGCGCTGCGGGTCGAGTACGAGACCATTATCGCCAGCGGCTTCCTGCTTCAGCTTGACTGCCCGGATCTCGCGCGCGAGCGTCACAACACCTATCAAGACCGACCGCTTGAGGATTTCCTCGATTTCGGCAACCGCGTCATCGACGCCATCAATCATGCCCTGCGCAATATCCCACGCGAGCGGGTGCGCATGCACGTCTGCTGGGGAAACTACGAGGGCCCGCACGATTGTGACGTGCCGCTCCAGGACATCATACCCGTGCTCGCACGCGCAAAGGTCGGCGGCTTCGTCCTGCCATTCGCCAATCCCCGGCACGAGCACGAGTTCCGCTACGCACCACAGATACTGCGGGATGACGATCAGATCATCGTCGCCGGCGTCATCGACACCACTACCAATTTCGTGGAACATCCTGAGGTGGTCGCTGATCGCCTCGAGCGCCTAGCGGCCGTCGTGGGTGACCCGCGCCGCATCATGGCCGGCACCGATTGCGGCTTCGAGACCATCGCGGGCAGGGGACGCGTCGCAGAGGACGTAGCGTGGGCGAAGCTCAAAGCTTTGAGCGACGGTGCGCGGCTCGCATCCTCGCGCCTGTTCTAGATGGAGACAAACTAGGACCGGCAGCAGGTCGGCGCGGAAGTTCAAAAAAGTCTTGGTGGGAGGCATGCAAATGTTAGATCGGCCTTGCAATCCAGCGCGCGCGATAGCGGCCGCAACCGCGCTCTGCACCTTTGCTGCCCTCATGAGCCAAGCGGCATCGGCGGCAGAGACCTGGAAATTCTACATGCATCAGTCGGCGCCGAATTTCGCCACGTCGCGAGGCGCCAGAATGCTCACTGAAGAGATCGACAAGGCGACCAACGGCGAACTCAAGATGCAATTGCATCTCTCCGGCACGTTGCAGATTAGCCCAAGCGATATTACCAGAGCCGTGGGCGAGAATATTGTGCAGATTGGCGACGACCTCTTCAACTCGGGCAATATCCCGGTGGCTGGGATTGCGCGATTGCCGATGCTTGTTCAATCCTACGACGACTTCACCAAGGTCGCGGCGGTGCTTGAGCCCTATATCGAGAAGGCGTTTGCCGCCAAGGGCTCGACCGTGCTTGCAGCCTACAGCTACCCGATGCAGGTCGTGTGGGGGAAGAAGAAGCTTGCATCGTTGGATGACATCAAGGGTCTGAAGCTGCGCGTGGCCGCGCCCGAGCAGGGCGAGTTCGTACGCCGCTTCGGCGGCACCTCGATCACCATGAGCGCCCCCGAAGTGCCTTCTGCCCTCGATCGCGGCGTGGTCGACGGCATCTTTACCGCTGGCGTCGGCGCTGTGCTGTGGAAGGACCTGCTGAAGTACGGCTTTCTGATCGTCGTCAACGTCAATAATTCCTACATCATCGCCAACACCGACGCGTTCAACAAGCTGGCCCCCGACTTGCAAGCCAAGCTCCGCAAGGTTGCACAGGAGATCGCGCGCTGGAACCAGGAGACCATGCGCACGGAAGAGGCCGCGTCGCAAAATACCCTCAAGGATGCCGGATACGTCCTTACCCAGCCCAACGCCCCGGAAATCGCCCGGGCAACCGAGACGATGCGACCCTATTGGGACGAATGGGCCAAGTCGCGTGGATCCGACGTGGTCGAAGCCTTGGGCAAGGTTCGCACCAACCTGGGGCGGTAGCTGGCCGTGGGGTACGGGAAGGTGACGGATTCCGGGTCCGGCTCGTCTGCTGACCCACCGCGCGAGCGCAGCCACGCTGAAGGCATCGTCGAGAAGACCTGCATGCTCTTGTCCGGCCTCGCGCTGGTGGTTCTGCTGGTGCTGGTCGGCCTCGATATCGTGACGCGTTGGGCGTTCAACTTCTCGTTCGAGGTGTCGGACGAGGTCGGCGGCTATATGCTAGTCGCCATCGCCTTCCTGAGTCTGCCGGTCTCCCACATCAACGGCGCGTTCCACCGGGTCGAGTTCATCCAAGCGCGGCTCTCTCGGCGCGCACGGCTGATCTCGCGTTTCTGCTTCGACCTGGTGGCACTTATCGTCTGTGCCATCTTCGTTTGGCATTTCATGGGGCTGGTGCGGTCGTCCTGGCGGTTCGGCGACTATGCGCCGACCTTGCTGGAAACGCCGCTCTGGATCCCGAGATCGTTGCTGGTGCTTGGGATGGGGGCGCTGTGCCTATCGCTGCTCAGGTCCCTGGCTGCAGACCTCAGGCGTTTGTGGGTAGCCGAAAGCGCGGAGCGGGAACGCGATGGCACCTGAAGTGCAGCTATTGATCGTCACGGCGATGTTTCTGGGCCTGCTCACGGCCGGGATGCCAGTACCCTTTGCCATCGTCATTCCGGCGGTCATCTACCTGTTCCTACAGGGTGGCCTTGCCGCGCTCAACAGCCTTGGACTGGTGAGTTGGGGAAGCATGAACGTGTTCGCGCTCACGGCGGTCCCCCTCTTCATGTTCATGGCGGAGATCCTGAGCGCCAGCGGCTTGAGCACCCGCATTTACGGCGGCCTCGCCAAGCTCGTGGCCAGGCTCCCAGGCGGTTTGCTGCAGACGAATATCGCCGGTTGCGCGGTGTTTGCCTCGGTCAATGGCTCGAGCATCGCCACCGCGGCAACGATCGGCGGGGTTGCCCTGCCGCAGCTGCTCGGCCGAGGCTATCACCGGCCGCTCGCCGCGGGCTCACTCGCTGCCGGCGGCACGCTCGGCATTCTGATCCCGCCAAGCTTTCCATTGATCATCTACGGCACTTTCACGGAAACATCGGTGCCGAAGCTTTTCATGGCGGGCGTCGTTCCGGGCCTGATCATGACGGCATGCTTCATGCTCTACATCGCCGTGCATGCCAAACTCGACCCGACGGTGGCGCCGCGCGAAGTTGGGCCCGGCTCCACGGCCGAGCTTTTGCGCGCGCTGGCGGAGGTCGTGCC
>Ga0075424_100003717_pt1 | contig 14325 bp, 10 predicted proteins | sample SoiMethybrSBSTD3_FD_75301 | JGI IMG/M metagenome (GOLD analysis project Ga0075424, IMG submission 75301) | Bulk soil microbial communities from a Populus tree surrounding site in Tennessee, USA - Soil MetaG P. TD hybrid SBSTD3 | ecosystem: Environmental > Terrestrial > Soil > Tree plantation... | reverse complement strand
AGCTCGACGCTTCGGTCCCGGGCACCTACGGTTCGATGATCGACACGCTCACTCACATGATCGACGCGGATTCGCGATACCTGCTTCGGCTGCGCGATCCGACCCCGCCGCTGGCCGACGACCGGGTCGGCGTCCCGCTCGAGCAGCTCCGATCCGAGATGCCGGGGCACCGGGAGAAGTGGGACCGGGTGCTGTCCGAACTCGAGGCCGGCGGCCTGCACGCGGCGATCCGCAACCGCGAGGACTACCCGGACACCGATCCCGCCGAGTCGATGCTGCTGCTCCAGGCCCTCCACCACGGCAACGACCACCGCACCCAGATCTGCTCGACGCTCGGCGCACTCGAGCTCGAGGTGCCCGAGATCGACGGCTGGGACTACTGGGCCAACGGCCGCGCGTAGCCGGTGGACCCGGGCGACGAGCTCGTCGAGGTCGTCGACGAATCCGATCGCGTGCTCGAGCTCGTGCCCAGGCGCGAGATGCGCGTTCGTCGCCTGCTCCACCGCTGCACCTACGTCATGGTCCTGAACGCCGCGGGCGAGCTCTACGTGCACCGGCGCACCGAGACCAAGGACGTGAACCCGGGCTTCTACGACGTCTCGGCCGGAGGGGTGAACGCCGCCGGCGAGACCTACGACACCTGCGCGGCCCGCGAGGTCGCCGAGGAGCTCGGAGTCACGCAGACGCCCACGTTCCGCTTCATGCACCGCTACTCGGGACCGGACGGCGAGGTCTGGGGCGGCGCGTACGACGTGGTGTGGGACGGCGACATCGTGTGGCAGCCGAGCGAGGTCGCCTGGGGCGCGTTCGCGCCGATGGAGGAGGTCGACGCGATGATCGCGCGCGAGCGCTTCTGTGCGGACGGGCTCGAGGTCTTCGAGCGATGGCGGCGCGATCGCTAGCCCCGGGAGGGTTCAGGCGCCGAGCCGGCGGAGGGCCGGCATGACCTCGGTGCCGAACCGCTCCAGCTGCTCCTCGCGCCGCCCGCCGAGCCACAGGTTCAGCACGGTGAAGCCGATCTCGGTGAGCTCGAGGAGGCGCTCGACGACCTCGTCGGGCTCGCCGGCGACCTGACGTTCGGGATCCGCCGGCGGTCCCCCGATCCGAACGCCGACGTTGTACGCGAAGTCGAAGGCGTCGGGGTCTCGGCCCGCGGCCTCCGCCGCGCCGCGCACGACATCGATCTTGGCGCGCGCGACGCGCGGAGGCAGGTACGGCATGGAGGGGATCCACCCGTCCGCGAGACGCCCGGTCAGCTCGAGCGCCCTGGGTCCGTACGTCCCGAGCCACACCGGGATCGGCCGGCCGGGCTTGGGTTCGACGACCGCGCGCTCGTTCCGGTAGTGCTCGCCCTGGAAGGAGAAGGGCGACCGGCCCCAGACGCCGCGGATCACGTCCAGACCCTCCTCGAGCGCGTCCACCTTCTCGGACGGGGTCCGCCCGGGAGCGCCGAGCCCCGCGGCCTCGTGGTCGTTCCCCCCGCCGCCCAGGCCCAGGATCACGCGACCGCCGGAGAGCCTGTCGAGGCTCTCCGCCATCTTCGCCGTGAGGGCGGGGAGCCGGAACGGGAGCCCGAGCACGTTCGTAGCCAGGCCGATCCGTTCCGTGTGCGCCGCGATCCACGTGAGCAGCGTCCAGGTCTCGAACGAGGGGCGATCGCCCACGGGGTGGTCCCAGATCGACACCAGGTCGAACCGCAGGTCCTCCGCCCGTCGTGCCTCGGCAACCGGGTCGGATCGACCCGAGGCCGACGGAACGATCGAGACGCCGAACCGCGTCGCAGCCTCCTCCTCCGCCGCCGACCCCGGATGGGATGGGCATGGGCGCGCGTAGACTGTGGTCACGGTAACCAACGAAGAGGACCGCATGCGTTCTTCCGTCATCGTGTCCGGGGCCCGAACGCCGATCGGCAAGTTCCGAGGCGCGTTCGCGGATCTGTCCGCCGTCGATCTCGGCGGGGTCGCCATCGGGGCGGCGCTGGAGCGTTCGGGCGTGGGAGCCGACCACGTCGACTACGTCGTCATGGGCCACGTGATCCGGGCGGGCACCGGACAGATCACGGCGCGCCAGGCCTCGATCGCCGCCGGTATCCCCAAGGAGGTCCCGGCACTGAACGTGGACAAGGTCTGCCTGTCGGGGACGACCGCCATCGCACTCGCGGACCAGATGATCCGGGCCGGCGAGGTCGAGATCGTGGTGGCCGGCGGCATGGAATCCATGACGCAGGCCCCGTACGTCCTGCCGAAGGCGCGAGCCGGCTCGCGCCTTGGCGACGCCGAGATGGTCGACACGATGATCCACGACGGCCTCTGGTCGACGTTCACGAAGCAGACGATGGGCGAGTCCTCGGACGCGGTGAACGCCGAGCTCGGCATCGGGCGCGAGGAGCAGGACGCCTGGTCGGCGCGGTCGCATCAGCGAGCGCACGCGGGATGGGAGTCGGGCGCCCTCGCCGAGGAGGTCGTGCCGGTCGAGGTCGCTCGCAGGGGCGAGACGGTGGTGGTCGGGCGCGACGAGGGGATCCGCCCCGACTCGACGGTCGGGGCGCTCGCGCGGCTGAGGCCGGCGTTCGTGCACGACGGGACGATCACCGCCGGCAACGCGTCGCAGATCAGCGACGGCGCGGCCGCGCTCGTCGTGACGAGCGCCGACGCGGCGGATCGGCTCGGTCTCCGGCCGCTCGCCGAGATCGTGGCCCACGGCATGTCGGCCGAGCGCTTCTCGTACCTGCACACGGTGCCGGCGATCGCGCTCCAGAACGCGCTGAAGAAGGCCGGCCTGGACGTCCACGACCTCGGACTGCTCGAGGTGAACGAGGCGTTCGCCGCCGTGTCCCTCAACGTGACGCGGACCCTGGGCTTCGACGAGGACCTGGTGAACGTGAACGGCGGCGCGGTGGCGCTCGGCCACCCGATCGGGGCGAGCGGGGCGCGCATCGTCCTCACGCTCGCTCACGAGATGCGCAGACGCGGCGTGGACCTGGGCGGCGCGGCGATCTGCGGCGGCGGGGGACAGGGCGAGGCGCTCGTGATCCGCCGCCTGGGCTGATGGGCGACGCCGGACGGTTCGCGCTGCCCGAGGAGCTCGAGGAGTTCCGTGCGCTGGTGCGCACGATCGCGGACGAACGCATCGCGCCGCGCGCGGCCGAGATCGACGAGACCGACGAGTGGCCCGAGGACGTCTACAAGGTCCTCGTCGACAACGACCTGATGGGTGTGGGGTACCCCGAGGAGCTCGGCGGTTCGGGGGGCGGGTCCCTCGCGTTCGGCGTGTTCATCGAGGAGCTCTCCCGGGTGTCCGCCGGTGTGTCGCTCACCCCGCTCGTGTCCAAGCTCGGCGTGATCCCGCTCACGGTCGCCGGCGACCAGGACAAGGCCCGGCGGATGACCGAGGGGATCTCGCGCGGCGAGCTGCTGATGTCGTACGCGCTCACCGAGGCGGGCGCGGGCTCGGATCCGGCGGCGATGACGACGCGGTACGAGCGCGACGGCGACGCGTGGGTGCTCGACGGGACCAAACGTTTCATCACCGGGGCCGGGGTCTCGCACGGCTACGTCGTGTTCGCGACCAGTGACCCGTCGCTGCGCTCGAAGGGCGTGTCGGCGTTCCTCGTGATGCGGGACGACCCGGGGGTCGAGTTCGGGCGCAAGGAGGACAAGATGGGCATCCGCGGGTCGCCCACCCGCGAGGTGATCCTGTCCGGCGCGCGCATCCCGGCCGACCGCCTGATCGGCGAGGAGGGGAGCGGCTTCACCTACGCCATGCGCACGCTCGACTACTCGCGCCCCGCGATCGCGGCGCAGGCCCTCGGGATCGCGCAGGGCGCGCTCGAGGCCGCCGGACGGTACGCGTCCGAACGCCAGCAGTTCGGCAAGCCGATCGCCGAGTTCCAGGGCGTGTCGTTCATGCTGGCCGATATGGCGATGCAGCTGGAGGCGGCCCGGCTGCTCGTGTACAAGGCGCTCTCGCTGTGCGACGAGGGCGATCCACGCATGACCTACTTCTCCAGCGTGGCCAAGTGCTTCGCCTCGGACGCGGCGATGCGGATCACGACGGATGCGGTCCAGGTCCTGGGCGGCTACGGCTACATCCGCGAGTACCCGGTCGAACGCCTGATGCGCGACGCGAAGATCACGCAGATCTACGAGGGCACGAACCAGATCCAGCGCGTGGTCGTCGCGCGGGAGCTGTTGAAGACCTTCGCCTGAGCCTGGCCGGGACACGCCGAAGCGCCGCGGGCGGCGCGCTCCGGCTGGTGCGGCCTAGAAGGCCAGCTCGTCGGTCAGGTCGTCGAAGCTCGAGAGCTCGCGGAGGGCGTCGAACGGGTTCGGGCGGCTCGGCACCGGTTCCTCTTCCCGCTCTCCGGACCCCTCCGGCTCCTCGAGTTCGTCGGGCGGGTACGTGGGTGCCCCCACCGACGTGGCGTCCACGACCACACTCGCGTGATCGTCCTCGAGCGCGTCAGTCGTCTCGTCCCCGTCGCTCGCCGCGGCCTCGGCGGCCCCGCTCGGCAGGAACACGCGGAAGGAGGCGCCGCCGCCCGGCCGCTCCTCGACCCAGGCCCGGCCGCCGTGCAACTCGGCGAGCCTGGACAGCAGCGCGAGGCCCGTCGCCCCCTTGGCCTTCTTCCGGCCTTCGGAACCTGCACCGGTCAGGCCTGCCGGGACGTCCGTGCACGTGTCGTCGACGGCGATCACGGCTCCCGTGTGGTCGGCCGACACCTGTACCCAGACAGGATCCCCCGCCTCGCAGCGGCGTGCGGCGTTGGCCAGCAGCGTCTCGATCATCTGCTCGGTCAGTGCCGGGTCGAGCTCGAGCGCCGCGTGCTCGGCGTGGACGCGGACGTCCAGGCCTTCAACGTCCGGGGTCTCGTCCACGATGCGTCGCACGATCGCCTTCAGGTCCGCCCGCCGCTTGGTCGGCGTGTACGAGCCGTTCGCGATCCCGTCCAGCTCGACCAGTTGCACCACGAGGCGCTCGAGCCGGCGCGCGCTCGCCCCGAGCTGCTGGACCATGTGCTTGCCGTCGCCGCTCGTCGGATCGGCGTGCTTGAGGGCCAGGGCGAGTCCCATGATCGAGGTGAGCGGGCGGCGGATCTCCGAGGCGACGGCCTCGCGCAGCTCGTCGCGCTGGTCGTCGACGATCACGGTGATCTGGCGCGGGGTCTTTGCGGCCGGCACGCGGCCGTTCGCCTCCTCGAGCTCGGCCTCCAAGGTGAAGGCCCGCTCCAGCGCCTGCTGCAACCGATCCTCCGCCTGCATCGCCCGTTCCTCGGCGGCGGCAGCGCGCCGTTCCACGTCCTCGGTGTCCGCGCGCGCCATCGCGAGGAGCTCGCCGAGCTCCTTCGCCTGCGTGGCGGCGAACCCGGCCTCGTCCTCGGCTTGAGCGGCTCGCTCCTCGGCAGCGGCGACACGACGCTCGATGTCGTCGACGTCGGAGCGATTCGTCGCCAGGAGGTCGCCCAACTCCTTGGCTCGGGATTCGGCACGCGCGGCCTCGTCCTCGGCGTCGGCAGCTCGCTCCTGGGCGACCGCGACACGTCGTTCGACCTCGACGACGTCGGAACGCGCCATCGCCAGGAGCTCCCCGAGCTCTGCGGCTTGCGCCTCCGCGAGCGCTGCCGCGTCCTCGGCCTGCCGCCGCCGGGCGTCGGCGTCCTTGGCCAGTTCCTCCGCCGCCCGCAGCAACCCGGCAACCTGGTCCAGCCCCTCGAGTGCCTGCGAGACCTGGAACCCCGCGGCCGAGACCCTGTTGACGAGCCCTGCTTCGTCTGGCGCGGGATCGCCGGGGCCCGGTTCAAGGTCGACGTCGTCCACGCGCTCGAGGAAGTCCGACATCACCGCACCTTTCCGCCGGGTCCGCCGTTGCCCCGGATGATCACGGGGTGCTCGAGGGAGCCGTCCGTCTCGTCGTGCTCCTCCTGCTCGATGTCTCGGAGTGCCTCCGAGAGCTTCGACATGTGGAACTGACCGGCCGTGTACTCGAGGTCGGCCTCCATGCGCGCCATCTCGGAGGCCATCTCGTCGGCCCGGCTCTCCGCGGACTCCAACCGGCCCTTGAGCTCTTCGAGCTCGCCGCTGCGGGCCTCGGAGGCCTCGAGCCGTCGCTTGAGGTCTTCGACGGCGCCGGCGCCCGCCCGCGCGGACGCGAGCTGGCTCTGCGACTCCTCGAGCTCCTGCTGCCGCAGGGCGAGGCGCTCGCGCAACGCCTTCGCGTCGATCTCGGCGCGGTTGAGCCGCTCGGTGGTCTCGCCGAGCTGCTGGCGCAGGGCGGCAGACTCCGAATCGCTGGTGTGGGTGGTGCTCTGCGCGGCGAGCAGGTTCGCTTCGAGCGACCGGTTGGCCTCGAGCGCCTCAGCCAGCTGCTTCTGGATCCCACGCAGGTTCTGTTCGGCGGCCTCGGCGCGCTGCTCGGCGCCTCGCCGCGAGCGCTCGGCGTCCTCAACCTCGCGGCGGTCGACCGGCGTCGGCTGCGGGCGAGGATGGTCGCGGCCGCGGCTCGGGGCGGGGGCCTCCGCCATCGCGGGGTAGACCTGCACCGGGACCGGAGCGGCGGGCGCCTGAGGGCGGCTCGAGAGCGCGACGAGCGCGATCGCACCGACCAAGAGCAGTCCACATGCCGCCGCGGCGATGTACCAGGGCATCGTCGCCGAGGACACGACCGGTCCGGCCTGCTGCGACATCTGGGCGACCACGACCGTGCCGCCCGGGCTCAACCAGATCGGCACCAGCGTCTGGAGCAGGCTGCCGCGCACCTGTGTCATGGGCTCCCCGCTCGCGACCTCGAATGTCGCGTTGCGCAGGTAGGACGGGCGCGTCCCCACGATCGTGGGGTCGTCCGCGTACAGGATCCGACCGAGCGAGGAATAGATCCGCACGTCGTCGATCGGACCCTTCGAGATGATCTGCGACTCGATCGCCGACCCGATCTCGAGCGCGCGCTCGCCCACGACCGGCGCGATCAGGTCCCTGGGCTCGAGCAGCGTGGCGAGCTCGGTCTGGGCGGCCAGGCGCGCGTCGGTCGACGCCTCCTCGATCGCGGCCGAGCGGGCGCCGGAGGCCATGAACACGCAGGCGACGGCCGCGCCCAGCAGGAGCACGGCCGTCCAGGCCCAGAGCGGGCGGCGACGCCGCCTGGTCAAGGAGCGGAACATCACGTCCTCTCGGTTCGTGGGATGCGTGCGTCTGACCACCTATCGGCAGGCACGGGGGAAACCGTGAGTCCCCCGAAGGGGGGATTAGCCCGGAATGACTACCTCGTTCCCCGGTGCCGTCGGAGGACCGCGGTACCCTTCGGCCGTGGCGGATGCGCAGGCACGCGGGAACGGCACCGCCGAGCTCACGCTGGACCTTTTCGGGGTCGAGCAGCTGGACCGGGCGGCGGCCTTCGTCGTGGACCTGATCGAACGCCCGGCCACGGACATCCACGTGCTCGAGGGGCAGATCGGCCTGGACGACGCCCTGGTCGTCGTGGGCCATCCCGACGCCTACGAGCTCGGGCGGGTCGAGCCGGCCGAGCCGGGGACCGTCTGGGCGGTGGACGGGGGCTCGTGCACCGTGGCCGACGGACGGTCGTTCCAGGTCGGGGCCTACCGGGCCGCCCGCGTGCGGTTCGCCGGGGGCCAGACCACGGACGTCGAGCGCCCGCAGCTGGACGTCCGGGCTGTCTCGCCCGAGGAGATGGAGCGGCTGGCTCGGGACACGCTCACCCAACTGTGCGGCTCCGAGCCCGAGCGACTGCCCGACCTCCCTAGGCCGGTCGACGCCCTGCGCGAGTGGGCCGAGTGGCACGAGGTCGGCCAGACGATCCTCGAGGCCGAGCCGGGGGACCTGGTCCTGGTTGACGGGTCCCTGCACGGCGGTCCACTGGTTCCCCAACAGGTTGTCCGGCGCGTCCACGAGGAGGCCGTGGCCCGCCGGGTCTCGCTCGCCGGCGTGGTCAAGTCCTCGACGCTGTACTGGGGCAGGAACGCGCCGCTCGTCACGCTGCTCAAGCGGCGAGGCGACCGCGAGCTGGGCGACGCCCGCTGGTCGGCGAAGATCTCGACCGATCCGGTGTTCGGCCGCCTATACGTGGGTGACATCTTCGTCGCGCATCTGGCCCCGACCGCGACGTACGCGTTCCGTGTGGACGTGGCGCGCGGGGTCGAGCCGGCCGAGGAGGTGCTCGGGCGGCTCGCCTGGCTCGCCGACGATCCGGCGTTCGTCGGCTACCCGTATCCGCTCGCTCGGGCTCACCAGGCGGCCCGCGTCACGGGGTACGACGTCGCCGACATCCGCCGCGCGTTTCGCGAGGCCTTGTCGCGGGGCGGCATGGGCGAGGACGACGTCGAGCTGTTGTTCCAGGACTTCCACGAGGTGTTGAACCGGTGAGCGGCGAGGCGACGTTCGGATGAGCGAGTACAAGGGCCGCATCTTCGGCAGGAGCGTCCTCGAGGCGACGTTCCGCTCGTTCTACGGCACCGACCTGTTCCTGGGCGAGCTCCTGGCGGCGGAGGATCCCGAACGCGGTCGCCGATTCCTGTTCCGAGTGATCCAGGTCACGTACGGCTCGGACTCGTCCGATCCGTCGTGGTCCGAGCGCACCGCCGGCGCGTACATGGCGGGCGATGCCGGCGGGACGCGATACACGCTGCGCGATCCCGAGCAGCGGCTGTACAAGGTGGCCACGTGCCAGCCGCTCGGCTACATCGACGCGGCGGGCGCGTTCCGAAAGCCCAAGTCGCTGCCGGCGCAGTTCGCGCGCGTCACCGCGCCGACGGCCCAGGACTTCGAGTTCCTGCGCGAGCGGATGGGCGACGTCCGGGTCGGCCTGCTGCGCTCGGGCGAGGACACGATCGACCTGGAGATCGGCGTGCACGGCGACACGCTCACCTCGCACGTCGGCGTCTTCGCCACGACCGGCATGGGCAAGTCGAACCTCATGAAGGTGCTGGCGGGCCAGGTGCTGGCGTCCCGCGGCCGGTACGCCTGTCTGCTGTTCGACCCGCACGGCGAGTACCTGGAAGGCGGCAGTGGGACCCGCAAGGGGCTGCGCGCGCACCCGTGGGCCGCCGACCGGCTCCGCGTCTACGCCACGCGCGCCGCCGGAGCCGGAGCGACCGCGCTCCGGCTCTCACTCGCCGAGCTCACCCAGGGCGATCTGCAGACCGCCTACGAGTGGAGCCACGCGCAGGAGGACGCGATCTACCGGCTGATCCGGTTCTTCCACGAGGAATGGATCGTCCGGGTGGGCGAGGAGGAGGACGTCGCGACGCTCGCTGAGGACCTCGGCGTCGCGACCAGCACGCTCCAGGTGATCCAGCGTCGCGCGCAGCGGATCCTCGACATGCCGTGCATCGCCCGCGACCCGACGCAGCCGTCCCTGTCCCAGCGCATCGTGGACGAGCTGATGAACGGCTACAGCGTCCTGGTCGACACCAGCGGCTTATCCTCGATGGAGGAGATCCTGGTCGCGTCGGTCATCACGCGCAAGGTCCTGGACGCCTACGCCGACCTGTACCTGGATGACCGCGACCGCTTCGCCGAACTCCCGCCGACGCTCGTCGCGCTCGAGGAAGCCCAGCGCGTGCTGTCGCGCGCCGCGCGCTCGGAAGAGAACGTGTTCCCTCGCCTGGCCCGCGAGGGTCGCAAGTTCAAGGTCGGCCTGTGCGCCGTCTCGCAGCAGCCCAAGCTGATCGACGACGAGCTCCTGTCGCAGTTCAACACGTTCTTCATCCTGGGCCTGGCCGACGAGAAGGACCGGAACATCCTGCGCGGGAGCTCCAAGCAGGACATCTCCGACCTCGGCCCGGAGATCCAGACGCTGATGCCGGGCGAGTCGATCGTCACCAACCTCGAGGCGCCGTTCGCGCTGCCCGCGCAGATCTACCTGTACGAGGACTATCTCAAGTCGGTGACCGGGCCGAACCCGCTCCCATCACGGCCGGCGGACGCGTCGAAGGGGTTCGCCGAGTAGATGGCGCGGCTGGTCGCGCTCGGCGACGCGCACCTGGGGCGCTCGCACCTGGCGCACCTGCGGGACGACCAGGGCCGCAACGTCCGCGAGGAGGACTTCCTCCGCTCGTTCGCGTGGGCGATCGAGGAGACGCTGCGTCAGGAGCCGGACGGGTTCCTGTGGCTCGGCGACGTGTTCGACCACGCCCGGCCGAGCTACCGAACGTTCGCGCAGGTGCTGGCCGGCCTGCAGACGCTCGCGAACGCGGGGTTGCACGGCGTCGCGATCAGCGGCAACCACGACACGCCGCGCGTGCGCGGGACGGGCTCGCCCTACGACGCGCTGGAACGCGTGTTCCCGAACGTCGCGTTCGCGTGGCGCATGGAGGCCATGCGCGCCGAGATCGCCGGGGTGCAGGTTCACGCGGTGCCGCAGACGCTCGGCGTGGACGAGCTCCGCGAGCAGCTGAAGGCCGCGGGCGATTCCACGGTGGCCGACGCGACCAACCTATTGATCGCGCACGTCGCCCTCACGTCTCTGCCGGCGCGTGCGTACCGCGACATCAACGAGCTCGAGGTCGAGGAGGGGGCGTTCGATCGCGCGTTCGATCTGGTGGTGCTGGGGCACTACCACGCGCTGCAGAAGGTCTCGAAGCGGACGTGGTACCCGGGCTCGACCGACACCTTCTCGTTCGCCGACTCGCCCGAGACGGCCAAGGGCCTGGTCGTCGTCGACACCGACGCTGGCACGGTCGAACACGTCGAGAACCCGAACGAACGGCCGCTCGCCACCGTATCGGTCGCAGCCTCGGGCATGTCGGCGGGCGAGCTCGTCGATGCCGTGGAGCGCGCCGCCAAGGGCACCTTCGAGGGCGCGGTCGTGCGCGTCTACCTCAACGAGGTGGACCCGGCCTCGTACCGGCAGGTCGCGCTCGAGCAGTTCCAGGAGGCGGTGCCCCGGGCCCTGTGGGTCCAGGTCGAGCCGGAGATGGGTGCCGAGGCGTTCGCGATGCAGGGCGGTCCGACCGTCGGCTCGCTCGAGCAGGAGTGGATGGCCTACGTCGAGGTGCAGGACCTCGCCGGGCTCGAACGCGATCGCGTGGTCACGCTCGGGGCGCGGTTCCTGGAAGACGCGCGCGGGGAGTCGGTGTGAGGGTCCTCGAGCTCTCGCTGCGGAACTACCGGGTGTTCGAGGAGCTGGACCTCGAGCTGCCGGCCCGCGTGATCGGGATCTTCGGCGAGAACGGGGCCGGCAAGTCGACGCTGATGGAGAGCATCGCGTTCGCGTGCTACGGCGTCGACGCGGCGCGCACCAAGAAGCACGACATCCGCACCCACGGGGTCCTGACCGACTGCGAGGTCCGGATGGTGTTCGAGCATGCCGGCAGCCCGTACGAGGTGCGCCGGACGATCAGGGGACGCGGTCACGCGCCCGAGGCCGAGCTGTTCGGCGGCGGGATGCAGCTCGCGTCCGGGACCACCGAGGTCGACGCCGAGATCCGGCGATTGCTGCACATGGACGTGCACGTGTTCCGGGCCTCGGTCTACGCGGAGCAGAAGCAGCTCGACGCGTTCTCGGACGTCACGCCGGGCAAACGCAAGGAGATGGCGCTGCGGCTCCTCGGGATCCGCCCGGTGGAGGACGCGCGCAACGCGTCGCGTCGCGAGGCGCGCTCGACCAAGGAGAGCGCGACCCAGCTCGCCGGCGCGGTGACCGACCTGGCCGCGATCGAGGCCGAGCTGAAGGACGCCAAGGAGGCCGTGCTCGAGGCCAAGCGCGTCGCCAAGGACGCGGCTGCCGGGCTCAAGGCGGCGACCGCGGCACAGAAGGCGGCGGCGAAGGCGTTCGCCGAGTCCGACGCGGTTCGGCAGCGGATCGAGCGGCTCATGGTCGAGCTGCGCGGCAAGACCGAGCAGCGAACGCACGCAGAGGAGCAGGTGGCCGCCCTGGCCGAGCGCGTCGAGCAGATCGGCGAGGCGATCGCCGAGCTGCCCTCGATCGAGGAGGAGCTGCATACGCTCGAGGGCGTCGAGGATCGGCTGCGCGCGGCGACCGGGCTGAGCGAGAAGGCCGCCGAGCTCGCGACGATCCGGGCACGCCTGGAGGGGATGGAGGCGCTCGAGGCCGGGGGCGCGCTGTCCGAGCTCGAGATGGCAGCGGCCGTGCTGGAGGAGGCGCGCAGGGTAGCCGCCGCCGCGGAGGCCGAGCGCGCGCATCGGGCGTCGCTGCTCGAACAGGCGAACGAGCGGCTCGAGCGTGCGGCCGAGGCCGACCCGACCCAGCCGTGCCCCACCTGCGGCCGGCCGCTGGAGGACTTCGGGTCCTACCTCAAGCACTGCCGGGCCGAGGTCACGTCGGCCAAGAAGGAGGCGACGTCCGCCGCGACGTCCGCCCGGCGCGCGCTCGCCGATCGCACCAAGGCGGAGAAGGCGCACGCGAGCGCCGCCAAGGAGGGCGAACGGGTCCGGGTCGAGGTGACGCGACGGACGCAGCTGTCCGAACGCGCGGACGGCCTGGCGGCCGAAGTCGAGGCGCTCGCCGAGCCGTTCGGCGGACGGGTGCCCGACGTCGACGAGCTGCGTGCGGGCGCCGAGCGCGCCCGCACGCTCGCCGCCCGTGCCGCAGAGCTCGGCGCGCAACGCCGGCACCTCGTGCAGGTGGAGCAGGACCTTGCGGCCGCCGAGACGCGGATGGCCACGCTCGACCGCGACCTCGCCGCGCTGACGACCGAGGCCGAGGCGCTCGCGTTCGACGAGGACAGGCACGACCGCCTCCGGGACGAGGCTGAGGCCGCGTCGGTCGCGCTCGAGGACGCGCGGGCCGACGAGCGCGAGGCGAGCGACGCGCGCAAGGACGCGGAGAAGGCCGAGGCGTCGCTGGCCGCCTCTCTGAAGCAGGCCAAGGAGACGCAGGCCAAGGTCGAGGAGCTGCGTTCGCAGGCGCGCTACGTCGAGCGGGTGGCGATGCTGCTCGAGGGCTTCCGTAACCACCTGGTCGCCCGGGTCGGGCCCGAGCTCTCGCGCGAGGCCGAAGCGTTGTTCCGCGAGCTCACCAACCACGAGTACGACGACCTGATGGTCGACGAGGACACCCTGACGATCCGGATCGCCGACGGCGACACGTACTTCCCGATCGACCGCTTCTCAGGCTCGGAAACCGACCTGGCCAACCTTGCGCTTCGGGTCGCGATCTCGACCCAACTGTCACGCGTGTCCGGCGCCGACGTCGGGATGATGGTGCTGGACGAGGTGCTGGGCTCGCTCGATCAGGAGCGCAAGGATCTGCTGGTGCAGACGCTCGGCCGCCTTTCGGCCCGGTTCCACCAGCTGTTCGTCGTGACGCACGCCGAACAGGTCAAGGACCAGTTCCCCGCGACGATCCTGGTGCAGAAGACCGGGCGGCGGCGCAGCACCGCCGTGGTGGTGTAGCGGCTCAGCCGACGGCTGCGGTCTCGGTCGCCGCGTCCGAGCGCGGCACCGACACGCCGTTCGGCAGGAAGGCCCGCGCGACGCCGGTGCCGTTCGGCAGCGACTCGCCGCGCGCCCACCCCCCGTGGAGCTCTGCCAGGAACACCGCGGCCGGCCCGACGGTCGCCTCTCCCTCGTGGCCGTCCTCCACGGAGATCACCACGCCCTCGGCCGTGCGCTCCATACGCAGCGCGATGCGGTCGCCCCGGTCCGTGCGCGCGACGGCCGCGGTCAATAGGTCGTCCAGCAGGCGTTCGACGCGCGCGGGGTCGACCTGGATCGTGGCGCTCTCGAGCGAGACGTTCAGGTCGCGCTCGCCGGCGAACGGGAACGCGTTGACCACACGTCCCACGAGCGTGTCGATCTCGGTGCTGCGGCGCCGCAGGACGGGTTCGCCCCGTGTGAGCTGGTCGGCGTCCAGGAGGTCGCCCACCGCGTGCTCCATGCGCTTGGCCTGGGTCATCAGCTGCTGCAGCAGGCGGGCGTCCTCCTGGGTCGGCTCGTGGCTCGACAGCGTCCGGGCCAGGCCGAAGATGGCCGAAAGCGAGCGCTTCGCGTCCAGGGACAGCGCGCCCGCGGCCCGCGTCGCGACGTTCGCCGACATCGTGGCTTCGGGAGCCGCGTCGAAGGACTCGCCGCGCTCCACCATGTCCTGGAACCGCGCGAGCGCGTCCTGCGTCTCGGCCAGCCGGGCTCGGGCCTCCGCGGTCTGCTCCTCCGAACGCAGCGACGCCGAGGACGCCTTCGACTCCAGCTCCTCGTTGCGGCGGGCCAGCTCGCCGGCGGAGGCCAGGGCCTCCTCGAGCTGCTGCCGGACGTCCTCGAGCTCGCGGTACACCTCGTCGATCTCGCCGGTCTCGGGGGCGGCATGCGTTCGCGTGGCCTCCAGCTTCGCGGTCACCGAGCCGAGCTGGGTGACCAG
>Ga0075424_100003713_pt1 | contig 14338 bp, 13 predicted proteins | sample SoiMethybrSBSTD3_FD_75301 | JGI IMG/M metagenome (GOLD analysis project Ga0075424, IMG submission 75301) | Bulk soil microbial communities from a Populus tree surrounding site in Tennessee, USA - Soil MetaG P. TD hybrid SBSTD3 | ecosystem: Environmental > Terrestrial > Soil > Tree plantation... | reverse complement strand
CACGAGGACGACGCCGAGCGGGCGGTGCGGGCGGCGCTCCTCATGCGGTCGCGGCTTGCCGCCGTGGCCGAGCGGCGCGCGGTACCGCTCGTCCTGCGGATCGGCGTCAACACCGGCCTCGTGGTGACCGGGACGACGCCCGGCCGCGACTTCCTGGTGACCGGCGAGGCCGTGAACCTGGCCGCCCGGCTCCAGCAGGCGGCGGAGCCCGGCGAGGTGCTGGTCGGAGAGCGCACGTTCCGGGCCGTCGAGCCGCTGGTGCGCATGGTCGCCCCGCGCTCGCTCGCCGTGCGCGGCCGCACGGGCCCGGTGACGGCCTACGCTATCGAGCGGTTCGCCCCGGCCGGGGCCTATCGCCGCCGGCGGCGGGCGTACGGGCCGTTCGTCGGCCGCGAGGTGGAGCTCACGCTCATCCGGTCCGTGATCGAGCGGGCGGTCGAGCACTCGCGCGCCCACCTCGTCACGCTGATCGGGGAGGCCGGGATCGGCAAGTCGCGCCTCGTGGAGGAGGTGGTCGTCGAGCTGCGCCGCTCCGAGGAGCCGCCCGCCGTCTGGGTCGGCCGCTGCCTGCCCTACGGCGAGGGCGGCCCGTACGCGCCGCTTCGCGACCTGCTCACGCGCTCGGCAGCGGTCCGCACAGACGCGAGCCGGGAGGAGACGCGGGCCCGGGTGACCGGGCACCTCCAGGCGGTCCTCCCCGACGGGAGCGAGGAGCAGATCGCAGAGCTCCTGCGCTTCGTCGGCGGCGAGCGGATCGAGCCGTCCGGCGACGACGACGAGCCGGGCGACCGCGGCCGCGAGGCGTGGCGGAACCTGCTCCTGCGCATGGCCGAGCGACAGCCCACGCTGATCGTGATCGAGGACGCCCACTGGGCCGAGCCGGCGCTGCTCGAGCTGATCGCCTCGGTCGTGGCCGGCGACGTGCGCGTGCCGCTCGTGGTCGTGTGCGCGGCCCGGCCCGAGCTCTTCGTCAGCCATCCGGGCTGGGGCTCCGGCATGCGAAACGAGACGACGGTCGTGCTCGAGGCGCTCGAGGCGGGCGAGATGCGGCGGCTCGCCAACGCGCTCTCGGCCCAGGCCGCACCGCCGCCGAGCGCGGTCGACCTGGCGGGCGGCAACCCGTTCTTCCTCGAGGAGATCCTGGCGATGAGCGGCGAGGGCGGCGGCGACCGGGTGCCCGAGACGGTGCAGGGCGTGATCGCCGCCAGGCTCGACCTGCTCGACCCCGAGGACAAGCTGCTCCTCCAGCGAGCGGCCGTCGTCGGCCGCAGCTTCACGCTCGAGCAGCTCGAGCCGCTCTTCGACGGCGGCGGCCGCGGCCCCACCGGGCGGCTGCGGAACCTCGTCGAGCGCGACCTGATCCATCACCGCGGCGGCGGCCGGCACAGCTTCAAGCACGCCCTGATCCGCGACGTGGCCTACGAGTCGATCCCGCGCGGCGAGCGGGCACGCCTGCACCTGCGCCTCGCGGACGTGCTCGACTCCTCGGCCGACGCGAGCTGCCAGGCGGTCGCGGGCCACTACGCGGCCGCGGCCACACTGGGCGAGACGGCGGCGCGGGCGCCGGCCGTGCGGGTGCTGATTGAGGCGGCGCGTGAGGCGCGGGCGGTCGAGGCGCACGGCCTGGCGCTGCGAAACGCCGTGCTTGCACGCCAGCTCTCCGACTCCGACCGCGAGCGGGCGTTCGCGGCCGAGGCGGCGGGCGACGCCCACTGGATGGCCGAGCACCTGGACGACGCCCGCGCTGCGTACCTCGACGCGCTCGAGCTCGGGATCGCCGCGGAGCTGGGGCCGGAGGACACCTCGCGCCTGCGATGGAAGTGGGTCGACCTGCCGACGCGCTGGCAGGGCTCGGTCATCACCTCGCCCGACCGCGACCGGATCGAGGTCGAGATCGAGACCGGCCTCGCGGAGGCGCGCGCGGCCGGCTCGGCGCTGACCGAGGCCAGGCTCCTGATCGCGCGGGCGCTCCTCGTCTACCGGCTCGAGACGACCGTGCCGCCGCAGGAGGCGGCGCTCTCGGTTGCCGATCGCGCCCTCGAGCTGGCCGAGGAAGTGGGGCGGCCGGCGATCGTGTCGGCCGCGATCGACGCCCGCTCGGTCCTGTTGCAGTCGGTCGGCCGCTACGCGGAGGCGCTCGAGATGGACGAGCGCCGGCTCGCGCTCGTGCGGGAGCTGCCGTCGCGTGAGGAGCAGATGGACATCTGCTCGTCTGTCGCTCGCACACGGACGGCGCGCGGGGACTACGCCGGGGCCGTCGCCGTCGCGAACCTCGGCCAGGAGCTCGGTGCGGGCGGCGACCACCGCTGGCTGGCGTGGCCCGAGCGGAGCAGGGTTGACGCGCTCTTCTGGTGGGACAAGTGGGACGAGGCCATGTCCGCCTACAAGGCCTTCATCGGCGAGGTGCGCGGGACGGACACGGACGGCCGTCGCGCGCGCCAGTCGCGGCCGGGGCGGATGCTCGGCGTCGTTGCTGCGATCCACGTGCTGCGCGGCGAGGCCGAGGAGGCCGATCGGCTGGAGCGGCGCCTGCCGGCATCGAACCCGCACTTCGACCTCGTCTACGCCCACGCGATGCTGGGGGCGGGCGACCCGGAGCTTGCCCTCGAGCGGTCGACCGGCCTGCCGTTCATGCGGCCGTGGGCGCGGGCGGTCCGGGCCGAGTCGCTGGCGATGCTGGGCCGATGGGACGACTTCGACGAGGCACTCGACGAGCTGGCGACGCTGCCCGGCGTCGACGAGCTGCCGCGCGTCTCGGCGCAGGTCGACCGCGCGCGCGGGATCGCCGGCGACGAGGATGCGCTCCGGCGGGCGACCGAGGCGTTCGCGCGGCTCGGGTGCGAGTTCGAGCACGCCCGCTGCCTCGAGATCGCGGGCGACGGCGCGGCCGCCCGGGTCGTCTACGCCCGGATGGCCGCCACGCCCGCGATGGAGCGGGTCGCCCGCTGACGATCATCTAGGCTGCCGCGCATGTCCACAGCCACGATCCACACCAGCATGGGCGACATCGAGCTCGAGCTCTTCGACGAGGACGCCCCCAAGACGGTCGAGAACTTCACGAAGCTTGCGGGAGACGGCTTCTACGACGGCCTCGTCTTCCACCGCGTCATCCCCGACTTCATGATCCAGGGCGGCTGCCCGCGCGGCGACGGGACAGGCGACGCCGGCTACAAGTTCGAGGACGAGTTCAACGACCACCCGATCGTGCGCGGCACCCTCGCCATGGCGAACGCCGGCCCGAACACGAACGGCAGCCAGTTCTTCATCGTGACGGCGCAGGCGACGCCGTGGCTCGACGGCAAGCACACCGCGTTCGGCCAGGTCACGGCCGGCCAGGACGTGGTGGACGCGATCAGCGCGGTCGACCGCGACGGCTCCGACCGCCCGCGCGACGCGGTCACGATGTCGAGCGTCACGATCTCCGACTGAAAAAACGGGGTCAGACCCCAATTTTCCAGGCGAACCGGTTGGTCTCGAGGAATTGCTCGGGTTAGCTGAGCGCGCCGCGCTGGGCGATGGCCTCGGCGAGCGTGTACTCGGTGCCTGTCGCCGCCGGCCGGAACGCGTTCATGTACGAGAACTCGGCCAGCGCGCGATCCTGCCGCACCATGAAGGCGTCGATGAAGAACTTGAACCGAGCCTTGCCCTTCGCCAGGTTCAGGGTGAGCCGGACGCCCTGGAACTGGTCGCCGACGAGGTGGCGGCGCAGGATGCTGGTGGAGACCCCGAGCAGCTTGACCTTCTTCTCGTCCTTGAACTGCGAGACCAGCTCGTGCTTCATGCAGGTGACCGTGCTCGGCTTCATGTACGCGGCGATGGTCTTCTGGGCGTCGGCGGCGGTCGCGAACACGATCGCGTCGGAGTGCACCTGCGCGGTGGTGCCGTAGCCGTAGGAGACGCCGCGGCTCTTCCAGCCGCCGGCGGTGATCGTGACGCCCTTGGGATGCTGGTCGCACTTCGAGGTGGATGTGTCCTTCGAGGGTGCCTGGCGCTGCCAGTTCGGGCCGAGGTCGTCGAGCCGCAGGCGCATCATGTCGAGCCGCATGTGGTCGGCCGCCGGGCTGCTCGGCGAGGCGGACTGGGTCGGCACGGTGCCGCTCCCCGAGCTGCCGCACGCTGCGGCCGCCGCCACGACGCCGAGGATTCCGAGTGCCATTCCGATTCGCCGCATGATGCCTCCAGATGAGCTGAGAAAGAGGGCGTGCCGCTGCCCGGCGCACCCATGCGAAACATCGGCATGCTCCGGCGAAGCTTGAGCCGGTGCCGTCAGGCAGCGAGGCGGGCGCGGACGGCCTGGCCCGCGCGCTCGACTGCGTCGGGGTCGACGCCGGTCTCGAGCCCCTGTCGGTGCACGAACCGAACCAGCGCCTCGGTGGCCACGTTGCCAGGGGCACCGGGCGCGAACGGGCAGCCGCCGAGGCCGGCGGCGGAGGAGTCGAACGTGCGGACGCCCGCCTCGAGGCCGGCGGCGACGTTGTCGAGCGCGCGTCCACTGGTGTCGTGGAGGTGCAGGGCGATCCGGTCGAGCGGGACGCGCTCGGCGACCGCCGCGACCACGCCCGGCACCTGCTCGGGCCGGGCGACCCCGATCGTGTCGCCCACCGACACCTCGGCGCACCCGAGGGCGGCGAGCTCGCTTGCCACGCGGGCCACGGCGCTCGGCTCGACCGCCCCGTCGTAGGGGCAGCCGAAGGCCGTCGACACATAGCCGCGCGTCCACATGCCGGCCATGAGCGCCTGCTCCAGCACCGGTGCGAATGCGGCCAAGGACTCCGCGATCGTCATGTTGATGTTCGCGCGCGCGAAGCCCTCCGACGCGGCGGTGAAGACGGCGATCGCGTCGGCGCCCGCCGCCACGGCCCGCTCCAGGCCGCGCAGGTTGGGGACGAGCACGGGGTAGCGCACGCCCTCCCGCCGCTGCACGGCCGGCAGCACCTCGTCAGCGTCGGCCAGCTGCGGCACCGCCCTCGGCGAGACGAACGACGTCACCTCGACCACCGGCAGGCCGGCCTCGGCCAGCGCCTCGACGAACCGCACCTTGGCGTCTGCCGGCACCGCCGAAGCCTCGTTCTGGAGGCCGTCGCGGGGGCCGACCTCGACGACCGTGACGCGCTCGCTCACCCCTGCCCGTCCAGCTCCACCAGCGCCTGCCCGCGCGAGACCAGCTCGCCCACCTCGACGAGCACCGCCGAGACGACGCCGACCGACGGGGCCGTCACCGCCAGCTCCATCTTCATCGCCTCGAGCAGGACGAGCGCCTGGCCCTCGTCGACGTGCTCGCCCTCGTGGACGTCCACCCGCAGCACCGTCCCGGGCATCGGCGCCGCCAGCGAGCCGCCCGGCCCGAGCGGGCCGGCCGTCGGCGCCTCGTCCGCAGCGCCGACGGCGAAGTGCCAGCCCTCGTGCAGCACGAACCCGCCCGCCGCCCGCACCGGCTGGTGCGGCGGGCCGAACGCGAACCAGGGGTCGCTCGACGCGTGCATGTGCGCGAGCGCCGCCAGCCGCACCTCCTCCGGCAGCTCCGGAACGAGCGCGGCGCTCCACTCGCGCTCCACGAAGTCGGTGCCCGCCTCGCCCGCCCGGAACGCCGGCTGGGCGAGCGCCCAGCGCAGGAAGCCGAGGTTCGTCGCCACCCCAAGCACCGCAGTCTCGGCGAGCACGGCCCGCATGCGGTCGATGCACGCGTCGCGGTCCTCGGCGTGGGCGATCAGCTTGGCCAGCATGGGGTCGTAGCGGGTGCCGACCTCGTCGCCGGCGCGCACGCCCGTGTCGACGCGGACGCCCGGCCAGCGGGGCAGATCGAGCTCGGCGATCCGCCCGGCAGCCGGGAGGAACCCGTTCGCGGGATCCTCGGCGTAGAGCCGGCACTCGAGCGCGTGCCCGGTGAAGGAGACGTCCTCCTGCTCGATCTCGAGCGGCGCGCCGGCGGCGATCTCGAGCTGTGCGCGCACCAGGTCGATCCCGGTGACCGCCTCGGTGACCGGGTGCTCCACCTGCAGGCGCGCGTTCAGCTCGAGGAAGTACCAGGCCCCGTCGGCCGCGAGCAGGAACTCGGCCGTGCCCGCACCGACGTAGCCCGCCGCGCGCGCGAACGAGACGGCGGCATCGCCGAGCGCGGCCCGCAGCTCGGGATCGACGGCGGGCGACGGCGACTCCTCGACGATCTTCTGGTGGCGGCGCTGGAGCGAGCAGTCGCGCTCGCCCAGGTGCAGCACCGTCCCGTGCGCGTCGGCCAGCACCTGCACCTCGACGTGGCGGGCGCCGTCCACGAGCCGCTCCAGGTAGACGCGCCCGTCGCCGAACGCCGCAGCCGCCTCGCGCCGGGCGGCGGCGACCGCGTCCGGGAGCGCCGGCGCCGCGAGGACGGTGCGCATGCCGCGCCCGCCGCCCCCCGCGGCCGCCTTCACCATGAGCGGGAAGCCCAGCCGGACCGCCTCGGTCTCGAGCGTCTCGTCCTCCAGGTCGACGCCCGCGTACCCCGGCGTCACCGGGATGCCGACCGCCTCGGCCAGGCGGCGCGCCTCGATCTTGTCGCCCGCGGCCCGAAGCGCGCTCGGCGGCGGGCCCACGAAGACGAGCTTCGCGGCGGCCACCGCCTCGGCGAACTCGGGGCTCTCGGCGAGGAAGCCGTAGCCGGGATGGACGGCGTCGGCGCCCGCCTCGGCCGCCGCCCCGACGAGCTCCTCCGCGTCGAGATAGGACGCCACCTCGACCGCGTCGTCGGCCGCCGCGACGTGGAGCGACCCGCGGTCGGCCCGCTCGTAGGCGGCGACCGCCTCGATCCCGAGCTCGCGGCAAGCGCGCGCGATCCGCACGGCGATCTCGCCGCGGTTGGCGATCAGGACGCGCTTGAGTCCGGGGCCCATCGCGGCTTCCGCTTCTCCAGGAACGCGGCCAGGCCCTCCTGCGCCTCGGGCCCGGCGCGGACGGCGGCCAGGCGCTCGGGCAGGTCGGGCAGGCGCAGGTACGCCGTCGCGTCGCGCAGCAGGCGCTTGGTCTCGGCGATCGCCGCCGGGCCGCACTCGAGGTAGGCGAGGATCGCGTCGGCGACCGCGTGCTCGAGCCGGTCGAGCTCGACGACCTCCTGGACGAGCCCGATCCGAAGCGCCCGCTCCGCGCCGAAGCGGACCCCGGTCGTGAAGAGCGCCTGGGCGTGGCCGGGGCCGATCTTGCGAAGGACGTAGGGCGAGATCGTGGCTGGGATCAGGCCAAGCCGAGCCTCGGTGAAGCCGAACCGGGCGCCCGAGACGCAGACGGCGGTGTCGGCGATCGCCACGAGGCCGGAGCCTCCGCCCAGGGCGTGGCCGTTCACGCGCGCGATGATCGGAAGCGGGCAGGCGTCGAGGGCGTCGAGCAGGCCGCGCATGACCGCCGCGTCGGCCACGTTCTGCTCCGGCGTCAGGTCGCGGCTGCGACGCATCCAGTCGATGTCGGCGCCGGCGCAGAAGGCGTCGCCCGCGCCGGTCAGGACGAGCACGCGTGTGCCGTCCTGCGCCAGCGCGGTCACGAGGTCGCGCAGCTCGATCATCATCGCCGGCTCGAGCGCGTTTCGGGCCTCGGGCCGGTCGAGGGTCAGGGTCGTGACGACGCCGTTTCGTGACAGGCTGACCGCGCTCACATCCGGAACACCCCGAAGGTCGTCTCGGGCACCGGCGCATAGGCGGCAGCCGCCAGGCCCAGCGCGAGGACGCGGCGGGTGTCGGCCGGGTCGATGATGCCGTCGTCCCACAGGCGCGCGGTCGAGAAGTAGGGGCTGCCCTCGCGCTCGTAGGTCTCGAGGATGGGGAGCTCGAAGGCGTCGCGCTCCTCCTCTGACATCTCGCCGCGGACGGTGGAGAGGACGCGCGCCGCCTGCTGGCCGCCCATCACCGAGATGCGCGCGTTGGGCCACATCCAGAGCTGCCGCGGCCCGTACGCGCGCCCGCACATCGCGTAGTTCCCGGCCCCGAACGAGCCGCCGATCACGACCGTGAACTTCGGCACCTCGGCGCACGCCACCGCCGTCACCAGCTTGGCGCCGTCCTTGGCGATCCCGCCCGCCTCGTACTCGCGACCGACCATGAAGCCGGTGACGTTCTGGAGGAAGACGAGCGGGACGCCGCGGCGGCAGGCCAGCTCGACGAAGTGCGCGCCCTTGAGCGCCGACTCCGAGAAGAGGATGCCGTTGTTCGCGAGGATGGCGACCGGATACCCCATCAGGTGGGCGAACCCGCACACGAGCGTGTCGCCGTAGGTCGCCTTGAACTCGTGGAAGCGCGACCCGTCGACGATGCGGCCGATCACCTCGCGGACCTCGAACGGGTGGCGGATGTCGGCCGGGACGACGCCGTGCAGGTCAGCCGGGTCGAGCGCCGGCGCCTCCGGCTCGAGCCGCTCCCACGGCTCGGGGGGCGGGTCGCCCAGGTGGCGGACGATCTCGCGGCAGATCGCGATGGCGTGCTCGTCGTCGGCGGCCAGGTGGTCGGTGACGCCCGAGAGGCGGCTGTGGACGTCGGCCCCGCCCAGCTCCTCGGCGGTCACCTCCTCGCCCGTCGCCGCCTTCACGAGCGGCGGCCCGCCCAGGAAGATCGTGCCGGTGCCGCGCACGATCACCGCCTCGTCGGACATCGCCGGGACGTAGGCGCCGCCGGCCGTGCACGAGCCCATCACGAGCGCGATCTGGGGGATGCCGAGGGCCGACATGCGGGCCTGGTTGAAGAAGATGCGGCCGAAGTGCTCGCGGTCGGGGAAGACGTCGGCCTGGAGCGGGAGGTAGGCGCCGCCGGAGTCGGCCAGGTAGATGCACGGGAGCCGGTTCTGCTCGGCCACCTCCTGCGCGCGCAGGTGCTTCTTGACCGTGAGCGGGAAGTAGCTTCCGCCCTTCACGGTCGCGTCGTTGGCGACGATGACGCACGGCCGGCCGGCCACCGGGCCGACGCCGGTCACGATCCCGGCGGCCGGCGCCTCGCCGTCGTAGAGGCCGTGCGCGGCGAGCGGGGAGAGCTCGAGGAAGGCCCCGCCGGGGTCGACCAGCCGCTCGATCCGCTCGCGCGCCAAGAGCTTCCCGCGCTTCTTGTGGCGGTTGATCGCCGTCTTGCCGCCGCCGGCCCGGGCTCGCTCGAGCTCGGCCTCGAGGTCGGCCACCAGCTCGGCCATCCGCTCGCGGTTTCGCAGGAAGTCATCCGAGGCGGGGTCGAGATGACTCGCGATGCGGGGCACGGGCTCAAGGGTACCCAGATGTGCGGATGACATTTGACAGACAGCAGAAGTGATGTCACAATGACGTCATGGAGACTTCACGATTTGTCGATGGACTGCGGGCCGACCTCGCCGCGGCCGCCGCGCTGGGCGATCAGGCGATCGTCGAGGCGGCGGACCGGCTCGCGCGCGCCGTCGAGTCCTCGGTGCGGGTGCACCTCCTCGACGCGCTTCAAGAGGCGGCGATGGAGCTCACCGCGCAGCTCCCCAGCGGCCGGATCGACGTGCGCCTGAGCGGCGGCGACGTCCAGCTGGCATACGTCGGCGACGACCCGGCCTCGCAGCCCGCCGACGACGACACGTCGGCCCGGGTGACGCTGCGGCTCTCGGAGCGGCTGAAGTCCCAGGCCGAGTCCGCAGCGGGGCGCGAGGGCGTCTCGCTCAACACCTGGCTCGTGCGCACGATCTCGGCCGGCCTCGGCCGGCGCACGGTCGGAAACCGCCTCCGCGGCTACTCCGGATGAAAAGGGGGATCGAGATGACCAGCACAGACCTACGCCTGCCCGCAACCGAGCTCTCGAAGCTCGAGCCGGCCCGCCCGCCGCGCGCCCACCACGTGGAGCCGCGCGTCGAGCCGCCGGCACCGGTCCGGCGCCGTGTGCGCCGCGCCGTCCGCACCGTCGTCGGGTACGCCCGCGCATAGACACCACCCAAGGAGCCCACGATGCCGACCACCACCCACCACACGCCCGGGCCGCTCGACCTCGACATCCGCGTCCAGGCCGGCCGGGTCGAGATCGAGACCACCGAGACCGACGAGACGACCGTCGAGCTCGAGCCGCTGGACGGCGGCGACGCCGCCCGGGCGGCCGTCGAGAGCGCCCGCCACGAGCTGCGCCCGTCGGGCGACGGCCACCGGCTCGTGATCGAGATCGCGCGCCGGCCGCGCCTCTTCGGCTGGAACGAGCCGGAGATGCTCGTGCGGATCCGCTGCCCGCACGGCGCCGCGGTGGACGCCAAGACGGCATCCGCCGACGTGGAGCTGCGCGGGCGCGCGGGCGCGTTCACGACCAAGACGGCGTCGGGCGACGTGGTCGTCGAGGCGGCCGCCGACGTCGACGTGAAGACCGCCTCCGGCGACGTCTCGGTTGGCCTCGCCACAGGGCGCGCCAACGTCAACACCATGTCCGGCGACGTCGTGCTCGACGAGGCCGCCGGGGCCGTATCGGCCCACACCATGTCGGGCGACGTGCGGGTCGAGCGGCTGGCGGCGGGCGCGGTGGAGCTGCGCACCATGTCGGGCGACATCGTCGCCAGCGTCCGGACCGGCGCCACGCTCTGGATCGACGCCAGCTCCATGTCGGGCGAGGTCTCGTCCGACCTGCCCGTGTCCGACAGCGTGCCGGCCGGCGGGCGCACCGACATCGAGCTGCGCGCCAGCTCGATGAGCGGCGACATCGACCTGCGCCGGGCCGAGGAGGCGAGCACGGCGGGTGCCTGAGCCGGCGTCGCTGTGGCGCAACCGCGACTTCCAGCTCCTCTGGATCGGCCAGGCGGCCTCGGCGCTCGGCTCGGAGGAGGCGGTGTGGGCGCTCGCGGCCGTTATGTTCGCGATCGCGGTTATCGCCACGCTCACGCCGTCGGTGCGGCGCCCGCCGCTCAGCGCACCAGCGGCAGCGTCACCGTGAAGGTCGAGCCCTCGCCGGGCGTGCTCTCGGCGGCGATCCGGCCGCCGTGCTCCTCGACCAGCTTCTCCGCGATCGCAAGCCCCAGTCCGGCGCCGCCGGAGTCGCGGTTGCGCGCCTCGTCGGCGCGGTAGAAGCGCTCGAACACATGGCCGAGCGCCTCCCGAGGGATGCCGATCCCGGTGTCGGTCACCGCCATCACGGCCGAGCCGTCGCGGCCGGCAACGTCGACCTCCACGCGTCCGCCCGTGCCGGTGTAGCGAAGCGCGTTGTCGATCAGGATGACGACCAGCTGGCGCAGCTGCTCGCGGCTCCCGCGCACGCGCAGCTCCGGTGTGGCCGAGATGTCGAGCGCGATACCGCGCTCGGCGGCCAGCGAGCGCATCGACACGGCCGAGCCCTCGACCACGGCTCCGAGGTCGAGCTCATCGTAGGTGACCGCACCGTTCTGGTCGCCGCGCGCGACAGCGAGCAGCGAGTCGACGAGCGACGACAGCCGGTCGGTCTCCGACACGATCTCGGACGCCTCCTCGCTGGCGGGCTCTCGGTCCTGGAGGAACTCGGCGTTGGCGCGGATCACGGCGAGCGGCGTCCGCAGCTCGTGGCTCGCATCGGCGACGAAGACGTTCTGGCGCTCGAAGGCCTGCTGCACCGGCGCCAGCGCCTTCCCCGCCAGGAACCAGCCGCCGATGGCGGCGATGACGATCGCGGCGCCGCCGCCGAGGAGCAGCACGTAGAGCAGATGGTCGAGCGCCTCCTCCTCGGGCTCCAGCGACCTCGCCACCTGGAGGACGAGCGTGGGGCTGATCCGCTCGGAGAGCACGCGCAGCGGGCCGCCGGGCGCCGACACCGTGCGCATGTCGGTTCCCTCGATGAGCGCGGCGCGGGCCGAGCTCTGGTTGATAGCGGTGTTCCTCGAGGTCTCGCCGGTGGCGTCGGTCACCGAGACGGTGTAGGCCGACGGCGCGGTGTCGGACACGGCGATGATGCGGTCGAGCCCGCCTGCGATGAAGCCGGCCTCGATCCTCCCGGCCTGCACGTGCAGGCCGTGGTTCACGTTCGAGAGCAGCTGATGCTTCTCGACCAGGTAGACCGCGGTGCCGAGCACCACGAGGAAGGCCGCCAGCACGCCGGCGTACCACGCGGTCAGGCGGAACCGTGCCTTGCTGAAGATCGGGATCTACTCCTGGCGTCGGAAGGCGTAGCCGAGGCCGCGGACGGTGCGAATGGGATCGTCGGTGACGCCGGCCGCGCGCAGCTTCCGGCGCACGTAGTGCACGTAGATGTCCACCACGTTCGAGGTCGGCTCGGGGCCGTCGCCCCACACGTGCTCGCGGAGCTGGTCGCGCGAGAGCACGACCCCGGCGTTCTGCATCAGGTGCTCGAGGAGCGCCAGCTCCGTGCCGGTCATCTCGACGGCCGCGCCGTTCACGCGCAGCTCGCGGGCGGCCGGGTCGAGCGTCAGCGGGCCGGCCTCGAGCACCTCGGTGCCGTTCGGGCGGCCGCGGCGGGAGAGCGCGCGCAGGCGGGCCTGGAGCTCGGCGAGCGAGAAGGGCTTCGGCAGGTAGTCGTCGGCGCCGGCGTCGAGCCCGTCGATGCGGTCGGCGACCGCGCCGCGGGCGGTGAGCATGATGATCGGGACGGCGTTCCCGTCCTCGCGCAGCTTCCGGCACACGTCCATGCCGTTCACCTTGGGAAGCTGGATGTCGAGCACGACAGCGTCGTGGCTCCGCTGGCGGCCCAGGTCGAGGCCCTCCTGGCCGTCGACCGCGACGTCCACGGTGTGGCCGCCCGACTCGAGCGACTTCTTCACGATCTTCGCGAGCGGCGCGTCATCCTCGACAACCAGAATGTGCATGTGCGGAGCGTAGCGAGTCCCGATTGGCGGTCAGTTCGAGACCGGGAGCGCGCTTGCGACGTCGGCGACGAAGGCCTCGAGCGCGGGCGCGCCAGCTTCCTCGGCCACCTCGAGGGCGCGTGAGCCGATGACGACGCCGTCCCCGCCCGCGTCGAGCACGGCCCGCACGTGTGCGGGGGTCGAGATGCCGAACCCGACGAGGAGCGGGAGCGCGGTGCGGGGGCGGACGCGGGCGATCAGGCCGGCAACGCGGTCGGAGGCCTGCTCGCGGGCGCCGGTCGTTCCCGCGACGGACACGAGGTAGACGAACCCGCCGGCCCGCGCGCAGGCGATCTCGATCCGCTCGTCGGCCGAGGTGGGCGCGAGCAGCGGCACGAGGTCGAGCCCGTGCTCGGCGCAGGCGTCGGCGAGCACTCCGGCCTCATCGGCGGGGACGTCGGGGACGATCAGCCCGTTTGCGCCCGCGGCCGCGGCGTCGGCGCAGAACCGCTCCTCGCCGTAGGCCATGACGGGGCTGGCGTAGGTCATTGGCACGAGCGGGACGGGGACGCGCGCCCGCACCTCCGCAAGAAGCTCGAGCGCGCGCGGGGTCGTCATCCCGTTTCGGAGCGCGCGCTGGCCGGCCCGTTGGACGGTCGGCCCGTCGGCGAGCGGGTCGGAGAAGGGGATGCCGATCTCGAGCAGGCCGGCCCCGCCCCGCACGGCCGCCTCGGCCAGCTCGACCAGGTCGGCGTCGGCCATCAGGTAGATCGAGACGACCGGCGTCGCGAGCTTCACCGCTCGAGCGCCTCGACGGTGTCGACGTCCTTATCGCCGCGGCCGGAGAGGCCGACCAGCCACACCTCGCCGGGGCGCGCGTGCCGGAGGGCCAGGGCGACGGCGTGGGCCGACTCGAGCGCGGGGATGATCCCCTCCTTGACGCAGGTCAGGTGGAAGGCGGCCAGGGCCTCGGCGTCGGTTACCGGCTCGTAGCGGGCCCGGCCGGCGTCCTTCAGATAGGAGTGCTCGGGGCCGACGCCCGGGTAGTCGAGGCCGGCCGAGATCGAGTGCGACTCGAGCACCTGGCCGTCGGCGTCGGCGAGAACGTACGAGCGCGAGCCGTGGAGGACCGACACGCGCCCGTGCGAGAGCGTCGCCGCGTCGCCGTGCTCGTCGCCGCCGGCCTCGGCGCCCCACAGGGCGACCTCAGCGTCGTCGAGGAAGGGGTGGAAGAGGCCGATCGCGTTCGAGCCGCCGCCGACGCAGGCGCACAGGGCATCGGGCAGCCGCCCCTCGCGCTCCAGGATCTGCTCGCGGGCCTCGCGCCCGATCACGGCCTGGAGGTCGCGGACGAGCATCGGGTAGGGATGCGGGCCGGCGGCCGAGCCGATCAGGTAGTGGGTGGTCTCGACGTTGGTGATCCAGTCGCGGATGGCCTCGTTCATCGCGTCCTTGAGCGTCGCCGAGCCAGACGTCACCGGGATCAGTTCGGCGCCCAGCATGCGCATGCGAACGACGTTGGGGTGCTGGCGGCGGATGTCCTCCTCACCCATGTAGACGTGGCACTCGAGGCCGAAGCGCGCGCAGACGGTGGCGGTGGCGACGCCGTGCTGGCCGGCGCCGGTCTCGGCGATGATCC
>Ga0075424_100003710_pt1 | contig 14343 bp, 12 predicted proteins | sample SoiMethybrSBSTD3_FD_75301 | JGI IMG/M metagenome (GOLD analysis project Ga0075424, IMG submission 75301) | Bulk soil microbial communities from a Populus tree surrounding site in Tennessee, USA - Soil MetaG P. TD hybrid SBSTD3 | ecosystem: Environmental > Terrestrial > Soil > Tree plantation... | reverse complement strand
GCGGCCGGCGGTCGCCCGGATGGCGACGGAGCCTGGCGCGACACCCGTGACCGTGGCGCGGGTGACTCCGACGGGATCGACCTTCGCGAGGGCTGGATTCTCGCTCGACCACTGCAGCGGATCCGCGTGGCCGCTCACGAGCGTTATTGTCGCCAGCCGCGGTATCACTCCGCCAACGGCGACCGTCGCCGACGACAGGCTGACCGTTACGCTGTCGTTCGCGCCGCTCGATGTCGGGCCGTCTCCTCCGCCGCCGCACGCGAGCATGCCAATGACGAGCGCGCAGCTTCCGATATGCGTGGCCAGTACGGCAACTCGCTGTCCGAGTAACATGGGAATCCTCGCATGGAGAGTGGGCAGCCGCGGCTTTCGGATGCACCACGGGTGAGAGGTCGCATCGTTAGGCAGGAACTTCCCGGGTGCCGCGCGCCTTGGCTACTAGTGCGAGGCGCGAGCGCTCAGCAGCGGCGCGTCATGGCAGACGCCACTTGATCGCCGCCGACGTGCCATCCCCGCCGACGACGATCGTGCCGCTCGGGTTGATCCCGTTTGCCGTCACGTCCGTCTTCCTCCCCAGTCCGCCGATGTCGCGTACCTGGAAGTCCGCAGCGCCGACGGTCCACGTCCAGAGCGCCGCGTGCAGAAAGCTGTCCGCCGAGGACGGGCTCGTGCCCACCGCGCGCACCTGCGTACCGACCACCGTCACGCCCCAGCCTTTGCCATCGGCGCCGTACGTGCCGCTGAGGGTGGGCAGCAGGTTCACGGTGTAAGAGCCGCTCGCCGCGTTGTGGGTCCACGCCGCTGGAGCGAACACCTGCCTCCCCTTCGTGGACACGCGCACGTAGCCCACCAGGATCGTTCCGTCTGGTGAGATGCCCTGTACGACACCGATGGGATAGCCGCTCGGGAGCGGCAGCACCTCGGCCACGTAGCTGCCCGAAACGCGGCGCCAAACGGCGGGCACGTCCGCGAGGTTGCCACCGATGTCGCCGCTCGCCGGGGCGATCGTCCATGCCCAGTTGTTGCCGGAGGAGGCGTACGCGGCCGGAATCGGCAGAAGCTGCGCGGGGGCCTGCCAGGTGCCGTCGCTGCTCTGCCAGTACACGGGAACAGTGGCGGGCGTCTTCAAGGTCCCGGGGATCACTGAGACGCCTTCGGCGGCGATTGTGGCGATGCCGTTCGCGCGTCCACCCCCCGCAGACATACCAAACGGGTCCGGCAGGTGTGTGCCCGCATTTGGCCATGCCCCGCCGGGAACCCGGGTCCACACGGCGGCCCAGGGTACGCCGTTTATCATCGACGGGATGGCGCCAGCGACGGTGAGGCCGTCCGCGCTGATGCCACGCGCCTGGGACGGGCCGAGGTCACTGAACGATCCGTCGGCGCCGCCCAGCACCCCCGCACCCGATCCGAATTCCCCGACGATATCGCCCTGATCGTTCGCGGCCTGGGCGAACCCGCTCATCAGCGGGATCGCTGTCGTCACCTCGAACAGCTCTGTACCGACACCGGTCTTGCCGCCGGACTTCACCCGTACGTCCCAATACGCGATTGCCGCGTTAGGCGCGATCGTGATGTTCGCGACCACCTCCGTGGAGCTGACGAAGGTCGTTTTGTTCGTCCGCACCTTGGTGGGGTCCGCAACGCCGTGCAGTGCCCACTCGGCGGCCGCATCCGCAGTGAACCCGCTGCCGTAAACGTGCACGTCGAGCGTCTGCGCCTGGTCACCGCTCGTGGGGAGTGTGCTGCTCACCGCGGGGCCCCCAACCGGGGCCTTCGCGAACGCAGGCGTAGCATCCGGCTCGTCCGGCGCGCTCGGATCGGCGACGCAGGCCGCCAGGGTCACGACGGCCAACAATCCGAGGAGGCTAGAGCGCACAACGCGGGCGTGTGTGTCGGCGGAGGACATGGCCGGGCTCCACATTGGATGTGTTCAGAACGCGGTGGTGCAAGGTCGTGCGGCTAGTCGATGCCTCATTGTACGGCCGGACGACGCTCTTCTTGCGCGGCGCCGCGCCCCGCGCCCGCCAGCACGTACGCCGCCCAGTAGCGCGGCGCAGAAAAACGGGCATAACGAGGGTCGTGGAGCAGCGCGCGCTGCGCCGCCGCGAGCGCGTCGAGCGACGTCCGCGTGCGCATCGCGTCGTAGAACGCCGCCGCGAACGCCGCCGCGCCTTCATCGTCGATGCGCCATAACGTTGCGACCACGCTCTCCGCGCCCGCGTACAGGAACCCCTGCGCCAGCGTCGCGTAGTCCTCACCGCGCATGAACGGCGTGGACCACGCCGTGCCTAACGCAGTCTCGCAGCCGGACAAAAAGACGAGCGGACTTCGCACGCGCATGCCGAGCAGCTCGTGGATCTCGAGCCGCCCGTCGTCGTCCGGGTTGCCGGTACCCGGAGCCAGCTCGAGGCGCGAGAACATCGGGCTCCGCGCATTCATCACGCCGTGCGTCGCCAGGTGAACAACGCCGCTTCGCTCGAGTGCGCGCCGCAGCGCCGCCTCCGTGGCGCTGGCACCGACCATCTGCCGGGCGTCCGGCGCAATGCGCGCGACCGCGATGGCTTCGGTCCTCGTTCCGGGGAGCTAGCCCGGCACCGGCGCGAGAACGACCGCCTCCGCTGCGGGTGTCAACGCGCGAGCGCGCGTGGCCGGAAGCACCGCGGCCGAGGGCATCGTCAGGATCGAGTACGACTCGGCCAGGTACGTGTGGTGCGCGGCGTCATACAGCGCGGCCATCGGCAGGTACGTGAGCGCGGCGTGCGGCACGACGATCAGTGTCCGCGTGCCACGCAGGAGTCCGGCGCGCTCCGCCGGCGCGATGAGCGTCGCATGCAGCGCGGCAAGCACGGCATCACGAGGTCCGCCATCTCCGCCCGCGATCAGATCGCGCGCGAGACGCACACGGCTGAGCAGGTCGGCGGCCGACATTGGCGATTCGAGAGCCCGCACACCGTCGTGACGGACCACGAACGTGAAGAGCCGCTCCGCGGTGACGAGAAACTCGACTACCGCCTCCTCGCTGGCGAGCGATCGCCGCACAGCTGCCGCGTTAGGCCGTACGGCGCCGAGCAGGGCTACGTCGGTCGTCGGATGTGTGGTCGCCCGCTCCATCACGGCTTCGTATTCGCGCTCCGCTCGCGACAGTTCGTCGGCGAGGAACGCCGTTGTCGCGTCGCTTGCACCCCGCTCGCGCACGCGACCGGTGTCCGACTCCCGCAACCGTGCCTGCAGTGCCGCAATCCGCCGAAGTAGCCGCTCGGCATCAGCGACGTTGCGTGCACCTTCGCGCCCCGCACGGACGTCGCGCTGCGCCGCGGCCAGGTGGTCGAGCAACGCGCGCCCATGCGCCGCGTCCGCGACCTCGAATGCCGCCGGCACGCTGTCGGCGCGCAGAAGCGCTACGACGAGATCGCCGTAGACTTTCGCTCGATCGGCACCGTAAGCGCTGCGCAGCGCCGCCGACTCGAGCGTCCCGCGCACCCGCTCCACGCTCGCGACGGCCCGCCGCCCCTCGGCGATGGCGTCGCCAACGCGCCCGTTCGACGCGTACGCTCGCGCGCGGAGCGCCTGCACCTCCCAGTCGACGCCGAGTCTCGCCGCTGGGAGCGCGACCTGTGCGGCGTCCAGCAAACGGAGCACCGCATTCGGGTCCCCCGCCGCATCCGCGACGCGCGCCGCGCCCAGCGCGACCTGCACACGCGCGATCGGCGCGCCGAGCTCACCCGCGATCGCACGGGCAGCCGCGAGCGCCTCCTCGGCAGCCGAACGATCGCGGTCGCGCTGCGCCACCTCAGCGAGCAGCGTGAGGTCCACCAATCGTTCATATCGCGCGCCCGCCTCGTCGTGTAGTCGCGCGGCAGCCGTCGCCCGTTGGCGCGCGAGATCCAGTCGGCCGAACGCGGCCTGCGCTTCGGCCTCCGCGCGGGCGACCATCGCCTGCGTGCCGCGAGCATCGATCGAGTCGGCGAGGCGCCCAGCTCGCGCGAGGTGTTCGAGCGCGCGCTGGTGGTCCCCGGACTCGTGGTACAACTCCGCAATGAGCTGCAGGTCCTCCGCCGCCTCGCTAAGCAGTCCGTGGCGTTGAGCGAGATTGAGCGCGCTGTCGAGGTAAGTAAACGCGCGTTGCGGGTCGCCGAGTGCATCGTGCGCGGTGCCCAGCTGACCGAGCGCGTTCTCCTCCCCAACCGGCGACCCGGCGGTCCGAAACAGGTCTCGCGCCTTCTCGAGCAGCGGAACGGCGCCAGCCGGATCGCCCTCCTTGATCGCCAGCGCGGCGAGATTGTTCACAGCGTTTGCCTCGGTGCGCGAGTTCCCCCGCTGATGCGCCACACGCTGCATCGTGAGCAGCGCCTCACGTGCCTCGACGAACGAACCAACCTTGGTATACACGAGACCGAGATTGCCGCGCGCTGTGCCCGCGCTGACAGTGTCGCCGACTGCCCGGGCCGCGTCGCCGGCCCGCGTGAAGAGCTGGATTGCGTCGGGGAATCGCCCCTCGGCTAGCGCGAGCAGGCCAAGCGCGTTGTACGACCGAAAGAGATCGGACTCGAGCCCGTGGCGGAGCTTGAGGGCGAGCGCGCGCTCGCCGAACGTTTGCGCGGCGGCGTAATCGGTCTGGCGGTATGCGGTCAGCCCCATCCAGGTGAGGGCCCGCGCCTGCGTGGTAGAGTCGTCCGGCGCGCGTCGGATCGCTTCTTCCAGCAGCGCCCGCGCGCTGTCGAACTCCGCCCGGTAGTACGTCGATTCGGCGACGGTGACGAGAGCCGGGGCAGTCATCGGTGGAAAGACGGGCGGGCGGACAGTGTCTCGTGCGCCGGCGGATGGCGCCCTCCGCGAGCGCTCGCCGCACCCAGCGAGCGCCAGCGAGGCGAGCAGCGCAGCGGTCGCGACGCGCATCAGCGGGCGGTACGAAACTCGCGCCGATCGCTCCGCAGCGACCACCCATCGGACCGTAGCGCGTCGACATAGAGGTAGTAGCGGCCACCTGGCGCGAGACGCAGGGAGTCGGGCACCGCAGCTGATGTATCGGTGGTCTCGGCCGTCCACTGCGTCGCGCCCGTCGTGTCGACCACCGTCACGCTATACCTCGCGCCGGGCACGCGTCGCCAGACGATCTCCGCGCCAACCGCGGGCACGGCAAGCCCGTTCGCAGCCGGCGAGACGATCTCGATCGCCGACGCGTTAGGCTCCGCGGCCCGTTCGGTTGTCCGGCTCGGCACGGACGGTCGCGGTACGAGCACGAACGCGAGGGCGGCGGCCGCGAGGCCCGCAGCGGCGACGGGCCAGATGTGGCTGCGCCGCGCCGGTGGCGCAGTGGCGACAAGGTCGGCCACGGAGGCCAGCTCGCGGCGACATTCGGCGCACCGCGCGAGGTGCTTGTCCGCCGCCATGCGCTCCTGCACATCGAGCGCCCCATCAGCGTAGGCAGCGATGAGCTCCGTCGTCAGATGATCGTCCGACATTTGGCCGGTCGTGGTAGCCTGGCTCGAACCCACCGAGCCGCTCGGTTCAATGCGCTGTCCATGCCCGCATGATACGGACGGAGGCGGGCGACATTGCGTACTACGGGGTCGAGCTCTCTACGCCGCGGGCGCGCAAAGCGTCGCGCAGCGTCGCGAGCAGTGCGTTGATGCGGCGGTACACGTGGAACTGCGACGGGAAGCGGAGCGTCCGGGCGATCTGCTGAGCCGAGAGGTCGTCGTCGAAGCGCAGACGGAGGAGCACCTGATCGGCGGGTGCGAGCGTCGCCATCACCTCCTCAAGCGCGCCACTGAGCTCGATTGCGCGGAGGTTTCCTTCGGGCCCGCCGTTCTCTTCGGTCTGTGTGTCCACGAGATCCGCCCCGGCGTCGAGGCCGGCCTCCGACATCAAAGTCGCGAGCCGCCTGCGACGCTCGAGTGCCACCTTCGCGCTGTCGGATGACTCGGCGCGCGCTCGCCCGAACCGCTGCCGATGCCAGTCGTGACACAGTCGGCGGACCACCGCCACGAGCCACGTCGTGAACTTGATGCGGCGGTGGGCTTCGTACGTGCGAAGGCGCCGAAGATCGTCCTCGCGGAGGCGCTCGAGCACGTGCGTGTAGGCGTCCATCGCCGCGTCACGGTCACTGGTCAACGCACGCGCCACGTGGACCAGGAGTCGCGAGTAGACAGCGACAAATTCGCCCCAGGCGGCGTCCACCCCTGACGGGGTACGCGCATCGAGCAGACGAGACACTTCAGGAGGTAGGCCCGGCTGCTCGCGATCAATCACGCCAGGGCACCGAAGGGAGAAGGATAGAGCCAAGATACACATCAGTTCGATTGGGGCAACGATCGATCGCCATTCACCCGTCCGGACGTACGTCACTTCGCGACAAGGAACGCTGCGACCACGATCGCGGCCCGCGCGCACGACACGGATAGCCGATCGATGCCCGACGCACCGCGGCAGTGCGGCGCGCGCGGGCCGCGTAATCTGGGTCGTTAGGTGCCATGTCGGTGGTTCGGTGGCGTGCTAACCCGAACCTTCTCGCCTCGGGCTACGGCGCGCTCTTTGCGGCCGCGGGCGTGCTGTGCGTGAATACCGCAGGGACGTGCGTGATCTCGCGGTGTGCCTCCTGCTCGCGGCGATCTTCTTCGATCTCGCCGTCGGCACTGTCGTCGTGCGCGGCCTTTCGATTCCAGCCGGCTGGTGGATCGGGCTCGCGATTGGGCACGTCCTGCTGATAATGGCGTGGTGGCACGGCTTCGTCCGCAAGGACGCGCGCGCCGAGCCCGGCGGGGTGTTACCGCAACGTTTCTACCTCCTGGCGCCGCTGCTGATTACCGCCGCGCACGTGGCGGCGAAGCTCCCGTACCTCGACGCCGTGCCGCGGTGGTCGACTGGGATCTACTATGCCGAGCTCGCGCGCGCGGTGTCGACGCTCGACTTCTCGGCGCACGACTTCGCGACGACCTATCGTTTGGGCGCCCACCCATCACACGCCTACTCGATGTACCTGGCGGTGGGCCAGATCCTCACGGCTGGGTGGTCACGAGCGGGGTTGCCCACGACGCCGGCGCTCCGGTATGCCGCCGCCAACTTCCAGGACCTGCTGCTTGCGGCCGCCGCGGTGTGGTGTTTTTGGCTGCTCATCGTGCGCCTGTTCCCCGCACTCCCCCGCACTCATGCCGTGTTGATCACGCTGTGCTTTGCGTTCAACCCGCTCGTGTTCGCGCACGGCCTTGGTCCGAACACCGATCTGCCCATCACCGTCGGACTGATCTTAGCCATCCTCGCATTCGCTCTGGATCGGCCGGTCCTCGTTGCCTTCGCGGGGCTGTGGATGTGCTTCTCGAAGGAGTCCGGCGCGCTCACGTACGGCGAGCTCTGGGCCTTGATCGCCGCGCTGTGTGTGGTGCAGCAGCTTGGTCCGCCGTGGCGCAAGCCGGCTGCGTCGCTGCTCGTGCGCCGCGTGCTCGTGCCGTCGCTGCCGCTCGTGGCATACGTCGCCTACCTGCGCTTCACGTCTCCACTCGTATGGGTGGAGCGATCGAGCGGATGGAACGACCAGGCCAATCCGGTGCTCACGCCCGCGTTCGGGTTGAGCTCAATCCAATTCGAAACCGGCTTGGTCAGCGCGTTGCTTCACAACTGGAACTGGATTCCGACGCTCGCTTTCATCGCGTTGCTCGCCAAACGTCAGATGTGGCCGCGGATTGCGCCAAGGCCGATCGAGGAGCGGACCGCGATTTTCGTCCGTGTCATCGCGTGGCTGTTCGCCTTGGGCGTTGTCTTCGCGTGCGTCTACATCAAGGACAACCACGCTCGATACTACGCGCCGCTCATCCCGTTGATGCTTGTCCTGTTCTATTACGCGCTGTCGCAGCTCGTGGCCTCTGTGCGCGCAATGACAGTAGTGCTCGCGACGTTTTTCGTCGTTGGGTTCGCGCAGATCTGGGCCTCGCTCGATCCAGTGGGCAACGCCATCTGGGGCACCTTCGCGATCGGCGATCGTAAGGTCATGCTCATCCAGCGCGGTCTCCAAGGTCAGGCAGACGGGATGATCTTCAACGCGCAGCACCAGGCGGTGAGTCGGCTGTACACGAGGCTGAACAAGGTGGTCTTCAGTGGCGGACAGCGGCCGACGCTGATCTTCGGCATCGATCACCCGTGGGTCGTCAACTACGCGCTCTGGGGCCTGCGGCTCGACGAGCGCACAATGGATTACACCTACCAGGCGACCGGGTCGTTCGTGCCCGACACGCGCGCGGTTGGGCAGATCGACGCGACGACGGCGCCGGCGCACGCCGTGTATGTCGCGCTGCCATGGCTCGAGAATCCAACGGTCACGCTGCAGAAGCTGCGGCAGATCTACCGAGTGAACGGCGAGAAGCTCATCGCCGATGGCGGCTACCACATCACTGCCTATGAGCTGACTCGTTGATGCGCTTCGCCTGACCCGAGAAGGCCCAGTCGAGAACCGGTGACAGACGCGGTCGTCGTCGGATCGGGTCCGAACGGGCTCGCCGCAGCGATCGTGCTCGCGCGGGCGGGCGTTTCGGTGCTCGTCATCGAGGGTGCAATGGTGGCCACGAGCGAAGCGTTGGTTACACGCTGTGAGCATCCCGAACATCCCATGGTGCTCGTGGCGCAGCCGAGCCGATTCGATTCCACGCGCGCGCCCGAGGGCAAGGAGGCCGCAGTCGCGCAGTTGGAACGCGCCTACGCCGTCCGCGACCCCAGACTGACCTTCGTTAGGTTCGGTCCGAAGTACCGCGCCATCGCGAAACATCCCGGTGTTCTGTCACTGATGCGCGCGATGAACCTGCCGTGAGACCGAACACGCTGTGCCGCCCGCCGACTATCGTCTCGCCATACGCCGCCATAACGCGTACACGGGCAGCCCGATCAGCGTGAGCACGATCCCCCCGAGCGTCGTCACCGGGCGCGCCACGAGCGCGCTCCCGACGACCCACAGCGTACCGCCGATGAAGATGAACGGCACCACGGGGTACCATGGCGTGCGGTAGGGGCGCGCGAGCTCCGGATGCCGGCGGCGCAGTATGATCACGCCCGCAACGGCGAGCGCCAGGAACGGCCAGACGCCTAACACGAACGCTTCAGCGAGCTGCTCGAAGCTGCGCGACCAGACCCCAACGACCGCGACCGCCGAGTAAGCGACGATCGCGACGTGCGGCGTCGCGAAGCGTGGGTGTACGCGCGCGAGCGGCCGGAAGAGGAGCCCGGCGTCGGCCATCGCGTAGAACACGCGTGGCTGCGTGAGCGCGAGAGCGTTCACCGTGCCGAACGTCGAGACGATCACCGCCAATGCCACGGCGGCGGCGCCGATCGGGCCGACGACGCGCACCATCGCGTCAGTCGCGACGAGCGGCGAAGAGCGGAGGGCCGCGTACGGCAGCACGTACAGATACGCAGCGTTCGCCAAGAGGTAAACGGCGACGACAATTCCGGTACCAACGAGCAGCGCGCGCGGGAGGGCACGCCCCGGCTCGCGCACTTCACCGGCCACCGGCAACATGTCTTGGAACCCGTTGTACGCCCACAACGCCGCAACGAGACCGAGACCAACCCCGCTCCAATGCGCGTCCGCCGGCGCGGGGGCGCCGGCCGCGAACGCGCCCGCGCCTCCATTGCCGAAGAGAAACGCGGTGACGACAATCGCAGCGAGCGCGGCCACCTTGCCTAACGTCGCGGCGCCCTGCATCGCGCTGGCAGCCCGCACGGAGCGATAGCTCGCCGCTGCGGCAAACACGATCGCCCCGGCCGCCGCGAACCTAACGCCCATCGGAGAGAGCCCGACAAGTCGGCCAAGATACTCACCAAATGCGACCGCCACGGCCGCGATCCCGGTCGGTCCAACGAAGAGGTACATCCAGCCGAACAAAAAGGCGACGGCGGGTCCATACACCTCTCGAAGGTAGACGAATATCCCGCCCGGCTCCGGAAACGCCGCCGCGAGCTCAGCCAACGCGAGCGCGGCGCACAGCGAGATGACGCCGCCGACGATCCACACCGCCGCGACACCCCCGGGGGAGCCCACCGTGTCGGCTACCGAGGCCGGCACGCGGAAGATCCCGCTCCCGATCGTGACACCGATGACGATCAGCGTCGTTTCCCAGAAGCCGAGACGCCGAGGGAGCTCCGTGCGCACGCGCGCCGTCGCGGATCCCGGCGAGAGGTCCGCCGCTGGAGTCGGTGGAGACAAGGTAGGTTCGGGCGTGCGGGAGACGTCTGTCGCCATGTAACCGCCACGGAAGAGGAAGATTCACGACAAGAAGCTGCACCCGAGCGCAAGAAGTCGATAGCAGGGAGCACGCACCGATGACAGAATTGCCAGGTTCCTCCGACGGCGGCCACCGTTTCCCATGCGCGATGTTAAAGACGTTCTCGTGTCTCGCCGAACCATGCTCGGCGCAATGGCGTCGATCGCTCCGGCGTCGCTCGCCGGCAGGCTGGACGCGATCATGCGCCGACTCGCGACCACGGTCGAGCAACCGAGCGACGAACTGCTCGAGATGAGCGCCCGCGATGCGGTCGAGCGCATTCATTCCGGCGATCTCTCGGCCGAAGCGTACGTCGCCCGCCTGCTCCGGCAGCACGAACGCTGCAAGCCCCTCAACCTCGTCACCGCGATCGATGGCGAGCGTGTGAAGGAGGCGGCGCGCGCCGTCGATGTGGCGCGCGCACGCGGTGCCAGGCTGGGTCCCGCCGCCGGGCTGTCGTTCGGGGTGAAGGGCCAGATCTCCGTCGCCGGATATCCGACGACGGCCGGCAATGGAGCGCTGCGGGGATACGTGCCGACGCGCCATGCTGCGGTGGTCGACGCTCTCGTTAGGGCCGGCGCCATCCCGTTCTGCATGACAGCCGTTCCCGACATGACGATTTCGGATGGCATCATGCATCAGGTCTCCTCGCACAGCGATGTGTTCGGCGCGGTCCACAATCCATACGATCCCAGTCGCATTCCCGGCGGCAGCAGCGGTGGCAGCGCCGGGGTGCTCGCGGCCCGCATCGTTCCGGCGGCGTTAGGTCTCGACACCAACGGCTCCATTCGGTGTCCCGCCGCGTTCAGCGGCGTTGCCGGTCTCCGGCCGTCGACGTGGACGATCGACAACGCCCTGAACGGCACTCGGCGAAAGCGCTACTCGGAGGACGGCGTGCTTCTTCCGCCGCTCACTCGGCTCGACACGGTCGGACCGATGGCGCGCACCGTCGCCGACGTGGCGTTCCTCGACGCGTTGATCAGCGGCGAGCGTGCACCAGCCGTCGACCTGCGTCACGCGCGCATCGCGATTCCGGGCGACGATTTCTGGCAGCAGGAGCCGGTCGATCCGGGCGTGGCCGCAGTCGTTAGGGAGGCGTTCGCCAAGCTTCGTGACGCAGGCTGCACACTGGTCGAGATCGACTTCGACCGCGAGGTGCGAAGCCTCGTGGGCACGATCGACACGCCGAGCCAGGCGAGCATGTTCGGCGCGCAGGGAATGAACGCGCCGCTGCAGTCCTCGGAAACGATGGCAGCGTGGCTCCGGGAGAACGCGCCCGACGTGACCGTCGAGCAGATGTACCACGGCCGCCCGATCCGGAATCGCAAGCCGACGCTTCCATCAGAAGCGGAGCAGGTCGCGGTCCTGCGCGAGACGAATCGTCGGTACGCCGACGTGTACGCCTCGCACGGCGTGGCGGCAATCGCCTACCCGACAGTACCGCTGGTCGCCACCCCGATTCGCGCTCAGGGTCCGCTCGAACCACTAGGCGAGATGCTCACGCTCAACGGCGTGTCGATCGCTGAAGGATTGGCAATCGCCCGCAACCTGTTCATGGCCCCGCGCCTCGGCGTGGCCGCGCTGAACGTTCCCGCCGGATTGTTCAACGGCTTACCGGTTGGATTGCAGCTCGATGCGCCGCCCGGCCACGACAGTGAGCTTCTGGGTCTGGGTATTGCCGTCGAAAGAGTGCTTGGGCGAATCCCCGCCCCTTGATGCAGTCGCCTCGATCCATCGCCCTCGGTGAGGAGAGAACGATGACACGAACCTTGTTGATCACGTCGCTGATCGCCATCGGCGGCGCCACCGTCGTTTCAGCGCAGGAGCCACCAGCCGGGTCGGAGCTCGGCGCTCCGGAGCTCGCGTTCGTGAACCTCCCGGCGAAAGGAGGTGCGAAGCTCATCGTCAGCTCGCCGGCTTTCAAACCCGGCGGCGACATCCCGTTCGAGAACACCCAATACCGCGGCAACGTGTTCCCCGGCCTCTCGTGGACCGCCGGCCCGCCGGGAACAAAGTCCTACGCGGTCATCATGCAGGACGCCGACGCCATCCGCTCCGACATGCCGATTCTGCATTGGACCATGGTCAACATCCCGTCGACGATCACGAAGCTCGACGCCGGGATGGTCGATCCACCGGCTGGTGCGCAGGATGGCCCGAACATCCGCGGGCCGAACCATCCGTACTTGGGACCGCATACCCCCGCGGGCCCGAAGCATCGGTATCACTTCCAGGTCTTCGCCCTCGACACCACCCTGCCCGACGCGCTGCCGACATACGACGCGCTGGTCGCCGCGATGAAGGGTCACGTGCTCGCGAGCGGTCAAGTGATCGGGCTTGGGCAGGTCGCACCGCCGGCCGGATCGCAGGAGTGATGGGCGCGCGGGGCACGTTTCAGCTGCCGGCGGCCCATGGGAGCGTCCGCATGGCGAAGCCCACGTGCCCGCGCACCAGATGAAACACGAACGTGCCGACGCAGAATCCAGCGAGCATCGTGACCGTCCCTGCGATCAGGAAGCCTTCGAGGACCACCGCGGTCATCCGAAAGCCCATGGTCAGCGAGGCCGCGATCGCGAGACAGAACGCTCCGCCGAGGAACTGCGAAAACCGGCGCGGCGCGGGTGACGGCGTCAGAGTGATGCCGGTGAACGGCGCCAGCGCGCCGTTGTACAGCGCGTTGAACGGGTTGAACCGCGGAGCCATCACGCAAAACCAGAGTATCGCGCTGAGCGTGAAGAACACGGATGGCCGCTGCAGGGCTGAGCCCACGACGAACACAAGGCCGAGTAGCCGGGGCTGGAAGAGTATCGCGGAGTACTGACGGTCGCGCGTCGCCACCGTGGGCTCCGGAAAGCCTTGCTGCAGGATGAAGTTGTTCTTGCTCTGGGCAGCACGAGACAGGTGTGGCGACGATTGCGCCTTGGCGTACGGAGTCATGGGACTTCTCACCGTCATAATTGGTTTGTGTGCCTAACGCCAACAGGACCGGGGCAGCCCGCGGCGCTTTACCATAGACTGCCTGCCGCCAGCACCTGCCATTCGAACGTTGGGACTCGCTTGGCATCCTCGTCGCTCGTCGCGTCGTTTGCGTCCTTCGCGTCCTTCGCGTCCTTCGCGTCCGTGACGGTCGGTTGTTTGTCGCTGCTTTCTTCCCTACTTCTTTCCGAAAGAGTGCGAAGCCAGGCGTCGCCAGCCCATGGCAGCGTGCGCATCGCGACATCCGGGCGCCCACGGAGGATGTGGAACAGGAAAGAACCGAGGCAAAAACCGCCGAACACCACCGCCGAGACCGCAGCGAGCAGGATCGCCTGGAGCGCGAGCGCGGTGGTGTGAGCGCCGGCCGCTAGCGACGCGGCGATCGCGAGCGCGAACGACCCTCCCAGGAACTGGGAAAACCTGCGCGGCGCGGGGGCCGGCGTTAGGGTAATGCCACTCACGGGCGCCAGGATCCAGTTGTACAGCGCATTGAGTGGGTTGAAACGCGGCGCCACAACACACCACCAGAGCAGCACGCCGAGCGAGAAGAACATGGTCGGCAGCTTCAGGACGGCAGCGGTGATGAATGCGAGACCGAGCAGCCGCGGCATGAAGAGGAGCGCGGAATACTGCAGGTCGCACGTCGTCAGGCACGACGGTGCGAACCCCTGCTGAACAATGAAGTTTCTCTTGGCTCGGCCGACGCGATACAGGAATGGCGCGGCTTGCGGCGTGGCGTACGTAATCATGGAACCTCCCACGACGGTGGTATTCGGCGCTGGTCCTACTTCGCGAACTGGAAGTTGAGCGTTCGCTCCGTCCCATCGACGAGCTTCACGGTGAGCTGGCGGCATGTGCCAGCCCACGACTTGTCGGTCTTCCAATCGTAGGTGTAGGTGTCGGTCCGGTCGTTGTACGACAGGTTGCTCGCGGCGACGGCCGGAGCGTTGAGCGACTTGACAGCCGCCGTTGCTGCGCCGCAGCTCATCGCTTGCGACGTCGGCGATCCGGCCGCGAGGATCGCGAGGCCGCGATTGCCGCCAAGACTGAACTTGACCTGAATCGAGCCGCCCGTCTTCGCTGGGTTCAGCGCAGGCGCCGCGTTGAGTCCGACGAA
>Ga0075424_100003707_pt1 | contig 14351 bp, 18 predicted proteins | sample SoiMethybrSBSTD3_FD_75301 | JGI IMG/M metagenome (GOLD analysis project Ga0075424, IMG submission 75301) | Bulk soil microbial communities from a Populus tree surrounding site in Tennessee, USA - Soil MetaG P. TD hybrid SBSTD3 | ecosystem: Environmental > Terrestrial > Soil > Tree plantation... | reverse complement strand
TCTGCAGTCCAAAACTCATCAAGGTGGAACTGAATACTTGCTCAGAGTCTTTGTCGATACCGATCGTAACCCTGCCGAGGTTGTGACCGCGTACCGGACAAGCGAGATTGCAAAATACTGGAGGAATGAGCCATGAAGGTTTTCTACGATCCGCACACGGATACGCTTAGTGTGATTCTGAAAGACGGCGTAGCCGTCCACGAAAGCGATGAGGATAAACCGGGCGTCATTCTCGATTACGACAAGGAAGGCAATCTCATCTCGCTCGAAATCCTTGACGCCTCAAAGAGGGTTACAGATACCCGCAAGGTCGATTTTCAACTGGCTGAATGACCGATGGATCACTGGTGCAAAATCGCGACATGCAGGAGAAAAAAGGCACAAGGTTTCCGTTTAGAAGGCGACGTGCACCATAAGACAAACGCTTCGTGCCGAGAATTCCTCGAGGACAACTGAGATTGCGTTCTTCTGAGGTTCTAATAAAATAGTCACATGCACATCGACCGTATCACGATCAAACCGGACGTTTGCGGTGGTGAACCGACTATTCGGGGCATGCGAATCACAGTAAGTCATATCCTTGAGATGCTTGCCGGTGGCATGACGCCAGAACAAGTCCTACAAGATTTCCCCTACCTCGAAAAAGCCGACATCGACGCGTCTCTCGAGTATGCAGCGCGTCACGCGGCCCATCGCGAAATCCTGCTGAACAAGTGAAGTTTCTCGTCGATGCGAATCTTCCGCCGCGCCTATGCGTTTGGCTCAGATCGCATCGTCACGAAGCCGAACACCTTTTTGACTGCGACCTATTAGCGGCGACTGATACGCAGATTTGGGAACGCGCCAGCATAGAGAATCTCGCCATCTTCAGTAAAGACGTTGACTTCTACGACCGGGCGCTGCTCTTTGGCGCTCCACCGCAAGTTGTTCATGTCGCGGTTGGCAATTGTAGCAATACTCGACTTTTCGAGGTGCTGGCGCATGAATGGGATGACATCGAGCGGGCGCTTGTATCTGGATCGAGATTGATTTCCATTACGCTCGATAAAATAGAAGTGTTCGCATGACCAGTTAGTCGCCATTGCAACCCGTGAAGCACCGGGTAAGACTAGACGGGCAGAAAAAGGGCTAAAATTGAAAAACGAACTCGAACGCTTATCGACCGATCACTTCGTCGCTCTGATACTCGACAACGAAGTGACCGTCGGCGAATTCGTCACGAATCCGCCGCTCCCATGGAGCCGCCTGATCCAGCATGAGGGGAAATTCCAACTCGGCGCCGGCTACCCGACAACGTTGACAGCTCAACAAGCCCGGTTCGAGATGCGCAACTGGGATCAAGTTTCGTTGCCGGCGATCATGCGTGCGCTCGCGGCCATCGACGATTCCGTGGATTATGTGATTTTCGGCAACAACGCGGGCCAGGGATTACCGCTCGCCAAAAGCTTGGGGTCCGATTTGATTGCCGAGCGTGCAGCGGTGATCTATGCGAGCAGCCTGCCCGAGATCGAGGCGTACAAGAGATTAGGCTATCGCGCTTTCTTTCCGAGAAGCGAAGCCGCTGCCCGTCTCATCGGGTTGGCTGAGAGCGCAAGACGGCCGCTTGCGCTCTGGTTCATCAACACGATTCAACACAACGAGCTCAACTATCATGATCCTTGAGATAGATATTAAGTAGGTCTGTAATTGAGTGCGACGCCCGCTTCGATCGTTTGGTTATTGGATCACACCCTGCGCGCGCAGCTCGGCCAAGTCCGCGGCGCTTAAACCGAGCGCACCGAGTACCTCGTCGGTGTGCTCGCCGATTGTAGGCGCGTCGTGGCGGATGCTGGTGGGCGTTTTGGAAAGATGGATCCAAGGCGCCAGCAAAGTGGTTGAGCCGGCGGTCGGGTGATCGCGTTCGATAAACGCCCTTCGCTCTTTGATATGGCGGTCTTCGATGACTTCGCCGAGCGACAGGACGGGTGCGCCGAAGTAATCGAGCTCGCGCAGGCCGTCCCAAATTTCCTGGCGAGTTTTGGTCCTCGCCCAGCTTCTGACGATTTCCTCGAGCTCGGTTCGATGCTGCCGCCGCGCCGCCGCGGTGGCAAAGCGGGAATCTTCACGGAGCTCATTGCCGCCGATCAAAGGAGCGGCTTTTGCCCAGACCGCATCGTTCATTTCCGGCACGCGCAGCGTGAAGTAACCGTCAGCGACTTGCATGGGGCGATTGCCGACGCTGTTGCCGGTGAAATGCTCGTGCAACGAGCTCGTCATAAAACCGAGGACGGCCTCCTGCATCGAGACTTCGACTTTCTGGCCTTCGCCGGTTTGCGCACGCGAATAAAGCGCCGCGAGAATCCCCAACGCGATGCTTACACCGGCGGCTTCGTCACCGATGCCAAGAGTCTTAGTTCCGAGTGCGCCGTTATTTTTCCATGCGCTATGGGTCCAGCCGGCGATGCTGTTGTTGCTCGCTGCTGTGTTGCCATAGTTGGCATAGGGACCCCACTCGCCGTAGCCGCGTGAGCAGGCATAGACAAGCCGCGGATTGAGCGGCTTGACCGAGTCATAGTCCAGACCGAATCGTTCCATCACGCCTTTTTGATAGTTCTCGACGACCACATCGGCGCTGGCAATGAGGCGGCGCGCAATCTCGACGCCTTTTTGCGTCTTTAGATTGAGAACGATGCTTTTTTTGTTGACGTTAATGGCCAGCGATTCGTAGGCGTCCACGATCGCGCCGGGCTTCATCCATAGACGACGAAACTCATCCCCGCCCGGCGGCTCGACTTTAATGATGTCCGCACCCAGATGTCCGAGCAGCATGACGCAGAACGGTCCAGCCAGGGCGTGAGTGAAGTCGATCACGCGTAAGTCTTGGAGTGCGCCGGGCATGGTTCGATCCTCCTATAAAGACTGGAGTGATGGAGTATTGGAGTGTTGGAAATTTATGCCGGGCGAAATTTCGGCAACGTGACGTCCGCTGTGACGTCGTCGAAGACAACGCGCACGGGCATTCCCACTCGTACTTGCTCCCAGGGGCAATCGATCACGTTGCTGATCATGGTGATCTGTTGGTTGGTGCCGTCGAGGGTGATGTGCGCGACGACGTAGGGTACATCCTCCTGAAAAGCAGGAATGGACACATAGTGGACGACGACAAACGAAGTTACAGTGCCGGTCTCGCCGAGCTTCGTCCAGTCGAATTTCCACGAGTAGCAATGTGGGCAGAAAGCCTGCGGTGGCCAGCGAAACTTCCCGCAGTCACCGCAGCGCTGGGCGGAAAGCTCGTGCGCTTTACAACGGGTCCAAAACGGCTGAGAGTCGAGATCCGCAATCGGTAGCGGCTTCAAATAATCTGGCATGGTTAAGCTCTCCTCAACAACACGGCGCTCTCACCGCACTCGCCGCAGACGAGCGCGATCTCCGGATTGCGGACCTGCCGGCAGGTCGTGCGGTCGTAGGTATGCGCGCCATTGCATAGATCATCGACCACCCCCTCGGGGCGGAGTTGCTGGACGGCTTCGATCACGTGATTGAGCCCGTGAATGTGCGCCTCGGACATGAGGCCGCCGTGGGTGTTGACCGGCAGAGAACCGTCGAGGCGGTTGTGGCCGGCGGTGACCCACGGGCCGATCTCACCCTTTTTGACCAAGCCGAAGTCTTCGATGTGTGTCATGCACATGAACGTGAACGGATCGTAGATCTCGGCGATGCTGACATCTTTCGCGGTGATGCCCGCGCCCTCGTACAATAGCGGCGCGGAGTTGGCGCCGTTGGTTTCCCAAAGACCTGCGGTCTGACCCTGGCCGCCCATGCCCGACATGATATAGACCGGCGCATGCTTGGTATCGCGCGCCCGCTCCGACGACGTGATCACCAGCGCGACGCCGCCGTCACTTTCCTGGCAGCAATCGAGCAAACGAAACGGGTAAATGATCCAGCGCGAGTTCTGGTGGTCCTCGATGGTGATGGGTTTCCGCATCATGGCTTTTTTGTTGAGAGCCGCATGACTCCGCTCGGTGACGGCGACATGGGCAAAGTCCAAGGTCGTGGTGCCGTAGCGCGCCATATGCGCCGTAGCGATCGGACCAAACGACGCGGCCGCATGGTGGATGCCGAAAGGGGTAGTGAACTGCGCGTCGCCTTTGACGTCGTTGGCGCGCTCCGCCCGCGCCGCGCGTCCCTGGCTGTAGCGATTGCGCGCTTTGAAAACCAAAACTTTCTTGCAGATTCCCGCGTGCACGAGCATGGCGCCGGAGAGCACCGCGCCGCAGTTCCAGCCACCACCGCCATCGCTGTAGAATTCAAAGTTGCATTTTTTTAGTCCCAGCGCGCGCACCAACTCGCGCACCATCTGACCTTCCGGCTGGCGGTGATAAAATGAAACCACTCCGTCGATGTCCTGGACGTGCAACCCGGCATCCGCGATCGCTTTGAGACTTGCCTCTGCGGCCAAGGTCAGAGTTGTGACGCCGGAATTACGCGAGAACGCGGTCCAGCCAATTCCGACGATTGCTGTCTTGTCTTTGATTGCTTGCTCCGGCATTTTTACCCCAGATCTATGTTGTGAAGCATTGTGCAAAAACAGTTCAGGAATCCTCGACAAAGCTCAGAGCCCGCCCTGACTTTATTGATGGGGCGAACGGGCGGTTCCCGTTCATGCTGATCCCTCGACAGTCGAGCCGCCGCATTGAGCCAAGTCGAAGTGTCGAAACGTTTCGAATTGTTCGGCACCTAAGCTTCAAAAATTTCGTCAGTTCGAAAAAATTGCTTTCATCAGCTTCGAGTCTTCGTCGAAATTTTCCGCCCAAGCAGGATCAACGGGCACGATCTCGGCGCCTCTTACTTTCATGCTCTCGTCTTGCGGCAGGTCGGTTCGCGCGACCAATCGCCCGGCGTTTTGGTAAAGTTGCTGCCCTTCTCTCGACAGCAGAAAATCGACGAGCAACCGCGCCGCCGCGGGATGCGGCGCTTGCGAGACCAGACCCACTCCGACCATAAGACCGGGCAGGGGCCCGAGCGCAACCCAATCGATAGGAGCGCCTTTTTGCTTCAACCGGTTCACCGTCACGCCGTTGGCGTTAATCTGGAGCGCGGTCTCACCGGCGGCGACCAATTGAGTTATCAGAGTCTGGCCGATCCGCAGCATCGGGTCCTGCCGTGATAGATCTCTCATGTACTTAACGCCTTGTTCCCTCCCCAAAATGTGCAGCATGGCCGTAAACCAATCGATCTTGTCCTTCTCCAGAATCATTTTGTTTTTCCAGAACGGAGCCAGCAGATCTTCATAGCGCGTCGGCAGGTTTTGAGCCGGGACGAGTTTCGTGTTGTAGAGAACGACGTAGGGATTGTAGTAAGTGGCCGTCCAATATTTTTCTTCCTTGAAGCCGCGCGGAAAAAAGCGATCTTCGGCCGAGGAATATGCGCCGACAATACCTCTTTTTTTGAGCGAGTGAAGATAAAAAGCCGGAGTTTGCAGGACGTCGACCAGAGACTTTTTCGCACGCGTCTCCTGCAAGACTTTGGTGACGATCCTTTCGCCTTCCGAGCGGTTGATGTTGACGTCGAGAAACGGATACTTGGCTTTGAAGCGGGCGCTCATCGCGCTGGCCTCTTCCAGGTTGCTCGTCGTGTAAAAAACTACTTCACGATCTTTTTTTGCCGCCTCGATGAGGTCATCTCGTGTCGCCGCCCTCGATCCTCGAGCAAAGGCGAGCAAAGCAGCAATGGAGAGGATCAAACAGATAGGCTTCATGTGATCAGTCGCCGACTGGATTCCGACGATATCCAACAATCGAAGCGCGCGTCAACCTGATGATCGTCAACGCTTACGTTGACTTTCTTCGTAGACTGCAGCTATGAGACGTAGAGAAAAGTGCTTCGGGAGATAAGCGATGTTTGTTCGATATTCATTGATTGCCGTATTGCTTTTTATCTGTGGTCCTTCAGGAAAAGCGGGAGCTCAAAGTACCAAATCTCTGACTCTGAGTGATTTGGCCAAATACAGCAGCGCCGATCGCGCGCGCATCCTTTATGACGGAGCGAAAAAAGAAGGCAAATTTTCGTGGTACACATCGCTGATCGCGAACAAAGAGATCGTCAAGATCTTCGAGTCCAAATATCCCGGTGTCACGGTCGAGACCTATCGCGCGAGCGGCACGCAATTGGCTTCCAGAGTTTTGGCCGAAGCGCAGTCAAAGCGTTATCTCGGCGATGTAATCGAGACCTCCCCGCCGGGTCTGATGGTACTGCGCGACAACGAACTTCTTCTGCCGTACGCCTCGCCGTTTCTTGCCGAATATCCGGAGGTAGCCAAGCAAAAAGCTGCAAACGGTCTGACGCTTTGGACGACCGACCGCGAGTCGTACATCGGCGTCGGCTACAACACGAATGTTCTCTCCGCCGGCGATGTACCGAAGAGCTTCGATGATCTATTGAAATCGGCACTAAAAGGCAAGCTCGCGATCAGCAACGACGATGTTGCGGCGCGATTGGTCGGCGGCATGATCAAAGCGAAGGGCGAAGCGTTCGTAAAAAAACTAAAAGACCAAGACGTCAAGGTACACGCGCTTAACGGTCCGGGGTTCAATGAGCTGATCGTTTCCGGCGAAGTACCGATATCGTTCACAGCGATCCATAGCAACATCGGTCACGCCGCGGACAAAGGCGGGCCGGTGGCATGGGTTCCGATGGATCTGGTGCCGGCGATCTCCGGCGGTGTGGCGCTCTTCTTCCATGCTCAGCATCCGTACGGCGCGTTGCTGTTGGTCGATTTTCTGCTGAGCCCGGAGGGTCAGAAAATGCTGATCGAGACATTCAAGCATGGTAGTGCGACGAAGGATTATGGATTCAAGCGATGGTATCCCGAAGAGGGCTTGACCACTTCGCAATACGATCAGACGATGGATAAATGGCAGAAACTGGTCGCGGAATTTATGCGGAGATGATTTTGTGTCGTGTCGGTGCGCGATCGTGCGGTCGTATGAGTCTTCGATAAAATGACTGACCAGATGATCTTAAGCAATTTAGCGCCGGCGAGGGCGCCGAAGAAATAGCCCAAGTTGGTTGGACAACAACAATGAAGGTTAGTGCCGTACAGGGGTGGCTCGTGATCGGTGTGCTCTCAGCGGTCTTGTGGCCTCTGAATGCGAGTTCGGGTTCGTATGGGCCTTTCAGCTTGCAGGACTTTCAAACCAAGGCAGCTTTCGAGTTGGTTGTTACCGACTCTAAGGCTCTGAAGCCCGGTACGAGAAAGATCGCGGCTCAAAGCGCTTATGTTACGCTCGCGCACGGCTTGGTCCGGGGAAATGTCGATGGACTGGAAATCCAGTTTTTCCCAACCCAGGCTACAGAGAAAGTCAAAGCGGAGATCCTCGAGAACGTGCGAGCCAAGCCGTGACGGCGGCGAGCATGCAGGTGCTCGGTTCGGACATGGCGCCCGATGGGCGCGGGCGGTTCTTCGGTTTCTGGCGCTTGATCGGCGAGATCGGCGGCCTCGTGAGCTCGGCGCTCTTCGGTGTTCTTGCCGAGCAGATGGGTTAGTTGATTTCATTCGCGCTGATCGATTTGTGCGCGCTCCCGACCGCAATGCTCTTGCCTTTCTCCATCAAACAAATCGTCAGCGGTGAAACCCTTCTCTGTCGCCAAACAACAGCCGTTGGGCCTGAGGGGGAAGGTGTGGCTCGTGAACTCTAAGGCGACCACGATGCGGAGTTCAGCCCATGTCTGACACTGCGGACCGCACGCCGAAGCGTTATCCGTTACGCGCCATTTTTTCGACGTCTGCGATGGTGAGCTTATCCATCCGAAAGGCGCGGTGCGGATTCCATTCGAGAACTTCCATGGTGCGGATGCCGCGCCGGTGATGCGAATCCTGGGCGGCGATCTTTTTTGCTTCGTCGAGACTTGACGCCAGCATGATATAGATTCCATAGGCGCCATCGGTGGTCGGCCCGGAGAACAAAAGCCGTCCGGCCTTGTGCTGTTCCTCAAGCCATAGGCGATGTTCGTCGTAATGGGCCTGTTTGTCCTGTTCCGTTTCCGGCTTCGATCGCGAAAGAACGATGTACCACATGATCGGTTTTTCCTCTCTATGAAATATGTCAAGGGTTCCGCAAAGTGAAGGTGAACTCTTGACGTTGAGCCTTGGCGTAAATTTCTCGAAATTCTTCTTGCGAACGGTATTTGATCTTCGGGATCAGCTTGCCGCGCACGCTCACGCGCAGCGGTGATTCGTCGAACGGGTAGGGATCGACACCGACCGTTCGTCCGTCCAGGACTCGAAGCTGAATCTGACCTTGTTCATCGCCGAGTTTTGATGGCGTCGGTTGAATCGTCGCGCCGTAATAAGCCTTGCCTTCTCTGGTGTGCGCGCCTGCGACGGCTACCGCCGTGATGTCGAAGTTCGAGCAGAAAAACAACGATAGCCGATCAAAGACTTGCATCAAAAGGTAATTGTGCCAGATGTGCTCTTGGCTGGTGAGTCCGGCGTACTGTTCCATCCGCCTTAGTTTCTCGATCATTTGCTTGTGCGTGGGTTCACGCTCGGCAATAAATTTTTGCGAATAGGGATCGTCGCGGTCGACCATCGTCGGCATGGTGCCGTAGCGCTTTTGCGGCAAGCCGACGCCGTGCATGCTGACCACCAGACCGGCATAAGGATCCCGCGCCGCGACGTTGTCGATGCCTTTGCCGTAAAATGTCGACCGAAATTCACGGGACGTGCGGGTAAACGGTATGGGCGCGCCTTGCTCGTCGATGGAGGGATAGATGTCCCAATCCCACCAGCCGTTATCGTGGGTTTCCGCGGCCAGAACCATCGATTGATAGGGCTCGAGCTTCGCGAATTGCTCGTTACCCCAATGGGCGGCAAACTGCCCGGCGAGATCGCCGTGATCGTTTTGCGAGATCATTCGATAGGATTCCGAATTTTCCGCGATGATCATGGATAACTCCTTTCGCAGACCCGTATATTCCCCTTTTGCTTTTTGAGCGAGTCAATCAGCCTGGTCAAACTGTGATCTCCATTTTAAATTCGCTCCAGATCTCGTGATAGAGGTCGGTGAAGCCTTTTTCGTTATGGATCTCGAATACGTTGCGCGGGCGCCGAAGCGGCACGTCGAAGATCCGTTTCACCGTGCCGGGCCGGCCGGTGAACAAAACCACCTTGTCCGAAAGCGCGATCGCTTCGGTGAGATCGTGGGTCACGAACAAAATCGTTTTCTTGTTCGCGTCCCAGATCCGCAGGAGCTCGTCTTGCAGAACCAGACGAGTTTGCGCATCCAGAGGCCCGAAGGGCTCGTCCATCAAAATGATATCGGGATCGTAGATAAGCGTTCGAATGATCGAGCCGCGTTTCTGCATGCCGCCGGAAAGCTCGAACGGATAGTGAGTCTCAAAGCCGGTGAGCTGCATGGTGTCGATGAGCCTTTGCGCGACCAAGGCGCGCTCGGTTTTGGCCACGCCGCGGATCTTCAGCGCGAGCTCGACGTTTTGGCTCAACGTGAGCCAGGGAAAGAGATTGCTGTCCTGGGTGACAAAGCCGACGTCGGAGTTGATCGAGGCGATCTCGCGGCCTTTGTAGTTGAGGCGCCCTTCGTAGGGGAGCGAAATGCCTGCGATAATTTTCAGCAACGTGCTCTTGCCGCAGCCGCTCGGCCCGATGATGGTGGTGAAGGAGCCTTTTTCCACCGGTAGCGTGACATTTTTCAACGCCAGAACGCGTTTGCCCTTGGAGCGATAGGTCTTGGTGACATGAGCGAGGTCGATGATCGGTTCCATTGGGTTCGCTCACGCGCCGACGTTTTTGGCTTCGACTTCCGGGCGCCACTTCAACAGTCGTTTTTCCACCAGCGAAAGCAAGCCGTCGAGAACGACGACGAGCAAAGCCAGGATCGTGACCCCGACGAAAATTCCGTTGGTGTCGTAGGTGCCCTGGTTATAGTTGATGAAAAACCCCAGTCCCTTGGTGGAAGCGATGAATTCTCCCACTACGGCGCCGATGACCGAAAACGGAATGCCGGCGCGAAGTCCGACCATAATGAACGGCAATGTGGCCGGCAAAAAAACTTCGCGCACGACTTGCCAGCCAGACGCGCCCATGATGCGGACGATGGCCACGTAGTCCTCGTTCACCGAGCGCAGGCCGGCGAAGGTGTTGATGAACACGACGAAGAAAACCATCGTGATGATGATCGCGATCTTCGACATCAAACCGATGCCGAACCAGATGACGAAGACCGGCGCCAGCGCGACCTTCGGGATGCCGTTAAAGAGCGTGATGTAAGGATTCAAGATATCGCCGAGCCATTTTATCCGGCCGCAGAGAAAGCCGAGGGCCACGCCGGTGACAGCTCCGATCACGTAACCGGCCGCCATTTCTTTTATCGTCGCATCGAAGTGCTGCCAGATTATACCGGTGGTCACGACATCGACGATCCCGCGGCCGATCTCGATGGGCTGGCTCACCAGGCGGGCAACACTCGGCCATTGCCAGGCGGCAAGTTCCCAAAGCAGAAGTGTGCATAGCCCGGGGAGAAGGACTTGAAGGCCGCGAAAGCTCGCGAGCGCGAAGGTCCGTTGCGGCGATTCGGCGGGGTTCTTATCTGCCAAGCCGGTGGACGCCGAGCTTGTGGCGGTGCGATCTTTCATAAAGTTTGTTTATCGACTTTCGTCCGTGCTCCTTCAAAAATCGCTTTGGAGAAAGATCTCTCACTTCGTTTCGAAATATAGGGAGTGTCATTCCGAGCCGGAGGCGAGGAATCCTTCCTCTAGCATTTTCATTGCTCGAGGAGAGCGCTAAGTCATGAAAACTTTCTGGAGTTCAAATACTTTCAACAACGATCGATTTTTTCCGGCTATACCGGCCTTCCGCTGCTGGGTCACGATGAACTCCAGGCGGGGTCCAAAGAGGGCGTATGGCCATACACCCCTACGAAATTCCCGGATTCCGGGTTGCGCAACCCCGGACTCTGATCCGGGGTTGCCCGGAATGACGACGCATTGTGTTGGCTAGTTCAGTTCCCATACCGAAGCCGGGACTATTGATACAAAGCAAAACGGAAAGATTCCTCGTCGCTTCGCGCACTCGGAACGACAAAGTTGTCATTTCGACTTGAGGAAGAAATCTTTATTAGATAGTCCGTTGCTTTTGTTCGGTCCATGAATAGTTCGGACTACGGTAAATACTGGTTGGTCCAGAACTCACCCTCGGCGGTATTGAGGTCGGATTTGAGCAAGCCCACGGCGACGAACACCTTGTGCATGTTGTCCCATCCCGATTTGGTCATTCTCAAGTTACGCCGAAAGGTCGATCTGCTGTGGCTCATGACGGTCTTCAGAACCGTTGGGTTGATTTTAGGAAACTGCTTGATCAAGAGATCATCGGACTCTGCCGGGTTGTCGATGATCAAATTATTGCCGCGCGCAATCGCCCGCAGCAGAGCTCGCGTCGCGTTGGGATTTGCCTTGATGTAGTTATCCAGAGCATGCACGGATTCGTGGGGGTAGTCTTTGAAGATTTCAATCTCGTTACCGAGTCGGATAAATGTGTAACCCCAACCTTCCAATTCCGGCTGCTCGGTATCGGGAATACCGCCGACGATCATGTCGACCTGGCCGTTCTTGAGCGCATTAACGCGCGCCGCGCCGGCGCCCACCGCAGCGAAGCGCACGTCCGAGTCGGGTTTGAGATTATTCTGCCGCAGTAAATAACGAACCACTTGCGCGGGAGCGCCGCCGACGGTTACGGCACCGATGGTGGTGCCTTTGAGCGCCTGGATTTTTTGTGCGACCGTCATCTTGGCAATCTGACTCTTCACCAGGCCCCGGCTTTCGAGCCATTTGTTGTTGGTTGCGATGTGCCATTCGAGGGAAGCGGGAAAAATGCCCACCGAAAACATGCGATCGCCGCGTGCGCGGGCAACCAGCACGTCGGATGCGGCCGTCGAAACAAACTGCACGTCGCCGTTCATGACTGCCGCCATAGTGACCGCGCCGCCGGTGGTCAAGATATGCTCGAAATCGATGCCTTCTTCGTTGAAGTAGCCCTTGCGCTGGGCAATCCAGATGGGCGCGAAGTCGAGGCCCGCGGTGGAAGTTGCGAGTCTTACCTTAACCGGCGTTTTTGCTTGTGCCCAAAGCGGCGCCGGTGCGCTCAGGAGGATCAACAGAAATGACGAAAGGGCGAGATGTCTAGTCGATCGTTTCACTCGAGCGCCTCCTGAACGCATCACTGCGGCTAATTCGATGATAGCAAATAATTGATCGCCAACTTTTCAGCGCCATAGTACTCGCGCAAAAATTCTTCCTGGCCTGCATAGCGGCGCTTGGGTATCAACCGGCCGTGAAACGAAACGATCAGTGGATCGATATCGAACGGGAAGGGCGCGACCCTGGCGCGGCTTTCGTCTTTGATCGTAAACGTCAGGATCGTGTCCTCCTTGCCCGGCCGGGTGGGCACGGGGACGTTGCTCATGGTGTTGCTGGGACCGTTTTTACGCTCGGTGCTGTTGAACGGGTAGCGATTGCAAACGAACTGAGCCATCTGATCGTAGACTTCCATGAGCTTGAAGTTGGTCCAGAGTTGTTCTTCGGAGACGAAGCCGCTGTATGCCGGAGAAGTTTTCAATTGCGTTATGAGCTCGGCGCGGTAGTTTTCCTGCTCGGCGAGAAATTCCTTCACCTCCGGGTAGATCGTGTAGTCCGGCATATACGGCAGCAGCCCTCGGCCCTGTGTGAGCAAACCGTCCGAATGCAAGGAAACGATGTAGCCGGAGTAGAGATCTTGCTCGGCGAGGCGCTCGATCCCGTGGCGATAAAAATCCAACCAGACTTTGCCACCGAGATGCTTGATGCTGCCGATGTAATCGGGCGGCAATCCTTCGGCATTCAGCTGCGGTTTAATCTCCCAGTCCCACCAGCCGGTGTCGTGCTCCTGCGCGGCGAGAACCATCGCGGCATAAGGAGAAGGGCGGGCGAAATGATCGTTGCCCCAGTGTGCCGCAAGCCAACCGGCGATTTTCGAATGATCTACCTGCAGGATCAGCAGCAATCGTTTGTCATCGTACGGACAAACCATCATAAGCTTGACCTCCATCCTCGTCGCTGAACATTTTCAAACCCGCTGGCGCGACCCGTGTTGCCGCGGACTAACTTTTTCGTTCAAGGTTCCAAGTGCCAAGTTCAATGTCCGATTCTGACTTGAACCCTTGAACATTGATCGTTGAACAAAGTCGCTACGCCATCAATTCGCGTACCGTCCCGGCAAAAATACTATCAAGCTCGGAGCTCGGCCATGCGGTATTTCCTAATGCGGCGACTGTGTCCTTTTCGGCGTTCGGCACATGCGGCACGTCGGTGCCGAAAACGAGCCGGTTGACTCCCCACGTGGCACGAGCGCATTCCAGGGCTGGACCATGAATGCATGCGGTATCGAAGTAACACCGGCGCAAATAATAGCTGGGCGGATGCGGGCAATTGGAAAATCGTCGATAGCCACGATCGATCCGGTCGACGATCATTGCCAAACTGCCGCCCAGGTGAGACCAGACGATTTTCACGTCGGGACATTCTTCGAGAACACCGGCAAGCGCAAGCCGGGTTGCCGCCATTGCGGTCTCGCCGGGGTAACCGACGGCGAGAAAAGTTCCCGGATCGTTCTGCGGCCCGTCGCAGGGGGAGGTCGGATGGACCAGGACCATGAGCTTGCGCCGGCTCATCTCGCGCCAGAAAGCACGCAGCTCCGGAGCATCCAACGCTAAGTCGCCGATAGTGGTGGTGATGCCGATGCCGGCGGCGCCCGCGACGAGCGCGCGATCTAACTCCCGTAACATCGCGTTCTGGTCTGTACAGGGCAGCACGGCGACGAAGCGAAAGCGCGTTGGGTGCTGTCGGCAGACGGCGGAGAGTCCGTCGTTGATGAAGCGCGCCGCCGTTTCGTCGCTCGATCCAGCCCAACCGACATTCAGTGCGCCGACGGAAAGGATCGCCGTAACGATCCGAGCTTTATCCATGGAGGTCAATCGCTTTGGCAAATTATCCTGCTCAGCCGGCACCGACATGACGTGGCTACCGCGGTAGAGCAGGGACTGGCCGCGCGGATTATCAACGAGCTTGAAGTCAGCCCGGCTTTTGATCACCTGGCTGAGGCAACCTTCGGGATAGATGTGCGCATGAACGTCGATGATTTCGTGAGCAGTCATTAAATTATTCTCGATCTGTCATTGCGGCTTTTATTTTGCGGCTTCCGCTTGTTTTACGAGCTCGAGAACGTAGTCGGGTTTGAGCGGCAATTTTTTTACTTCGACGCCCAAGGCGTTAGAGACCGCGTTGGCCAATGCCGCACCCGCCGCGGTGATGCCGCCTTC
>Ga0075424_100003706_pt1 | contig 14352 bp, 11 predicted proteins | sample SoiMethybrSBSTD3_FD_75301 | JGI IMG/M metagenome (GOLD analysis project Ga0075424, IMG submission 75301) | Bulk soil microbial communities from a Populus tree surrounding site in Tennessee, USA - Soil MetaG P. TD hybrid SBSTD3 | ecosystem: Environmental > Terrestrial > Soil > Tree plantation... | reverse complement strand
AACGTCTTTGGGGCCTGACGCGGCCCGATCTTGACTTGTTTGAATGAACTAGTACAATAGGTCACACGTCTCATCGGACGGGAGGTGCACGATGACACGTCTCTTCAGACCTAACGGCGCGGTGCTCTTGATTCTCGTCGCCGCGCTGGCCGTCGCGACCTGGCCGTTCTTCGCCCCGTTCACCGTCGCCACGATCATCGTCGGACTCTTCGCCGCCATGGCGATGCGGTCGTGGCACTGGCAACACCCGAGCAGAGTCGTGCTCCCCGACCCGCCGCTCCGGTCGGAGATCAACCTGTCGGCGATTCCCGTTCGCGACGACGCCGGCGGACTGCTCTTCGCCCTTGCCTCGATGGCGATTCTTCTGGGACTACCGCAGCTGCGATGGTTCCTGATCGGATCGCTGCTGTGCGCGACGGTGGTCGCCGTCGCGCTCATCGCGTGGAGGCGTCGTGCCCCCACGTCACACCCTGCCTGAAGAGCCGGGCCGCCTTAGGCGGCCCGACGTGGTTTGCGCGTGCGCGACGTCGAGCTTGGTGTGATCCACCTCAGGAAAGAGTGGGCGAAATATTTCCTTTCTGCGTTCACCTTCTGACTGCCGTAGGCTCCTCAGGGAATCCCCGAGTCGCGCGGGGCCTTTCATCTTGCTGGTGTGAAACTTGCGGACTCGACATCGACACACGACGCGCCTCACGCGTTTTGACGTCCGCGCCGGCTCCATCCGAGCGGCACGAAGGGCGGTTACGGACCGTTGAGGAGGACCCGATGGCTGCGCTCAGTGGTTTGAAGGTTGCCGTCATTGTCGAGCGGGGCTTCGAGGAATCGGAACTGGTAGAGCCGCGAAAGGCCCTGGAAGCCGCAGGTGCAGAGGTCGAGGTCATTTCGCCGGTGGAGGGCAGCGTGACCGCCTGGAAAGAGGAGCAATGGGGTGATCAGGTAGACGTGGATCTCCCGCTGACTCAAGCGCACGCCCGCGAATACGATGCTCTGCTGCTCGCCGGAGGGTTGATCAATCCCGATCGGCTGCGCACGAACGAGCGCGCCGTTCAATTCATTCGGACGTTCAACACGCTGCGGCGTCCCATCGCAGCCATCTGCCACGCCGCGTGGATGTTGATCGAAGCCGACATCGTCCGCGGCAGACGGATGACGTCGGCGCCGTCGATCAAGACCGATCTCAAGAACGCCGGCGCCATCTGGGTCGACAGCGAAGTGGTCGAAGACCACGGCCTCGTCACGGCTCGCAAGGCCGACGACATTCCGGCCTTCATTGGCAAGATGATCGAAGTGTTTGCCGGCGCCGTCGGATCGCGTTTCAACGTCTCGCCGAGCGCCCCCTGAGCACTCGGCGCTAGTGCTTCGTCTTCTCGGCCTTGATGTCCGTGAGCATCACCGGCTGCGTGGCGAAGTTCTCGAGCTCGATCGTATTGCCGTGCGCCGTGATCTTGGTGGCGTACGAGAGCGTGCCCTTGCCGCGGCCATCGGCGCCAATCTGCATCTGGATAACCGTGAACGGATACTGAATCGTGCGCGGTTGGTGTGAGGCCTCCCAGAATCCGATCGGCCGATCGGTGGCGATCACGATCTGGCGGCCGCCGTCCGGCGCCGGGCTCTGATGGGCGTAGCGCAGATCGTAGCCGAGCGAATCGGGCGTCCGAATCGTGCCCACGGATTTCATATCTTTGAGCTCATCGAGGAGCTTGTCGGGGCCCTTCGATTTGAGCGTGCTGATCAATCGTGAACGTTCCGACTCGGTCGACCACCGGGTGACACGCATCAGGACCGTGCCAGCTCCGCTGGCGAGGTTGTTGTTGACGATCGCGACGGCGGTGAACTCTTCCCGCTCTCCGATCGTTTGTGCGCGCAGGTTCAGCGGACGGGCGATGGCCACGACTGCCACGACTGCGGCAACCATGCACAGGCACACCCGCGCACCTCTACTGATGGACTTCATGCTGCCTCCTCAGTAATGGAGAACGATTCAGGATGTGTGCCGGGTCCGGCGTACGCCAGTCCTAGCCGGACCGTCCGACGTAACCTGAGAAGACAGGAACTCTGCGTCCGGCTGCGGCCGCGGCGACATCGGCGGCAATCGCAGGATCGATCTCGCCTAACGTGCGCAGCATGTCGCCTTCGAGCGCCGCCAGCGGCACACCGTTGCGGTACACGATGCGATTGCCAACGGCCGTGCGAGTGCGATCGCCGAAGGTGACGATCCCGGTGAGGTTGAGCGGATCGGCGGCGGCAATCGTGATCAGCGCCTCGTCCGGGGATGAGCGCCGCATCTCGCGCACACGATCGACCGCGTCGGGGAGCGCGAACTGCTCGCCCGACATGCCCGAGACGAACCGGCCACCGCGAATCTCGCCGCGCGCTTCGAGCGTGCGATACACGCGCACGATCTCGCGCCAGGGCACGTCGACCGTCTCGCGCGCGATGACGCGCCGGAACACGATGCCATAGCGCGCGAGCAGCGTCCACGCCAGCCTTTTCACCGCGTCGTCTCGCGATGCGGATGTCTCGATCGGCAGCAGCGACCATCGTCCGGCGCGATCCGCGTCTGTGCGGTGAGCCGAGGCGACGATTGCGCGCAAACCGGCGAAGCTGTCGGACGTCACGAGACCCGCGGCAACGAGTTCGCCGAGCGCGGTATAGCACTGGTCGCTGTCGAGACCGCAGACCGCCTTGATCTCGTGCGCGAACGATGCCCCGCGCGCCCGGAGGTGTTCGAGCACGCTTCGGGCAGCCGCAGTGTAGGCCGGGTCCTGCTCTTTGGATCCGGCGTCATTGATGCGAAGAGTCGCCCATATGTCCGAATGCGATCGCAGAAACAGAGCGATCGGCGTGGCGCCTACCAGCTGCGTCGGTCCTGACGACACCCGGGCCCAGCCCACCTCGCCCGTGAGGCACAGCATGTCGAGCCAGCCGCGATCGAAGTTCTCGACGCGCGCGGGAAGGACGTGCCGCTCCCACGCGGCCGCCGGCAGCTCGAGCCCATCGAGCTGGGCGATCACCGCGCGCAGGCCTTCGATTCCCGAGAGGCGACTTCCCTGATCGACGTGCTGCCATGCGAACAGGAAGCGCATGTACTCGGCCGGACTCACCGGCGAGATTTCGGCCCGCAGACGGTTGAGGGTGTAGCGATGGATGCGTGCCAGCAGCCGTCGATCGCACCATTCGAGCGCGCGCCATCCAGGAGTGAATGACCCGCGCAGGACGGCACCCTCTGATTCGAGCGCGAGCAGCCCCTCGTCCACGTCCAGAGCGGGAACCGCAATCGAGGCACTCAGGTCGTCGACTGTCGTCGGGCCGACGATCGCCATGCGGCCGCGCAGCAGCTCGACGAGCGCCTCTGCTCGCGTCCACGTGCGTGAGGCGCGCGACGCAGGCGCTGCGATCGCAGGCTCGAGCGCAGCATGGGGATGCACGGCGAGCACTTCGGGCAACCGTTCGGCCGCCACCCACAGCGTCGCGTCGTTGACGCGCGCGCGGGTTGCGCGGCTCGAGGCGGCGAGCTCGTCGGCCCAGGCGGATTCGACCTCACGGTCCAACAGGAATCCGCATGTGAGCAGCGCATCGTGCAGTTCGTCGACGTCGCGCGGGTCGGGACGTACTTCGTCGCGCACGCGATCGATCGCGGCCGCATCGAGCGCGCCCATCTCGTTCGGCGATCCGGCTCGGCGCGTCTGCACCGCCTGCGTTCGCCGCTCTTCGAGCGGCGCATCGTCGACGAAGGCGTACGGCCGGGCGTTGAGGATGTCGTGGCAGAACACCGACGGCTCCGGTGTGTCACGCGACACACAGGTGAGCTCCCCACGATGGATGCGTCCGAGGACGGCCTCGAGCTGCGCGAGATCCATCGCTTCCTCGAGGCAATCGCGCACGGTTTGGTTCACCAGCGGATGGTCGGGGACCTCGCGATCGCCGGGAATGTTCTCGAGGCAGGCCGCGGCATCGGGAAACACCGCCGCCATCAGATCGTCGGCCTGCATGCGCTGCAACTGCGGCGGCACCTTGCGTCCGGCGCGATTGCGCGGCACGGCCAGCGAGATGGTGGCGTTCCATCGCCAGCGGGTCTGAAACACCGGCGCGTCGAGGAAGGCCTGCACGAGGATGTCGCGCACGCTCGCGGGATGCAGATAGCGGAACACGTCGGCGAGCGGGAACGAGTGCTGCGGACCAAGCGAGAGCAGCAGCGCATCTTCGGTGGCCGCCGCCTGCAGTTCGAAGTTGAACTGCCGGCAGAAACGCTTGCGAAGCGCGAGCGCCCACGCCTTGTTCACGCGACTGCCGAACGGCGCGTGCAGCACGAGCTGCATGCCGCCCGATTCGTCGAAGAAGCGCTCGAGCACGAGCGTCTGCTGCGTCGGTACGGCACCAAGTACACGCCGACCTTCTGCGAGATACGCCATCGCTTGAATCGCGGCTTCACGATCGAGGCCGGTGTCGGTCGCAAACCAGTCGACGTCGCCATCCATCGACGGGCTCGCCCCAGGCTCGTGCACAGCCAAGCGGGCGTCTGCGTCCGCGCGCAGATCCGACACCTCGCGCGACAGCTCGTCGCTGCGAGCCGGTGCCTCGCCAAACCAGAACGGAATCGTCGGCGGCGCGCCCTTGGCGTCGCGCACGCGGACCGTGCCCGACACCACCTGCGTGATTTGCCACGAGGTGTTGCCAAGTTGAAAGATGTCGCCGGCCATGCTCTCGATGGCGAAGTCCTCGTTCAGGGTGCCGATGAAGGTGTCTTCCGGCTCGAGCACCACGCGATAATCCGCGACTTCAGGAATGGCCCCACCCGATGTCAGCGCCAGCAGTCGCGATCCGCGGCGGGCGCGAAGCTGCTGGTGCACCTCGTCGCGTTGGACCAGCGCCGAGCGGCGTCCGCGCGGTGTGGCGAAGCCTTCGCACACCATTGCGATCACGGCGTCGAAGTCGGCGCGCAACAGATCGCGATAGGGCCACGCGCGTCGCACAAACGTAAATAGCTCATCCTCCCCGCGCTGCTCGCAAGACGACTCGGCGGTGATCTGCTGCGCCAGTACGTCGAGCGGCGCGTCCTGCGACACGATGGCATCGAGGTCGCCCCGACGCGAGGCTCGCAGCAGCGCCGCGCACTCGATCAAGTCGTCCAGCGAAACCGGGAACATGCGACCCTTGGGCGTGCCTGAAATCGTGTGTCCCGAGCGCCCGACGCGTTGCAGCAGGGTGGCGATGCGATGGGGCGATCCGATCTGACACACGAGATCGACGTGGCCGATGTCGATCCCGAGCTCGAGCGACGCGGTCGCGACCAGCGCTTTCAACGTGCCGGTCTTGAGCCGATGCTCGGCGTCGAGCCGCCGCTCTTTCGACAGGCTGCCGTGATGGGCGGTAATCGCTTCGTCACCGAGCCGTTCGCTGAGATGACGAGCCACACGCTCGGCCAGACGGCGCGTGTTCACGAACACGAGCGTGGTCTTGTGCTCGGCGATCAGTGCCGCCAGACGATCGTAGTACTCGTGCCACACCTCATGGGCCATGACCGCCGACAGCGGTGACCGCGGCACCTCGACCGCAAGATCCATCGTGCGCCGATGACCTTCGTCGACGATCACGCACTCGCCGCGCGATGGATCGTTGCCGACCAGAAATCTCGCGACCTCGTCGATCGGTTTCTGCGTGGCGGACAGTCCGATGCGCTGGATTCTCGACGGTACGTCGTGTCCGGCTTCAGCCGGCCCTGCGACGGGCCGCCTGAAGGCGGCCCCCACAATCGCTTCCAAGCGCTCCAGCGTCAACGCCAGATGCGCACCGCGGCGCGTGCCGATCACGGCGTGGATCTCGTCGACGATCACTGTGCGCACAGTCCGCAGCATCTCGCGGCTGCGCTCGGCAGTGACCAGCAGATACAGCGATTCCGGCGTCGTCACCAGAATGTGCGGCGGCGTACGCAGCATCGCGGCTCGTTCCGACGGCGTCGTGTCGCCGGTGCGCACCGCAGCCGTGATCCGCGGCACGTCCAGTCCGGCCTCTTCGGCGCGCCGACGAAGTGCACGTCGCGGCTCGGCAAGGTTCTTGTGGATGTCGGCGCTCAGCGCCTTGAGCGGCGACACGTACACCACGCGCACTTCGTCGGGCAGCGGCGACGCCATGCCTTCGCAGACGAGCGCGTCGATCGCGGTGAGAAATGCCGCCAGCGTCTTGCCCGAACCGGTGGGCGCCGCAATCAGCGTGTGATGGCCGGCCTGGATGGCATCCCATCCTCGACGTTGCGCTAATGTCGGCTCGCCAACCTCTTCGTTGAACCAGCGTGAGACGAGCGGGTGAAAACCGGAGGACATGGGACAGACGTAGGGGCCGCCTTCAGGCGGCCCAACTCATCGTACTCCATAGAACGATGGCAGACGCATGTCGCGCATCGTGCGCAAACCGGGCGGCGCATCGAGCACGGCAGGAATGGAGTTCACGGTCATCGAGGCCGTGGCAATGTCGCCGTGAATCCCGCCCTCGATCTTCGAGAAGATGCGCGGCGATCCCTCGATCAGCACCGACTCATACGACTCGCGCGCGCCAAGATACGCCTCGAGCTGCAGCGTGATGAGCGGCTGCTCTTTCACGTAGCCGACACCGTTCTGGACGATCCCGCACACCTGGCCGGCTTTCACCGACAGCCATTCGCTCGTCACTGCCTTCTGCGCGATCTTGGCTTCGACATCGTCGGTGATCCGATCGAGACGCCAGCCCATCGCATCGGCGATCATCTGAATCGATTCGCTGAAGCCGACGTGCCGCACGCTGCCGTCGCCCACCTTCTTCGCAAACACTTCGAGTGTGAGCCCGGCTCCGATTTTCTGCTGGAACGGCAGCCGTCTGACGCGCGCGTCCTGACAGCGTTTCACCTCGATACGATCCACGCGCTCGCACGCGGCCGACAACGCGATCGGCAATGCGTCCATCGTGAAGCCGGGATTGACGCCCGTGCCCAGAACGGCCACCTTCGCCCGGCGCGCGGCTTCGTCGATGCGCGTCGCCAGCGCTCGGTTCTTCCTGGTGGGATAGGCGGCTTCTTCGGTGGTCGTGACAATCGGTACTCCGTGCTTCAGCACCTCCAAGAACTGCGGCAGAACGGTCTTCAGCGATGAGCTCGTGCAGAGCACGGCGATGTCCGGGTCGCATGCGGCGATCGTTCTGGCGATGTCGGAGGTGACTTTTACGCGCAGCGTCCTCCCCGACTCGATCACATCGGCAACATCGCGGCCGACCTTCTGCGGATCGACGTCGACGGCCCCAACGATCTGAAACCCCTTCCGCGCAACGATCTGCCGCGCCACGGCCGCGCCGATCGGACCCAGGCCCACATGCAACACTCGAATCATGGCGGCATTATGGGCCGGCCGCTCTCGCGGCCGGTAGGGCGGCGGCGGTGCCGCCGTGGGGCGCTCGCTTCGCTGGCGTTGGGCTCGCGCGCTACGCCAGTGGGAAAGCGCAGAAGGAGTGCGAGAGTTACGATTGTCATATGAAGCGATCCGGCTTCGCCGATCTCCCGCTGCACGGCGGGCGCGTGCCCGCGTGGCTGGCCTCGCGCATGACCACGCTTGGCACCGCGATCGTCGAGAGCGTGATCATTCACTACGGCCGTTCGGCGCTGCTGTCGCGGTTGAGCGATCCGTTTTGGTTCCAAGCCCTCGGCAGCGTCATGGGCATGGACTGGCACTCATCGGGTATCACCACATCGGTGATGGGCGCGCTCAAGAAGGGACTCAATCCACGCGCACACGAGCTCGGGCTGTACGTGTGCGGCGGCCGCGGACGTCATTCGCGCAACACACCAGCGGAGCTGCGCGCCATCGCTGCTCGCGCCAGCCTCGATGGCGACGCCCTCGTTCGGACCAGCCGCCTCACCGCGCGCGTCGACAACAACGCGATCGCCGACGGTTTTCAGATCTACCTGCACTCGTTCGTACTGGCCGCCGACGGTGAATGGGCCATCGTGCAGCAGGGGATGAACGAGGCCAACCGGCTGGCGCGCCGCTATCACTGGCATTCGGCCAGCGTTCGCGACTTCACCGCCGATCCGCATGCCGCGATCGTCGGCGAGCACACCGGCACGATCATGAACCTGGTCGATCGACGGGCGCGGCCGGCGCAGGACGCGCTGCTGACCATCGCGCGGGACGATCCGGCGCGCACCATCGCCGAAGTGCGGCGACTCGAGATGCCGGCGCACCACGATGTCCGCCCCGCCGACGTGAACGAGAAGCGGCTCGGGGCAGTGCTCGCCCTCGCGCACGAACGCGACCTGCGCGACTTTGCCTCGTTCCTGCTGTTGGAACAGCTTGGTCCGCGCACGCTGCAATCACTCGCGCTCGTCGCCGAAGTCGTCCACGGCGCGCCGACGCGCTTCGACGATCCCGCCCGCTTCTCCTTCGCGCACGGCGGCAAGGACGGCCACCCGTTCCCGGTGCCGCTGACGGTGTACGACCAGTCGATCTCGGTGCTGCGGCGCGCCATCGATTCCGCAAAGCTGGGACACTCCGACAAGCTCGATGGCATGGCACGCCTCGACAAGTTTGCTCGGGCAATCGAGGCCCGCCGCGGACCCGAGGCCGACGTCGACGCGACGATCGCGCACGAGCGCACGATCTCGCCGTCGCTGGGCGGCCGCACCGTGATGGACGATCGCGCGCGGCGTCCCGCGCCCCGATCGCGGGGCCAGCTCAATCTCTTTGATCGGTAGATCGACGTACAATCGCCGCGCTCAGCGTGCGCGTACTCCAAACGCTCGCCCTCGTGTCGATCGCGGCGCTGGCCGTGATGCCGGGTCTGAAGAACAAGACCCGGCCTACACTGTCCGCGTTCGCGCAACCGGCCCCACCGAGTCCGCAAGACTCGGCCCCACCGACACAGCAGCCGTCGGCCCCTCTTTCTCCCCGCAACGCGAACTACGACATCGACGTCCGCCTCGACGCCGACGCCAAGACGCTGCGCGGACGCGAGACGATTCACTGGCGCAACATCAGTGGACAGCCGACCTCGGAGCTGCAGTTTCATCTCTACTGGAACGCGTGGCGCGACGCCGAATCCACGTGGCTGCGAGAGCGTCAGCTCGCGGGCATGTACACCAAGCCGCAGGACGATGCCTGGAGTGCGATCGACATCATCTCGTTTCGGGTTCGCGACGCGTCTGGCAACTGGACAGACCTCACCGCGCACTCACGCTTCATCGCCCCTGACGATGGCAACCCGCGCGATCGAACAGTGATGTCGCTGCCGCTGCCATGGACGATTGGTCCCGACGCGACCGCCGACGTGGAAGTCGCATGGACGTCGAAGATTCCACGTCCGTTCGCGCGCACCGGGTATATCGAGGACTACTTCTTCATCGCCCAGTGGTTTCCCAAGCTCGGCGTCCTCGAGGATCGCGGCTGGAACACGCACCAGTTCCATAGCGCCACCGAGTTCTTCTCCGACTTCGGCGTCTACAACGTCGCCATCACGTTGCCGCGCCGCTTCGTCGTCGGTGCGTCGGGGCGCGAGAGCGGCCGCAGCGACAACACCGACGCGACGACGACCCATCGCTACCATGCCGAAGACATCCACGATTTTGCGTGGACAGCCGCTCCTAATTTCATCGATCTCTCGAAACGCTTCACGCACGCGACACTTCCCGCCGTGGACATGCGACTGCTCCTTCGACCCGAGCATCGATCGCAGGCCGAGCGCTATTTCACCGCGGCTGCGGCCACGCTGAAGTACTACGGTGAGTGGTTTGGCGCGTACCCGTACGGCCACGTCACCATCGTCGATCCCGCCTTTCAGAGCGAGAGCGACGGCATGGAATACCCCACGTTCTTCGTCGGCCGCGCCAACTGGCTGGCACCATCGCACCAGCAGACGCCGGAGAACGTGACGATGCACGAGTTCGGGCATCAGTGGTGGTACGGGATGGTGGCGACCAACGAGTTCGAGCATGCGTGGATGGATGAAGGCTTCAACACCTATTCCACGGCGCGCGCCATGGACCAGTGGTTCCATCCCAATCGCGTCGCGGTGCGGTACTTCGGTGGCTTCGTTCCGTGGACGTTCGAGGACATTGCTCACACGCGGCTCGATAACGATCGACTGGACGGCTATCGGCTCTACGCAGAGGCCGATCCGCCGTGGATCCCCACCTTCACTTATTGGCCCGGCTCGGCGAGATTCATCACCTACAACAAGACCGCACTGTGGATGCACATGCTCGAGAAGCAGGTGGGATGGCCGATGATGCAGCGGATCATGTCCACGTATTTCGAGCGATGGAAGTTCAAGCATCCGAAGCCGGCCGACTTCTTCGACACGGTGCGTGAAGTGAGCGGCCGCGGCTACGTGACGTTCTTCGACGAGGTGTATCGCAGCTCGAACACGTTCGACTACGGCGTGCAGGAGCTGACGAGCGAGAAGATCGACGGCGGGCCAAGAACGACCCGCCCGCCGACCGAGCTCTATCGCACAACGGTCGTGATTCGGCGATACGGCGAAGCAACGTTCCCCGTCGACGTCGTCACGACCTTCGAGAACGGCCAGCACGTGAAAGAAAGCTGGGACGGCCAGGACCGGCGCGTGATCTACAGCTACGAGCGGCCGTCTAAGGGCGCGAGGGTGGAAGTGGATCCCGATCGCGTGCTGCTGCTCGACGTCAACTACACGAACAACAGCCGCACCCTGGCTCCGCGCACCCGCGAGGCGAGCCTGAAGTGGGCGTTGGCCTGGATGACATGGCTCGAGCAGTTGATGCTGGCCTACGGCTTCTTTGCGTGACCGCATGATCCTGGCGTCGTGGACCAGCGGATGGAAGCGCGTGCTCACCGCGCCGGCAATTGCCGCCGGCGTGTTCGCGATGACCGCGGTTATCGCGCTGCCGCTCGCACTCGTTGTACGTGGTGCGATCGCGTCGCATCTGAACGACAGCCTGATGGCATCGCAGGCCGCCGATGCCGTCAATTGGGACTGGTGGCAGGAGTTCGCCGCGCAGGCCACTGGTGTTGCCACCACATTCACGCCATCGGTGATCGGCTTCGGCGCCACGCTCGACAGCCTGAGCAGCGTGGTCGACGCACAAGGCCACATCGTTCCGATCGCGTCGGCGATTGCGTTGTATCTCGCCGGTTGGGCATTCCTCTCTGCGGGCATCGTCGACCGATACGCCAGACAGCGACCGACGCGCGCCTATGGGTTCTTCGCGATTGCCGGTGGTTATCTGTTCCGGTTCATGCGGCTCGGGGCGATGGTTGGACTCGTCTACGCGTGGCTGTTCGCATACGTGCATCCATGGCTGTTCAATCGTGTGTATGTGGACGTCACGCGCAATCTCGGCGTCGAGCGAACGGTGTTTTTGTGGCGGCTCGGGTTCTACGCCGCGTTCGGTGTGGTGCTCGTGTTCGTCAACGTGATCACGGACTACGCGAAAATTCGCATCGTCGTCGAAGACCGGCGCAGCGTGCTCGGCGGCCTGTCGGCGGCGTGGCGATTCATCCGACGCCACCCCGGGCGAGTGCTCGTGCTCTACGGTCTCAACAGCCTGGTGCTCGCGATCGTGTTGGCCGTGTGGGCGATCGCTGCACCTGGTTCGGGCACGACGGGAGTGTGGACGTGGGCGGCTTTCGCATTCACTCAGCTCTACGTCGTCGCGAGACTCCTGCTGAAGCTGCAGTTTGTCGCGTCGCAGACCGCGCTGTTCCAGGCGCATCTTGCACATGCGTCGTACACGGCTGAGCCTGTGCCCATCTGGCCAGACTCAGCCGCAGCCGAAGCCATTAGCCGTCGTGTCCGGCTTTAGCCGGACTCTCGACGGACGGCCCTCGTGTTAGCGTAGAAACAGGAGGGCAACACATGGCGTTCTCATCCTGGCTGTCGCGGCCGCGCACGTTTCGCTCGATGATCGAGCAGCTTCGACTCGCCGTTCGTCTGGTGCGCGAGCCGCGCGTCCCCGCGGTGTTGAAAGTGCTGCCAGGACTCGCCGCCGTGTATGTGCTCTCGCCGGTGGACTTCATTCCCGACCTGATCCCCGGGCTCGGACAGCTCGACGATCTCGCCGTGCTCGTCTTCACCCTCGAGCTGTTCATCCGGCTGTGTCCAACGAACGTGCAGTTGTACCACCGCGAAGCGATCGCCCAGGGTCGCGACTTCTCGCCGATGCCGTCGCAGTACGGCAACGTCCTCGAAGCGCACTGGACGCGACACTAAACTAGGCCGGTGTCGACACACCTTCAGCGTGGGCTGATCACGGGCGCTCTCGTGCTGGTGGCGTCTACGTGTGCCGCCCAGGACGAGAACCTCCCGATCTCCCGGTGTGCGGCGGGCGTCCACGAGTCGGAATCGCACGGCACGGTTGCGTTTCCTCAGGATTCGATTCACTGCCCGCTGCTCGCCGATCCGAAGGAGCCGCGATCGTTCGTCAGCGTGCTCCGGGGTGCCTTCAAGACGGTGGACGATCCTTCGGCACCGACCACGACCATCATCTCGGTCGGCCTCGGCGACACCTTCGGGCTGGTGCGGTGGAACGGTCAGCGAGCCGGCGACGGCGTACAGATCGACGTCGTCGGGGCCATCTTCGCGCAGTTCGATTTCAACGCGCCGTCGAAAGATCTCATCAACGCCGACTACACGATCGGCTTTCCGATCACCTTCCGTACGCATGGCTTCAGCACCCGCGTCAGGGTGTATCACCAGAGCTCACACCTCGGCGACGAATTCCTGCTCCGCGATGCAGCAATCCAGCGAGAGAACCTCTCATACGAATCGATCGAGCTGCTGATGTCGCAAGAGATCCACGCGCTGCGCGTGTACGCCGGCGCCGAGCGGCTGTTCCGTCGCGAACCTACCACCGTCGGGGCATCCGTCTTCCACGGCGGTGCCGAGTTCCGCAGCGGGCATGCCGGCCCGGTGCAGATGGTTGCCGCTGTGGACGTGAAGAGCACGGAGCTGCACGATTGGTCGCCAGCGATCAGCGGACGCGCCGGCATCGAACTCGTCCGGTCGTCGGCGTCGGGTCACCCCGCTCGGCTGGTCACGCTGATGCTCGAGTTGTACAACGGGCCGTCGCCATACGGTCAGTTCTTCCAGGACGACATCTCGTACGCCGGCTTCGGCATTCATTTCAGCCTGTAGAAGGAATCGGGAATGTGAGGAGTGAGCCATGATGCGGACTTGGATCAACGCGCGCGTGTGCGTCGCTCTCGTCATCATCGCGATCGCTGTTCCGGCAGCGGGGCAATCGAACGGGGCGACGAAGAAGGGCGCTGTCGAAAAAGTCTCGGTTCATGGCGCGGCGCTGCAGGGCAACCTCGAAGGCGACTCGCCCGATCGCGACGTCTTCATCTACCTGCCTCCGAGCTACGCCACCAGTCGCAATCAGCGCTATCCCGTCGTCTACCTGCTGCACGGTTACGGTCTGACCGGTGAACGATGGATGACGTTCACGAACCTGGCCGCCGCAGCGGACAAAGACATCGCCGCCGGGACGATGAAGGAAATGATCCTGGTGAATCCCGATGCGTTCACGAAGTACAGCGGCAGCATGTATTCCGCATCAGTGACGACCGGCGACTGGGAGTCATACATCGCCGACGATCTCGTGTCGTATGTCGACAGCCACTACCGCACGATCGCCAACCGCATGAGCCGCGGGCTTGGCGGGCACTCGATGGGCGGCTACGGAACGATCCGCATCGGGATGAAGCGGCCCGACGTGTTCGGCAGCATGTACATCATGAGTGCGTGCTGTCTGATGAACCAGCCGTTCCCAGCCGGCAATCGCGGCCGCGGCCCTGCCCCGAGCGAGCAGAGCGAGTCGAGGGGGCGAGGCGCGGCACCTGAAGGCGCGCGCGGTGAACAAGGACGTGGCCGCGGCGCAGGACGCGGCAATGGCTTCGGCAACGTGCAGGGCGCGCTCGCCGCCGCGTTCTCACCAAACCCGAAGAACCCGCCGGACTACTTCGACAACCCGATCAAGGACGGCGAGCCGCAGCCGCTCGTCATCGCGAAGTGGGCGGCCAACTCTCCGCTGGCCATGCTCGATCAGTACGTCACCAACCTGAAGAAGTACCACGCCATCATGGGCGAAGTCGGTCTGCAGGATGGACTCGCGGCATCGAACAAGCAGATGGATCAAATCCTCACCGACTTCGGTGTCAAGCACACGTTCGAGACGTACGAAGGCGATCACACCAACCGTGTGGTCGAGCGGATCGAGCAGAAGGTGCTGCCGTTCTTCTCGAACAATCTGGCGGCGAAGAAATAGTTCGAGGTTCGAGGTTCGAGGTTCGAGGTTCGAGGTTCGAGGTTCGAGGTTCGAGGTTCGAGGTTCGAGGTTCGATGAACATCGAGCGTCTC
>Ga0075424_100003704_pt1 | contig 14353 bp, 12 predicted proteins | sample SoiMethybrSBSTD3_FD_75301 | JGI IMG/M metagenome (GOLD analysis project Ga0075424, IMG submission 75301) | Bulk soil microbial communities from a Populus tree surrounding site in Tennessee, USA - Soil MetaG P. TD hybrid SBSTD3 | ecosystem: Environmental > Terrestrial > Soil > Tree plantation... | reverse complement strand
AAGGCGAGGAATCATGCTGAGAATGTTACGAGTAATGTGTGTTTGCTTACTGACACTGCCAGCTCTCTGCGAGCCGCCAAAGTATGAAGTAGCCACGATCATAGACGTCAAGCTACATCAGCCTGCTGCTGACAATGCCTCAGAACTGGCCAGGAGGTATGACGTTTCCGTTAAAGTCGCTGACACCATTTACCTGACCCTATACACCGATGTGGTTGGCACAAGCACGATAAAGTACGCCGCAGGTCGCGAACTGCTGGTACACGTCGGAAAAGACACAATCACCTACAACGATATTTTGGGTCGGTCGCATGATGTGCCGATTGTCAGCCGTACGCCAGCCACAGATACCAAGCAGCCGAAGTGATTGCACAAGTATGGTGAGTGATCCGAACAATTATCACGCCATCCTCGAAGGAACTTGAAATTTTGGAGAGAAAGCATGAACTACACCGATGTTCCCTGCTACCGCAGACCGAATGACCGCATCTTGGGCGGTCGTCTGTTCGGGGCATTCCTAGTTTTGTTGATTGCGTCCGGCACGGCGGCGCGGGCGCAGGGCGCGAGCCCAAGCAATTCGCCCTTAAGCATGCCTGCCACCAACCTTCTGGGATTCGCAGGAGTCCGAGACAACGCCAAAGGAACTCTTTCAATTGAAGGGGACGCTCTCCAATTCCAACAGAGCGGAAAGCCTCCTGCGCAGGTGAAGATAACCTCAATTCAAGACCTGGTTTTGGGCGAAGAAAGCAAGCAGGTAGGTGGCACGCCTATGACGATAGGCAAAGCCGCCGTTCCCTTCGGCGGAGGCCGAGCCGTCAGCCTTTTCGCTCACAAGAAATATGAAACCTTGACTCTCGAATACCTGGACTCGGATGGCGGATTTCATGGAGCCATCTTTCAGCTCAACAAGGGGCAGGCGGAAGGCTTCCGGAGCGAGTTGATAAACAAGGGCGCACGAGTCAGCGATACGGGCGCCGAATCCACCAAGCAAACTGTGGAGGCTGCAAGTGAAAACAAGTAAGCGAACGTTATTGATGGTGTCCGCAGTAGCATTTGGGATACTTGCCGTTGCGCATCCACTCGCGGTCTCAGCTGAAACCGCAGCGCGGTGGAGCGCGCAGATCGCGAAGGTCGATGCCGGCGAAATAAATCTCGCACCTTCCTTTCAAATCGCGATTTACGAACATCTTTTGGACGAGCTGAGCAAAACCAAGCAATTCAAAACGGTTCTCCGGGATGGCGACCGCAACGCCAGCAATGTTGCCGACCTGCTGATTCTAAAAACGACAGTTGAAAAATATACAGCTGGAAGCGAAACCCGCCGCGCCGTCACCACGGTCAGCGGAGCCACGAAGCTCACAGTACGCACCCAGCTCTGCACCCGGGACGGCAAGATCCTTCTGGAACGCACCGTCAACGGCAACGTCCGATTTATGGGAAGCAATTTGCGAGCGACACACAACCTCGCTCGCAATGTGGCAAAAGCCATCAAGAAATCGTTTCTGCCAGAGCCCGCGTCGCCGAGTCTCAGTAAAGAAATGGGCTCGGGGTTAAGCGATGACATCGTGGTAGTGGAATTCCGCTGAGCAGTCGAAGGATTGAATTAAGGAACGCAATATGTACAGACAAGAAATCTCAACACCTTATACAAAGCGTGCACTCGCCCTGGTTGCGGCTGCCTTCGTTGTGCTGACCGTGTTCATTGTTGAGGTGAGAGCGCAATCTGCTCCGGAATATCAAGGGGACGTTACTGCCCCGCTGGAACCTGTGCGTCCGGGGGTCTCCGCGGACCAACTGCTCGCGGACTTGGACGCGCACAACGAACTGCGCAAGTCCGGGCTACGTGACTACACAGTCGTCAGAACATATCGCCTGGCTGACTCGAAGGGGAAGGTACATGCTGAGGAGGTCGGCCGCATGGAGTTTCGCGCGCCGGACCGCAAGACATTTGTCGTGACGTCCGAAAGCGGGTCGGGACTGATTCGTCACAAAGCTCTGACTCCGTTGATCTCGAGCGAGATTGAAGCTGCAGCCGGCAAGGAGCATCACGATAGCTCCATCACAGCTGCGAATTATTCGTTGGAACTGCTGGGTGAACAGCAGGTTGGACCTTACCGTTGCTTCGTTGCCAACGCGATTCCAAAGCGCGAAGACAAATATTTGTTCGAAGGGAAAATGTGGATCGACGTTGACGATTACGCTGTGGTTCGAATTGAAGGCCATCCTGCCCGGAGACCTTCCTTCTGGATCCAGCGGGCTGACTTCGTGCGGCAGTATCAGAAGATAAATGGGTTTTGGCTTCCGCAAAAAGACCAGACGTTAGTTCAGGTCCGCCTCTATGGCAAGAAGGTTCTGACTATCGCACATGAGGACTATGTTGTAAATGCGGCCCAGAACAAGAACGAAGTAAGGCCGCTGGTACAGGAAGCCCGGGCGCGGACGATGGTTGACAATAATTAACGGAATAAACAGCACCCGCGCGGAACGCAGTGTCATCACAACTTGGAGCGGCCCTAGTCGGACGAGTCGCGAGGAGTTACTGTGCTTGCGAAGTGTGTGAACCCTGTTTGCTCCAATCAATTCCGGTTCCTGCATCAAGGAAAGTTACTTCAAGTTGAAATTCAATTTCTCGACAAAGCGGCAGCGGTTGATCATCGCGAGGTTGCAAAAAGTTACGTATCGAGCGCTACTGGCTGTGCGACCAATGCGCGGAACACGTTACTTTGCGCTTTGATAAACGGCAGGGCTTGTTAATGTATTCATTCGTCACCTCGGAAGAGGTCCTAATCCCCATTTCCGCCAGCAGGACCGTGGCCGAAGTATCGCAGGTTCGAATTCGGCCTTTAGGCCTGAATTTGGCCAGCGAGCGAGATTTGACCGGCGGTTCGGAAGTGCGAAGACAAGCCGCGTGAGTGAAAAATTTCCCATCATCTATTTGGCGCGGCATGGCAACACCGCGTGGACCCACACCGGCCAGCACACCGGCCTCACCGATCTGCCCTTGACTCCCGATGGCGAGCGCAATGCTGTGCGGCTTGGCGAACGGCTCAAGGGCATGACATTCACCAAAGTATTCACCAGTCCGCTGCAGCGCGCTTCGAGAACCTGCGAACTCGCGGGCCTTGGATCTGTCGCAGAAACCGACCCTGACTTGGTGGAATGGAATTATGGCAAGTATGAAGGATTGACATCTGCTCAGATTTTGCAACAGCGCCCGGACTGGGACCTGTTTCGCGACGGCTGCCCGGGAGGCGAATCGCCGGTGCAGATCGGCGAGCGTGCAGACCGCGTGGTTCAAAGAATCCGTAGCGTCGCAGGCAACGTCTTGCTGTTTTCAAGTGGGCACTTTATCCGCGTATTGACTGGTTGCTGGCTGGGAGTCGGCGTCAACGGAGGCAGATATTTTCTTCTAAACCCGGCCAGCCTGAGCGCGCTCGGTTATGAGCACAATCTCTCCCGGCCAGCGGTGCGGTTGTGGAACGACGATCGCCACGTGGGAGCTTAAGCGGCAGACTCCGAAAGAATCGAACCATTTACTAATCTTTATACCTGCGACTTTAAGATAACTCGGATCAGGAGAAAGCACACATGAGTACAAAACCAGTCCCGCGCTCAGATACTCCTAAAATTTTTCCCTTGAAAAAGACAGCAAACACTGCCGAGCTTCTTAAGCGATACGACGGTGATGCATTTCGTTTTGCAGAAACCAAAGCGGCTATTTATGAACGACATTTGGTCTTTGACCGTGCGATCGATCCAAAGGTCGCCAGTGCCCGCGAACGCTTCGAAGCATTCGCGCATTCCGTGCGTGACATCCTGGCTCAGCGCTGGGTGGCAACCAAGAAAACCTACGAGGAGCAGAATCCAAAACGCATTTACTACTTGTCTATGGAGTTTCTCCTTGGGCGTTCGTTAGCCAACAATGTCACAAATCTATTGCTCGATCCTCTTGTACAGGATGTTGTCCGGGAGAAAGCAATCGATTGGCTTGAGTTGATCGAGCAGGAACCGGATGCCGGTCTCGGCAACGGAGGCTTAGGCCGCCTCGCTGCATGTTTCCTCGACTCCATGGCCACGATGCAGCTCCCGGCTATGGGTTATGGTTTGCGCTACGAGTACGGCATGTTTCGGCAATCATTCGTGAATGGCTGGCAGCAGGAGAATGCGGACAATTGGTTGCGCGATGGCGATCCCTGGGAAATCGCTCGTGAGCACGAAAAGGTAGAAATCAAGTTGAACTGCAGTTTCAAGCTGCGGGATGGGCACCTCGAGGTCATTCCCAATCGTCCATCGAGCTTGTTCGGAATTCCTTTCGATCGTCCGGTGGTCGGATACGGAGGAAAGGCTATCAACACGCTCCGCCTCTGGGCCGCGACTGTGCCCGACTACTTTGATTTTCAGGAATTCGGCATGGGCGATTTTGTTGGCGCGCTGGCTGGGACGCTCGAGGCGGAATCGGTCACTCGGGTGCTCTACCCCGATGACTCCACAACCGCAGGACAAGGATTGCGTTTCATGCAGGAATACTTCCTTGTCGCGTGTTCGCTGGCCGATTTGGTCCGCCGCTTCCTGCGCCACAATACGGATTGGGAAAAGTTGCCGGAGAAGGCTGCCATCCAGCTGAATGACACACATCCTTCGATGACGGTTGCGGAACTGATGCGTATCCTGCTGGATGACGCGCACCTCGAATGGGACCAGGCTTGGGAGCTTACCAGAAAAACGCTGGCCTACACTAACCACACCTTGCTGCCGGAAGCCCTCGAGAAATGGCCCGCAGCCTGGTTTCAAACTCTTCTTCCTCGACAACTGGAGATTATTTATGAGGTTAATCGCCGGTTGCTCGACGAAGTCCGTGTGCGGTTCCCCGGTGATGAAGGCCGTGTCGAGCGTATTAGCCTGGTTGAGGAGAAGCCTGTGCGGAAGATTCGTATGGCCAACCTCGCGATCGTCGGCTCGCACAGCACGAACGGTGTTGCGGCCGTGCACTCAAAGCTGCTGAGAACGACAACAGTCAAAGACCTCGCCGAAATGTTTCCCGAGCGGTTTAGCAACAAGACGAATGGCGTTACCCCACGCCGCTGGCTGCTTGAGGCGAACCCGAGTCTCTCCACTGCAATTACCGAAGCAATTGGCGAACAGTGGATCACTGACTTAAGCCAGCTCAACGAGTTGAAGCCACTGGCCGGCAATTCCGAATTTCAGGAATCATTTCACACGTCGAAGCGCGAGGCGAAAAAGAGATTCGCTGATTGGTTGAAAGCCACATCGGGGCAAGTTGTCGATCCCGAGTCGATCTTCGATTGCCAAATCAAGCGCATTCACGAATACAAGCGGCAACTGCTGAACGCGTTGCGAATCATCGTTTGTTACAACCGGCTGCGAGAAAATCCGAATCTGGAGATGACTCCCCGCACATTCTTCTTTGCCGGGAAGGCTGCGCCCGCTTACAAACTCGCGAAACTGATTATTAAGTTCATTAACAATCTGGCAGGCACGATTGACGGCGACCCGATTGTGCGCGGCCGTCTCAAAGTTGTTTTTCTACCTGAGTACAATGTTTCCCTGGCAGAACGGCTGATTCCGGCGAGCGACGTCTCGAATCAGATTTCGACTGCCGGCTACGAGGCCAGCGGAACCAGCAACATGAAGTTCATGATGAATGGAGCCCTCACGGTTGGCACACTTGATGGCGCAACCATCGAGATGGCGGACGAAGCGGGGAAAGAAAACCTGCTCCTCTTCGGCTTGACGGTTGAGGAAGTTCAGAACAGCCAGGGATGGTACAACCCGCATTGGCACTACGATCACGAGCCGGAGACTCGAGCCGCTTTGGACCTCATCTTTTCTGATTACTTCAGCCGCAACGAACCTGGCGCGTTTGCACCCATTCGCGATACGTTGCTCACGAACGGCGATCACTACATGCACCTGGCAGACCTTACTTCGTATGTTCAGGCCCAGGACCGGATCGGGGATTTGTATGCCAATCCCGCCGAGTGGGCACGCAAAGCTATCCTGAACGTAGCCAGTTCAGGCAAGTTCTCCAGCGACCGCACGATTCACGAATATGCAACTGAAATCTGGAAGGCGGAGCCATGCCCCATACCTTAGAAAAACAGTCTGTCGCAGAAGGACCAGCGATATCGCCATTGGCGGGCAAACCTGCACCCAAGGAGTTGCTGATCGATCCAGCACGCCTGCAACGGGACTACTACGACCGCAAGCCCGACGTAAACGATCGCAACCAACTGGTTGCTTTCGGCACCAGCGGACATCGCGGCTCTGCGCTTCACGGAACCTTCAACGAAGCCCACATCCTTGCAATTACGCAAGCAATCTGCGAATACCGCAAAAACCAAGGAATCGATGGTCCTTTATATATGGGCAAGGACACGCACGCGGTTTCGGAGCCGGCGCAGCGAACCGCTCTCGAGGTCCTGGCGGCCAACGGGGTTGAAACCATCATTCAGGAAAATGATGGCGTAACTCCGACACCCGTTATCTCCCATGCGATCCTCGTCTATAACCGCGGGCGAAAAGAGCATCTCGCCGACGGCATCGTCATTACGCCCTCACACAATCCGCCAGAAGATGGCGGCTTCAAGTACAACCCCCCCAATGGCGGCCCTGCCGATACCGACGTGACAGGGTGGGTCCAGAATCGCGCAAACGATCTATTGCCTGCCGGCAACAAAGATGTAAAACGCATTTCCTACGAGAGAGCGATTCGGGCAGCAAGCACACACCACGAAGATTTCGTAATGCGGTTCGTTCGCGATCTGAGGAACGTCGTGGATATGGACGCAATCCGGAGCGCCCGTCTGAAACTTGGCGTCGATCCACTCGGCGGAGCTTCGCTGCCGTACTGGGAGCCGATCAACTCCATCTACGGACTCGAAGTCGAAATCGTCAATGAGAGGATCGATCCGACCTTTTCATTCATGACCGTCGATCACGACGGCAAGATTCGCATGGACTGCTCAAGTCCGTACGCGATGGCCAGACTTGTCGGATTGAAAGACAAGTTCCAGCTGGCTTTCGGCAACGATACCGACGCGGACCGACACGGAATTGTGAGCCCCTCTGCCGGATTGCTGAATCCGAATCATTATCTTGCAGTAGCGATCCGCTACTTGCTAACGCACCGACCGAATTGGCGACAGAATGTGATCGTCGGAAAGACGCTGGTCAGCAGCAGCATGATCGACCGTGTCGTAGGTAAGCTTGGGCGCCGATTGTCCGAAGTACCCGTAGGATTCAAGTGGTTCGTGCCAGGACTTGTTGATGGTTCATTCTGTTTCGGCGGAGAGGAAAGTGCCGGAGCAAGTTTCCTTCGTCACGATGGCACTGCCTGGACGACAGACAAGGACGGGCTAATCATGGTTCTGCTCGCTGCCGAAATCACCGCCCGCAGCGGAAGAGATCCTGGCGAACATTATCGTGAACTCACAGCTGAGTTCGGCACACCTTATTACACTCGGATTGATGCGCCAGCCACGCCAGAGCAAAAGGCAAAACTGCAGAAACTATCGCCGGACGCTGTCAAAGAATCAGACCTTGCTGGCGAGCCCATCACTGCAAAGCTAACAAAGGCTCCAGGCAATCAGGCTCCGATCGGTGGCCTGAAAGTTGCTGCCAAGAGTGGCTGGTTCGCGGCACGTCCCTCTGGAACGGAATACATCTACAAAATCTATGCGGAGAGTTTCAAGAGCGAAACACATCTGCACGCGATCCTGAGTGAAGCCCAGGAGATCGTGAACAACGCACTCGGTTCTGGTGCCGGTCAATGAGCACCGGCAACAGACCAATGAACATCCCGCCGTTTCCGCCTGAGTACCGCGCGTCGGGCTTGCTGTTGCACGTGACATCTTTGCCGTCACCCTACGGGATCGGTGATCTCGGTTCCTCGGCGTTTTCTTGGGTGAATCGTCTCCATGACGCTGGCCAGAGGTGGTGGCAGTCGTTGCCGCTCGGCCCCACTGGTTATGGAAATTCTCCATATCAGCCGATGTCGTCATTTGCCGGGAACGCCATGCTGATTAGTCCGGGCAGCCTGATCCTGGACGGTCTGCTGGAGGAAAAGAATTGCGAGTCTCACTTTCCTACTGACGTTGTTGACTACGACACGGTAATTCCATTCAAAGTCCGCCTGCTCGATATTGCCTGGAAGCGCTTTAAGGCTGGAAAATGCAAGGGCCGCCTTCGCCCCGAGTACGACGAATTCCGCTCTCAACACGAGCATTGGCTCGAAGACTACGCGCTTTTCCGGGCGCTAAAAGCCAAACATCAGGGCGCCTATTATCTCGACTGGCCTGAAGAGTTGGTTCAGCGCCGGCCCGAGGCTCTGGCCGCAGCGCGCCGCGAGTTGGCAGAGGAGATCGAGCAGGTCCGGTTTTCGCAGTTCCTGCTTTTTCGCCAGGGCGATCAACTGAAGTCGTATGCGAACTCAAAAGGCGTGAGACTAATAGGCGATCTGCCTTTCTTTGTTTCTCCGGATTCCAGTGACGTCTGGGCAAACCCGGAGTTGTTCCTGCTCGATGATCATCGCCGCCCACGGTTCGTTGCCGGCGTTCCTCCCGACTACTTCAGCGCGCAAGGACAATTGTGGGGCAATCCTGTTTACAACTGGGACGCGCTTCGTGCGATCGGCTACCGATGGGCGATCGATCGGATTCGCGCCCTGCTCGCTCACGTCGACGCAATTCGCCTCGATCACTTCCGCGGATTTGCCGCTGCCTGGCACGTGCCGGCGGGCGCACCAACCGCTCAGTCCGGACAATGGATTCCTGGTCCGGGCGCGGAGTTTTTTGCAGCCGTGTCTAAAGAACTCGGGAACCTGCCGTTCATCGTTGAAGACTTAGGCGTTATCACTCCTGATGTCCAGGCACTGCGCGATCGATTTCAACTGCCGGGGACCCGTGTCTTGCAGTTTGCCTTTGATGGTCATTCCGACAATCCGTACCTGCCTCATAATTTCGTTTCCAATACGGTTGTCTACACCGGAACGCACGACAACCCCCCAACTCGAGAGTGGTATGACGAACTGTCGGATTATCAGCGCCAAAATTTTTGGAATTACGTGGGGCGGGCTCCGGGTAAAGATGTTGATGCCGCTCCTGGTCTAATTCAGCTGGCTTGGTCGTCGAAGGCGGCCCTGGCGATTGCTCCGTTGCAGGACCTTCTCAATCTCGGCGCAGAAAGCCGAATGAATGTCCCCGGTCGAGCAGGCGGAAATTGGCGCTGGCGGGCACGTGAAGAAATGCTGTCTCCCGCAACTTTCGAATGGCTGCGCGAGTTGACCGATGCTTCGAAGCGTTCGAATTCGACCATTCTGCAAGCAGACCTGCGAAATGACGAATCCGTTCAGGCGGTATCCTCTCAAGGTTAGAATCGGAATTCTCAGTATTGAAGGTGCTTAGTTCTCAGCCGTATTACTGGAGGGTTGGGCGTGGTCGTTGAGGCTGCCAAGAGCATTCTCCTAGTCGTCAGCGCGCTATTTCCGATTGTGGATCCGATCGGCGGCGCACCGGTGTTTCTCTCGCTCACTCTCAACTACGACCGGGAAACAAGGAAACTGCTCGCCCGCCGCATCGCTCTGAACAGCTTTATCTTGCTCGTGGCTTCTTTCACAGTTGGGTCGCACGTGCTTTCATTCTTCGGCATTTCGCTGCCTGTAGTACAGGTCGGCGGCGGTCTGATCGTGGTCGCATCGGGATGGGCACTGCTCAGGCAGGAAGATGGGCAGGACCGAAGCACAGTCGGGCGGAGGGCGGTGGACTGCAAGGATGTTCTGCACGACGCTTTTTATCCTCTGACGTTGCCGTTGACAGTCGGTCCTGGCTCAATCTCCATTGCAATTACGCTTGGCGCAAATGAACCACGTAGTCTCGGGGCCAATGTGCTGTCGATCGTGGCAGCCGCCATCGGATCGGCCATCGTCGCGGCAACGATCTATCTCTGCTATGCATTCTCAGACCGTTTGGCACGTGCGCTGGGCCCTACTGGAACAAACGTGATCGTCAAACTCACTTCATTCCTATTGGTTTGCATCGGTGTCCAGATCATATGGAACGGCGTGAGCCAGTTGTTGCGCTCTCTCCCGCAAGGTTAGTTCTTGCCCATTCCGGCGGCGTCGCCTTTGTTTTTGGCATTCGATCTTCGTGGGTAGATTCTCGAAAGCCAATTAGTCTGGCTCGGTGAACTGTTCGAGGTAAAGGCAATGCGAGCGGGGACGCGCAGGTCAATCTCCGTGCCGTCACCGACTTTGCTCCATAGCTTTAGCTTGGCGCCAATCTTTTCAGACCGCTCCCGCATTCCAGAAAGGCCCCAATGGCCATCGCGTCCTGCGTGCAACACCTGCGGGTTAATTCCGCAGCCGTCGTCCTCTATCAGCATGCGAAACTCGTGGGCACCATACTCGAGTTCTACTTGGATATTTTTCGCTCCGGAATGATGAAACGCATTCGCTAGTGCCTCGCGGCCAATGCTGTAAACTTCATCGCGGATTACAGGATGCAAAGCACGAGACGATCCTTCCACCACCACCCTGAAATCTGCTCGTGACTGAGCCGTGAATTCCTGAGGAATTCGCGAGAAAGCCTGATCAAGCTCTTCCGCGGTTGTTCTCGGCAATCGCAGTCCACGGATCGCGTTACGACCATCCTCAACGACATGCCCCATTAATTCCAGAACCCTATTGACCAGTGGCTTCGCAGGAGAATCACTACCAAGGCGATCATTCGCCACGTGCAATTGCATGGATGCACTCAGGACTCCCTGCAGCAAGGTATCGTGTAACTCCTGCGCAATTCGAGTGCGCTCCACCAGACGTTCCTCGAAGCGGATGTTTAGTTGCTGCGTCAGACGACGCAAATGGAGTCGGTACAAAAGGAACGCGGCAAGTGCCACAAGCATGACCAAGCCAAAGCGGAACCACCAGGTTTGCCAGAGAGCCGGCTCAACCTCGAAAGAAAGATTCGTTTCGACGCCGTTCCATACCCCTGCGCTATTGCTCGCGACGAGGCGGAACCGATAGTCACCAGGAGTGAGATTCGTATAAACAGCTTCGTGAGCCGCTACCGGCTCACTCCAATTGCGATCAAACGGGTCCAGCATGTAGCGGAATCGAACATGCTCCGGCACTGCGAGGCTAAGCCCGGTAAAAGAAAACGTCACTCTTTTATGCGACGACGGAATGCGAACTCCGCTTAAGACCGCCATCGGCTTTCCGTCTGCCAGGATTCCCTCAATGTGCGCCATAGCCGGTGTGAGGCTGTCGGTCACGTGGGAGACATCGACTACAGATAAACCGCGACTCAACGAAAACCAGATTCTCTGTGAAGAGTCAGCGGTCACAGACACACTCCTCTTGACGCCGCCCAAACCTAGGAGGCCATCTTCAACCCAATACTCACGAACGTCAGCAGGCCCAGAGACATTGTTGAACAGTTGCTCACTTTGCGCTCGCAATACATGACGGGACGTTGCTATCCACAGCCCTTTTTTTCTGTCTTCCGCAATCCCAAATATTTCTTCCAGTAGGGATGCGGGAACCGTTCCCGGAATCAATATCTGCCCCGACTTGAAGAACGCTAGACCACCTGAAGTTCCAATCCACAAAATTCCGGATGAATCCTGATAAAGACAATTCACATCCTCGGACGGCAGACCGTCGGCGCTTGTGTAGGTTTTCCATTGGCCCTTAGAGAATGTACTTAGCCCATTAGGTGTTGCGAACCACATCGTGCCGTCTTGCGTTTGCAAGATTGCAGCAACCGTATTTGCGCCCAGACCATTAGCCGCGGTGTAAGTCATGAATCTGCCATCTTTGAGTCTACTGACTCCGCCACTGAGCGTTCCTGCCCAGACCGATCCGTCGCGTGCTTGATATACGGAGTAAACACTGTTTTGGGTGAGACCTTGGGCGGCGGTGTAGTCCTGATGGTTCAGAATTCCCGCATCGAACTGCAAACGAGTTATTCCGCCGTGTTGTTTCCCGATCCAGACGCTGCCATCGTTGCCGCCGCTGATGGAATACACTACGTCTGTAATCAGCCCCGGAACTCTAACCTGCTTTACCCTACCTTCGCTCAGAACATAGAGTCCGCCCTCAATGGGTGCAACCCAGGTCCGATTTTGCCGATCAACATAGATAGGCCCGGTGTGATCGGATGGCAGACCAGCAGCGGTTGAGTACGTCAAAAATGCGCTATCACGAATGCGCGCAAGCCCTCTCGTACCGCCAACCCAAATATTTCCTTCGCGGTCCTCGAACAGAGCGTTGATCTCACCGTCTCCGCGAAGCTCATTTTCTTCTGAGAACGAAATACCTTTCGCATTAATGCGCACGAGCCCGCGCGCGGTGCCCACCCAGATATTCGAATCACGATCGCGTAGGATACTCAAGACTTGGACACTTCCGATGGAGGATGGCAATTCGATTCGCCGAAAGTCCTGACTGTTCCTGCGATACAAACCGTTGTCGGTACCGACCCACAATTCCTCATTGCCGATCGGCAGCAGGCAGTTGATCTTTCTATCGGGCAATCCCGCCTTGACGTTCGTAGCTCGATCGTCAGCGAAGAAAAAGAGGCCTGCGCCAAGCGTGCCCATCCAAATTTTTCCTTCGGCTGTTTCTGCCATAGAGATTACCGGCGATGAGCCGGGTAAAACGCCGGGCGCCGCCAGTTTCTGAACCTCATTTCCCCGGAAACGGAACGCGCCTTGGGCGATGTCCGAAGCTACTACTCCGCCGCTGCTGTCTTCTGATAGTGCAGTGATCTGCGAGGTCATTGCTTCTGCGCCGTATTTAACACTCTCAAATCTGCGGTCTTTTCCGCGCACGACATCGGCACCCTGCGGACGGATCCACAGTTTTCCTTCACCATCCGTAATTAGTTGCAGTATCGGGACGTTCGAAGCGGTGATGGAAGAAGTAAATGAGACTGGGCCAAAAGTAAAACCATCGAAACGGATCAGTCCCTGGTCGGTCCCAATCCAGAGGTATCCATCCGGCGTTTGCCCGATGGCGTTGACAGCGCCGCCGGGAAATCTGCTTCCGGCAATCCATTGCTCGCCGACGTACTGCGATAGTGGACGATTGGGATCCAGTGCAAGCGCGTCCCGGAACAGGCACACTACTGCTATTGCATTCAGAAACCAGCGATTTCGTTTCGACGAGCAAATCACGGAAGATACTCGAACTTGTCTATCACAATTTCGTTTTGGTTTTTCAGTGGGACCTGACCCCGCTGAAAAACGTATAAGGCGATCCGCACTGATTCCCCACCCGCCGCAGGGACTCCGGAAGTAAAGACGTGCTGGTTGATCAGATGGCCGCCGCCTATATCCCCGGAGCCGGCTACGGTGGAAAAGGTTACCTGCCCCGGTTCCCAGCGGAACGAATGTGTGAACATGCCAGCCGGTACCCGAAATCGAACGATATTAGCTGGAACGTAATAAGGCTGGACAACATAGTGGGCATTATTATTATCAATGTATCCCCAACGGGAAAGCTCAACGTCCAACTCGCGACGGTTCCTCTCGGTTCCCACGCCGTCCCAGGTGATAAGAGTTAGAACAGCAGAAGGTTCAAGATGTGAAACATCGCGCACCTGGAACCGGTATGTCCCGTATCCCAGGCTGCGCGCAAGTTTCAACTCCGCAGAACTCCATTTCTCGCGGCTTCCCGAGATGCGAAGATGCAGGGCACCCCCTTTGTCCGTCCAGACATTTGCGGGATCGAAGAAGTTTCTCGAGCCGGCGCGGAAGATTGGTCCAGTGCTGGTAGTCCACTCGTAACCACTGAAGTTGAGTGTTTTGGGCGATGGAAGTACCGGCGCGGTGCCCTGACCTTTTGTAACTGCCAGCGCCACCACGCCTGCGCCTACGCTGGGCAGTGATTCGGTTTGTTCAGGCGGATTATAGTCCGGATCAACGAGCAGAGCCGCATACTCTACTCCCAGCTGGATCGAATTTCGCCACCGTCCATCAGGTTCGATATCCGTAAACTGCTGACCGGACCAAGGTCGTACACCCCATCTTCCATCAGTCTTTGCGTACAGCACGATTCGCTGACCGGGGCGAAAGCCTGTGATGCGACCCTGGATTATGTCTGTTTTTTCCTGACTCTCTTGATCTGCGGCGGGAACCTTGCTGAAAACAATTGTCACATTAGAATTTGTCGATGAAGAATGGCAAGCGTTCAACGCTAGACAAGCTGCAAGTAATAATGAACGTTGCGCGGGGATTAACAGTTTCGACTGCTGCCGCATCGAGAGGTCTCCAATTCGGGGCGACAAGAAAGGGAACCAATCACCAGTGTCTTAGCTTTCCCCATTCCAAATTGTTT
>Ga0075424_100003701_pt1 | contig 14359 bp, 9 predicted proteins | sample SoiMethybrSBSTD3_FD_75301 | JGI IMG/M metagenome (GOLD analysis project Ga0075424, IMG submission 75301) | Bulk soil microbial communities from a Populus tree surrounding site in Tennessee, USA - Soil MetaG P. TD hybrid SBSTD3 | ecosystem: Environmental > Terrestrial > Soil > Tree plantation... | reverse complement strand
CTCGGCTCCCGCGCGATCTCGGGGGCGCGGCGGGATCCGCTCGGCGCAGGCATCCTCCTCTTCCTCGCCTCTTCCGCCGCATCCACGATCGCGTCCCCGAACCCGGCACAGAGCGTGCACGGCGCCCCCGACAGCACGGCGGGCCTCGTGACCGCGTGCGCCACGTCGATCGTCTACTTCATCTCGCGCGGCGTATCGCGCGGGCATGCCGTCAGTCTCATTCGGTACGCGCGGGCCGCCGGTTTCGCGAGCGCGGTGACGGCCTCCTACGCGATCATCCAGCTTGCCGGGCTCGACCCCTTCGTGTGGGCGCGCACCGCGACGTTCGGAGCGGACGTGCGCGTCTTTGGCACGCTGGGGCATCCCAACATGCTGGGCGCCTATCTCGGGATGACGGTGCCTCTGACGGGCTGGCTCGCGATCCGGACACGCGGCATCGAGCGCACCCTCTGGGCGCTGGTAGCGACGGTATCGGTCGTCGTGATCGGCGCCACCCTCTCGCGGGGGGCTTGGATCGGTCTCGGGGCCGCAGCGGTCGCGTGGACCTTCCTGCGCCTTGCGGCCCGGGGGAGCGCCGGCGCCGGGGTCCCGGCTCGATCGCTGAGACGATCGTCGCGGATTCCCGCCGCGGCCCTCGCCTCGCTCCTCGCCATCGCTGGCGCCGCGTTCCTCATCGCGCGTTCCCCCATGGGGTCTAATCTGGCGACTCGCGTTCGCGAGATCGCGAGCCTGAGCGCGCCGACGACCCAGTCCAGGCTCCACATCTGGCGCGCGGGACTCGGCATGGCGCGCGATGAGCCGCTCCTGGGCGTCGGTCTCGACGCCTTCGGCACGATGTTCCCGCGGTACCGGACCTCTGCGTATTGGCAGGTCGAGTGGGGGCGCACCCCGAACAAGGCTCACAACGAGGCGATCCAGATCCTCGCGACCCAAGGGGTCCTGGGAGGGCTCTCGGCGCTCCTGGTCATTATTCTCGCCGCGGCCGCGATCTGGCGCGCCACCCGTCGGGGGGACGCGGCTGCCCGTGAGGGGGCGGTCGCGGCCGGAGCATCCCTGGTCGGGTTTGCGGTTCAAGACCTCGCAAGCTTCACCGTCGTCGCGCTCGGAAGCCTTGCGGCAGCGCTGGCGGGCTGGCTTTCGGCCGCGGGGTCCGAGGACCCGCCCGCGCGTCAGGAGCGTTCGCCGCGCGCGCGGAGGGATCCTGCCCGGGGCTGGCCGCGTATCCTCGCAGGGCTACCGGTCGCGGCACTCTTCGCGCTGCTCGTAATCTTGCCGATCGGCGCGCAGGTCCACGAGAAGGTGGGGGTCAAGGCGGGGCCCGGGGGCCCGGCGCGGGCGCGGGCGTTTCTCCGCGCGTCGGCCTTGGCTTCTTGGGATCCCCGATACGATGATTTCCTGGGGTCCTCGCTCCTGGTCGAGTCGGAACGCGAACCGAGCGCCGCCCGCGAGCTTCTTCGGCGAGCCGACCGCGCCGAACGCTCAGCGATAGGGACCGAGCCCCAGAACGGCTATTATTACGCCAACCTGGGACGCATCGCCGCTGCTCGGACGCGACTCAAGCCTCCCGAGAGCTCGATTGCGGACGTTCAGGGCGCATTCCGGGAGGCCGTGGCGCGCGACACCGTCAACGCGCAGATCATGGATCAGGCGAGCAATTCCCTCATGCAGGTCGGCGATGTGGCCCAAGCGCGCGCGATCGCGCTCCGGTCGGCCACCCTCTACCCGGGCTTGGCGCAGCCGATGGCCTTCTTCGGCTACGCGGCGTTGACGGAGCAACGGTGGCAGGACGCGGCCGACACGCTCGAGATCGCGATCCGGCGCGAGTGGCGGGCGGAAAAGGCTGCCACGTCGGCAGCCTGGAGCAACCTCGCGGCCGCCTACCTCGCGCTCGGCAGAAACGAGGATGCGCGACGAGCGGCGGAGTCAGGGCTCGAGTTGGATCCAAGTAACCCGGACGCCACGGCAAATCTGAGGATCGCGATCGCCAGGAGCGGGGAAGGCGTCGCGCGATGACCTCCCGGCCATGATCCACGGAAAACGAGTCGTCGTGGTCCTTCCCGCGTATAACGCCGTCAAAACGTTGCGGAAGACCTTCGACGAGCTCCCGCACGACATCGTGGATCACGTGATTCTCGTCGACGACGCGAGTCAGGATGAAACGTCTCGACTCGCGCGCCAGCTGGGGATCACGACATTCATCCATTCCCGTAACCTTGGGTACGGCGGGAATCAGAAGACCTGCTACCGGGAAGCGCTTCGCGCCGGCGCCGACGTAACGATCATGGTCCATCCTGACTACCAATACACGCCGGCCCTGGTCACCGCGATGGCGTCCATGGTCGCGAACGGGGTCTACGACACCGTGCTCGGGTCTCGCATGCTCGGCACGAGCGCCCTCAAGGGAGGCATGCCCCGATACAAATACGTCGCGAACCGCATCCTGACCCTGATCGAGAACGTGGTGCTGCAGCGCAAGCTCTCCGAGTACCACACGGGGTACCGCGCCTTCAGCCGGGAGGTGCTCGAATCGCTTCCGCTCGAGGAGAACTCCAATGACTTCGTCTTCGACAACGAGATGCTCGCGCAGATCGTGGCGTTTGGATACCGGATTGGCGAAGTGAGCTGTCCGACCCGCTACTTCGTAGAGGCCTCGAGCATCTCCTTCCCTCGCGCGGTCCGCTACGGATTGGGGGTGCTTGCGGTGTGTCTCAAGTACCGCCTGCATCGATGGGGCGTTCGCCGCTTCCCGATATTCGAGCCAGAAGGCCGGAGGCTCTTCGTCGGCGGGTACTCAGGTGCCGTGAATCCGCCCGTATCGCCACCCGCGGACGCGTGAGCACGCCCTCATTCGAGACGGTCGTCGCATGCACGTGCGGCTCCCGGGACCTCGCGCCCGCGTCGCGCGGCTTTCGCGCCGTGGAGACGCGGTTTGGCCTGAGGCGTTGCCGGCGCTGCGGACGCATGTTGCTCGACCCGCGCCCACGTCCGAATGCGATCGCTGCCTCCTACGACGCCGATTACTACGGGGCCGGGACAAGAAAGTTCGTTCCTCTTATCGAGAACATGGTCGACCGATTTCGGGACGGCCGTGCCCGGCTCGCCCGGCGACTCGTGGCGAAGATCCCGCCCGACGGCGCGGGGAGGGTCCTCGACGTGGGTTGCGGAAGCGGTCAGTTCCTGGCGCGTCTGTCTGCGTCCGGGTTGAGCTGCGACGGGACCGAGCTCTCAAAGGAGACGGGGCGAAGAGCCTCGGAGGTGGCCGGGATTCGTCTCCACGTCGGAACGCTTGAGCCCGATACGTACCCTCCGGGGTCGTTCGATCTCATCTCCATCTGGCATGTGTTGGAGCATCTGCCCGACCCCGATCACGTCCTCGGCCTCTGCGCGCGATGGATCGACGAGCGGGGAGCCCTCCTCGTTGCCGTGCCCAATATCGATTCGTGGCAGGCGCGCCTCTTCGGCGGGTCGTGGTTTCACCTGGATCCGCCGCGGCACCTCTTCCATTTCAACCGGGCCTCCCTGGTGGCCGCCTTGGGCAAGGCGGGATTTCGGGTGGAGGTCATTCGAACCCTCTCCTGGGAGCAGAACCTGTACGGAATTCTGCAAAGCGCCCTCAACGTGTTTGGATTTCCCCGCGACGAATTCTATGAGGTCTTGAAGGGGAACCGATCGCTCTTTGGATCCTCCCGATACGTCCTGGAGGCCGCGCTCATGGCAGCGCTCTTCATTCCCGCATCTCTCCTGGTGGTCCTCGAGGCGCTCAGCGGCCATGGCGGGACCCTGGAGTGTGTGGCGCGCAAAGCCGTGGATCCGCTCAAAGGAGCGAAGTGAACACCGCCAGGTAATCGCGCACTTCCCTCGTGTGGAGGAAGTTATCGCGGACGTGCGCGTGCCCCTCGGCGCCCAGCTCGTGCCTTAGGTCGGAGTTGTCGAGAAGACGGATGGTCTGGAGTGCCGCGCCCTCGATCGAGCGCGAGAGCAGCCCCGTGCGCTCGTGCAACACCTGTAAGGGGATCCCGCCGACCGCGCTCGCAACGACGGCGCGCCGTTTCCACAGCGCTTCGGAGACCGTGAGCGCGAAGCCTTCCCGGAGCGATTTCTGCATGACCACGGTCGAGGCGCGCTGGAGCGCGTTGATCTCCACGTCCGATCCGGGGGGGAGCTCCAGAATCGTCACGTCCTTCACCTTCGCCGCGCCCTCCCGCACTTCGGCCAGCACCTGGGCGCCCTCGGGATCGTCGCTCGCTCCTCCACCCGCAAGCAGGAGCCGGGCGCGCCGCCTCGAGCGCACCATCCGAAACGCCTCGATTACCCCGATCGGGTCCTTGATGCGGTCAAAGCGGGAAATCTGCGTGACCCAGGGGCCCCGGCGCGGCAGATCCAGCCGCTCCATGATGGAGGAGACCTCCTCCTGCTCCATGTCTCGGTTTTTCGCGGAGAATGGATCGATGGAGGGAGGCACGAGGTAGGTGGGAATGGGGAGCGGTGGAACGAACTCGATCGCCGAGAAGATCGACGCGTCGTACTGACAGACGGACGGCCGCAGGAATTCCCAGTGGTCGGGGTCGCGGGAGGAGAGATCGATGTGACATCGCCACACCCAGTGCTGGCCGGGGGCGCGACGGAGTGCGATGAGCCCGGCGGGCTGCGGGTCGTGAATCAGGATGAGGTCGCCGTCCAGCTCGAGGCGTTTTGCTTCGCGGCGCGTCCGCTCCATGTAGATCTCGCGATCCTCCGCGGTGAGCGTTTCGGAATGCCCGTGGAGCGCGTTGTGGATTTTCTTCGTCACGCCGAAGAACCGGTCATCCCCCTCCATGATCTCCCAGGTGGTTGGAACGCCCAGCTCGTTCAGGATGACCACCAGGCGGTGCAGAATCTCCGCGACGCCTCCCCCCGTCTTGGTCGTATTGACCATGACGATGCGGTGTCCCTTGAGTCGCCGCGCGATCGCTTCGAGCGCCCGGAGTGTGTCCGGACCCACGACCCGCTCGTAGCGGTGAAGCCATCCGTTGCTCTCGGGTTGGGTGGACTCTTGCAATAGAGGGGAGTCGGTCTCGACGCCCGGGACGGTCTCATTCATCCTTGGCCATCCTGAGGTGCCTTGCGGAGGCGTCCCGCAAACCGCGCCACGACCGCGCGAGCTTCCTGACGTCGCACGGACTCCGACTCCTCGGTCCGCCGCACGAGGCGGGCCGGGATGAGCGCCCGGCGCCAGCGCGAGCCGATTTCTCGGTGGAGCCGGAGCAGCGGCATCCCTCCCATCGTCAACGATTCCGCAACGCCCGCGAGCTTGGTCCCACCGTTACGCTCGAGCCAGAGCACCAGATCGTCCTCTACAGGACCGAGCACTCTCGCCTCGATGAGGTGGTAGAACGCGGCTGCGCTATCCACGTGCCGCCAGACTTCGGGTACCTGCTCCGGCAATTCCGCCTTCAGACCCAGGGGCGCCTTCACGCTCCGTGCGGTCACGAAATGGAAGGCCGCAGCATGCGGCGTCCCGATATCCGGACGATTTCGGGCGGTGACGTCGTCGAGGATCCGGAGCAGGGAGACGCGCAGCTCTTCCATCGGAAGGAGAGGCTGCGTTCCCGCGAAGGCCAGGCGTTCGGCGGTTTCAGGGTCTTGTAGGCCCACACCCACCCAGCGCGCGAAGTCGTTGGGCGGCAGATCGTGCGCGCGCGGGTGGCGCGCGACCATCCGGACGATGTGATGGAACAGGGACCCTGGCGCGACGGTTGCAATCCCCTCGCGGAGCGTCGCGAAATCGGTCGCGACGGGACCGGCGGGGTACTCGAGGTGCGCGACCGTCGAGAAACGGAAGCCGGTGTCGGTCATGACCGGTTGGCGGGAGTCTCGCTGTCGGTGGCGCGCAGATACTCGACCACGAGATCGCGCGCCAAATCGCGGCACCCGAGGCCGAACGCGAGGGCCAACGCGAGACCCGCCGCGCCGACCGCGGCGATTCCGACCGCCATGACGAGCTGCGCCGCGAGCCCAAGCTGCTCTAAGGCCATGAGTACCATGAAGATGACCAGCACCGTGACGATGGCCTGGGAGCGGAGGCGACCCAGCCGCACGCCGGTCGAGGACAAGAGCGTGCCGATGATCCGCCCGGCCCCGGCCGCGATCGGAATTCCAAGGAGCAGGACGAGGGCCGACGTCAGGACACGGGGCACGACGTCCTGAAGCCGGGCCGTGATTGAGGGTGCAAGGTCCATTCCCATGATCCGAAGGGAGACCATGATGGACGCGAGGATGATGGACCAGAAGGTGATGTACCCCGCGAAGCGGCTCGGGGGGAATTCGGGAGCCGAGCCCCCGGCCTCTCTCAGCCGCGCGTAGGACGTGTCGATGCCGACCAACGACACGAGCAACTGAACCAGGCGGGAGAGAAGCGTCGCGAGGAGATACCCCAGCAGGAACACGCCCGCCGAGATGAGGAACAGGATCAGCCCTTCCGAGACGCTGGTCAGGATCGACTGGAGCTGCGTCCCGAAATCAGGGGGAAGGATGGAGCTCATTTCTATCCGCACGGTTCCACCTCCTACGGTCACGCCGAGCCGGCACGACAGGCCGCCACGGCATCGAGAAAACGGGTGACCCCCGTAAGGCTTGCCACCCGGTACCGCGCGCGTGTCCCGACGCGACCGACGCGAACCGGAAAATCACGGCGGCCGAGCACGGCAAACGCAGGTTCGTCCCCAAGACTATCGCCGAAACAAAACACGCACCCAGGCTTCAACTTCACCCTGAGCGCGCGGAGCGCACGCCCCTTGTCGTAACCCCGCGGCACGAAATCCACCACGTGCCGCCCGGGAACGGGAACAAAGCCTTCACTCCTTGCCTCCATCGAGGCTACCGCCTTGAGCCCTCGACGCAGCTCCCGCAGCCGCCGGGCATCCCGGACGTTCCGGTCGTGTACCGCTACGGTCAATCCCTTCACCTCGAGCAGCGCGCCGCGAACCGACGCGACAAGCGGTCTAAGCGCTCGCGCCACACGCGCGCACCCACGCCGTAGCCGCTTGAGGAGCTGTGCGGGGGGCCCCATGGGGCCTTCGAGACCGTACTGGCCGACGAGAAGCACGTTCCGTACCGGCACCATGCGCCTCATTTCCGAGAGCGGGCGCGCGCTCAGGATCGCGATCCTGACCGCTCGAGCTCCCGCGCAGCGCGCGAGCGATCGAAGCGTCCGCTCCGGAACCCTCGCCAGGTGGGGAAGTCGCGCGAAGGGCGCGATCGTTCCGTCCAGGTCGAGCGCTACGAGCACGATGCGATTCCCCTCGCAGAAGATCCGCCGGACTCTCCGCCAGGTCGGGCGTCCGAGGAGCGGCTGCGTCACCGTGAAGCGCCAGGACGCGGTGCCCCCGGCACGAGGTGCAGACGCCGCGCGTCCCGCAGAATCTTGCTCGCCCAGTCGTAGATGTTTTGCCCGGCCACGACCTCCCGCATGGCGCGCATCCTTCGCGCACGTTCCGCCGGGTCCATCGTGAGCGCGCGCCCGATCGCGGCGGCGAGGGCCTCGGTGTCGTAGGGGCTTGCCTGAATGGCCTGGTCCAGCTCCCGCGCCGCCCCCGTGAAGGGGCTCAGGACGAGCGCGCCGTCCAAATGCACCTTCGCCGCCACGTACTCCTTCGCCACCAGATTCATCCCGTCGTGAAGCGCGCTCACCACGGCCACATCCGCCAGCACGTAATAGGGAATCAGGTCCCGAAAGCCGAGATTACGCGTGATGAGGTGAATCGCGGGGCGATCTGCCGTGCCGAACCGCTGGTTGAGCCGCGCGGCCAATTCCTCGACCGTGGCCGCCAGCGCCTGGTACTCGGGCAGATCTACCCGGGAAGGAACCCCGATCTGGATGAATGCCGCCTGCGCGAGCAGCTCTGGGCGGGTCTCCAGGAGGTGCTCATAGGCCACCATGCGCTCGGGGATTCCCTTCGTGTAGTCGAGGCGATCCACGCCGAGCACGACCTTCACGTTCCCCAGACCAAGCTGTTCACGGATTTGATCGGCAGCCCGCGCGGCCCATGGCTCGGAAGCGGCGAGCGAGATCTCGGCGGCGTCGGGGCTGATCGGGTACGTCCGCACGAAGGTCTTGCGGCCCCGGCGGCGGACCGCGACTCGCTCGTGGTCGATCTGCGCTTCGAGTTCCTGGGCCACCGTGTCCAGAAAATTGTTTGCGTGGTACTGGATGTGAAAGCCCACCAGGTCGCAGGCGAGAAGCCCTTCGAGAAGCTCGCGACGCCAGGGGAAGGTGCGGAAGACCTCTCGATTCGGCCACGGGATGTGCCAGAACATGATGATCGAGAGGTCTGGACGCCGAGCCCGGAGGACCGATGCACACAGGCCGAGATGATAGTCCTGCAACAGGACGAGTCCCGGTTTGGAGCCGATCGCGGCAAGAATCGCGTCGGCGAACTGCTCGTTGACCTCCTGGTAGGCGCGCCACCGCGACCCCACGAACTGGGGTCTCACGTAAACGATGTGACACAGCGGCCAGAGGCAACCGTTGCAAAACCGGCGGTACTCGAGTTCCCGGGTCTCCGGCTCGAGCCAGAGCCGCTTCAGCGTGTACCGTTCATCGCCGGGCGGGACCCGCACCTTTCCCTCCTCGTCCACGACGAGGCGGTCGGCGTCCGCGGCGCCCTGCGCGATCCAGGTAGCCCCGGTGGCACGCGCCACGGAGTCGAGCGCGGAGGCGAGCCCTCCCGGACTCCGGACCACCTCGATTCCCGAGGGAGTCTTGACGTGCATGTAAGGCTCCCGGTTCGAGGCGATCACGATTTGCGCGCTTCCGAGGTAGCTCCGCGCCGCCCGCGCGAGGTCATCGGGAGTGGTCTGATCCGAGACCTCGCTTCCCAAAGCCTGGCGGCTGGCCATCCGGGTGAGCGCCCGGCGCACACGTTTTGCCACGTCGGTCTTTGCGGTACCCATAAGCTTTGAATTGTAGGAAGGACAGGCGGATCCGGAAAGGAGATTCCGAATGCTATATGATGATTGGGACCATGGACATCATCCAGTTACAGGACCAGTTCTACATCCTCGCCACCTCCTCGCGAATCGATGACCGCACGCGGGTACTGAAACACGGCGACACGTTCGCCGTTTTCGACCGCTTCGGCGACATGGCGCCGGTCGGGATGGGAGAGCTGGGTCTCTATCACGAGGGCACGCGCTTTCTGTCGCGCCTCGGGCTGCTGCTGGACCAGGACCGTCTGCTCCTGCTCAATTCTCGCGTGAGCGACGACAACACGGTCCTGTCGGTGGACTTGACCAACCCCGACGTTCGATCCAACGGACGGCTCGCGATTTCGCGCGGCACGATCCATGTCGCGAGGGAGCAGCTCCTGTGGGATGGGGTCTTTTACGAGCGGATCCGCGTTTCGAACTACGGCCTCGAGCCGATCCACGTGACCCTCCGGTGTCGGTGGGATGTCGACTTCGCCGACATTTTCGAGGTCCGCGGCACGCGCCGCGACGCCACCGGCCGGAAGCTGGCACCTGTACTTGGGGACTCCTGCGTGACCCTCTCGTACGAGGGTCTGGACGGCGTCGTGCGGAGGACCCGCGTTTCGTGTGAGCCCACCCCGGCGCTAGCTTCCGAATCGGAGTTCGAATTCGACGTCGCCCTGGAGAGCCGCGAGGCGACGTCCTACGTCGTTCGATTCGCCTGCGAGGTCGGGCGGGCTCGGAAAGAATCGCTCCGCTTCGGCGAAGCGAGGCGCGCCGCGTTGGAGGCGCTCGAACGCGACCAGGAGGTCCGGTGCGTCGTGTCCTCGTCCAACGAGCAGTTCAACGATTGGCTGAACCGCTCCGGGTCCGATTTGCACATGATGCTGACCGAAACGGGGTGCGGCCCGTATCCGTACGCCGGAGTTCCCTGGTTCAGCACGCCCTTCGGGAGGGATGGAATCATCACCGCGCTGGAGGTTCTTTGGGTGAACCCCGGGCTGGCGAATGGCGTCCTTTGTTTCCTCGCGGAGACCCAGGCGCAGGAGCAGAATTTCGACCTCGACGCGGAGCCCGGGAAGATCATCCACGAGATGCGCCGCGGCGAAATGGCGGCGTTGGGAGAGGTGCCGTTCCGCCGCTACTACGGAAGCGTGGACGCGACGCCGCTCTTCGTCATGCTCGCGGGAGCCTACGCCAAGAGCACCGGGGATCTCGACCTGATCCGCCGCATTTGGCCGAACATCGAGCTCGCGCTCGCGTGGATGGAGAGGTACGGGGACCGGGATCGGGACGGCCTCGTCGAGTACTTCCGCCTTTCGCCGAACGGACTGGTCAATCAGGGATGGAAGGATTCCGGTGACTCGATCTTCCACAAGGACGGCACGCTGGCCACGGGGCCGATCGCGCTCTGCGAGGTCCAGGGCTATGTGTACGCCGCTCGCAGAGAGGGGTCGGCCCTCGCCGCCGCGCTCGAGATGGGCGACTTGGCGGATCATCTCAGACGCCAGGCAGAAGCCATCCAAAAGCGATTCGAGGAGACGTTCTGGTGTGACGACCTTGATGCTTACGCGCTTGCGCTCGACGGCGAGAAGCGTGCCTGCCGGGTGCTCGCCTCGAACGCGGGGCATTGCCTCTGGACCGGCATCGCCGATCGGTCGAGGGCGGAGCGCCTGGCGCGGCGCTTCGAGCGGGAGGATTTTCACAGCGGCTGGGGAATACGGACGCTCGCGGCGGGACAGGTTCGCTACAACCCGATGTCCTACCACAATGGCTCCGTCTGGCCCCACGACAACGCCATCATCGCGGCCGGGCTCGCCCGTTACGGCTTCAAGGAACCGGCGATCCGGCTTCTCTCGGGCCTCTTCGACGCCACGCTGTTCCTGGATTTGAGCCGATTGCCGGAGCTCTTCTGCGGCTTCCCGCGGGGAGCGGGATCGGGACCGACACCCTATCCCGTCGCGTGCGCGCCGCAATCGTGGGCCGCGGGCGCTGTGTACCTACTCCTGCAGTCCTGCCTCGGGCTCAGTGTGGACGGAGTCACCTCGCGAGTCACGTTCGATCACCCGGCGTTGCCGCAGAGTCTGGAGGAGATCACGATCCGGGCGCTTCGGGTCGGGGAGGGATCGGTGGACCTGATCATCCGGCGGTACGAGCGTGACGTCGGGGTTGACGTGCTCGACCGGGCGGGCAGGGTTCAGGTCGAGGTGCTCAAGTGAGGCAAGCTGCTCGGATTGCGGCGGGGGAGCGTCGAGGCGCCGCTCGAGCGAGGGGGCAAGAAGCTCCAAGACGCGGACCGGCAGGGCGCTTGTGAACCGGTACTGGTCCGCCCTGCGCCCGAAGACAGACGCGGTTACCACCCCGTAGTACCGGCCCCCGATGAAGAAGGTGAACGCGGCCGTTCGGCTGACGACCTGCGATGATAGTACTCTCCCGCCGCGACCGAAGGTGTCGAAGCGATTGTCTCCTGTTCCGGTCTTGCCGCCCATCGGGATAGGCTTGCCGCTCGTATCGCGGAACACGTCCTTGAGCCGGCGAGCGGTGCCCTCCTCGCTTTCGACCACCTCGGTGAGCACGCTCCGGGCGGTGTGCGCGACCGCGGGGGAGAGCAGACGGTGGCTCGGGGGAGCTTCGGCCTCGAGCGCTGTGTGGTACGGGGTCCCCGACGCGAATACGAGGCGATTGATCCTTTGCGCCGGGCGGTCCAGCCCTTCGTTCACAATGATTCCCATGAGCTCGGCCAGCGCCGCCGGGCGATCCGCGGAGCTCCCGATCGCGGTCGCGTAGGAGGGCACGAGGCGCTCGAAGGGGAACCCAAGCCTCCGCCAATACGGGGTCATTCGCGTAAACGCATCGCGCTCGATCCGGATCCTGAGCCTCAGATCCTGAGCGTGGCGATTCTGCGTGCGGAATAGCCACCCCCACGCCTGGCGTCGCGCCTCACCGCTCGCCTGGATGAGCCCCTCCTGCGAGAGTCCGGGATCGCGCGCGAGGGCCCCGGCGCACCAAATCTCGAGCGGATCCTTCCCGAGTAGATAGGCGCAGTCCTCGAGCTTGAGGGAGGGGCCGATACCACGGGCCGTGAAGCGCCCGCGCAAGCCGGCGTACTGCCGGAGCCACGCGCCAAGAGATTCGGCCGGGGCACCCGGACGCCACGCGAAATAGGCGATCGCGAGTCGGCGCGGCGACCGGCCCTCCGCACCCAGGAGGCGGTCGAGCGACTGTCGGGGCGTGAGACCGTGGTAGTCACGGTATGCCCGGCTGATCGTGGCCTTCGATTCCTCCTCGACGATGTCCGCCAACATGCTCTGCCGCGTCAGGGTATCCTCGCCCGACAGCACGTTCTCCGCGCTGTATGGCAGGCGCGCCATGTGATAGCGGACGATGTCGCGCATCAGTCGCACGAATACCAGGTTCGTCGAATGGGCCGCCGCTTCGCGAATCGTGAGCGTCTTGCGGTTATCGGTCGGATCGAAGTTGACGAACGTGTGAACACCGCCTCCGGTGAAGAAACGCTCGCCCGGGCTCGCCGAATAGGTTCGCTCGACCGCGCGATCCAGGAAGCTGTCGGCGGGCATGGGGTGCATGGACGGATAGTCGAGGAGCGTCTCGCAGGCCCATCGCGTCAGCGGGTCGCGTGCCCTTCGCTCGTAGTCGCCAATCGCGAGGGCATTGCGGCTCGAGAGCTCCCGATGCAGCTCCTCCATTATTTCCAGATAATGAACCAGCGTCCGCACCTTCGCCGTGCTCCCCAGGGCCATCTTCACCCCCTCGTTCACATCGAAGGGGCGGCGGAGGTTGTCAGCGTGCACGCGGATCTCGTTTCGTTGGGGTGTCCGCTCACACAGGAGCACGCTGTAGATCACGCGCTTGGGATCTCCCTGTGACAGGAGGTGCACGCCGTTGAGCCCATTCCGCGCCAAGAAGGTGGAATCGGAAAGCCGGTCCATGAGCTCTTCCGTCTCGCGCTGGAGCCCCGCGTCGATTGTAGATTCCACGTCGAGGTGGAGGCGATTCAGGTCGTAGAGGCCACCGACCGCGAGCGCCTGCTCGAGATCGATCCGGATCCGATTCGCCGCTTTGCTCGCCGGAGGAATCCGGTGGTCGCGGCCCGTGGTCGACGGCGACGCAAACGAGAGCGGGACGGCGCGGACGCGCTCGGCGAAATCAGAATCGAGGACCCCCTCCCGTGCCAGAAGGGTGGCGTACGCGTCGGCGCGGCTCTCCAGGGCGGCCCGATCCTCGGCGAGATAGCGGCTCGGCGCACGCACGGCGCAAAGAAGAGCCAGGACATGCTTCACCGCGCGCGCCCGCTGGGCGGCTGTTTTGCCGCTGCGGATCCGGTCCATCGTTCGAGATGGATCGAGCCCGAACCATACCGAGAGCCCCTGGTTCAAGCCGAAGACCTCGCCGTGGCCCGGCGTAGCTCCGAGTGGAACGCTGTTCAGGTAGTCGAGGATGATGTGCTGTCTTTCCTTGCGTGTGTCGGGGCCCTCCTGGTAGACGCGTAGGCTCGCCGTGAGCACCTGGCGGAGCTTGTCGACCGGTGAGCCCGTCCTGCCGTCTTCGGAGTGGCGGTATTTCTCGACCTGGACCGCGAGCGTGCTCCCGCCTTCCACCCGCATCGGAAAGCCGAAGCGATTCGCGGAGTAGATGAGGACCGCCTTCGTCCAGCGACCCCAGTCGATCGCGGGATTGCTCCAGGGGCTCGTCTCCTTGTCGAGCTCGCGGTTCTCGATGAACAAGAGCGACCTCACGACGACCGGAGGGATCTGCTCGTACCGGACGAAACGGTTGGTTTGATCCGGAGCCTCGAAGAGGTCGCCCCCGTCGGCGCCTTCGATGGACAACCCCGTTATGGCCGGCTCTCGATAGGGAGGCGAAATCCCAAATCGGGCGGCGGCAACAAGCGCCGGGGAGAAGCGGGCCTGCTCCGCGATCCTGAACCCGTGCGATTTGAGATTTCGGGCGAATTCGGGAATGCGGGTGTAGCCGCGGCGAACGTCCGCGGGGCCGCCGGTAGGAAAGACGACGCCATTCGTCGGACCAGGCTGGATGTAATAGGTCAGGCCCTTCGCCCACTGCGCGAAGAGGCGTGATTCCAGGATCCCGGTATGGGTCTCCCAGCTCAGCGTCAGGAGGAGGAGCGCCAAACCCGAAAGGGCCCACGCCCACTTGGGAAGCCTGCGGAGCTGCCCCCGGATCGCGATCACCCAGGGGAAAGCGGTTCGAAGCCTCGGTACGCGCGTCAGGGCCCACGCGACCGGCTTGAGCTCACGTATCATTTTCTCTCTTACACCCAGGTGCACCGGAAGGTGCGGCCGGGAGAGGATGGTTTTTTGTTACTTGCAACACGATCAGGGTTTTGGGTCCTGCATCCGGCACGTGTAAGTAGCTGTTATTGATACTGTTA
>Ga0075424_100003700_pt1 | contig 14360 bp, 12 predicted proteins | sample SoiMethybrSBSTD3_FD_75301 | JGI IMG/M metagenome (GOLD analysis project Ga0075424, IMG submission 75301) | Bulk soil microbial communities from a Populus tree surrounding site in Tennessee, USA - Soil MetaG P. TD hybrid SBSTD3 | ecosystem: Environmental > Terrestrial > Soil > Tree plantation... | reverse complement strand
AGTAGACCTCGCCTCGGACCTCGAACTCGTCGGGCAGGCCCTCCACCGGCTGGATCGTCAGCGGCACGCTGCGCAGCGTGCGGATGTTGGCGGTCACGTCCTCGCCGGTCACCCCGTCGCCGCGCGTGGCGGCCCGCACGAGCCGGCCGTTGCGGTACGTCAGGCTCATGGCGAGGCCGTCGATCTTGAGCTCGCAGACGTACGCCACGTCGTCGCCGGCCACCGCGCGGACCCGCTTGTCCCAGGCCCGGATCTCGTCCTCCTCGAACGCGTTCTGGAGGCTGAGCATCGGCGAGCGGTGGCGGACCTTGGCGAACTGGCCGCTGGGCTCGCCGCCCACGCGCTGCGTGGGCGAGTCGGGGGTGACCAGGTCCGGGTGCGCCTCCTCGAGCGTGACCAGCTCGCGGTAGAGCGCGTCGTACTGGGCGTCGGTCAGCTCGGGCTGGTCGAGCACGTGGTACAGGTGCTCGTGCCGGCGAACCTCCCGGCGCAGGTCCTCCAGGCGCTGTGCGACGTCGGTGGTCATAGCTTGGTCAGTGGCGCGATCGTCCCGTTCAAGATCTTGACGCCCGCGGCGTCGAAGCGCACGACCAGTTCCTCGTCCGTGCGCGTCAGCGTGCTCTTCATGACCACGCCGCGGCCGAACTTGGGGTGGTCGACGCGGTCGCCCTCCCGGAAGCGCTGCACGGGCGGCCCCGTGGGTGCCGGCTGCACCTGGCGCTCGATCAGCTTCTCGCGGTAGGCCCCGCTCCGGGGCGGCGCGACCGGCGCGGCGCCGCGCCTGGGCGCGGCCAGCATGGCCTGCGGGATCTCGGTCAGGAAGCGGCTGGGGAACCCCGGCTGGGCCTGGCCGTAGAGGTGGCGGCGGAACGCGCAGCTCAGGTACAGGCGGTCCTGGGCGCGCGTGATGCCGACGTAGCACAGCCGGCGCTCCTCCGGCAGCTCCTTCTCGTCCTCGACCGCGCGGCGGTGGGGCAGCAGGTTCTCCTCCACCCCGACCAGGAACACGACCGGGAACTCCAGGCCCTTGACCATGTGGAGCGTGATCAGCGTGACGCCGTCGTCGTCCTCCGTGTACGCGTCGACGTCCGACCGCAGCGTGACCTCCGTCAGGAAGAGCTCCAGCGCCTCCGCCTGGTCGGCGTGGGTGTCGAACTCCTCCGACAGGCCGCGCAGCTCCTGGAGGTTCTCCAGGCGGGCGTCGCCCTGCGGCGTCCCGTCCGAGTAGTGGCCCTCCAGGCCGGTGACGTCGATCACCTGGTCGATCAGCTCGCTCGGCGGCAGCGCGCCCACCGTGGCGCGCAGCGACTCGAGCTGCTGCCGGAACCGCTCCAGCGGGGCGAGCGCCGCCTTCGGCAGGCCGGCGATCGCGTCCGGCTCGGCCAGCGCCTCCAGGACGGTGACGCCCCTCGCGGTCGACGCGGTCACGACGGCGTCCACGCTGACGGGGCCGATCTTGCGCCGGGGCACGTTCACGATGCGGGCGAAGCTGACGGTGTCGGCCGGGTTCTGGATGACGCGCAGGTACGCGAGCAGGTCCTTGACCTCGCGCCGCTCCCAGAAGCGGACGCCGCCGACCAGACGGTACGGGATGCGGCGGCGGCCGAACACGTCCTCGAACGAGCGGGACTGGGCGTTGACGCGGTAGAGGACCGCGAAGTCCCCGTACCGGCGGCCCTCGACGCGCCGCAGCCGGTCGATCTCGTCGGCGACGTACTCGGCCTCCTCGACCTCGTTGTAGAGCTGCGCGGCGCTCACCCGCTCGCCGCCGACGCGGTCGGTCCACAGGCGCTTGGGCGCCCGCTCCGGGTTGTGCCGGATGACGTGGTAGGCGGCGTCCAGGATCGCCTGGGTCGAGCGGTAGTTCTGCTCCAGGTGGACGACGGTCGCCTCCGGGTAGTCCTTCTCGAAATCGAGGATGTTCCGCACGTCCGCGCCCCGCCATCCGTACACGGAGTTGTGGGTGACCAGGCCCTCCGCCACGTAGTTGTGCGTCCGCTCGATGTCGAGGTCGTGGACCCAGCCGCCGAGCCGGACGCCCTCGACGCGCTCGACGACGTCCCTGCCTCCGGCGGCCGTGAACATCGCCATGCCGGGCTCGACGGCCGTGGCCGGGCTGAAGGGCAGCGGGTCGCCGCGGTCCAGCCGCGCCCTGAGCGCCACACCGGGCGCGCCGGCGGTCCGCCACAGCAGGTCGCCGAAGTCGGCGCCCTCGGCTCGTTGGCCCGCCAGGGAAAGGCGGTGCGTCCCGCCGCCTCCGACGGCGCACAGCTCGACCACGGCCGGCTCGGCGGCTGGACCGACCCCCGGGCGGCCGGCGAAGTGCGTGTGCTCGGGCGTGCTGACCAGGCGCCGGCCCGACCGCGTCGTCAGCGCGATGCCGTCGCCGCGCGCCCGGCTCCGGTGCGCGCGCAGCACGCGCGCGGCCCGGAACTCGCCGCTGCCGTAGCCGGAGAGGACCAGGTCGCCCGGCCGCACCTGCTCGATCGGGCGGGTCGTGCCGTCGGCCATCGTGACGCGCGTGCCCGCGACCAGGCACTGGTCGTCGTCGCCGACCACCGCCAGGTTGCGGTGCTGGCCGGCGATCAGGTTGACCAGCACGTACTGCGCGTGGTTGGTGTCCTGGTACTCGTCGACCAGGACGTGGCGGAAGCGGTCGCGCCAGCGCTCGGCGGCCTCCTCGTCGGTCTGGAGCAGGCGCACCACCTTGACGATCAGGTCGTCGAAGTCGAGCCCGCCGGACCGGTGCAGGATCTCCTCGTAGCGCTGGTAGCAGCGCCGGATGATCTCGTCCTGGTAGCTGTGGTCGGGGAACTGCTCCGGACCCAGCAGCTCGTTCTTGGCCCGCGAGATCTGGTTCGCGATCAGCGGCGGCGGGTACTTCTTGGGGTCCAGCCGCAGCTCGTCCAGCACCCGTCGCAGCGCGGCCCTGCTGTCGTCGTCGTCGAAGATCGTGAAGCTGCGGGGCAGGCCCAGCCGCTCGGCGTCGCGGCGCAGGATGCGGACCGCCGTCGAGTGGAACGTGCCCACCCACATGCGGTCGGCGCCCTCGCCCTGCACCAGGCGGCCGACCCGCTCGCGCATCTCGCGCGCCGCCTTGTTGGTGAACGTGACGGCGAGCAGCCGGTCGGGCCAGACCTTGCGCTGGGCGATGAGGTTGGCGATCCGCGTCGTCAGGACGCGGGTCTTGCCGCTGCCGGCGCCGGCGAAGATGAGGAGCGGCCCCTCCAGGTGGTTGACGGCCTCCCGCTGCGCGGGGTTGAGGCCCGCGATGAGCTCCTCGAGGGCGGCATGCTGGAGCTCGGGCGAGGCCATGAAACGGTCAGTTTACGGGGCGGCCCGGTGGGGCCGCCCCGTGTCGGGTGCCTACCTGCAGCCCCAGGCGCCGGCGCCGCCCTGGCCGTACTTCCACGCGGCCGCGCTGGCGTTCGCGACCGGGTCGTAGATGTCCTGGCCCCCGTACGGCGTGGCCTTGAAGGTGGACATCAGGAACTGGAAGAGGCCGTAGTAGGGTCCGGCCCCGTTGTAGGCCCGGGGGTTGTACCCGGACTCGCACTTCGCGACGCGCAGGCCCCAGGCGACGGCCGTCGCCCCGTAGGGCGTGAACGCCTGCACGATGATGTCCTGCACGGTGCCCGGCGCATAGCTCGGGATGGGCGCCGGGGGCCCCGCCGGCGCCGCCGCCGGAAGCGGAGCGCTCCTGGCCTGCTGGAGCGCCTGGCGCGCCTTCGCCTGCGCGGCCGCCTGCTCCGCGGCGGCCTTCGCGGCGGCGGCCGCCGCCGCCTCCGCCGCGACGAGTTGGTCGTTCTCCCAGCGGAGCACGCGGCCGGCGGGCTCCGAGCCGACCGCCCCTCCGGTCGGCCGCAGGCTGAACGTGGCAACGTTGGCGACCGGCCGCATCGCGGGCGACGACGGGCGGGACGGGGCGGGTGCCACGGCGGTGGCGATCGCGGCCACGACGGCCACGACGGCCAGCACTGCTGTTCGCAGCATCTGCATCAAGTCGCTCCTCCAGTGGCCCAGCTGCTACCCCGTGGGCCCGCTCCACCCGATCGCGGACCGCGTGGTGCGGTCCTCCTTCACGTCCGGGCTGCGTTGAGACGAACGGCGGCACCGTAGCAGAAGCTCGCTGAAGGAGGCCAGCCCTCGCGCGCTCGAACCTGCGCAAACTTGCGAAATCCGCGCGCATGCTCGCGCCTCCTGTATGTTTCAGCCGATGTCTCGATCAGCGATCCCCGGAGGCCCGGCGTGGCTCACGCTCCAGGAGGCCAGCGTCCGGCTGGACGTGCACCCGGCCACGCTCCGGCAGTGGGCCGATCGGGGCCGCGTGCGCACGTTTCGGACGCCTGGCGGCCACCGGCGCTTCTCGGCCGAGGACGTGGACGGCCTGGTGACCGCGCTCTCGGCGGAGCTCCCGCCGGAGCTCGACCTGCTGCTGAACGCGGCGCTCGGCCGCACCCGCCGCGACCTCCTCGCCGGCCGCCTGGCAGGGGAGCAATGGTACCGGCCGCTCGACCCCGCCACCCGCGACCGCTTCCGTCAGCTGGGTCGGGAGCTGCTCGGGCTGCTGGTGCGGTCGTGGGCCCCGGGGGCGGACACCGACGGGGCGCTGGCCGGCGCCAGGGCGGCCGCCCGCGAGCAGGGCCGCCTGGCCGCGCACGCCGGCCTGACGGTGGCGGAGGCGGCCCGAGCCCACGCCGCGTTCCGTGACATGCTGGTCGAGAGCGTGCTCCAGATGAAGGCCGTGCAGGACCAGGGCCGCCCCGCCCACGACCTGGTGTCCTCCTACCGGCGGGTGGGCGCCTTTCTCGACGAGGTGCTCGTCGCGTACCTCGACGCATTCGCGGAGACGGGCCGATGACGGTGATGAACGTGCTGCTGCCGCTGGCGGCGTGCCTGGTGAGCCTGGTGTTCGCCGCGCTGGTGCTCGAGCAGTGGTGGCAGCGGCGTCGCGCCTTCCAGGCGATCTGGGGCGTCGGGCTCGTGTGGTATGCGATCAGCGCCGGCACGCAGTTCGCGGGCGCGGCGTTCGGCTGGAGCCCGGCTCTGTACCGGGCCTGGTACCTGTTCGGCGCGCTGCTGGTCGCCGCGTACCTGGGGATGGGCACCGTCTCGCTGCTCGCGCGCACGGGCTTCGGGCACTTCGTGGGCGCCTCGATCGCGCTGGGCGGGCTGTTCGCGTGGCTCAGCCAGCTCGCGCTGATCAGGGAGGGACACCCGACCGCGTGGTCGAACGTCTGGCTGGTGATCGGCCTCGCGGCCGCCGCCGGCCTGGCGGTGATCGTGGCGACGGCGTGGCGGCGGGAGGCGGGCGCGTACACGGCGATGGCGGTGCTGGTCGCGGGCACGGTGGTGGTCGCCGCGCTGGCCGCGACGGCCACGCTCGCGCCGCCGGGCTACGCGCTGGACCCGGTCACGCACGTGCCGGTGGGCCAGGCGGTGCCGGGGTACCTGCGCATCGTGACGGGGCCGTTCAACATCGCGGGCGCGCTGTGCCTGGTCTTCGGCGCGCTGTTCTCCGTGTACGTGTACATGCCCAAGCGGAAGGTGGTGCGCGGCTCGGTGCGGACGCCCGTGCTGGGCCAGCTCTACCGGGCGCTGGCGGTGGTGGTCAACCTGGTGGCGTCGGTCCCGCTGGCGGCGCGGGCGCTGGCGTCCGGCCAGCTGAACTCGCGGGTGCCGGCGACGGTCCTGATCGCGCTGGGCGGCTTCGTCCCGAGCATCACGGGCGGCCTGGAGCGCTTCGGGGTGACGTGGTCGTTCGCGCTGGGCGAGCTGGTGGGCGTGCTGCTGATCTTCGCCGGCTTCCTGGTCAGCGAGGAGGTGCTGCGCGGCGCCCGGCTGCCGGGCCTGCCGGCGGCGCGGCGCCGGGACGCGGCAGCCGACCGCGGCTGAGCCCGTGAGACTCCCTCCCCCACGGGGGGAGGGAGAATAGCTGCGGGGCCGGCAAGCACAGTGAGGAGAGAGGAGTCATGCAGCAGCTCGAGGTCACCGGCGACGTCGCCGCCGCCCGCGCCGAGATCGACGCCGAGGTCGAGGGGCGGACCCTGCCCGGCGTGTTCGCCGCCACGGTGGAGCGGCTGGGCGACGCCCCCGCGCTCAAATGGAAGGACGGCGACGGCACGTGGCGGACGCTGACCTGGCGCGAGTACCGGCAGGCCGTGGCCGACGTCTCGCTCGGCCTCCGCTCCCTCGGGCTCCAGCCCGGCCAGTTCGTCGCGCTGTGGTCGCGCAACCGCCCCGAGCCGCTCATCGCCGACCTGGCCGCGCTCCACGCCCGCGCATGCCCCGTCTCCCTGTACAACACCCTCGCGCCGGAGCAGGCCGCGTACATCGCCGGGCACTGCGAGGCGGCGATCGCCGTCGTCGAGAACCGCGCCTTCCTCGACCGGCTGCGGGTGGTGCGGGACCGGCTCCCCCACCTCCGCCGCGTCGTCCTGCTCGATCCCGACCCGGCGCCCGAGCCCGGAGACGACGAGTGGGTCATCACCTGGGAGGCGGTCCGCGCGGCCGGGCGGGCCGAGGCCGAGCGCGACCCCGACGCGTTCGACCGCGAGTGGCGGCAGGTCGTGCCCGAGGACCTGGCGACGCTGATGTACACATCCGGCACCACCGGGCCACCCAAGGGCGTGATGATCACGCAGCGCAACGTCCTGTGGCTGGCCACGACCGGCAACCGCGTGATCGCGCCCCTCGGCGAGCGCGCCCGCGGCATCTCGTACCTCCCGCTCGCCCACGCCACCGGGCGCACCGTGGACCACTGGCTGGGGATGGTCAACGGCGGCACCGCCCACTTCTGCCCCGACCCCGCCCAGCTGTTCCAGCTCGCCCTGGAGGTGCGGCCGACCGGGTTCGTCGGCGTGCCCCGCATCTGGGAGAAGCTGTACGCGGCGCTGACGGCGGCCATCGCGGCCGACCCCGACGCCGAGCGCCGCAGGGCGGTCGAGGGCGCGATCGAGGTCCGGCGGCAGGTGGTCCGCATGCGGCAGCAGGGACAGGAGCCGCCACCCGAGCTGGCGGCCGCCGCCGAGCGGGCGCGGCCGGTCGCCGCGGCCATCCTGGCCCGCGTCGGCCTGGAAGAGTGCGAGCAGGCCGTCACCGGCGCCGCCCCGATCGACCCCGGCATCATCGAGTTCTTCCAGGCGCTGGGCCTTTCGATGACCGAGGGGTGGGGCATGACGGAGCTGACGTGCGCGGCCACCATCACGTCGCTCGACCGTGTGCGGAACGGCACCGTTGGGTACGCGTACCCGGGCATCGAGGTCCGCGTCGACGACGACGGCGAGGTGCTGGTGCGCGGCCCGATCGTGATGCGGGGCTACTACCGCGACCCGGAGCGGACCGCCGACGCGATCGACGCCGACGGCTGGATGCACACCGGCGACATCGGCACCATCGACGCGGACGGCTACGTCAAGATCGTCGACCGCAAGAAGGAGCTGCTCATCACGGCCGGCGGCAAGAACATCTCGCCGGCAAACATCGAGCACCTGCTGCTCCAGCACCCACTGCTCGGGCAGGCGTGCGCCATCGGCGACCGCAGGCCGTTCGTCAGCGCGCTGCTCGTCCTGGACGCCGAGATGGCGCCGGTCTGGGCCAGGCGCCACGGGATCGAGGCGGCCACCACGGCCGAGCTGTCGCGGCATCCCGACGTCGTGGCGGAGGTCCAGCGGGCGGTGGACGCCGCCAACGAGCACCTGTCGCGCGCCGAGCAGGTCAAGCGGTTCACGCTGGTGCCCGCCGAATGGACGCCCGAGTCGGGCGAGCTGACGCCCACGTTGAAGATGCGCCGGCGCGTGATCGTCGAGCGCTACGGCGACGACATCGAGGCGATGTACGGCCCCGGCTCGTAATCTGCCCTCGTATGGGTGGAGCGTGATCGGCGCTGCCAAGCCGGCGCCGGACCGGCGCCGGTGGGGCACGACCGCGCTCGTCGCCGCAGCCTCCCTGGCGATGGTCCTGGCGCTGGCGCCGCGCCCCGCGGATGCCCACGCGACGATCCTCTCCTCCATGCCGCAGGCCGGGGAGCGGCTGCGCACCGCGCCAGGGGTGGTCGTCCTCACGTTCTCGCAGCAGCTGGACATCCGGCTCTCCCGCGCCAGCGTGCTGACCCCAGGCGGCCGGCGGTTCGACCAGGGGTCGGTGTCCGATGAGCAGATCCGGGTGCCGGTGACGACGAACGCGCCCGGCATCTACCAGGTGAGCTGGACCTCCGTCAGCGCGCTGGACGGCCACACGCTGAGCGGCGGCTTCCGGTTCGGCGTCGGCGTGTCCCCGGGCGGGTCGGGAGAGCAGGAGTCCCAGCCCGGCCCCGGCGACCTGGCGCTGGCGGCCGCGCGCGCGGTGGAGTACGGCGGGCTGCTGCTGTCGGTGGGCCTGCTCCTGCTGCTCCAGCTCGCCTCCCTGCACCCGCGGCTCGCGTGGATCCGCACGGGCCTGCCCGCCGCACTGGCGGTGACGGCGGCGGCCGGGCTCGTGGTGGTCGCCGGCGAGGCGCTGCTGGCCACCGGCACCCCGTCGCTCGAGCGAGCGGCCGACTACCTCCAGGCGGGGCCGGCCGGCTGGACCCGGCTGGGCCGGGTCGCCGCCGAGGCGGCCGCCCTGCTGGTCTCGCTGCGCTGGCGCCGCCTCGCCGCCCTGCCGCTGGCCGGCGCGCTGGTCGGGCTGGCCGCGGCCGGCCACGCGGCCGCCGCCCGCCCGGCCGACGTGGGCGTGGCCGTCACGGTCCTGCACCTGGTGTCGGCCGGGCTGTGGGCGGGCGGCATCCTCGCGCTCGCGCTGCAGCGGCCGCCGGACGGCTGGCTGGGCAGGGAGGGACGGCGCCTCCTGACCCGCTTCTCACCGGTCGCGCTCGCCGCGTTCCCGGTGACGGCGCTCACGGGCGTGCTCCAGGGCACCGAGGAGCTCGGCGGCCTCGGCGACCTGGTCTCCTCGACGTACGGCCAGGTGCTGAGCCTGAAGAGCCTGGCGGTGCTGCTGATGCTCCCGCTCTCGCTGCTCGCCTGGCGCCGCCTGCGGCCCGCGCCGCGACTGGAGGCGGCGCTCGCCGTGGTCGTCGTGGCCGCGTCGGCGCTGCTGGCGGCCTTCCCCCTCCCCCCGGCGCGGCTCCAGGAGGCGCGGGCGGCCCAGGCCGGCCCGTCGGCGGCACTGGCGCTCCCCGGCGACGGCGACCTGACGATGGCGGGCAGCGCCGGCGACGTCCTCGTCGGCCTGACGCTGCGGCCCGGCCAGCCCGGGCCCAACACCGCCTGGCTGTACGTCCTGCCGATCGGCGGCGAGCCGGCGGCGTCGACGCTCCCGGTCACGCTGCGCACCGCCGCCGGGCTGGCCGACGTCCAGCGCTGCGGCCCGACCTGCCGGCAGAGCGACCTGGACCTGCGGGGGGGCGAGACCCTGACGGTCGGCGTGCCCGGCGGGACGGCGGCGTTCCGGGTGCCTCCGCTGCCGGCGCCGGACGCCGGCGCGCTGCTCGACCGGATGGAGCGCCGGATGCACGAGCTGCACACGTTCCGGCTCGACGAGACGCTGCGGCCGGCCCGCGTGCCGCTCTCGGTCACCTACGCGTTCGAGGCCCCCGACCGGCTCCGGTTCCAGGTGAGCGGCGGCGGCGAGACCGTGATCGTTGGCTCGACGCAGTACACCCGCGACAGCCCCACCTCGGCATGGTCGTCGCAGACGATGCCGCCGGTCGAGGTGCCCTCGTTCATCTGGGACGACTCGCCGCCCGTGGCGGCCAGGTCGCTCGCCGACGGGACCGTGTCGTTCTTCGAGAACCAGGAGGGCGTCCCGGTCTGGTTCGAGGTATCGATGGACGCCCAGGGCCTGGTCCAGCGGGCCGCGATGCGCGCGCAGGCCCACTTCATGACCCACCGCTACCACGACTTCGACGCCCCGATCTCGATCGACGCGCCGTGAACGTCCGCTCATGACGGCATCGGGAGCGGATGCGGCGGGGTCCGCACCCACGCATCTCGCCCTCTGACAACGCGGGACCCGACCCGGCAGTTGCGTCAGTCGCGCGAGGTCAGCGCAGCGGGTTCGAGAGCAGCCCCGTCAGCGAGGCGCGCAGGACGTCGGCGGGAGCCGGCGCGGCGGATGACGGCCGCGCGTCTGTGCCCAGGCCGGCCAGGCGCATCCACGAACCGCTCAGCCAGAGGTGGCTGCCCACCGCGAGGACGAGCACGAGCAGGCCTCCGATGACGTGGCGGCGCCGGCCGCGCTCACGGTCGAAGAGAAAGATGAGGGCCCACACATCCCGAATCAATTACCAGACCGCGGTACCGCGATGTGTGATGGAGATCACACCCGGTGCGTCACTGCGGCGCGAGGACCCGCAGCACCGAGCGGCCGCCGACGCTGGCCAGCGGCAGGTAGACGAGGTGGGTGTCGGGGTCGACGGCGACGGAATGGGCGTTCGGTCCGGCCGAGCCCCTGGTCAGCACCGTCGGGCCCGAGCCCGCGGCGTCCACCACGGTGAGCACGCCGCTCTCCGACGCCACGTACAGCCGGTGCAGGCCGGGGTCGAGCGACAGCACGTCCGGGCCGGTCCCCACCTCCAGCGTCGCGGCGACGCGGCCCGTGTCGAGATCGAGGCCGAGCAGCCGGGCGTTGCCCTCGCAGGCGATGAAGGCGCGATCCTGGCTGGAGACGTCGACCTGCACGCCGTGCGCGCCCTCGCATCCGGGCAGCGGGTAGCGGGCGACGACGCTCGAGGACGCGGGGTCGATCGCGGCCAGCTCGTGGCGGCCGGCGACCGCCACCAGCACGCGGCCGGTGAACGGGTCGTACTGGCTGTTCCCCACGCCGTCCCCCAGCTCGATGCGCCCGAGCGGCCGGTTGGTTCGCGCGTCGATGACGGTCTCGCCGGCGCCGCCCGAGTCGGAGACGAACAGGCGGCCGAGCGACGAGACGTAGGCCAGCCCGTCCGGCGCCGTGCCGGCGGGCACCCTGGCCACGACCTGACCGGTGGCGACGTCGATCACCGCCACCTCGTCCCGGCCGGTGGCCGACGCGTACAGCCGCCCCAGAGACGGCGCCAGGGTCAGGCCCTGCACCGACTCGATCCCCGACACGGTGCCCACCACGCGCTGCTGCGCGAGGTCGAACACGACGATCTGGTTGGCGCCCTCGTGCGCCAGGTAGAGCCGGTCGGCGCGGGTGTCGAGCAGCTGGTAGTCCCAGCGCGTCGCGTTGCCCGGCAGACGGATCCCGGCGACCGTGCGGTACCCGGGCACGGCGGCCGCGGCCGCGGCGTCGGGACCGGCGGCCGGCGCGGCGCCGCCGCCGGCCGCCCCGCAGGCGGCGAGCAGCCCGATCAGCGCCATACCGAGCGGGACGGTCAGCCGCATGACACCAGCATCGCAGAGCCGCACCCGGATGATGTGTCCGGTTGGACGGCGGGCACGCCGGCGTGATACATGGCAGTTCGTGAGCACCGCAGCACCATCGCTGGAGGGCCGCGTGGCCATCGTGACCGGGGCCAGCCGCGGCATCGGCGCGGCCATCGCCGCGCGCTTCGCGGCCGCCGGAGCCGCCGTGGCGGTGTCGGCCCGCACGGAGGTGGCGTCCGACGACCGCCTGCCGGGCACGATCCACGACACCGCGGCCGCCATCAACGCTGCGGGTGGACGGGCGGTGGCGATCCGCGCCGACCTGGCGTCGCCGGACGACCGGCGCCGGCTGGTCCAGACCGCCGAGGCCGAGCTGGGTCCCGTCGACGTGCTGGTCAACAACGCGGCGGTCACGTGGTTCGTGCCGGTCGCCGACTTCCCGATGCGGCGCCTGGAGGTGATGTTCGAGGTCCAGGTGAAGGCGCCGTTCGAGCTGGCGCAGCTCGTCCTGCCCGGCATGCGGGAGCGCGGCCGCGGCTGGATCCTGAACATCTCGTCCGGTGCCGCGCGGCACCCGCAGGGGCCGCCGTACGGGCCCAGGGCCGGGCGGGGCGGCACCGTGTACGGCATGTGCAAGGCGGCGATCGAACGCCTGTCGACCGGCCTGGCCGCCGAGGTGCACGACGACGGGATCGCGGTCAACGCGCTCTCCCCGTCGCGGGTGGTGGCGACCCCCGGCGTGGTCGTGCACCGTCTGATCCCGCCCGGCGCCGAGGACACGGCGGAGCCGGTCGAGGTCATGGCGGAGGCAGCGCTGGCGCTCTGTACCGGCGACCCGCGCACGCTGACCGGCCGCATCGCGTACAGCCAGGCCCTGCTGGACGAGCTGGGGATCGGCGTGGCCTGACGCCGCGGCGCGGCTGTGCTATCGTCGAGGCGCGCCGGCCCCCGGGCCGGGCGCCTGGCGTGGAACAGCTGATACACGCACGCCGCCAGGCCATCCACGGGGTGGCCACCGATCACGACGTCGACGGCATCCGCTGGTGGCCGCCGACCGCGAGCCCGACCTGGCTCGACTTCCTGGTCGAGGGGGTGCCCGGCAGCCTGCCGGCCTTCCGCGCCGACCTGGAGCGAGCGCTCGGGTGCCGCGTCGCGATCTACCTCGCCGACCAGCTGTCGACCGACGCCTGGCAGCGCATCGCGCCGCTGACGGTGCCGGTGTGATGGCGCGTTTGCCCGCGGTACCGGTAGCGATCCGGCGCCGCGGGCACTACGCTTGAGGGCGTCCGCCCACTCCATACGTGAGGCACAGCCCATGAACCTTCTTGCTTACGTCCTGCAAACGACGGTGGAAGTGCCGGCCACGTTCCCCACGCTGGACATCACCAACGTCCTTGTCCGACTGCTCGCCCTCCTCCCGTTGACCGGGGGCTACCTGCTGGCGCGGGAGGGCAAGGGCAACCTCCTCTTCGAGGTGCTGGCGGTGCTCCTGCTGGTGCTGTCGACGGTCGTGCCCCTCTCGTTCACGACGGACAGCCTGTCCGCCATCCTGCAGGCGTACCTCGACCGGTGGCCGGTGATGGTGTTCCTGCTCGGTCTGGCCTTCGTGCGTGACGGCGGCTTTCGTATCGTGCTCGGAGTGGTGCTCATGGCCGTCTCGGGGTTGATCTTCCTCCCGCACGCGTGAACCGGTTCGTCAACCGCCTGGAGGCAGGATTCTCGCGCAGCCTCGTGCGCGGGTCGCTGTACGAGCTGTTCTTCGTCGCCGCGGTCGCCTCGCTGCTCCTGATCCGCGGCGCGCTCGCGCTGTCCGGCTTTCCGCAGGTCGGCGGTGGTGGGCTGCACATCGCGCACATGCTCTGGGGCGGCCTCCTGATGCTGGTCAGCGTGGTGCTGCTGCTCGGGTTCATCGGTCGCCGCGCGCTGTTCATCGCGGCGCTGCTCAGCGGCGTCGGCTTCGGCACGTTCATCGACGAGCTCGGCAAGTTCATCACCAGCGACAACGACTACTTCTTCCGTCCGGCGGTCGCGGTCGTGTACGTGATCTTCGTGCTGCTGTTCCTCGCCACGCGCACGCTGGAGACGCGCGGCCAGCTTTCAGATGACGAGCTGGTGGCGAACGCGTTCGACGCCGCGCGCGAGGCGCGGATGACGCGCCGCCGACCCGGCCAGAGCGCGCCGGTGGTGGCCTACCTGCGTGCGCGCGAGGGCGCCGAGCCGGTGCTGGACGCGCTGCGGGAGACGCTGGAGCGGGCGCCCCACCGGCCGCCCGCGCTGCCGGGACCGCTCCGGCGGATCCAGTGGAAGGTGCTCCGGCTCTACCTCTCCCTGGTCGACTCGGACGGGCTCGATCGCGTCATCGGCGTGACGTTCGTCGGATACGCGGTATTCATCGTGCTCGACCTGGTGGTCGCCGTGGGCTCCTACGTCGCGAGGCCGGGGTCGCCGCTGGCCACCAAGGGCGGCATCGCCTTCGCCGGCCTGGTGGTGTCGAACGTCATCTCCGCGCTGCTGCTCGCCGTCGCGGCCGGACGGCTCCGGCGGTCACGCCTGGCCGCGCTGCGATGGTTCGATCGGGCGGTCACGATCGACCTGCTGCTCGGCCAGGTCTTCGCGTTCTACCTGCTGCAGTTCGGGGCGCTGTTCGGCGTCGGCCTCGACATCGTGATCCTGCTCATCGTGAAGGGCGCCATGCGAACCCTCCGGCACATCGAGCTCCACCGAACGCCGAGCAGCTGACCGCAAGGGGAACGGCCCCCTTCGGTCAGATGTCCTCGCCGCCCTTCAGGCCGATGTCGATGAGATGCCGCAGCGCGGACGTGGGTAGGCCGTCCGCCGGGATCTTCGCCGGCACTTCCGCCTCCACCTGGAGGGTTCGGAGCTGATCGTCGGTCACCTCGACGGCCTTGAGAGCCGGATTACGCCGGAACCTGCCGGGCGTCGGCTCGACGAAGAACGGCACCTCTTCTCCGTCGGGCAGCTCCACCCCGACTGAGCGCACGAGGTGTCGCACTTGCTCCCGGCGTCGTG
>Ga0075424_100003699_pt1 | contig 14361 bp, 16 predicted proteins | sample SoiMethybrSBSTD3_FD_75301 | JGI IMG/M metagenome (GOLD analysis project Ga0075424, IMG submission 75301) | Bulk soil microbial communities from a Populus tree surrounding site in Tennessee, USA - Soil MetaG P. TD hybrid SBSTD3 | ecosystem: Environmental > Terrestrial > Soil > Tree plantation... | reverse complement strand
CCCTCGAGCTCGCCGGACGAGCGGCCGGCGAGCGTCCGCGGTCGGTCGGCGATGCGAGCCATACCCACATGTTCGCATCGATGGCACAGCTACGCTGAGCCCATGCGCTATTTCATCTGCCCGAACTGCACGACCCGCGCGCTCGACGACGACGGCAAGGCGGGGCTCACCCACCAGCCGGTCGGGTGCTCGAAGTGCGGATTCGGCTATCTGTTCGAGCTCTTGGAGGACTTCTTCCCGCCCGCCGGCGCGGGCATGGTGACGTGTGACAAGGACGGCCGCGTGCTCTCCTGCGGCAAGGGGGTCTTCGAGGTCTCCGGCTACGGCGAGGGCGATGTGATGGGAAAGCCGCTCGTCGAGGCGTTCGGCCTCAGCGGCTTTGCCGGCGACGCCGACCCGGTGCCGATCGTCCTGGAATGGGGCGTCCGCAAGCTCGACCAGCACGTGACGATGCGCCATCGCTCCGGACGGCCCAAGCCGGTCCGGCTCGACCTCTTCCCGGCCTACGACGAGGACGGCGGCATGCTGGCCTCGCTCGCGCCGGAGATGAACGGCCACCAGCCCGACGGCTAGGCCTTCTCGGCCTCCAGTTGCTGCTCGACGACCGCCTGCAGCCGCTCGACGCACTCGAGCTGGCGGATGCGGCGCTCGAGCAGGCGGCGCTCGGTGGGCGCGTCCGGCTGGACGAGGGCGCCGAGCGCCTCGAGCACGGCGACGTCGCGGGCGCCGAGCTCGGCCCGCGCCACGGCCTCGATGCCGCTCCAGGCGATGCGAAGCCGCGCGCCGTCGATGTCGTCGCGCAGCCGCTCGGCGTGCCGGGCGAGGCGATCGGCGTAGAGCTCGAGCTCGAGTCGGGGCATGCGCCCAGCTTGCCGCCGCGGGCCGTAACGCCGCCAGCGCCGGAGCGCGCCGACTTCGCCACGACGCTGCAACGGCGCAGGGACCGTTACCTGGTAACGCGCGAGCGGCCCTCTCGGCCGGATGCCACTTACAACCGGCGAGACGGGCAGAGATCGAACACCGCGCAATTGGCGCATTGCGGACGCTGCGAATGGCAGACGCGGCGGCCGTGGAAGATGAGGACATCGGTGACCTCGAGCCAGCGCTCGCGGGGGTAGAGCGACATGAGGACGCGCTCGACCCGCACCGGATCGGTGTGCCGGGTCAGGCGAAGACGACGCGAGACCCGGCCGACGTGGGTGTCGACCGCGATCCCCTCACGCGCGTCGAACGCGTTCGACGCGACCACGGCAGCGGTCTTCCGACCCACGCCCGGGAGCGTCACGAGGTCGGCCGTCGTCCGCGGCACCTCGCCGCCGAAGCGCTCGAGGATCGCGAGGCAGCAACCCTGGATCGCGGCGGTCTTCTGCCGGAAGAACCCGGTTGGCATGATCGCCTGCTCCAGCTCCTCTGCGGGCACCGCCAGGTAGTCCTCCGGCCGCCGGAAGCGCTGGAACAGGTCGGCCGTCACCATGTTCACCCGCACGTCGGTGCACTGCGCCGACAGGATGGTCGCCACGAGGAGCTCGAGCGGCGTCGACCACTTGAGCTCGATCGACGCATCCGGGTGCTGGGCGTGCAGTCGGTCGAGGATGACGACGGCGCGGGCGCGCCGCTCCTTCAGCCCTGCCACGGTCGCTCGTCGGTGCGCACCCCCGAGAGCGTATCTCGCAGGTGGGTTGCAAGGTCAGCGAGTAGCGTCTCGGCGTGGGAATCGATTTCGAGAGACTGGCGGCGCTCCTGCAGGAGCGCCTGCAACCGGTCGTCCCGGGCGGCGTCCGGCTCCGGACAGATGGCGCGCTCGTTGCGATGTGGACCGATGGCTTCCAGGGCCTGACGATCCTCACGCTCGACTACAACGCTCGCGAAGGGAGCATCGAGGACGCGCTCGCAGACCCGATCGCAAACTGGCTGACCCAGGTCGCCGACGAGGCGAGCGAGGCGACGACGGATCGATACGAATGCGATTTCGCATTCAAGGACGGCGGCATCCGGATCTGGTTCGGCACCGCCCCGCGCACGCCGCCGCCGGGCGCCGAGTGGCGCGATCTCTTGCCGGAGCTGCCGCCGATTCCGTTCGGTGAGATCATCACCAAGACCGGCGCGTAGGTGCGACGACGCGTCGGGCGCTCCCTCAGCCCTGCCACTCGAGCCCCGGCCCCGCGCACAGGAGGTCGAGCGCCGGGCACTCGCGGCAGTGCGGGCCAGGCCGGGCTTGGAACCGCCCCGCCCGGATCGCCTCGATCGCCTCGACGAGCTCGGCCTCGAGCGCGTCGGCATCGGCCGCCTCGAACCGGCGCTTCGCGACCGCGTCGGGCCGTTCGAGGAACGCGTAGGCCACCTCGACCGCCGGCGCCCCGGTCCGCAGCGCCGCCAGCGCGTAGGTCGTGACCTGCACTGCGTAGGAGCGCTCCATGACGTCCTGGGCGACGCGCTCGTCCAGGCGGTTGGTCTTGAAGTCGACGACGAGCGCCGAGCCGTCGTCCTCCCGCCCGAACACGTCGAACCGGCCGCGGAAGAGGACGCCGCCGACCTCGAACGCGAACGGCACCTCCGGCCGGGCCTGGGCCAGCCCCTCGACCCGCTCGCGCAGCGGGCACTCCGACCACGCCGCCACGAACGCCGCGATCCGCTCGGCGTCGGCGTCCGTCGCGGTCGGATACAGGTCGCGCCAGCGGCCGTCGGGGCGCTCGAGCTCCAGGTGGACGGCGTCGCCCACCTCGAGCGGCCCCAGCCCCTGTTCGGGCGCGGCCGGGATCACCGGCTCGGGCAGTCCCAGCACCCGCTGGGCGAAGTAGCGGTAGCCGCAGCGGCCGTAGAGCGCGAGCGCGCTATAGGAGAGCCGCCGCACCGGCACGGGCGCCGCGGGCGGGATCTCGACGAGCGGCGGGAGCGCGGCCGCCACCCGTCCGCCGTCGGTGAAGAGCGCGAGCTGCGTCCCCACCTCGGCGCCCGGCTCGGCGGCCACCGCTGCGGCAGCCTTCGGGGCGCCGTTCCCGGCCGCCACGTGAGCGACGGGCCGCGTCACCCGCACCGCCAGCCGGGCGTCGCCGCGGTCGGTCTCGCCCTCGTCGTCGAGGCCGACCTCGAGCAGCCGGGAGAGCTCGGAGATCGAGGTCTGCTCGTCGGGCAGCAGCGCGCCGCTCACGATCAGGTGCTGGCGCGCCCGCGTCATCGCCACGTACTGGAGCCGCCGGCCCTCCTCGCGCTCGGCCGCCCGCTCCGCCTTCGCCGCGGCCGCGTAGCCCAGCGCCGGCCGCAGAACCCCGTTCACGTCGGGCGCCCGCAGCGCCACCCGGCCGTCGGACGACACCAGGACGTCGGGCAGCCCCCGGGCCGCCCGCTCGCGGCCCTGGTCGGCCAGGACGACGACGTCGAACTCGAGGCCCTTGGCCGCATGCACGGTCATGAGGACGATCGCGTCGCGGCCCTCCTCGGCGATCGCGGCCTCGCCCTCGCGGGCCGCCAGAGTGGCCTGCTCGTCGCAGAAGCGGATGAACCCCTCGAGGTCGGGCCCGCGCACCGCCTCGAACTCGGCAGCCAGGCGAGCGAGCTTGCGCAGGTTGGCGTAGCGGCGGTCGCCGTCCGCCATCGCCAGGCAGGCGAGGTCGTAGTCGTGCTCGGCGACGATCAGCTCACACAGGCGCTCGAGCGACACCTCGCCCGAGCGCTTGACCAGGCGCGCGAACCGCTGCGAGAAGGCGAGCGACAGCCGGTGGTCGGTCGGCGAGAGCCCCGCCGCGGGCTCGTCCTTCTCGAACGCGGTGAAGATCGGCCGCCTGATAGCCGCCCGGCGCACGCGCAGGAGGCCGTCGTTCGACATCCCGACGAGCGGCGAGGCGAGGACGGTCAGGAGCGCAACGTCGTCGTAGCGGTTTCGCAGCAGGCGCAGGTAGGCCAGCAGGTCGGACACCTGTTGCGTGGCGTAGTAGCCGCGGCCCGTCGTGCGCACAGTGCGCAGGTGCCGCTCGCGCAGCGCCGCCTCGTACATCGCCGCGTCCGTCCCGGCCTCGAACAGGAGGACGATCTGGCCGGGGGTCGCCTCGCCGTCGTCGACAAGCTCGGCGATCCGCTCCGCCAGCGCCTGGGCCTCGGCTCCGCGCCAGCTCTCCCCCGCGTCCCGGAACCCGGCCTTGTCGGTCAGGAGCAGCTCGACCCGCCCGCCGGCCGGCGGCTCGCCCGGATGGCCCGCCTCGGCCAGAAGCGGCGTGTAGCGGTCGCCGAAGTCGCGGGCGAACGCCTCGTTCACGGCGGCGATCACGTGCGGGCGCGACCGGTGGTTCCGGCGCAGCGCGATCAGCCCCTCGCCGGCGGCGGTGCGCTGCTCGCGGTAGACCGAGACGTCGGCGTGGCGGAAGCGGTAGATGCTCTGGAACTCGTCGCCGACGAAGAAGAGCTCGCCGCCTGAGACCAGGTCGATCAGCTCGCACTGGAGCCGGTTCGTGTCCTGGAACTCGTCCACGAGCACGTCGGCGAACCGCTCGCGGTAGGACTCGGCCAGGTCGGGCCGGTCGCGCAGGAGGTCGCGGGCGCGCAGCTCGAGATCGGCGAAGTCGACCAGGCTGCGGGCATCTTTCAGATCCCCGTACGCCGCATCCAGCAGCACGAGCAGCCGCTCCAGCTCGGCCAGGTCGGCGGCCGCCAGCTCGTCGCGGGCGGCCTGCTCGAGCTCGCCCAGCCGGTCGGTGTAGTCGGCGTTCCCGGGTGCCTTGCGCACCCGATATGCGGAGAGGTCAGTGAAGATCGCGGCGTCCTGCTCGGAGTCGAGGAGCGCAACGAGGCCGTCCGCCTTTCCCGAGCCGGCCAGCTCCTCGGCGGCCGCCCGGGCCGCGACCCTTGCCGGCGGGAGCGCACAGCGGTCGGCCGGGCGCAGGTCGAGCGGCCGGCCGGCGCTTCGCAGGCGGGCGTGCGCGTCGAGCATCATCGGCCGCAGCCGGCGGCGGCCGTAGGTCGCGAGCAGATCGACCCGCCGGTCCGGGCCCTCCGCCAGGAACCGCTCCAGCGCCAGGTCGAACGCCTCGTGCAGGAGCATCCCCGCCCGCACGTCGTCGGCGATCGCGAACCGCGGGTCGAGCCCGGCCTCGAACGCGTGCGCGCGCAGGATGCGAAGGCAGAACCGGTGGATGGTCGAGATCCAGGCCGTGTCGACTGCCCGGGCCTGCTCCATCTCCCCAGCCAGCTCGAGCCCTTCGCGGACGCGGCGGCGCAGCTCGGCGGCGGCCCGGTCGGTGAAGGTGATCGCGAGCAGGCGGTCGATCGGCGTGCCGTCGCGGAAGCGGCGCAGCACCCGCTCGACCAGGACCGCCGTCTTCCCGGTGCCGGCGCCGGCCGAGACGAAGACGCGCCCGCGCCGCTCGACGGCCTCGCGCTGCTCCTGGTTGAACCGGTCGGTCACGGGCGCGCCACCCGGCAGATCGCATGCTGCGTGCACCACGCCGGGCAGTCGCCCCAGCGCGGGTCGTGGCGAACGCGGCCGGCCCGCATCCCGGCGACGGCCGTCTCGGCCCGCTCCCGGGCCCGGTCGATCTGGGCCCAGAAGGCGTCCGCATCGACGACGTCGGCCGGGGCGATCCCCGCAGCGTCCACCTCGCCCGCCAGCACCAGGCCGCGGGCGGCGCGCTTGCCCGCCAGCGCCCGGTACATCCCGCCGACCGGCTCGATGCCGAGGAGATCGCGCAGAGCCAGGATGTAGAGCGGGATCTGGAGGCGACCCTCGCGCTCCATCTCGACGGCGGAGTGCGCCGAGGCGCCCGACTTGTAGTCCCAGACGAGACCGCGCGGCGACATGGCCGGGTCGACGTCGATCCGGTCGATCTGGCCCGACACGTGGAAGTCGCCGATCGCGAGGCCCTCCTTCAAGCCCGGGGCGGCCATCGGGCTCCCGAACCGCACCTCGTAGCGGCGCGGGACGAGCGGCAGGGCGAGGTCGGTCTCCCCGCGCAGGAACGCGTCGAGGTCGCGCTCGAGCGCCCGGGCGAGCTCCTTGCCCGCCACCGAGTCGGGCACCTTCTGACCGGCCAGCGCGTCGCCCAGGCAGCGGCGCATGAGGGCGTAGGCGGCCGGCAGGTCGTCCCGCGTCAGGCGCTCGACACCGACCTCCGCCGGAAGCTGGGCGTAGAAGCGGGCCAGCGTGGCGTGGGCGATGGAGCCGCGCGTCCGGGCGTCGAGCTCGAAGTCGATCTGGCGCGGGTCGAGCACCCGCTCGACGAACCACATGGACGAGCAGTCGACGTACTTCTCGAGCTCGGTCACCGAGAAGCGCTCGGCGCCGGCGAGCTCCGCGCAGAGCTCCGCGTCGCGGACGTCCGGGTCGCGCCGGGTGGCAGACGCGGCCCGCACCAGCTTGCGCTCCCAGCCGGTGGCGGCGGCCACGGCGGTCGCCCATTCCGCATCGTCGCGCAGGCTGCGGGCGAGCGCGCGCAGGCGCTCGCGGTCGGACGGCGCCTCGGCGAGCGGGTAGGAGACGTCGGCCAGCCCGCGGCGGCGCACGAGCCCGGCGGCGTGCTCACCGAGAACGCGCACGACCTCCGCCCAGAACGGCGAGGGCTCCAGCGGCTTTCCCTCGTCGGTCGCCGCCTGGCGGGCGAGCGCGAGCCGGGCCCACGGGCGCGTGCAGGCGATGGTGAAGAGGTGGCGCTCGACCTCGACGGCGTCGGGGCGGTCGATGCCGAGGGCCTCGGCGGCGTCCGCGTCGAGCCCCTGCCGCTCGGCCGCCGCGCCCGGCAGGCTCCCCTCCTCGAGCCCGAGGACGAACGCGGCCCGGAACCGGCGCGTGCGCGCCCGGCGGAGGTCGAGCACCGCGACCCTGCCCGGCTCGGACGCCGCGCCGGCGCGCACCGAGAGCCGGGCGACGGACTCCATGACGGCATCGCGGTCGACGGGCCCGAGCGCCCGGAGGTCCTCCACCGCCTCGAGAACGGCCCGCGCTGCCGACACGTCGATGCGTGCGGAGGCCGGCACGAAGCGGGCGTCGAGCGATCGCGAGGCGCGCGTCATGGCGCGGGCGATTCCGGCCAGGCCGTCGAGGGCGTCCTCGCTGGCAGCCAGCCGATCGAGCGCCGGGTAGCCCTCGTTCCCGGCGAACTCCACGACCGCGGCCCGGGTCTCCTCGTGGCCCGCCACCCCGCGACCGCGCATTCGGCCTTCGGCGTAGTCGACCCGGCGCCGGGCGATGCCCGAGAACGGGCTTCGCAGATAGGCGAAGAGATCCTGGCGCTCGCCGCCCGCCCAGGCGTACCGGAGCGCGCCGAGCAGCGCCACCCCGAACGCCGTCTGCGGCAGCGAGACGCGGGCGTCGATCGAGATCGGGACGCCGACCGCCGCGAAGGCCGCCTCGAGCGCCGCCCGGTGGGCGGACGTCGACGGCACGATGACGCCGATCTCCTCGGCCGCGATGCCGGCGCGGATGAGCTCGGCGGCCTCGGCCGCGACCATGTCGGCGACGCCGCGGCGGCCGCACGCCTCGAGCAGCACCACGGCCCCGGCCGGGTCGGGCGCAGGCGGAGCGGGGGCGTCGGCGAAGAGCGTGCGCTCGAGGTGCGAGAGCGCCGGGTGGTCGAAGTGCGCGGCCGGCGGAAGCTCGGTGATGGTGGCGTCGCGCGAGAGTTCCTCCTGGAGCGGGCGCACCGCGGCGTATGCCGGCCGGCCCGGCTCGTACGGCAGCGACACGGTGACCGCCGCGCGCGCCGAGAGCGCGCGGACGGCGCGGACCTGGGCGACCGTCATGTCCTCGAACCCGTGCGCGAGGACCGGCCGCTCGCCCCAGGCCTCGAGCCGCGACTCGAGGAGCTCGGCCGCCCGCGCGCGCATCCCTTGGCGGTCGGTCAGGCCGAGGGCGTCGAGGGCCGCGCGGTGGCGGGCGACGAGCTCGAGGATCTCGCGGAGGCGCGCGTCGGCCGTCGGCTGCGTCGGCCGCCTGGCCGCCGCCAGGTCGCCCGCCAGCCCGAGCAGCGCGTCGACGAACCCCGGAAACCGCGCCGACGGGGCGAGCACCGACAACGGCACCTCGCGCACGACCCGCGCCATGAGCAGCCGCCGCTGCACCTCGCTCGCCACCGGCCGCACCTCGCGGCAGCGTCCGAGCACCTCCTCGAACAGGTCGTCGAACGTGACGACAGCTCCGCCCAAGAGGACGCCGCGGCTCTGGAGCAGCTCCCGCTCGACGGCCTCGACGTCGGTGCGGTTGGGGACGACGAGCAGCGGGTCGGCCCCGGCATCCACCTGCTCGAGGAAGCGCGCGCAGAGGAGGGCGATCTTGCCGCAGTTGGCGGGTCCACAGACGAGCTCGAGCGGCATCCGAAGGATTCTACGTGCGGGCCGGGAACGGGCTGGAAGCGGTCGGTGGGCGGTGGTGCGTCGGCAGTTGTCGGTCGAATGAAACGACATTCGACGTCTTCCGTGACCTTCGTGTGACCGGTGGCGACTTCCCGGGTTCGGGGTGGGCGCTGCCGGTTGTCGGTCGGGTGAAACGACAATCGGGGTCTTTCGGCACACACACGCAACACCCCGTGACCCACACGCGACACTCCGCCCGCCACACTGGCCGTATGCCCCCTACCCCGCCCCTCCCGACGCTGTACAAGGCGCGCGGCCTCTCGACGAAGCAGCCGGTGTGCGCGATCTGCGTAGAGCGAACGAGCGGCAGGACGGAGCAGGTGCGGCTGGGCTACGGGGTGGGCGTGTGGCTGTGCGCCGGCCATGCCAGCCGCGAGTTCCAGACACGTCGCGGCGGACGGGATTTCGCCCGGACGCTCTCGGGTGTCTGGAAGGCGAACGGGTGTCTGACCGCGGCGCGCAGCCGTGCCCTGCACGCACACCTCGCGAGCCTCGCCGGCCCCGAGACCCGGTCCCGGCCCGGGAGCTACACGTGGCCCGCCCTCCGTCGCCAGCTCGAGGCCGCCTACGCCAGCGGCACGCGGCCGGCGGACGTCGCCGACTCGGTGCACGCCCACTATGCAGCCTGGCCCGCCCGTCCTCCGAGCCGCCGGACGCTCGAGCGCTGGGCGGCTCAGCGCCGCTGGCTCACGCGCCCGCCTTCTGTCTGAGCTCCATCTCGACGAACTCCCAGTCGTCGCCGGAGGTGTGGCGCACGTGCCGACCCGTCTCGACGAAGCCGCAGCGCTCGTAGACGGTGATCGCCCGGGCGTTGAACGCGGCCACCGCGAGCGTGATCCGCGCCGCTCCGTGCAACTCCCGCACCAGATCGATCCCAAGCCGCGTGAACCCCTCGCCGAGCCCGTGACCGCACAGGTCGGGGCGCAACCCGAGGCCGAGCTCGACGCCCTCCGCGCCAGGCTCGACCTGGAAGAACCCCGCCAGCCGGCCATCCTCCCCGTCTGCGGCGTGGAACGTGTCGCCGCGCCTGGCAGGGTCAAGCAGGAGTGCGAGGTCGTCCGGATCGGCGGTGAAGTCGTAGAACGCGTACTCGCCGGGATACCGCCAGGCGGCGACCGCGTCGGCGTCGGCCTGCATCATGGGACGAACCGCGAACCGCACCTACCCAAGCACGCGGCCGTCGAGCCGGGAGGCATCCAGCCCGAGCGCGGCCACCGCCGTCGCGGCGACGTCCTGGACGTCGGCCTCGCCCTCCGGCCGGGCGCCGCGGACGAGGACGAACGCGTCGTCCTGGGTGTGCATCCCGGTCAGCTTGCCGACCCCTTCGAGCTCGGCGGAGCGCACCGCGCCCTTCAGATCCCACCCGTTCTTGGAGACAAGGACGAGGTCGGGGCCGAGCTCTGCCTTCGGCCCCGAGAACGCCTCCTCGCGGGTCGCAACACGGGTCACGAACGGCAGCTCCGCAGCCCACGCGGCCAGCTCGGCGCGGACGGCCTCGTACTCGGAAGGCGCCACCGTCCCGCCCGGCTCGCGCCCCTCGAGGTTCAGGTAGAGCCGGCCCGGGTCCATGCAGTAGGCCCGCGTTCGCTCCGGGACGAGCGACGCGATCGACTTCGCCGGCTCCTCGAGCGCCAGCCAGCCGTCGCGCTCCAGCCAGCGGTTGACGTAGACCTCGCGGTCGAGCCGGCAGAAGCCGTGGTCGGAGAGCAGGATGAGCGTGCAGTCTGAGGACAGCCGCCGCACCAGCTCGCCGACCGACGCGTCGACGCGGTCGTAGTACTCGTGGAAGCGGCCCGCCCACGGCTCCTCGCCGCGCTCCATCTGCGCCCACAGGAAGTGGTGCAGCCGGTCGGTTCCGGTGAAGGCGCAGAAGAGCAGGTCGGGCGGGTCGCGGTCGAGGAGGTCGATGAAGACGCGTGTGCGGGCGTCGTGGTGGGCGACCAGCTGGCGCCAGAACGCGTCGAGGTCGGTGTGGCCCAGGCCGAGGTCGACGTCGATCAGGTACTCGCGCTCCTGGAGGAAGCCCACCAGCTCCGGCGGCTGCACCGAGCGCTCGATCGTCGGCGACACGAACCCCGAGATCAGGACGCCGCCATTCGGCTGCGGCTGCGCCGGGTACGTCCCCGGGATGTTCAGGACGACCGACCGCATCCCGGCGTCTGCGGCGATCGCCCACACCGGCGGCTCCGCGATCGTGTGGACGTTCGTGAACGTCATGTCCCACGAGCCCGGCTTTCGCTCGACGAAGCCGAAGACGCCGTGACGGCCCGGGTTCGTCCCGGTCGAAGCGCTCGCCCAGGACACCGACGAGATGGGCGGAAGCGGCGCCCGGGCCGACATGAGCGTTCCCTGGCTCGCCAGGGCGGAGATGGCGGGCAGACCGCCGGACTCGATCCTCCCCCGCAGGTAGCTGGCCGGCGTGCCGTCCAGGCCGATGACGCAGACGCGCGGCGTGCTCATGGGCGGAGAAGGTAGCAGCCGACCGTCCGGCCGTGACTCCTCCTCGTCAGTCGAGGATCACGTCATGGAGCGACCGGCCACAGCCGGCTACTCCGCCGGTTCGGGCGGCTTCACCTGGTCGACGAGCCGATCGATCGTGGCCCCGTCGGGGTAGGCGTAGTTGATCTCCACGAACGCGTTCCACTTGTCGGGAAGCGCGTCCTCGGGGTAGATCGCCTCGACGGGGCACTCCGGCTCGCAGGCGCCGCAGTCGATGCACTCCTCCGGATCGATGACGAGCATCCGCCCGAATTCGTGGATGCAGTCGACCGGGCAGACGTCGATGCACGACTTGTCCTTCAGGTCGATGCACGGCTCGGCGATGATGTACGTCACGGCGCAGCAGTCTACCGACGTTACCCGCTGATCCTCGCCACCCAGGCGTTCACGACGTAGGTCTTGTCGAAGAAGACGAGCAGCCCGGCGGCGACGAGGATCAGGCCCGAGACGATCCGCACCGTCGTGTACTGATCGCGCAGGAACCGGGCAGCGCTCATCGCCTGCCCGACGCCCAGTGCGACCGCCAGGAACGGGATCGCGAGCCCGGCGGCGTAGGCGGCCAGGAGGCCGGCGCCGCGGGCAGCGGTGGCCTCGGTGGCGGCGAGCGCCAGGATCGATCCCAGCACGGGCCCGACGCACGGCGTCCAGCAGAGCCCGAACGCGCCGCCGAGGAGCAGGGCCGAGCCCGACGCCCGCGCCGGCTCCACGCCCGGCGAGAGCGAGCGCTCCAGCACCGGCACGCGCAGGAGCCCCATCATCACGAAGCCCATCGCGACGATCACGATGCCGCCGAGGTGGATCAGCTCGAGCCGGTGGTCGGTGACGATCGAGCCGGCCAGCCCCACCGCCACCCCGAGCGCGACGAACACCGCCGAGAATCCGAGGACGAACGGGGCCGCGGCCCGAAGCGCCCGGCCGGGATCGGTCGCATTCGCGCCGATGGCGGACAGGTAGGCCGGCACCAGCGGCAGCACGCACGGCGTCGCGAACGAGACGATCCCGGCTGCGAAGGCGGCAGCGGCCTGGTTCACTCGAACCTCGCCAGGTCGGCGTCGATCCGCGCGGTCATGTCGTCGTCGAGATCGCTCTCCCCGTCACCCGCGGACGGCCCAGGCGGGCCCCGGCGCGACCGCGACCACCGTCGCGCCAGCGTGACCGCGACCCCGACCCCGGCGAGCAGCACCGCTCCCGGCACGAGCCATGCGAGGAGGGTGAACCCGTGCTTGGGCGGCGCCGCCAGGATCTCCTCGCCGAACCGGGCCACGAGGGTGTTCTTGACCCGCGAGCTCGTCCATCCCGCCCGGCACTTCTGGTGCACGAAGTCGCGCACGTGGTTGGCGAACGGCGACTCGGACTGGTCGATCGGCACGCGGCAGGTGATGCACATGAGCTGCGTCTGCATGTCCTGCTCGGTCCAGCCGTTACAGGCCTGGGCGGCGGCCGGCGCCGCCAGGCAGAGCGTGAGCGCCGCGACGAGGGACGCGGCCAGGCGCCTCACTGCGACCCTCCGCCCAGGATCGGGAGGATCGCCTTGTCGAGCTCCTGTGCGGTGATCTCGCGGCCCTGGTACCAGCGCACGGTGCCGTCGCGGCCGACCACGAACGTCGCCGGGAACCCGGAGACGCCCCAGCGCGTCGTGATGTCGTTTGAGCCGTCGTGGACGAGCGGGTAGCTCACGTGGAAGGTGCGGGCGAAGGTGCGCGCGTCGGAAGGGAAGTCCTGGGAGTCGACGCCGACGATGCGCAGCCCCTGGGCCGCGTGCCGGTGAAGCTCCTCGGCGAAGATCGGGGCCTCGTCGCGGCACGGCTGGCACCACGACGCCCAGAAGTTCAGGACGACGACGTTCCCGCGCAGGCTGTGGAGGTCGACGGTGCCGCCTCCGTCCAGCGTCGGCAGCGTGAACCCGGGCGCGGCCGGCGCCTTGCCGTCGTTCAGCTCGGCAGCGACCGTGGTCGAGTTCGACCGCAGGCCGTGGGCGAAGATGCCCACGAGCGCGACCAGGACGGCCACGGCGACCGCCTGCAGGGCCAATCTCGCTCCCCTGGGCACGGCTTCGAGTGTAGCCGTGCCCAGGACCGCTCTGCGGTCAGTGCGCCTCGCCCGACACCTGGGCGTACGTCCGGGTGTAGGGACGCCATGGCGCCCGCTCCCAGTCGACTCCCTGACACATCGGACACGTCGGCAGCGACCGGTACACGGTCACGCCGTACCCGCAATCACGGCAGCGGAACTCACCCTTTGCCCTGGCGCCGGCCGTCCAGCCCTGATCGGTGTCAGGGTCCCGGCGCTCCACGATCGACCCCATGTGTTGCTCCTCGCTCGGGACCCGAACTCTAGCCGCTTCCGGGCACCTGCTCAACATGAAATCAACATGGTATCCATCTTTGCTCAACATGCCGTTCGGGGCGTGGAACGGCGGGGGCACCGGTAGACTGCGCGGCGCATGACGCAGAAGGCAACGCTCAAGCCGTACCTCGAGGAGATCCGCCAGTGGGTCGAGCAGGGGCGCACCGACGTGTGGATCGCCCACACGCTGAACTCGACGCCGGCGTCGATCTCGGCGTTTCGTTCCTCGCACGGCATCCTGCGGCGCGACATCGCATCCGAGGCCCGCTCGGCGCCGCCGGTCATCCCGCCCGACGCGCCGCCGGAGGAGTCGCCCACCAAGCGGCGCCGTCGCGCAAAGAAGCCCGTCGGCGCGCCGCCCCTGTCGGCTCCCGCCGCCGACCGGGCGCCCGCGATCGTCGCCGCGGCGACGGGCGACGACGACGGCCCGACCCGCAAGCGCCGCCGCCGCGGCGGGCGCGGCCGCAAGCGCCCGGCCGGCTACGAGGCCGTGCTCGACCACGGCGACGAGGGCTACGGCTTCTGGCTCGACGGCGCCGTGCGCGACGATCCGGTCTTCGCCGAGCACTGGGCCGGCGTCCGCGCGCTCAGCGTGCGGGTCGAGGCCGACCAGATCGTCATCCGCGCGGATGACCGCAGCTGATCAATCCCTGACGGCCTTCTTCACCAGCGCGCGGATCTTCTTCTCCTCCGCGGCGGTCAGCTCCTTGATCGCGAAGTCCGTCGCCCACATGGCGCCGTCGTCGAGGTTCGCCTTGTCGCTGAAGCCGAGCGCCGCGTACCTCGACTTGAACTTGTCTGCGCTTCGGAAGAAGCAGACGACCTTGTCGTCCTTGGTGTAGGCGGGCATCCCGTACCAGGTGCGAGGCGCGAGGCCGGGCGCCACGTCCTTGACGATGGCGTGGACCTTCTTGGCCTTGTCGCGGTCCGCCTTCGGCATCTCGGCGATCTTGGCGAGGATGTCGGCCTCGCCGTCCTTGCTCGGGCGCCTCCGCTCACGGGCAGTCTCCCGCATCGCGGCCCGTTCCTCGGCCGTGAACGTCTCGGACGCCTTGGGCTTCGTCGTCTTGGCGGCCTTCCTCTCAGCCATCGTGGTACCTCCGTCTGTCGAGATGAGTCCGGCCGCTACTCGGCCGTCGGTCGAAAGTCGAGAGCGTCGCGTGCGATCCGGGCGAAGGCGGC
>Ga0075424_100003694_pt1 | contig 14367 bp, 8 predicted proteins | sample SoiMethybrSBSTD3_FD_75301 | JGI IMG/M metagenome (GOLD analysis project Ga0075424, IMG submission 75301) | Bulk soil microbial communities from a Populus tree surrounding site in Tennessee, USA - Soil MetaG P. TD hybrid SBSTD3 | ecosystem: Environmental > Terrestrial > Soil > Tree plantation... | reverse complement strand
CCCGAGGACAGCGTGCTGCTGCTGCTCGGCCTGGGCGTGACGCTCGATCTCGACCTGCCGGAGCTCGAGGAAGGCCGCGACATCGCGAGCCACGGCGTCGCGTGGACGCGCGCGCGCCGCCGCTTCGAGGATCAATGGATCTACGACACGATTCCCGACAGCGCGGCGCGCGTGGGTGGCTCGCATGAGCCCGCCCCCGGCACTCGCAGGCGTGATCGGGCGCCGGTCGGGAGCGGGTTCACGCGCGCCACCGCCGCCGACTTCGCACTGCTCGCACAGGCGCAGGCGACGCTCGATGCACTGCGCCCCGAGCCCTCGCAGGACGGCGACAACCGTGCGAGCAACGTGTTCGCCGTGGGCCCCCGGCGCAGCGCGAGCGGCGCGCCGCTGTTCGCCAACGACCCCCACCTCGGGCTCGCGACCCCGGGGCCGTTTCACGCGATCCACCTCTCGGTCGCGGATACCGTGGATGCGATCGGCGCCTCGGTGCCCGGACTCCCCGTGATCGTGAGCGGACGCAACCGCCGCTGCGCGTGGGGCGTGACCGCGCTCTCCGCCGACATGATCGACGTCTACGCCGACACGCTCTCGGCGAACGGGCGCGAGGCGCGCGTCGCGGGCCGCTGGGCGCCGGTGACGGAGGCGCCGTACGACCTCCAGTTCCACTGGGCGGGCATTCCCCTGCCGCCGTTCGGGCAGGTGCGGCGCTACACCGCGCACGGTCCGGTGGTGGCGTTCGATCGCAAGCGGCGCGTGGCGCTCGCCGTGCGCTGGTCGGCCATGGAGGACGACCGCATCTCGCTCGACGGGCTGCTCGGCCTCGAGCGCTCCACCTCGGCGGCCGAGATCGCCACCCGCTTCCGCACGCTGGTCACGCCGGGCATCAACGTGGTCGCAGCCGACCGCGCGGGCGACGTGGTCTACCAGACCGTGGGACTCGTTCCCCGGCGGCGCGAGGACCCGGGACCGGGCCCGCTGCCCGGGGACGGCGCGCACGAGTGGCTCGGCTTCATCCCGGCGGACTCGATGCCGGCCTGGCACGTGCCGCCCCGCGCCTTCGTGGTGAACTGCAACAACCGACCGGTCGCGCCCGCGGGGCTCGACGGGTGGCCGCGCTACGACTGGGCGCAGGATCGCGCACTGCGCATCGCGCAGCGGCTCGCGGGCGACCCGAACCTCACGCTCGACGACGTGCGCAGTGTCCAGAACGACGTCTACGCACGCGCGGGCGAGCGCTTCGTCCCGCTGCTGGTCGCGTGCGCCGACTCGCTGCCGGGACGCATCACCCCGAAGATGCGCGCAGCGCTCGACACGCTGCGGCGCTGGGACTTTCTCGCGCGCCGCGGCCGGGTGGCGCCCACGCTGTTCCGCGCATGGTACGGCGCGCTCGCGCGTCGCTCACGCGTCGAAGGACTGCCGGGCCTCATGGCCGCAGCGCTGACCGGGCGCGCCCCCGAAGCACTCAGCGCCCCGGGCCGCGAAACCCCGGAGCGGCCCGCCCAGGCGGCGGTCGCAGCGCTCGACACCGCGCTCGCGGTGCTCGGCCGCCGCTTCGGGCCCGACCCTTCGAGCTGGACCTGGGGCCTCGCGCATCGCGCGCGCTTCCGGCATCTGCCGCTCGGCATCGAGAAGCCCGAGGCATTCGCCGTTGCCCCGGTGATCGGGGTGGACGGCGACGGCAGCAGCCCCGCGGTCGGGGGCTCGCGTCTGCCGTGGAGTGTGGACGTCACGCACGGACCGGCGTGGCGCCATCTCGTGGATCTCGCCAACCGCGACTCGTCGCTCGCCGTGATCCCGGCCGGCAACTCGGGCGACATGCGGAACCCCCACGCGCGCGACCAGCTCCAACGCTGGGCCGACCACCGCTACGTGCCGCTCTACCTCGGGTGGGATCGGATCGAGACGGTGAAGGAGAGCGAATTGACGCTCTCCCCCACGGCAGCTCGCTAGTCGTCGGCCTCGTCGCCGTTCGCGGCAATTGCGCTCGAGCCGAAGCCGTGCCGCATGGCGTGCACCGCCCTTCGCCCGACCCGGGCTCCGCCCAGGAGACCCTGGTCGTTGTCGTGGGCGAAGTGGATGCCGCCCCACAGGCGCGACATCGCCGCTTCCGCCGCCTGATCCTTGAAGTAGCCGGCCTTGTCCGGGAAGGCTTCGCCCATCACCGCGGCCGCCGCGGCGGAGATCGTGGAATGCCCCGAGGTGTAGGTCGGGAAGTTGGGCGTCGGGATCACCGTGGTGAATGCCGGGTCGGTGATGCGCATGAACGGCCGCGCCGTCCAGTACAGGTACTTGGCGCACCAGCACACGACGAATGCGTCGTACATCGCGGTGTTCAGGAACGCGTGAGCGCGCGCCGCCTGCCGTAGCGAGAGCTGCCGCGCGGTGATCTCGTCGTTGAGCATCCCGCACCAGATCGCGGGCGGAGACCGGTCGGCCCACTTGTGAACCGCCGCGACCTGCTCGGGTGTGCGGTGCAGCGCGACATCGAGCACCTGGGCCACGTCCGCCAGGTCCTGCGGCGAGCCGAGCGCGTAGGGCGGCTCGGGCATGATCTGACTGCCGGATCTCACGAACCAGGTCTTCCACGTGCCGCACATCGGCAGTACCGGGTTCGTGCCGGTCCAGATCCCGGGCCCCGAGGGGATGGTGCCGGTGAAGGGCATGTCGGAGCCGTCGCTCCTGCCGTAGCGCACCACCAGGTCGCCGACGCGCGCGCCGAGCCGCCAGCTCCGCAGCACCAGGCGCGTGTCGCCGGCCGGGATCTGAGCCTGCGCCGCTGCCGCGATGTCCGCCGCCGATGCCGGGAACAGATAGGTGAGCACCTGGGCCGCGGCACCGGCCGCCAGCGCAGACCCCGAGAGGCCGCCGCGCGCGTGGTAACTGCCCGCGATCAGCGCGTCGTAGATCGCAACGTGGGTGAGCGCGTAGGCGCGGGCGAAGAGCGGAGGTGGCAGCGCGGCGCCGCGCGCCAGCGTGGTCGTGAGCCCGCTCCAGAACAGCACCGGCTCCGCGGAGCCCTTGGGCCGGTCGCGCCGGTCGTCGTCGCGCGCCCGCGTGGCCGCGCCGGTGATCGCGAGGTCGGCGGAAGATGCATCGAGCGCCTCCTCCATCGGGGCGGGCAGCCGCGCATCGAGCGCCGAGGTCAGGACGAACGGGGCATCGGCGGCGGGTGGACCGGCGCCCGAGTCCGGAGCGGGGGCCACCGGGTTGCGCGCGCTGCAGCCGGCGAGCGCGATCACGAAGAGCGCAGCCAGGGGGATGGTCACGAGTTTCATGGTGCACCTCTCCATAGGTGTGTGGCCCGCGATGCTCGTCGCGTTCACGTTAGCCGCCGGTGGGGAACGGCGGCAACGGTTTTTCGATCCGCGATAGTGGAAAGCGGCATCCGGAGGTGCCATCGGCGGCCGTCGGGATCGAATCGCATCCCGCCCCTCGGCGTTCGGCCGCGCGACTCCGAGGGCCCGCAGGGCGCGGGCGCTCGGCGCGTCAGAACGCCGCGATTTCCCGGATCGCCCGCAGCATCGTGTCCTTCTGCGGCAGGATCACGTCCTCGAGCTGGGGCGAGTATGCGACCGGCGTGTCGAGCGCCGCGACGCGCTTCACCGGCGCATCGAGGTCCATGAGGCACTCGGAGGCGATGCGCGCCGCGATCTCGGCGCCGAAGCCGCAGAACAGCGTGTCCTCGTGCGCGACGATCACGCGTCCGGTCTTCTTCACCGAGCGCGCCACGCTCTCGAAGTCGAGCGGCTGCATGGTGCGCAGGTCGAGGATCTCGGTCTCGATCCCCTCCTCCGCCGCCTCCTGCGCCGCGAGGAAACTGCGCTGCACCAGCGCGCCGTAGGTCACGATCGTGAGGTCGCTGCCCGCGCGCACCATGCGCGCGCGCCCGAACGGCACGGTGTACTCGGGACCCGGGTACGGCCCCTTGGCGTAGGGCTGGCGGTAGAGGTGCTTGTGCTCGAGGAACAGCACCGGGTCGTCGCAGCGGATCGCGGTGCGCAAGAGCCCGTTCGCGTCCAGCGCGTTGCTCGGCAGCACCACGCGCAGCCCCGGGCAATGCGCGAAGATGCTCTCGCCGCACTGGCTGTGGTAGGGCGCGCCGCCGCGCAGGTAGCCGCCGTATGCGACCCGGATCACGACCGGGCACGAGAAGGCGTTGTTCGAGCGGTAGCGCATGTAGCCCAGCTCGTTCCGGATCTGCATCATCGCCGGCCAGATGTAGTCGAAGAACTGGATCTCGACCACCGGCTTGAAGCCCAGCGTCGCGAGACCGACCGCGCGCCCCACGATGTTGGCTTCGGCGAGCGGCGAGTTGTAGACGCGGGTGCCGCCGTAGAGCTTCTGCAGCCCCCAGGTGACGCCGAACACGCCGCCCTTGCCCTTGGTCTCCTGCAGCACCCAGTCGTGGGAAGCGTCCGCCACGTCCTCGCCGAACACGATCACGCGCGGGTTGCGTTTCATCTCGTCGCGCAGGCAGTAGTTGATGTTCTGGAGCATCGTCTCGCTCGAGTCCTTGACCTCGGGCTTGGGCTCCGCGACGAACCGGTCCGATGTGGGATCCACGTCGGGCGAGAACACGAACATCGCGGCGGTGGAGGTCGCGGGCTGCGGGCTCTTGAGCGCCTCCTCGCCCGCCTGGCGGATGGCCGCGCCCACCTCTTCGTGCAAGCGGTCGAGCCCGGCCTGGTCGACGAAGCCCTCGTCGAGCAGGAAGCGCGCGTAGCTCTTCAGGCAGTCGCGCTCGGCCTCGCCCTCGCGCTCTGTGCGCGGGCGGTATTTCGTCTCGTCGTCCGACATCGAGTGCGAGTAGGGCCGGGTGACGAGCGCACGCACGAACGCCGGGCCCTTGCGGGCGCGGCAGTGCTCCACCGCCTCGCGCAGGATGCCGTAGCACTCGACCGGGTCGCAGCCGTTGATCTCCCCCACCCAGTGCAGGTTGGGGAAGTTGCGCACCAGCTGAGCCACGTTGCCGCCGGCGGTCTGGACGTCCACCGGGACCGAGATCGCGTAGCCGTTGTCCTCGATCAGGAACAGAACCGGGAGCTTCAGGTTGCACGCCGAGTTCATCGCCTCCCAGAACTCGCCCTCGCTGGTGGTGCCGTCGCCCGCCGTCACCAGCACGACCTCGTCGCCCTGGGCCTTGGCCTTGAGCTCCGGATGGTCCTCGGCCAGGGCCTTGTACTTGACCAGCGCCTCGGCCGCGCCCACCGCCTGCAGGAACTGGGTCCCGGTCGGGCTCGACTGGGAGACGATGTTGAGCTTGGCGTGGCCCCAGTGGCTCGGCATCTGACGCCCGCCGGAATTGGGATCCTGCGCCGAGGCCACCGCCGAGAGCAGCATCTCCTTCGGGGTCATGCCGAGCTCGAGGCACAGCGCGCGGTCGCGGTAGTAGGGATAGAACCAGTCGTGCCCGGGTTTCAGCACCTTCCCGGCCGCTGTCAGCACCGCCTCGTGCCCAGCCCCCGAGATCTGGAAGAAGATCTTGTCGAGCTTCTTGAGCCGGATCTCCTCGTCGTCCAGGCGGCGCGACGCGTACATGGTCCGGTAGAGGCCGATGAGATCGGCGGCCTTGAGTCCGTGGTAGCGGGTCGCGGAAGCAGGGGTGGTGCGCGTTGCCGTCATGGGATGGTCACTCTCTCCGGGATCGGGCGGCAGGATTCGCGCCAACGTTACCGGAGCCGGGCCGTGCTCTCAAGACCCAAGGTGGTCAATCCTGGCGCGGCCGGACGAAAGTCTGCCCGGACCACGGTGGCAGAGCCCCTGCGCTCGTTTCAGCACGGCAAATGCGTGACCCGGCGGCCGCGAGGCCGTACATTGGGCCGCATGACGCCCAAAGACTTGGCGCACGAGAGCGTGATCCACGCCGCGGGCGGTGTGGTGTGGCGCAATTCGTCACGCGGCCGCGAGATCGCCATCGTCCACCGCCCCAAATACGACGACTGGACCCTGCCCAAGGGCAAGCTGGTGGACGGCGAGAGCTGGCAGGAAGCCGCCATCCGCGAGGTCGAGGAGGAGACCGGCCTGTCGGTCCGGATCGGCGATTTCGCGGGAGGCTGCACCTACCTCACGAAGCGGGCGCCGAAGGTCGTGCTCTTCTGGCACATGGAGGTGGACGGCGACTCACGCTTCGCGGGCGCCAACGCCGAGGTGGACGCGCTCGAGTGGCTGAGCCTGGAGGACGCGCGCCGCCGTCTCTCCTACCGGCACGAGCGCCGCGTCCTCGCCGACATCGCGTCGCTGGCGAACGCGCCGAAGTCGAAGCGGGGCGAGCAGGCCTCGACTTAGCCTGAATCGTCGAGGCTAGCCGCGACGCTTGGCGGCGTGTTGGCGCCGGGCCGGCACCGTGATCCGTCGCGCCACCCGCATGCCACGCCGCTCGAGCTCGCGCACGAAGGGCTCGGGCGGGATCGCCTGCTCGGGGGACCACACCCCCGGCCGCACCGGGATCTCGCCCCGGATCATGAGCTGGACGGCGATCGACGGCGGCGCGCCGGTGTCGATGTCGGGACCGACTCCGCCTCCGGCGCGCGGCCCCACCACGCAGTCGGTGGTGATCGTCACCGCCCTCCGCCCCCGCCTGCCGCGCACCACCGTGCGCAGCACCTCGTGGCGGACCGGCCGCCCGATCAACTCGGGCTTCGGGAGCCGTTCCAGGAGCCGGAGCAGCACATCGCGCGGAGAGGGCGCACCGCCGTTGGTGGAGGCAAGCCCGAGGCGGACGAGGAACGTCAGGCGCTCCATGAACACGGGATCGAACCCCTGCCGGAAGGTGACCTCCCGGATCCCGCGCTCCTCGAAGTAGTGCGGCAGCGTCGCCACCTCGGAGTGGAGCGTGGTGTCGACGTGGATGACGCCGACCGGGGCCGGAAACCGCACCGCGATCCGCTCTTTGGGATCGAGCGCGGGGACCATCGCGAACTTCCCGGCGCGGAACACCGCGGACGGCATCGCGAACTCGTCCAGCAGCGTGTCGACCGAGTAGCCGAACCCGAGCGGCGACGCCACGCGATAGCGGGTGCGGTCGCTGGCGCCGACCAGGCAGTGCACCTCGCTGACCTTGTCGAGATCGCGGGCCGCCTGCGCCGCGAGCACGTTCAGGATCCCGGGCGCGGAGCCGATGCCGAGGATCGCCATCCGGCCGCGGCGCTCGAATTCGCCCCCCAGCGCGAGCTGGCGCCGCGTCATGTGGAACAACCCGCCGAGGTCGAGGTAGTGAGCGCCGGCCTCGAGCGCGCCTTCCATCGCCAGCAGATTGAACCGGTACGGCAGCGATGCGATCGTGGCCCACGCACCCGCGAGCGCGCGCTTCAGGCTCGCGCGGTCTTCGACGTCGAGCGGCACCCCGCGCACGCCGGGAATGTGCTCCGGCATACGGCCGCGATCGGCGACCACGACCTCGATGCGCCCGCGGCCGGTCCGCGCCAGGTCGCGCGCCGTGATGCGTCCCATCGCGCCGGCGCCACCCAGAATGACGACGCGCGGCTTCACGGCTCACTCGGCGCCGCGGGGGCGATCTCCGCGGCGGCCACATCGGTGAGACAGGACTCCAGCACGGCGAGCCCCTCTGCCAGCTCCGCTTCACTCATCGACAGCGGCATCAGCGTGCGGATCACGTTGCCGTAGAGCCCGGCCGACAGGAGCAGCAGCCCGCGGGATGCCGCCCGCGCCAGGACCCGCTCGGTGCGCGCCTTGTCGGGTGCCAGGCTGGCGCGGTCGGTCACCAGCTCGAGCGCCCGCATGGCGCCCACGCCGCGCGCGTCGCCGACGAACGGGAAGCGCTCGGCGAACTCCGCGAAGCGGCGCTCGACGATGGCGCCGAGCGTGGCGGCCCGCCGCGGCAGGTCCTCCTGCTCGAGCGTTTCGATGGCGCCGAGCGCGGCGGCGCACGCCACCGGGTTGCCGCCGAACGTGCCGCCCAGGCCGCCGGGCTGGACCGCATCCATGAGCGCAGCGCGCCCGACCACCGCGGACAGCGGGAACCCGTTCGAGAGCGACTTCGCCATGCACACCAGGTCGGGCTCGAGCCCGGCCCACTCGCTCGCGAACATCGCCCCGGTGCGGCCGAAGCCGGTCTGGATCTCGTCCGCCACCAGCACGATCCCGTGCTGCCGGCACACGCGCCCGACTTCCATGACGAACGCGCGCGGCGGCACGATGAAGCCGCCCTCCCCCATCACCGGCTCGATCACCGCGCACGCCAGCGAAGCGGGGTTCACGCCGCTGGTGAGGAACCGCGCGAAGTCGGCGATGCCGCGCGCCACACACTCCTCCACCGCCATCCCGCGCGGGCGGCGCAGCGGGTCGGGGACGGGAAAGCGGTAGACCTCCGGAGCGAACGGACCGAAGCCGTCGCGGTAGGGCGTGGTCTTGGTGGTGAGCGTGAGCGCGAGCAGCGTGCGCCCGTGGAAGCCGGGATCGAACGCCAGCACCGCGGGCCGCCCGGTGGCGCGGCGCGCGATCTTGACCGCGTTCTCGACCGCCTCGGCGCCGCTGTTGAAGAGCGCAGCGCGCGTCTCGCCGGCGATCGGCGCGATCCGGCACAGCACGCGCGCCAGCGCCACGTACGGCTCGTATGGCGCCACCATGAAGCACGCGTGCTGGAGCCGGTCGAGCTGCTCGCGCACCCGGGCCAGCACGCGCCGCGCTCCGTGTCCGGCGTTCATGCAGCCGATGCCGCCCGCGAAGTCGAGGAACACGTTGCCGTCGACGTCGGTGAGCCGCGCGCCCTCCGCGCGCTCGAAGAAGATGCCGTGGCGGGCCTCGGACACGCCCGCGGACACCCAGCGCCGCCGCTCCGCGAGCAACGCCCGGCTCTTCGGCCCCGGCAGCTCGGTGCGGATCTTGATCGCGGGCTCCGCGACCGCGCCCTTGCGCGGCGGCGCGCTCACGAGTACCAGCCCATCGGGGCGTCGTTCAGGTTCACGTGCACCTGCTTCAGCTCGAGGTAGTTCTCGACGCCGTAGCGCCCCAGCTCGCGGCCGGCGCCGCTCATCTTCATGCCGCCCCACGGAGCCTCGACGTAGGTCGGCTGCATGTGGTTCACCCACACAATCCCTGCTTTCAGCTTCCTCACCACGCGGAACGCGCGGAAGATGTCGCGCGTCCACACCGCACCCGCCAGCCCGTAGGGCGTGGCGTTGGCGATCTCGAGCGCTTGGGCTTCGCCTTCGAACGGGATCACCGACACCACCGGGCCGAAGATCTCCTCGCGCGCGATCGTCATCCCCGGATCGACGCCGGTGAAGATGGTGGGCTCGAGGTAGGTCCCGGCCTCGAGATCTCCGCCGGGACGGCCGCCGCCCAGGACCAGGCGCGCGCCTTCACGCCGGCCCTGCTCGATGTAGCCGGCCACGCGCTCGCGATGCGCAGCTGTCACCAGCGGTCCCATGCGCGTGGCGCGATCGAAGGGATCGCCGAGCCGGATCGTGCGAGCCTTCTCGACCATGGCTTCGAGGAAGCGGTCGTGGATGCGGCGCTCGACCAGGATGCGCGAGCCCGCAGAGCACACCTCGCCCTGGTTCACGAACACGCCGAACAGCGCGCCTTCCACCGCCGGCTCCCACGATGCGTCGGCGAAGAAGATGTTGGGCGACTTGCCTCCCAGCTCGAGCGTGACCCGCTTGAGGTTGGACTCCGCCGCCGCGCGCAGGATGCTGCGCCCGGTCCGGGTCGACCCGGTGAACGCGACTTTGTCCACCTGCTCGCTCGCGGCCAGCGCCGCCCCCACCTGCGGGCCGTCGCCGGTCACGATGTTCACGACGCCCTTGGGCAGATCCTCGATCCCATCGAGGATGCGCGCCAGCTCGATCGCGGTGAGCGGCGTGGCCTCCGCCGGCTTCAGCACCACCGTGCAGCCCGCGCACAGCGCCGGCGCGATCTTCCACGCCGCCATCAGCAATGGGTAGTTCCACGGGATGATCTGGCCGCACACGCCGACCGGCTCCTTGAGCGTGAGGCTCAGCGCATCGTCGGGCACCGGGTTCACGTCGCCCGAGATCTTGGTGGCGAGGCCGCCGTAGTACTCGAAGCAGGTGGCCGCATCGGCGACGTCGAACTCCGACTCGATGATGGGCTTCCCCATGTTCTCGCTCTCGAGCCGCGCCAGTTCGGCCGCCGACTCGCGCAGGCGCCGCGCGACCTCGAGCAGCACGCGGCCACGCCGCTGCGCCGTTGCCGTCGCCCACGAACCCTGGTCGAACGCCTCGCGCGCTGCGCGGATCGCGGCGTCGGTCTCGGCCGGGGTGGCGCGGGCGGCATGGGCAATGGTCTCGCCGGTCGCGGGGTTCACGACCGGCTGCGTCGGCTCTGCGCCTTGCTCGAAACGGCCGCCGATGTAGAGGGGCAGGTGGTTCATGGTCGTCACCAGGTCCGGTTCGCGTAGGGGAACCAGTAGCTCTTGCGCTCCTGGATGTAGTCGATGTGCACGTGCTTGGGCTCGCGGAAGGCCTCGAGGCCCTCCTCGCCGAGCTCGCGCCCGATGCCGCTCTGGCGCATGCCGCCGAACGGGCCGGCTTCGTTGTCGGTGAGCGGATCGTTCACCCAGAAGGTACCGGCCTTGACCTCCTCCATCGCCTGCATCACGTAGCGCAGGTTGTTGGTGTAGATGTTGGCGCCCAGGCCGTATTCGCTGTCGTTGGCGAGCGCGATCGCTTCCGCGACGTCGCGCACGCGCACGATCGCCGCCACCGGACCGAACACCTCCTCGCGCGTCGCCGTGCTCCCGTGCCGCACCCGGTCGAGCACCGTGGGTGCCAAGAAGTGCCCGCGGGCGAGCCCGGCCGGACGTCCGCCGCCGGCGGCGAGGCGCGCCCCCTCGCCCTGCGCCCTCTCGATCGCGCCCTTCACCCGGCCGAGCGCCTCCTTCGAGATCAGGGGCCCCATGTCGGTCTCGGGCCGCCGCGGATCCCCGACCACGATCTCGCCCGCCAGGTCGACGAAGCGCTCGACGAAGGCGTCGGCGATGCTGTCGACGACGTAGAACCGCTTGGCCGATGTGCACACCTGCCCGGCGTTGAGGTAGCGCGCCCACACCGCGCCGCGCGCCGCGACGTCGAGGTCGGCGTCCTCGCACACGATGAAGGGATCGATCCCGCTGGTCTCGAGATTCACCTTCTTCAGGGTGTCGGCGGCGAGCCGCATGATGTGCTTGCCGACGCGGGTCGAGCCGGTGAACGCGATCATGTCCACGTGGGGATGGCGCACCAGCGCCTCGCCCGCCTCCGCGCCGGTCCCGGTGACGATCCCGACCACGCCGGGCGGCAGCACGTCGAAGGCGGCGGTGAGACGCAGGGTGGAGAGCGGGGTCTGGTCGGCGGGCTTGATGATCACGGTGTTGCCGGCGGCCAGCGCCGGCGCCACCTTCCACGCCATGAGCAGCAGCGGGTAGTTGAACGGCACGATCGCGGCCACGACCCCGAACGGCTCCTTCACCGTGAAGTTGACCTGGTGCTCGAAGCTCGGCGGAATCGTGCTGCCGCGCGAGTTGCGCCCGATCTCGGCGTAGTAGTCGAAGCAAGCAGTCACCCACTCGATCTCGTCGAGGTTCTCGATCATCGGCTTGCCGCCCTCGAGCGTCATGACCTCGGCGAGCTCCTTGTGCATCGCGCGGATGCGGGTCGCGACCTCGTGCAGCAGCCGCGCCTTCTCGAGGCCCGGCACCCTGCGCCATGCGGTCTGCGCCGCGCGGGCGAGCTTCACCGCGGCCGCCACGTCCGCGGCCTGCGCCCGCGGCACGGTGGCGATGATCTCCTCGGTGGCGGGATTCTCGACCGGCATGGTTTCGCCTCCCGCCGCCGCGCGGCTCTCGCGGTCCATCCACATTCCGACTTCGTTCATGGCGAGATCCCCCTTCGATCGGCGACCGGCGCGGGTTCCATCGCCGGCGGCCCGTTCAACGACGTATGCAGGTAGACGAAGCGCATCCCGCTGCGCAGGTAGTTCTCGAACGATCGCACCACCTCGGCGCCTCGGAACCAGCCCGGTCCGGCGCCCTGGAACCGCTCCTCGATCAGCGTCGAGAGGTGCTTGTATCCGGCGGCGAGCGCCCGCTCCCGGATCCGGTCGAGCAGGTAGTCCTCGACCTCGACGTGGTTCTTCACCGAGGGCAGCGTCGCCATCGCCTGGAGGTAGAAGGTGTCCTGGTCACCGAGATGCGGGTCGGAGCTGACGCCGACCTCGTCGTGGCCCTCGAGCGCGCTGCCCAGCGCGTAGGCCACGATCCGCCCCGAGACGCGGTCCTTGAGGACCACGCACAGCGCGCCCGGATTGGTCATGGTGTTCTCGAGCATCTCGGGCGGGAACTGGAGCAGCGGCCTGCCTCCGGCGTGCATGACGTCGGGCGGATACTGCGAAGCGTCGCCGTAGCGGTCGATCTCGACCGCCATGATCCCGGCGCGGTGCTCTGCGAACTGCTCGGGACCGACGTCGATCACTTCGAGCGCCTCGAGCGCACACTCGAGTGCGCCCACGCGGATCTCGGGTCCGGGCGCCGCCGCGGGCTCGGTCCGCCCGCGCACCAGGTCCTCCGCCGCGCGGCGCAGGATCGCGAGCGCCTCGTCGATCGCGTAGGGCTCGGTGTCGTAGCGCGGATAGAAGCGGAGCGCCCTCTCCCCCGCCGGCAGCAGCACCAGGCCGAGGCGGAAGGCGCGATCGCGGAGCCCGTCGCGCCAGTCCGCGCGCGCCACGTCGAATCCCAGCATCACGCCCGCGCCGCGCACGTTGCCGATCAGCCCGGAATGGTCGCGCGCCAGCGCCTCGAGCCCGCTGCGTGCGCGCTTCCCGGTGCGCTCGACCTGGTCGAGATCCAGCCGGTCGAGGATCGTGAGCAAGCGCACCATGCCGGTCGAGTCGCCCTCCCATGTGGTGTTGAACTTCTTCTCCTCCTGGAAGAACGTCGCCAGCTCCTCGCTCACGAACAGCACACCGTTTTGCGCCTTCTTGGCCCAGACCACCGCATCGGGCGGAAGCGGAAGGTCGAACCGCTCGTGCGCCCACGTGCGCCCGGTCGCGCCCCAGCCGGTCTGGACCTCGTCGAACAGCAGCGGGACGTCGAAGATCCGGGTGAGGAGCCTGAGCCGCCGCATGAAGGAGGCGCTGGTCATCCGCACTCCGCCTTCGCCCTGGATCGGCTCGACCAGCACCGCTGCCACCCGCCGGCTGCGCTTCAGCAGGTCGGGACTCTGCTCCGCCCGCCGGGCCGCGACGAACGCGAGCGCATCCTCGCCCGTCCGCGCCAGGAACCCGTCGATCGCTTCGAGCTCGCGGCGGAAGCCCTCCCGCCTCCGGTCCGCTTCCGTGAGCACGCCCGAGACCAGGAGATCCCACAGCTGCTTGAGGCTCCGCTCCTCGCGCCGCGCGTTCTCACGATCGCTGCCGTCGAGCGCCGGGAACGAGACGTGCGGCCATTCGAAGGTCGGGAATCCGAGCCGCGCCTTCTTCCGGTGCGTCACGGCCAGGCTCCCCAGCGTGCGGCCGTGGAATGCGCCCTCGAAGGAGACGATGAAACCGCCGTCGGGCTCGCCGGAGGTCTTGACCCGGTTCAGCAGCACCGCCTTGATCGCGTTCTCCACCGCTTCGGCGCCGGTGTTCACCACGAAGTGCCGCGGCGTGCCGGCCGGTGCGATGCGGTCGAGCCGCGCCTTGAGCCGCAACGAGAGCGCGGTCTGGTATTCCGAGTGCGCGTAGCGCGAGGTGACGCACGCCATCTCGCGCAGCAGCGCCTCCACCACGCCCGGGTCGTTTTCGCCCAGGGCATGGGTGGCGATCATCGCCCCCATGTCGATGAAGCGGTAGGGATCGCCGTCCGGAGCGCGATCGACGGTCGCGAGATAGGGGCCTACCGAGTGCGCGGGATCGAACGCCACCGGCAGGGAGAAGAAGAGGCTGCGCGCGGCGGCTTCGAGCGCCGCGGAGGAGGCCGGGAGCAGCCGTCGCACCAGATCCTCGAGCGGCTCGTCGCTCGCGAGTGCTTCCGGCACCCGGACATGGATCCCGCCCGCGCGGTAGCGCGCGTTGAGATCGCCGACCTGCTCGAGATAGCGGTCGAGATCGGCGCGGGCCGACTCGAATTCGTCCATGAACGTCTCCCCGAAGACCCCGGGTGGGCGGCGCCCGGCCTAAGGGCGGTGGAGAGCCCGGCGCCGCTGCTCAGATTACCACCGGGTCTTCGGCCGTTACGCGGGGACGATGGACGGCGAACTTCAGCCGCGCGGGATCGGGCGTTCCTCGACCGGCTCCCGGATCACCTGGGGCGCGGTGCGGCCGTCGGCGGAAGCCGTGCGCGGGGCGGCGAACGGCTCGGAGCGCGAGGTTGCCGGAACCTCGGCCAATCCGTGGCTGCCGTTGGCGATGCGCGGCTCCGGCTCTTCC
>Ga0075424_100003693_pt1 | contig 14370 bp, 8 predicted proteins | sample SoiMethybrSBSTD3_FD_75301 | JGI IMG/M metagenome (GOLD analysis project Ga0075424, IMG submission 75301) | Bulk soil microbial communities from a Populus tree surrounding site in Tennessee, USA - Soil MetaG P. TD hybrid SBSTD3 | ecosystem: Environmental > Terrestrial > Soil > Tree plantation... | reverse complement strand
GGGGCACGAAGAAAGCGATCGCGCTGGTCAACCACATGGACGTGGTCCCGGTGATGCGGCAGTTCTGGACCGTGGATCCCTTCGCGGGGCTGGTGCAAGACGGGTACGTGTGGGGGCGCGGCGCGCTCGACATGAAGGGCGAGGGGATCGTGCAGCTGATGGCCCTCATCGCCCTGAAACGGAGCGGCGTGACGCTCGATCGCGACATCGTCTTCATCGCCAACGCCGATGAAGAAGTGGGTGGCGGCGGGGCCGACCTGTTCGTGCAGCGCCACGCGGACTTGTTGAAGGACGTGGAGTTTCTCATGACGGAGGGCGGCGACAATCTCGTCGAGGACGGCCACCTGGCCTACTACGGCGTCGGCGTCGCCGAGAAGCGGGCGTTCTGGCAGAAGATCACCGTGCACGGAACTCCGTCGCACGGCTCTCGCCCCACCAAACAGAATCCCGTGCCGCGCCTGGTCGATGCCCTGTCCCGGCTGGGGCACTACGAAACCGCCCTGCATGCGACGCCGGGCGTGGCGAAGTACTTCCGGGACATCGCGACCCGGTACCAGGCCCCGCAGCGGGCCTGGCTGTCGGACGTTACCGCCGCGCTGGGGGACTCGACCGCGCGCGCCTGGATCACCAGCAACGTGTACTGGAACGCCATCCTCCGAAACACCATCTCGCTCACCGTCGTGACCGGATCCAACAAGACCAACGTCATTCCCGCCGAGGCGTCGGCGGAGGTCGATATCCGCCTGTTACCCGATCAGGACACGGCGGTGGTGCGGGCCGAGCTGTTGCGCGTGGTGAGCGACACGGCGGTCCACTGGCAGACCATGTTTCCGCCCAAGGCGCCGCTCGACAGCCCCATCGACACCGACCTGTTTCGCGCCATCGTGCGGGCCGCCGGCGAGCGGGACCCCAACGTCCGGGTGACGACGCCCATGCTCACCGGGGCGACGGATCGCCCCTTCTACCGGGCGCTCGGCATCGTGACGTACGGCTTCGACCCGTTCAAGGTCGAGAAGGCGGACTCCCAACGCGGCGTGCACGGCAACGACGAGCGCGTGAGCGTCGCCAGTGTGGGCTTCGGCGTGCGCTACCTGTACGACGTACTGCGCTACGCGCAGTAGGAGTCATCGATGAGCGCCCCCCCTCCGATCCCGACCCTGCCGTCGCTCGAAGCCCACTGGATGCCGTTCACCGCGAACCGGGCATTCAAGCGGGCCCCCCGGCTGCTCGTTTCGGCCAAAGGCATGCACTACACCGCGGCCGACGGGCGGCAGATCCTCGACGGCACCGCCGGGTTGTGGTGCGTCAACGCCGGCCACGCGCGCGAGCCCATTGTCCACGCCATCGCCAACGCCACGGCGCGCCTCGATTACGCCCCAGGGTTCCAGATTGGGCACCCGGGCAGCTTCGAGCTGGCCGGTCGCCTGGCCGAGATTCTCCCCGCCGACGTGGACCACGTCTTCTTCACCAACTCCGGGTCCGAGGCCGTGGACACCGCGCTGAAGATCGCGCTCGCGTATTTCCAGGCCCGCGGCGAGCCGAAACGGGCGCGATTCGTCGGACGGCAACGCGCCTACCACGGCGTGGGATTTGGCGGCATCTCGATCGGTGGGCTCGAGAACAACAAGAAAGCGTTCGCGGCCCAGCTCCTCCCGCTCGTCGACCACCTGCCGCACACCCACGATCTCGGCCAGAACGCGTTTTCGCATGGACAACCGATGTGGGGAGCCGAGCTGGCGGACGCCCTGGAAACGATCATCGCGCAGCGCGGCGCGGACACGATCGCCGCCGTCATCGTCGAGCCCGTCGCGGGATCGACCGGCGTGCTGGTCCCGCCCAAGGGGTACCTGGAGCGCCTGCGCGCGTTGTGCGACAAGCACGGCATCCTGTTGATCTTCGACGAGGTAATCACGGGCTTCGGGCGGCTCGGCGCCCCGTTCGCCGCCCAGGCACTGAGCGTCGTGCCCGATATGATCACGTGCGCCAAGGGCATCACGAACGGCGCCGTCCCGATGGGGGCAGTGGCCGTTCGCCGGGGGATTTACGAGACCGTGGTCGATCCAGCGCCGGCGGGCATCGAGCTGTTCCACGGCTACACCTACTCGGGACACCCGATCGCGACCGCCGCCGGTCTCGCCGCGCTGGACGTGTACCGGGCCGACGGCCTGTTTGACCGTGCCCGGGAGCTGGCCCCGATCTGGGAGCGGGCCGTGCACGGACTGCGCGGCCTCCCGCACGTAATCGATCTGCGCAATCTCGGGCTCATGGCGGCGATCGAGCTGGAGCCCCGGGCCGGCGCCCCCGGCGCCCGGGGATTCGAATTGTTCGTGGACTGTTTTCAGCGAGGCGCGCTGGTGCGCGTCACCGGGGACGTCGTCGCGATGTCACCGCCCCTGATCATCTCCCAGGAACAGATCGAACAACTGATGGAGACGCTCGCCCAGGGTCTCAAGCGGCTGGCGTAACCCAACTCAATTAGGGACCACCGGCAAGACGATGTGGGAGGGGGACCGTTTGGTCCGCCACACCCGATGCGTCTGCGCCCGAAAGTCCGACGCCTTGGCCTCGAAGATATTGGGGACATAGGTCTGCGGGTTGCGATCGATGATCGGGAACCAGGTGCTCTGCACCTGCACCATGATGCGGTGCCCCGCCAGAAACCGGTAATCCTGGCTGTGGATGTCGACCGCGAACTCGGCTACCTGGTTGGGAACGAGCGCGGATGGGCGCTCGAAGCTGGTGCGGAAGCGGCCGCGGAACACGTCGTTGGCCACCATCAGCTGATACCCGCCCTGCTTGTAGTTCTTGGGATAGACCTCGGGATACACGTCGATCAGCTTCACGACCCAGTCGGCGTCGCTGCCGGTGGTGGACGCGAACAGATGCGCCACGATGTCCCCCGCCACCACGACATCCGAATCCAGGGGGTCGGTGACCCAGGACAGGACGTCGGGTCGCCCCTGCACGAACCGTTGATCCTGCAACAGCCAGGTGTACCAGCCGGAGCCGCGCGGGAAATAGGTCGGCTCGATGGGACGGTTGCGATACGGCACCGGATGGGCCGGATCGGAGACGTATTGGTCGAATGCCCCCACGGAGTCGGTCGGGGGATCGAACGACAACCGGCCACCGGAGTGGAAGTACAGCTTACGCGCGCTCGCCTCCCGCGGCGGCCACTGATCGAACGACCGCCACCGGTTGGCCCCGCTCTCCCACACGAGCGCTTCCGGTTGTGACTGGGTGCCGTGGTCCTTCAGATAGTACGCGAAAAACGGCGCCTGAATCCTCTCCCGGAATTGCAGGGCCGTGGCGCTGTCGAAATCGATGCCGCCCAGCGTGCGCCCGACCCCGCCGGCCCAGCCACCGTGGTTCCACGGTCCCACGACGAGGAAATTGCGGTGCCCGGGATCGCGCTGCTCCATCTGCCAGTAGATGGCCACCGGTCCGTAGAAATCTTCCTGGTCCCACCAGCCCGCCACGTTGAGCGTCGGCACCGAGACGTCGGTGACGAGGTAGGGCGTGATGCGCTGGCGCTGCCACAAGGAATCGTAGTTCGGATGCGCCACGAAGTCGTTCCACGTGGGCAGCTTGCCATGGAAGTAGCGGTCGTTGGCATTGCCGAGCGGGCCGAGCTTGAGATACCACTCATAGGTGTCGTACCGGTCGAAGGCGAACTGCGTGTTCGCGGTGTCGCTCGACTCGAGCAGCGCCGCGTACTCGAAGCCGTAACTCAGCCGGAAGGCGCCGTTGTGATGGAAGTCGTCCCCCAGGAACATGTCCGCGGGCGAAGCCTGCGGCGACGCAGCCTTGAAGGAGGGATGCGGATCGAGCAGCGCCATCGCCGTGAGCCAGCCGTCGTAGGACACCCCGAGCATGCCCACGCGCCCGTTGTTGTTGGCCACGTTCTTCACCAGCCAATCCATCGTGTCGTACGCGTCCGAGGCCTCGTCGATCGCTTTGGGATCGAGCCGGTTGGTCCGCGGCATGCGTTGCATCACGAACTGCCCTTCCGATTTGAAGCGCCCGCGAATGTCCTGGAAGGCGAACACGTAGCCGTCCCGGGCCAGGTGTTTCAGGTAGCCTGTGAGCATGGGCTGCCCGGCATCCGAGACGCCGTAGGGCGTCCGCAGCAGAATGATCGGCAGCGGTCCGGTCATTCCCTGGGGCGTCCAGAGATCGGTGTTGAGACGAACGCCGTCCCGCATCGGGATCATCGCGTTCGTGCGGTCGTAGGTCGGGCCGGAGTCGACCTGCACCTGCGCGTCGAGCGAGGGGGGGGACGCGACGCCGAGGGCGAGCAGCAGGACCGGGATGTATGGGCGCATGCCCCCTATGCTGCACCTCCGCATGCGGGCGTCAAGGCATATCTTGGGGCGCCATGACCACCCGCGATTCGCATCGCCCCGCCGTCATCGCCGGGTTCCTCGGCTGGACGCTCGATGCGTTCGATTTCTTTCTCGTCGTCATGACGCTGACGGCGATCGCGAAGGAATTCGGCAAGACCGACGCGCAGATCGCCCTCTCGATCACCCTGACCCTGGCGTTCCGGCCGGTGGGGGCGCTCATCTTCGGGCTGCTCGCGGACCGCTACGGGCGTCGGCTGCCGCTGATGATCGATCTCGTGTTCTACTCCCTGGCCGAGGTGCTGACGGGACTGGCCGGGAGTTACACCACGTTCCTCGTGCTGCGGGCGGTGTTCGGCATCGGCATGGGCGGCGAATGGGGAGTCGGGGCTTCCCTGGTAATGGAAAAGGTGCCGCCGCATCGGCGGGGCGTGTTCTCGGGACTGCTGCAACAGGGATACGCCGCCGGATATCTTCTTGCGGCCGCCGCCTACTTCTTCGTCTTCCCGCGGTGGGGATGGAGGCCGCTGTTCTTCATTGGCGGCGTGCCGGCCCTGCTCGCGCTGTACATCCGGCTCCAGGTGACCGAATCCGAAGTGTGGCAGCGTACCAAGGCCGAGAGCTGGAGTCATCTCGGCAAGGCGATCGTCGAAAACTGGAAGGTGTTTCTCTATATCACGCTGCTCATGGCGATGATGAACGGCGTTTCCCACGGGACCCAGGATCTCTACCCGACTTTCCTGCAGAGGGATTGGGGATTCACGCCACAGCGGCGGGCTCTCCTCACGGCCTTCTCGATGGTGGGGGCACTGACCGGTGGAATCTTGTGCGGACTGTACTCGGATCGCCTGGGGCGCCGGCGCACGATCGTGCTCGCGCTCGCTGGAGCCATGCTCATGATTCCGCTGTGGGCTTTTGCGCCATCCCTTGCCCTGCTCGTGGTAGGGGCTTTTTTGATGCAGTTCATGGTGCAGGGCGCGTGGGGCGTGATTCCCGCGCACATCACCGAGCTGGCGCCGGATCGCGTGCGGGGATTCCTGCCGGGGTTCGGCTATCAGTGCGGTGTGCTGATCGCGAGCCTGATGCCGTATCTCACGGCGCGCATTGCCGAAGGGCGCAGCTACGCCTGGGCGATGTCGATCACCGCAAGCGCAGTGTTCATCATCTGTGCAGTCGTCGCCTGGTTGGGCCCGGAGCGGCGCGGCATCATCTATGGTGCCGAAAGTTCTTCTAGCGTTGCGGCCTGAGCGAGATGACGTTCGAGCAAACGAACGTTCTTGAGGTTGGCTTTCCAGAGGGCATCGAAGACGTCACCCGCGACCGGGATCGCGCCGCCCAGCGTGTCGATGGCGATGTTCACGAGCATCCGGAACAGCACGAACCCCGAGGCGCCGAGGCGGATCGCCTCGGCCACGATCCATAGCGCCACGCCGGCGCCGATCAGGTCTCCCAGTCCAGGGACGAGGCCGATGAGCGGGTCGAGGCCAATCCGGAACCGGGTCCCGGGGATCCGGATCCCGGCGTCATACAGCTCCGCGACCTGGCGCAGCCGGTCGAGAGACACCGAGGGGCGGTGATCGCTCACCGCCCCTCTCGCTTTCCCTTCACGCCTCGATCGTCCTTACGGCGTCAATGGCGTACACGTCACGACGTCGTTCGCCGCCGGTAGTGTCGGAATGTTCCTCGCCTGGCACTCGGTCAACGGCACCGGCATGAGGGGCGGCACATTGCCTCCGGGCACGGCATTCGGGATGTCGGTCAAACGCCCGAAACGCCGGGCATCGATCCATCGGGCCCCCTGCTCCCACAACAGCGAGTACCGGCGGTTGTACATCAACTCGGTAAGAAACTCCTGATCCGTACTGGCAGTCGTCAGAGAAGTGGCCGGCAAGCCACCGGAGTTCTGCCGCACGAGATCGATATCGGCCAGCGCGGCCGCCTTGGCGCCGGTGAACCAGCCCGCCTCGGCACGCAACAGGATCAGCTCCTCATCCTTGATGATCGGAATCCCGTGATTCTGATCCGCCTGTCCAGTGGTGAAATACACCGTGAACTTCAGCTCGCCGGGAATCGGGATGCTGCCGAGCAGCGCGATTTGCGTATCGGCCGCCGGCGTGACCTTGTCCAGCACCCGCTGATCCGGGAGTGACCCGCCCGTTTGCAGCTGGGCATCCGTGAAGTTGTCCTGCAACGCGAAAAACGTCAGCGAGTTGAGCGGTTCCGAAAGTCCGTTCACGGCATCACCCGGACCGGTGGAGAAATCGAAGTACGCGCCGGACTGGAAGTTCGCCGGCGTCGCATCGATGAACGAGGCCCCGAGTGCCGTGAGAGCGGCGTTGTAGCACGTCGCGGGTGTGCCCCCACAGCCTCCGGTTACCGTGGCCCGCAACACGTTCGCCTTCACGGCCAGGGCCCGGTTGAACTGAACGAAGGTCGCGGGAGTGCCGAACGCCGAGAGGCCCGGCGGCACCGGGAACGGGAAATCGGCGCTTCCCGCCGCGGTCAGGTCGGCTTGAGCCTCGTCCAGGAGCCCGACGATGTACCCCCACACGCTGTCCTCCGAAACGAAGGGAGCGGGCGGGGCGCTCACCGGCCGGTCGACGTCGACTGGCGCACCGAGGCTGGCGCGCGTTTCGATGACGTACGCGAATGCCAGCGCTTTGAGGGTCTTCCCCATGCCCTTGGAGGCTGATTTTTCTGCCGCCGAGAGGTCCGGGGCGCCATCGATGGCATCCAGATAGATGTTCGCACTCCGGATGAACGCATAGCGGTCGATGTACAGCGTGCCGCCGAAGCTGCCTCCGGCCTGCACCGGACCGAAGTACGGCTCCTGGAAGTCCGGCTGATTGTTGCCCGACAGATTGATCCCCTCACGGCCCAGTGAGCCGAGGCGCCAGATCAGCGCCTGGATGCCGCCGCGGGCCGTCCCGAACAGACCGGTCGCCGCCGCCGCCAACTTCACCCGGGTCGGATTGTTGACCAGATCGTCCTGCGTCGGTTGATTCGTGTTCAGAATGTCGAAGTTGCAGGCTCCAAGAAGGAAGAGCCCGGCCGCGATCGCGAAGTGTCTCGTGCGCATGGTCAGAACCCCGCCCGGATGGAGAAAAAGAACTGGCGTGATGGTGGATACGGCCCCAGGTCGATGTTGCGTGTGATCGATTGCGAGCCGTAGTTGGAAACCTCGGGATCGTAGCCGAAGTAGTCGGTGATGGTGATCAGATTCACGCCTTCCACGGCCAGCCGTGCGGATTTGGCCCCGAACAACGCGGCCACGTGCTCCGGCAGATCCAACCCGACACTCGCGCTGCGGAGCTTTACGAACGTCGTCGACTGCACGAACGGCCGCGCGTCACCGGTGTTGATGCACGCGTCGTTGCGCGCCTGCCCCGCGGGGGTCCCCCCATCGGGGGCCAGGTTGTTGCAATCGTACAGGGACAGGGTCTGATTTTGAGCCACGCCGCCGTTCTGCCAATCCCACAGGAACGACAGCGACACGCGGTGAACCGTAAACTCGTTGTAGAACGACCACCGGAACTTCGGATTCACCTGGCCGAGCGAGATCACGTTACCCTGATCGTCGGTGCCGATGATCTGCGTGATCGGCCGGCCCACCTGGACGAAGAACTCCCCGTAGGCGAGACCGTAGCCCGCGTTCGCCGGGCGAAAGCCCTGAGCGCCGCCCGGCAGGTCGAGCTCGAGGACGGTGTTCTTGAGGCTCGTGAAGTTGGTGCGGAACAGCCAATCGAAGTCGGGTCGCCGGATCGGGGTGATGCCGAGTCCGATCTCCAGTCCTTCGTTCTGGATCTTGCCACCGTTGACGAATGCCAGGGTGAACCCCGTCGAGGGAGCCGGAGTGACCGGCACCAGCAAGTCGCTGGTCTTGCGTCGATAGAGCGTCACCTCGAGGTTGGCGTTGCCGTTGAGCAACTGCGCGTCGATGCCCGCTTCGATCTCCCGCGTCCGTTCCGGGCGGATGACCGGATCTCCGGCCGTCGCACCGGCGATCGTCCCGATGTTTCCGCCGATGACCACCCCGCCCTGCAGCGTCGTGAACTTTTGCCCGAAGAGCGGCTGGTTCCCGGTCTCGCCGTACGAAGCGCGGAACTTCACGTCGTTTCCCGCTCCGAGCAGGTCCGGAATACGAAACGAGGTGCGGAATGATGGGAACAGGTAGTACTTGCCCACGTCGCCATTGGCGCTCGTGCGCTCGGCACGAGCGCTGGCGGAGAGCAGGAGACGCTCGTTCCACCCCAGCCATTGTTCCTGGCCGTAGACCGCGACGGTGCGTTCGTGCGTGTTCTCCTCGAACGGTGTGATGACCGAGCCCTGATTGACGTTCTTCTGGCCGGGTAACAGTCCCCGGGCAATGATGCGCGAGCGCGAGATCGCCCGGTCCTCCCATTGCAGGCCGGCCGAGGTGGTCGTCGTCCAGGAGCCGTTGCCGCTCGTATAGGTATGAATCGCGTTCAGATTCCAGTTGGCGAAGCGCCCGTCCGCGTTGGAGAGAGCCGATCCGCCCGGGTTCGCCTGCCGTTGCTCGAAGTAGAGCTCACGCGGCGCGAAGACTTCATCCTTCTGATTGAAGAAATCGATCCCGCCCGCTCCGACGAACTTGAGATTCTGCCGCTCGGTCTGCAGCGTCTGCAGCGTGAGGTTGAGGCCGCCGGTGAACCGCAAGGCGGTTTCGTCGTTACTGCCCAACGTCGTCGTTTGCAGCGGATTGGCCCCGAAGTAGCTGAGCCCGCCGGGATCCGGAAACACTCCGTTGACGGGTTTGAGCGGGACGAACCCCGGGATGTAGGCGAGGGCGTAGGTGACGCTGGCTCCCGCATTGTCGTTGTTGGTGAAGCCTCGCTGCGTGGTGGTGCGGTCGAACCCCGTGCTGAGCGACATGGTCAGTCGATCGGAGAAACTCTGGTCGAGGTTCGCGCGGAGATTCTGCCGTTGCGCCCCGGTGTTCGGAACGATTCCTCCGTCCCCCTTGAGCCCGCCGGACACGAAATACCGAGTTCCCGCAGCGCCGCCCGAGAGTTCGAGCTGCGTTTCACTGGACAACGGTTTTTCCCCTGCGATTTCACGCAGATGATCGAAAGTCGGGAGCGACCCATTCACCACGTAGGACTGGATCAGCGCCGTATCACCGAACTGGTCAAGGGCCTCGGGGATGGTGAACGCGCGCGTTCCCGGCCCGCGTTGCAGCTCGGAGAATCCAACGCGTTGCGTGAGGCTCGCGCGGGGTTTGCCCGATTGCCCGCGCTTCGTCGTAATGACCACCACTCCGTTCACGCCCTTCGAACCGTAAATCGAAGTCGCGGCCGCGCCGCGGAGAATCTGAAACGACTCGATGTCGTTGGGATTCAGGTCGGTGAGGCGGTTGACCGGGTCGTCCTGTTTTTCCCCGTCGTTCCGCGTGGACTGTGGGTTGCCGCTCGCCGTGATCGCGAACAGCCCGCTGGACAGTGAAGCATTGCTGACGATCACGCCGTCCACGACATAGAGCGGATCCGCCGCGCCGACCACCGTATTGGAGCCGCGAATCTGAATCTGCGTTCCGCCGCCTGGAGCGCCCGAGTTCTGTTGGATGTAGGCGCCGGGGACGCGACCCTGCAACGCCCGATCCAGCGCCGGCGCCGGGATGCCCGATACCTCGGCTCCCGGGATGTAGGTCGTGGCGACCGCGGCGTTGCGCCGCTCGATGCCCGTCTGTTGGCCGGTCACGACCACCGCGTCGAGGTTGAAAACGTCCTGCTGCATCGTGACATCGGCGGTCGCCTGATCGGCGGCCACCGGGACTTCCTGCCGCTTGTAGCCGATGCGGCGAAACAACAACGTCACGGGTCCGCTCTGCGCCGCCACGACGTAGCGCCCATCGTCGTTCGTCACGGTGTTGAAGGCCGTCCCGGTGACGCTGACGTTGACGCCCGGCACGGGCGTCCCTCCGGTTGCGGTCACGAGGCCGGTAATCTGGCGCTGCTGCGCGGCGGCGACGCCGACCCACGCGCCCATTGCGACGGCCAGCAGACATAAACGCTTTCCCACGGTCCCCTCCCAGATGGGTGTTGCACGCATGCGACGGCCCAACTCGTATGTTGCCGCCGAATCGGGGCGGTGGCAAGTCGACCGAATCCGTGAATCTTGCGCGTAACATGCTCATCACCCTGCTGTTCGCGCTGCTCGCGCTACCATCCCCTGACCCAGTCGACCAGCTCCCCCAGGCGAGCGTCACCGTCGACCGTGAACGGCGCGAGCTCGTCATCGAGCTTCCGGCGATCGATCTGCCGGCGGCCGATGGGCCCGACGGCATGACCATGGTCGAACCGCCGGTCTGCCAGGCGGTGCTGCCGATCAACGGCTGGCTCGTCGCCTATCGTGTCCAGGTGCTCGACGCAGCCGGGCGGCGGTTGCCGCAGGCGATGCTGCACCACTTCAACCTGACGGATCCCGCACGTCGCGACCTGTTCGCACCGCTGCCGCTGCACATGCTGGCGGCGAGCAAGGAGACCCCGTCGGTCAGCGTGCCGTGGTTCGTGATCGGGACACCGATGATGGCCGGGCAGCGCATGCTCGCGAGCGGCATGGCGGCGAACCACGAGCCGCACGCCGTTCGCGGCGTGCGGCTGCGCCTCATCCTGTCGTATGTGCCGGCCAACCGGCCGTGGCCGCTGTTCGCCGCCTACCCCTGGTCCATGGACGTGATGTTTCCGCTCGGCCAGCCCAAGGGAGGATCCAAGGGCTTCGACCTGCCGCCGGGGCGCACCGAAAAGAGCTGGGAGTCGAGCCCGGCCATCGCGGGGAGGATCGTCGGGCTCTCAGGCCACTTGCACGACTATGCCCTGTCCCTCGAGCTGAAGGATGTGACGACAGGGAACGTCATCTGGCACGCGGAGCCGACGCGGGACTCATCGGGCATCGTGTCGGCGATGCCGGTCGCGCGGTTCTATCGGTGGTATCGCATCGGCGTGCGCATCCACCCCAGCCACCGCTATCGCGTGACCGTCGTCTACGACAACCCGACCGGGCGCGTGTTGCCGCTGGGCGGCATGGGCGCCGTGGCCGGGCTGTTCGTGCCCGCCGGAGGCGCGCGCTGGCCCCAGGTGGATGCTGCCGATACGGTGTACCAGCGCGGGCTCTCCATCGAGCTGCACAAGAGCGGGTCGAGCATGACGGACATGATGATGATGGAGCACCACCGCCACTAACGCAGATCCGCCGTCGCGAGAAACCGCGGCGGGCGGCGCGGCTTGGCCGCCTGCTCGTAGGCAAAGGCCAGCTTGATCAGCGTCGGTTCGCTCCACGCCTTGCCGATGAACGACATCCCGACGGGCAGCCCATGGACGTAGCCGACCGGCACGGTGATGCTCGGGTACCCGGACACCGCCGCGGGCGTCGAGGAGGCGCCCAGGAAGTGGTCGCCGTTCACGAGGTCGATGGTCCACGGCGGACTCCCGGTCGGAGCGATCACGGCATCGAGCTTTTCCTTCGCGAACACCGCGTCCAGCCCTTCCGTGCGTGAGAGCCGGCGGCAGTGCAGCAGGGCCTCCATGTACGCGTCGTCGGTGAGCGGCCCCTTCTCCTGCGCCATCGTGAAAATCTCCTGGCCGAAATAGGGCAGCTCGCGGTCGCGGTTCTGGTCGTTGAAGGCGATCAGGTCGGCCAGCGTCTTGGCCGGAGTGGCGCCGAGGCCCGCCAGGTAGGTGTTGAGGTCGGCCTTGAACTCGTACAGCAGCACCGTGAACTCGGCGTCGTCGTACTCGCCCAGGTGGGGAATGTCCGCGGGGTCCACGATCACCGCTCCCGCCTGCTTCAACACCGCCACCGCGGCCTCGACCAGCTTGTCCGCGCCGGCGCTGTAGCCCGATACCTTGGCGCGCGCCACGCCGATCCGTGCATCCTTGAGCCCGTTGGGATCGAGGAACTTGGTGTAATCCGTCTGGCCCTGAGCGCCCGCATCGGCGGTCGCGGCGTCGGTGGGGTCCGAGCCGGCCAGTACTCCCAGCAGCACGGCCGCGTCGGCCACGGAGCGCGCCATGGGCCCCGCCGTGTCCTGGCTGTGAGCGATGGGAATGATGCCGCTGCGGGAGACGAGCCCCAGGGTCGGCTTGATGCCCACGAGCGAATTGGCCGACGACGGGCACACGATCGAGCCATCGGTCTCGCTGCCCACGCCTACGGCCGCGAGGTTGGCGGCGATCGCGGCGCCCGTGCCCGAGCTCGATCCGCAAGGATTCCGATCGAGCGCGTACGGGTTGCGGCACTGCCCGCCACGGCCGCTCCAGCCGCTCACCGAGTGCGTGGAGCGGAAGTTCGCCCACTCGGAGAGGTTGGTCTTGCCCAGGATGATGGCGCCGGCCTCCCGCAGCCGCTTGGCGACGAATGCGTCGCGCGGCGCCGGCGCTTCGGCCAGCGCCAGCGATCCCGCCGTCGTCTTCATCCGATCGCCCGTGGCGATGTTGTCCTTGATCAGCACCGGGATGCCGTGCAATGGACCACGCCCCCCCCTCTGCCCTGCCCGACGCTCCGCGTCGGCGCGATCCGCCAACGACAAGGCTTCAGGGTTGGTTTCGATGATCGACCCCAATCCACCTTTGCGATCGATCTCCTCGATGCGGGCCAGATAGAGCTGGCACAGCCGGCGCGAGGTGTAACGGCCGCTCTCGAGACCGGCCCGGAGTTGGGCGAGGGTCGCCTCCTCCAGCTCGAAGGGCGCCGGGGTCGGGATGTTGAGCCGTGGGAGGTGGGTGGACCCCGCCGCGAGCGGCGTAGCGGCGAGGCCGGACAGGGCGGCGTATTCAACGAACTCACGACGCGACAGGTACGGCATGGCGGCTCCGGGGCACGGGTGGAGCCGCAGAATGTGCATCCGGCGGGGGCGTCCGGCCACCGGAGGCGCACAAGCGTGTCGGTGGATATCCTTATCGGGTGAAGATCGCCGCAACCATACCTCTCGCGGTGCGCCGTCCTTCCCTGCTCATCAAGGACTTACTGGTGAGCCGCTCCCGCCCCGACCTGGCGGGCCTCGAGCGCATCGGCGATCCAGACACCTTCGTGTGGAGCATCCTGCCCCACGCGGCCCGCACCTTCACGGCCTGCATCACGCTCTTGCCGGCCGAGTCGGCCAGTGCCATGGCGGTCGCCTATCTCTACTGCCGGATGCTCGACACGTATGAGGATCTGATCCCGCTCCCGGCCGAGCGCGAAACGGCACTCGCGGAGTTCGGCGCCCGGTTCCGCGTCTCCAATGGCGCGGGACCGAAGCCGGCGCCCAGCATCACCTCGGCGGCCGTGCGCAACGCGCGCGATCAGACCCATGTCGTGCTCGTCAACCGTTGCCACCTCGTGGACCAGGTGTTCGCGACGCTCCATCCGCTCATGCGACCCCACATGGCGGATCTGGTCGAGTCGATGGCGGCCGGAATGATCTGGTCGTCCCGGACGTTGCTGGCTCAGGAGGGCGTACTGGCGGATGCGGACCAGCTGTCCCGATACTGCCGCACGGTGATCGGGCTCCCCTTCCTGTTCGCCGTCCGCCTGCACCTGCTGCAGCGCACGGGCGACGCCACCGTCTCCGAGGAGCTGCGCGAGGATTGTCTGCGGGCGGGAGAGATGGTGCAGCTGGCGAACGTCACCCGCGACATCGAGGCGGACCTCGCACGCGGGGTGTCCTACCATCCCGCCCTGCGCGCCGATCTCGGCAGAGCGGATCTCGATGACCCCGCGCTGCGCGAACGGATTCGCCGTGTGCGCGAGGAGCTGCTCGATCAGGCGATGGCCCTGGCCCCATCGTACGAGCGCATGCTCCGGGCGTTACCGTTCGGCGCGGTGAGCCCGGCGCGGGCGTCCGGGGTGTTGATGCTCCTCTTTACCGATCGCTATTACCGCTCGTGTGCCCGCCGGGTGGGCCGAGAGCCTTGGCCCGGACCCGAGTCGACCTTCCGGCTGATCGCGCTCTCCACCTGCCACGTCGTTTCGGCCCGGTGGTCGTTCCGGACCACCCGCCGGATCACCGAATACCTCTGCCGCGCCGGTC
>Ga0075424_100003691_pt1 | contig 14375 bp, 11 predicted proteins | sample SoiMethybrSBSTD3_FD_75301 | JGI IMG/M metagenome (GOLD analysis project Ga0075424, IMG submission 75301) | Bulk soil microbial communities from a Populus tree surrounding site in Tennessee, USA - Soil MetaG P. TD hybrid SBSTD3 | ecosystem: Environmental > Terrestrial > Soil > Tree plantation... | reverse complement strand
GCTCGCTGGCCTCCGAGGACGCTCGGACCAGGTCGATGACGGCGGTCACCGGCATCGCCCGGGAGATCTCTCGGGCAAGCTGCTCGCGATCCGCCCGGTCAGGGCCGAACGCGAGAAGTTGGCGCAAGGTCTCCGGGTTCAAGCTCTTCACGAGATCCACCAACTGCTTGCCGACCGCTCTCGCCTCGGCGCCCTCGCCGGATCGGGCGTGGCGGGCCATGTCGAGGAGCTGCCGGGTCACGATTCCGGCGTACTCCGGCTCGGGGACCCGCGCATCGATCGCCTGAGCGATGGTGCCAGCGTCGTAAACCTCACCACTGCCGTCGCCCGTGAGCCCAAGCGCCGAGCTCGCCAGGTCGGCCCAGAGCTGATTGGAGTCGGCCGTGCGGCCCGAGTCGCCCGAGCCCCCGCCCTGGGCCAGCCGCAGCTGGTCGAATGCCATAGCGTGAAGGCGCACGTGGGGCCACTGCGTGGGCTCGGCTTCGCCGGAGCCGGCGGCTGGACCCTCGGCACCGAGAACCAGGAGCAGGTTGGCGAATTCATCAGGCTCGACGCCGGGCGTGAAGGTGATACCGCCGACCTGGCGGCGATACAGACGTTGCGCCAGCTCCCGCAACACCAGGCGCGAGGGCTCGGTGCCCTCGCCATCGATGAGCAATTGGGTTCGGGTGACGCCCAGCGAGAGCGCCGAGCGTCCAGCGAGGAGCCCTACCAGGTTTTTGTGCGCCACGTCCACTGCCGCCGTCACCATGGGATGGCCGGGCGGATACGCCGCACTCTTGTGGAGCGCGGTGGAGAGCTGGACGAGAAACGCCGAGAGGTCGCGATCCACGTGGATTCAACCCCAGGCCTCAGGCATTGTTGTCGCAACGGGATCGATAGAATCCTGTCGGCGCGCCCCGGTTCGGGTCAAGCGCAGCACCCTCATGCGACACTGCCGGCAACCCTGGCCCACTCCGGACGGGCGGCCTAATTTCATCGCTGCATGGCCGGCCTTCCGATTTTTCTCGCCATACTCTTCCTCGCCACTTCCGCTCGAGCGCAGTCGCGCCCGGCGGACAGCCGGCCGCCGAATCTTCTCGGCCGCGTCCCTATCCTGGAGTACCACTTGATCGCCGACCAGGACAGCAGGTGGGGCCGGTCACGGGATGGCTTTCGGCGCGATCTCGAGCTGCTCTATCAGCGCGGATATCGTCCCGTCACTGTCGCACAGTTGATCGACCGGAACTTCGATCTGCCTGCCGGCATGTCCCCGGTCGTCTTCACGTTCGACGACGCATCGCCGGGGCAGTTTCGCTACGTCGAGCGGGAGGGCCGACTCGAAGTGGACCCGGAGAGCGGCGTGGGCATCTGGCTCGACTTCGCCGGGCGGCATGCCGACTGGCTGCCGCGGGCCACGTTCTGCCTTTTGCCGGCCGCCAGCGCAGGACATGCGTTCTTTGGTGAGAAGGACATCGAGGGCCAGAAGTCAGCCTGGCGATTCCCCAAGCTGCGATTCCTGCACGCCAAGGGCTTCGAGCTGTGCGCTCACACCCTGTGGCACGCCAATCTTTCCACCCTCTCGGACGCGGGCGTACAGGAGCAGATCACTCGTAGCTTAATGGCGATCGACTCCGCCGTGCCAGGACTTCGGGTACGGACGTTCGCGCTTCCGCTGGGCATCTGGCCGAAGAACCGGGATCTCGCTCGGGAGGGAAGCTGGCGCGATCCCAAGACCGGACGGGTCGTCACGTACCGGTTCGATGCGATTCTCGAAGTCTCCGGCGGCGCCGCGCGCAGCCCGGAGTCGCCGGACTTCGATCCCCTGCGCTTGCCCCGCATCCAGGTCATCGGAGACAATCTCGCACACGAGCTCGATCGATTGGAAAAGGACCGTTACGTCGCCGCCGGTAGCGGACCCACCCACTAGCGGACGGCTCGCTTCCCTGGACGTATTCCGCGGCCTGACCGTCGCGGCGATGCTGCTGGTCAACAACCCAGGCAGCTGGAGTCACATTTATCCGCCGCTTCGCCATGCCGCCTGGCATGGCTGGACGCCGACCGACCTGATCTTCCCCTTCTTTCTATTCATCGTCGGCGTTACCACCCATCTCTCGCTGAGTCGCCGCCGGGTGCGAGGCGTCACCGACAGCGGCCTCGCAGCGCAGGTGCTGCGCCGCGGTGGGATCATCATCCTGCTGGGCCTATTGCTATCGGCCTTTCCATTCTTCCCCCTCGAGCGGCTCACCGAGATCCGGATTCCCGGCGTGTTGCAGCGGATCGGTCTCGTCTATCTGGTCACCGGACTGCTGACGCTCAAGACCACCGCCCGAAGCGAGATCGTCATTGCAACGGTGATTCTCGCCGGATACAACGTTTTGCTTGCGGTCGTGCCGGTCCCCGGCGTCGGCCATCCCGCAATCGCTCCACCCGATTCAACCATGGCCGCGTGGCTCGATCGCAGAGTCCTCGATGGACATCTGTGGGCGGTCACCAGGACGTGGGACCCGGAGGGGTTGCTGCCCACCGTCCCGGCGATCGCGACCTGCCTCCTCGGCGTCGCCGCGGGCCGCTGGATCACGCGAACGGAGCCGCTCTCGCGGCGGGTGCGTGGGTTGTTCGCTGCGGGGGGGCTCGGCCTCGCTGCCGGCTGGGCCTGGAACGCAGTGCTACCCATCAACAAGAACCTGTGGACCAGCTCCTATGTCGTCTTCACCGCGGGGATGGCATGCGTCGTCTTGGCCGCGTGCATGTGGCTGGTGGACCAGCGCGGGGTGCGCTGGTGGACCCGACCCTTCGTGGTGTACGGGGTCAATCCCGTCCTGGCGTTCGCAGGCGCGGAAGCGCTGGCGCGCCTCATCTATAGCGTGGTCCAGGTGAGCTATCAGGGCAGGACGATGCCCCTCCAGGCCGCCGTCTACCGTTCGCTTTTCGGTTCCTGGCCATCGCCGGAGGCCGGATCCCTCGCATTCGCGCTGGTGATCGTTCTCTTCTGGTATGTGGTGCTGGAGGTACTCTACCGGCGGGGCATCGTGGTCAGGATTTGAGGGCGACCCGCCGGCGACCAGTCCCGCCGGCCGAATGCCAGCGCTCGAGCGCCGCACCGAGGGCCTCCACTATGTAGCGGTGCGCTTCGGCCATGAGTTCCAGGCGTTGCCGCACTAGCGGGCTCCCCCGCCGCACCTCGCGTCGAGCCTCGCTGATCAGGCGGCTGAACCGTCGCATGCGTTCCAGGCGGAGCTCGAGGGTGGGAACCGGCAGGCCGGGAGCCACCCGGTAATACACCCGGCGGTCCCCCGCATGGCCGGTTCGCTCCAACACGCCCCGGCGCTCCAGCATGCGGGTTTCGGTGCTGACGCTCGCTTTGCTCACACCGAGGTCGGCGGCAAGCTGATCGAGCGACAGCGATGCCTCGCTGAGGAGGAGGCGGCCGAAGATGCGCCCGGCCGTGCGGGAGAAGCCCTCCGCCTCGAAGAACACCCCTACCTGCTCGACGAACTCGACCCGGCCGGTGCTGCTAGAATGCAGGGAGCACTCCACGGAATGGATGGGGGAAGTTTACGTTCATTCAGTACGTTCAGGCAATACTGAATCCTGGGACGGGGCGATTCCGTAAAGCTCCCGCCTTCGCGTCAAGGAGACTGGGTCTTGTCGATGCCCCGTGTCACCGCCTGTCGCCTCCTGGGCGCCGCCGCCGCGGCGACCCTGCTCTTGGCGAGTTGCACGCCGCCATTGCCGGGACCGGGTGGCGGAGCGCCTGCGGCCGCGCCGGCGCCGCACGTGAAATGGACGCCTCCCCCGGAGGCGCCCGCTCCGGTGGCGCCCGCGGCACCGGTCATTCCTCCCGAGTTGGCCGAGCGCATTCAGCGGCTCACGATGGGCGACGTGGTCGACCTCGCCCTCCGGGGCAATCCGGCAACGGCCCAGGCCTGGGCCAACGCCCGAGCGGCCGCGGCCGCCTACGGAGCGTCAAAGTCGGCCTATTACCCCACGCTCGACGGCGACGTGTCGGGCACGCGGATCAAGACCGCGGCGACCAGCGGACGCGTGGCCGTAATCCAGACGGTGTACGGCCCCAGCGCGACGCTCTCATGGCTGCTCTGGGACTTCGGAGGACGGAGCGGCGCGATCGAATCTGCCCGGCAGGCGCTGCTCGCCGCAGACTGGACTCACAACGCCACCATCGCGGATGTCGTACTTCAGGCGCAGGTCGCGTTCTTCAACTACATCGCGACTGGCGCCCTGCTCACGGCACAACGAGCGTCCGTCAAAGACGCCCAGGCAAACCTGGATGCCGCTGAAGCGCGGCGACAGGTGGGCGCGGCGACGATCGCGGACGTGCTGCAGGCGCGGACCGCCCTCTCCCAGGCCCAGCTCTCGCTCGATACGCTGGAAGGCAGCCGGCTGACGGCGCGAGGCGCGCTGGCCGTCTCTCTCGGATTGAACGCCAACGTCCCGTACGACGTGGACAGCGTGCGTTCGCTGAGACCGATCGCCGCCGTCAGCGACAGCGTGGAGGCGATCATCAATCGGGCGGTCCGCGAGCGGCCTGATCTTGCCGCGGCGAGGGCGGACGCTGCGGCCGCCCAGGCCCGAATCCGGGAGATTCGCGGTAGCCGGTTGCCGTCGATCACGGCGACGGGAACAGCCGGGTACACCGATGTCGTAAACCGGGGCAGCGCCGGCACCAGCTACAACATCGGCCTAGGCCTGGCGATCCCCTTGTTCAATGGTTTCGGCCGGGAGTACTCGCAGAAGCAGGCGGAATACCTGGCCGATGCTGCCGTGGCACAGCAACGCAGCCTGGAGCAGCAGGTCACCTATCAGGTGTTCAGCGCGTATTATGCACTGCAGACGGCGACGCGCCGGGTGCAGACCAGCAACGACCTCGTCGCGAGCGCGGCGCAGTCGACCGAGGTTGCCCTCGCGCGTTACAAAGCAGGGGTCGGCACGGTGCTCGACCTGCTCGCGGCGCAAGGCGCCCTCGCGAGCGCCAGGTCCCAGGTGGTCCAGAGCCGGCTCGCCTGGTACATCTCGCTTGCCCAGCTCGCGCACGACGCGGGCGCGCTGGACCCGAAGGGGGGAACTGACCTCCGGCTCTCACCTGATACCGTGCAGAGTATCCCGCAGGAGACCATCCCGCAGCGATGAAGCGATCGTCCTTCGTTGGTCTGGCAACCTGCGTCGCCCTGGCAAGCGCTTGTAACAAGGCGCCGCACCGAGAACTTCCGCCCGTTCCGGTCCTTGCCGCCACGGCTGAGCGCCGTTCCGTCCCGTTCACCATCGAGGCCAATGGAACGGTGGAGCCGCTGGAGACGGTTGCCGTCGAATCACAGGTAACCGGCTATCTGCTTCGGGCAGGATTCAAGGAAGGTGATGAGGTTCGGCCGGGCCAGGTGCTGTTCGAGATCGACCCGGCACCCTACCGAGCCGCGCTGCAGCAGGCTCGGGCTGTTCTGGCGCGCGACCAGGCACAGCTCGTCGCCGCCCAGCAGGATGCGGAGCGCAACGACGCGCTCGCGGCGAAGGAGTACGTCACCACTCAGCAGGCGGAGCAGAGTCGGGCCGCCGCGGCGGCCCAGGCCGCTTCGGTGAAGGCTGATGAAGCGGCGGTCGAGAGTGCGCGCATCAATCTGGAGAACGCCACGATTCGGTCGCCGATTGGTGGCAGGGCCGGCGGCCTGCTGGTCAAGCCGGGCAACCTGGTGCGCGGCGGCGCCAGTGTCACGCTGGTCACGATCAATCGCATCCACCCGATCCTGGTCCGGTTTGCCGTGCCGGGAAATCAGCTGGCCTTGATTCAGCGGTACCGCACGCGACCGCTCACGGTCACCGCAGAACCGCAGGGGGCAACGACCCAGGCGCGCGGGACGCTGAGCTTCGTGGACAACGCGGTCGATTCGGCTACCGGTACTGTCTTGCTGAAGGCCGGCTTCGCGAACCAGGACGGAGCGCTCTGGCCCGGCCAGTTCGTCAAAGCCTCGCTCGAGCTGTACGTCGAGGCCGACGCGCTGGTCGTGCCGTCGAGCGCCATAGTCTCCGGGCAGCAGGGGTCCTACGTTTTCGTGGTGAAGCAGGATCGAACGACTGAAATTCGCGACGTCAGGGTTTCCCGCCCCGCGGGCGACTTTACCGTGTTGGCGGCGGGAGTGGAGCCGGGCGAGCAGGTCGTCACGGAAGGGCAGCTACGGCTCACGGCCGGGGCAAAGGTCCAGATCAAATTGCCGCCGGCGACGCCAGGAGCCGGCGCGTCGACCCGGGGTAGCACGTGAGCATCGCGGAGCCATTCATACGCCGCCCGGTCATGACCACGCTGGTCATGGCCGGCATTCTGATTTTCGGCATCCTGGGGTACCAACGTTTGCCGGTGAGCCAGCTGCCCAACGTGGACTACCCCACCATCCAGGTCAGCGCGAGCCTCCCGGGCGCCAGCGCCGAGACTATGGCGTCCGCCGTCGCGACTCCTCTGGAGCAGCAGTTCTCGACCGTGGCTGGCATCGACGCGATGACCTCGAACTCGAGCCAGGGCAATACGTCTGTCACGCTGCAGTTCAACCTGAACCGCGACATCGACGCCGCGGCGCAGGACGTCCAGGCGGCCATCGCGCAGACCCTGCGCTCGCTTCCCCAGGACATGCTGCCCCCCAGTTACCGCAAGGTGAACCCGGCGGACAGCCCGATTCTCTATTTCGCGCTCACCTCGACCACGTTGCCGCTGCAGCAGGTGGACGAGTACGCCGAGACGTTCCTGGCGCAGCGGATCTCAATGGTGGATGGTGTGGCGCAGGTGAACGTCTTCGGCTCGCAGAAGTATGCAGTCCGGATCCAGCTCAATCCGCAGGCGCTGGCTTCCCGCAAGATCGGGCTGGACGAGGTCGCCCAGGCGGTCGAGAGTGGAAACACCAATCAGCCCACCGGCGTGCTGTGGGGGAAAGACCGCGCGTGGACCATCCAGACGAACGGGCAGCTCCCCGACGCCGCGGCGTTTCGCCCGCTGGTAGTGGCCTCGCGAAACGGCGCGCCGGTGCGGCTCCAGGACATCGGCAATGTGATCGATGGGGTGCAGGACAGTCGGGTCGCGGCCTGGTTCAATGGCGAGCGCGGCGTCGTGCTGGCAATTCAGCGGCAGCCGGGCACGAACACCGTGGCGGTCGCCAATGCCGTACGGAAGACGGTGGACGACCTTCGCGCCCAGCTGCCGGCATCGGTCAAGGTGGATCTGCTGTTCGACCGGTCGCTGTTCATCAACGAGTCCGTCGCCGACGTGAAGTTCACCCTGCTGCTCACCATCTCGCTGGTGGTGATGGTGATCTTCCTGTTCCTCCGAAACCTCACCGCGACGGTGATCCCGAGTCTGGCGTTGCCGATGTCGCTGGTGGGCACGTTCGCGGTGATGTATCTGCTCGGCTTCAGTCTGGACAATCTGTCGCTGATGGCGTTGACGCTGGCCGTGGGCTTCGTGGTGGACGACGCCATCGTCATGCTCGAGAATGTGGTCCGCCACATGGAGATGGGGAAAACCGCCTGGCGGGCCGCACTGGAGGGTGCCCGCGAGATCGGGTTCACGATCCTTTCGATGACGATCTCGCTGGTGGCCGTGTTCATCCCCATTCTGTTTCTGGGCGGTCTGATCGGTCGCCTGTTCCAGGAGTTCGCGGCCACGATCGGCATCGCCATTCTGGTATCGGGGTTCGTCTCGCTGACGCTCACGCCGATGCTGTGCAGCCGGTATCTCAAGCCGGGCTCGCACGCCGGGCACGGCCGGTTCTACGAAATGACCGAGCGCGTCTGGCAGAGGGTGCTCCACGCCTACGACCGCAGCCTTCGCTTCGTCATGCGGCACCGGCCGGCGACCCTGGTGTTCTCATTCGTCCTGGTCGGCGCCACCCTCTGGCTCGCCGTGCTGGTGCCCAAAGGATTCCTGCCCAGCGAGGACCAGGGCCAGTTGATCGGCACCACCGAGGGGCTCGAGGGCACCAGCTTCGACGCGATGGTCGAGCTGCAGCGCAAGGTTGCCGCGATCGTGCAGCAGGATCCCAACGTCGCAGGGTTCATGTCGTCGGTGGGCGCCGGCGGCCGTACGCCCACGATCAACCAGGGCCGCCTCTTCATCCGCCTCAAGCCGCAGGGCGAGCGGAAGCTCTCGGCCGACGACGTCGCGCGGGAGATGCAGCCCAAGCTCAGCCAGGTGCCGGGCATGCGGGTCTATATGCAGAACCTGCCGGTAATCAGCATTGGCGGGACGGTCAGCAAGAGCCTGTATCAGTTCACGCTCCAGAGCACTGACATCGACGCGCTCTACCAGAACGCCGGCATGCTGGAGCGCAAGCTGGCGACGCTTCCCCTGCTCGCCGACGTGACCAGCGATCTCCAGATCAAGAACCCGCAGGTGCGGGTGGACGTCGACCGGGACCGCGCAGCGTCGCTGGGCGTCACCGCGGATCAGGTCGAGAGCGCGCTCTACAACGCCTACGGCTCGCGGCAGGTGTCCACGATCTACACGCCTACGAACCAGTATTGGGTAATCATCGAGGTCCTGCCGGAGTACCAGCGCGATCTCCTGGCGCTGAATCAGCTCTACATACGCTCCAGCAGCGGCGATCTGGTGCCGCTTGCCGCAGTTGCGCGCATGAGCACGGACGTGGGCCCGCTCAGCGTCAACCACTCGGGTCAGCTTCCTGCCGTCACCCTGTCGTTCAACCTGGCTCCCGGCGTTTCCCTCGGCGAAGCGGTCACATCGGTGCAGCGAACGGCGGACCAGATTCTCCCCGCAACCGTCACCACGTCGTTCGCCGGAACTGCGCAGGCTTTCCAGGACGCGCAACGCGGTCTGCTCGGGCTGCTCTTCGTCGCGATCCTCGTCATCTACCTGGTCCTCGGCGTGCTGTACGAAAGCTTCGTGCACCCACTCACCATTCTCTCGGGGCTGCCGGCGGCCGGTTTCGGTGCCCTCCTGACGCTGCTCGTGTTCGGGTACGACCTCAACGTCTACGCGTTCGTGGGGCTCATTCTGCTGGTCGGCATCGTCAAGAAGAACGCGATCATGATGGTGGACTTCGCCGTGGAGGCCGAGCGACGGGAGCGAAAGTCGCCCGAGGTCGCGATCGTCGATGCCTGCCTGGTGCGATTCCGGCCCATCATGATGACCACGATGGCCGCCCTCCTCGGCACGCTCCCCATCGCGCTCGGCGCCGGCGCCGGCGCGGAGTCGCGCCGCCCGCTGGGCGTGGCGGTCGTTGGCGGACTTGCCTTCTCTCAGCTGATCACGTTGTACCTGACCCCGGTGATCTACACCTACTTCGACGAGCTGCAGCAGCGGTTCGGGCGGCGGAGCAAAAAGCCGGCCTCCGAGGAGGAGCAGGAGCAGCCGGAACTAGCCGGTGTGGCGGCACAGGGGGGAAATGGAATCAACGGAGTGAATGGCCGTAACAGCGTGAACGGTGAACAGTGAACAGAAGTCCCGTTGTTGATCGGAGCTCCCTGTTCACTGTTTACTGTTCACGCGTTCCTCTCGGCACTTCTACCGCCGCCCACCCTGCCCTCGGCCCCGCATATCTGAGATCGTAAAACCGAACGATCGGCCCTGACTCTCCGTTTCGCACAGTGGCCGCGGGGAAGCGGGACCACCTGAGGAAAGTCGAGCCCGCGGGCGTTGCGGCAGCGGCCTCGACCTCAGGTTGGTCGAGCTCGGGGACTACGGGCCGCGGATCGAGCGTGAAAGTGGGCGATCCCAGCCAACGAAATCGGCCGCGTCGATAGCCTCCCGGCGTCCTCAGTACCACCGACCGCACGAACGGGTTCGCCGGCCCCGGTGCCACCATGGTTGCGATGGGGTCGAGTCCCTCCGCGACCGCTTCGGCGTGCACGATTCCTCTTGCTGCGGCAGCCGAAATTCCCATGCAGCCGATGTAGACCATCGCTCCGATACCTGCCAGCCGGGCCGGGCGCTCAGCCACGGCGTGGGACCTGCCTTTGCGACGCAGCACCCAGCTCCAGAGTGCACCACCTCCGAGCAACAGCCAGAGCCAGGGGTCCACGATGAAGAGGGTATCGGCGTAGAACCATCGTTCCGAGAATGGCATCAACAATCGCACGCCGTAGGTATTGAGCAGGTCGAGGAACGGGTGGGACCATACCGCGATGGCGGAGAGCAGAAGCAGCGACCGGGCGTCCGGCGGGGGAGCCTTCTTGCGGCCGCGGGTCAGTCGGCCCGCGGCGAGCATGAGGCCGGTGAGGGCAACCGGAAGCACGACCAGTGCGAGCACGCCATGGGTCCACCCCCGCCGGAAGCCGAGAGCGAAAAGCGGGTCGCGGACGTACGCCAAGGCGTCGAGGTCCGGGAGGTTGGCCCCGATCAGGAGGGTGGGAACGGCAAGGCGGGTCCGGCGCCGGAGCCCGCTCTCGGCGAGGGCGGCGCCGACCAACGTATGGCAGAGGTTGTCCATCGGGCAATGGTAACCCCGCCCGGGCCGGTCTTGCCTTGGGCTCCGAATGTGACTATCCTAGTATCCGGATACTAGGATGAATACCTCGAGTGTTCTCGACCGCCTCGGCGCCCTCGCCGACCCCACCCGTACCCGGCTGCTGCTCGCGCTGGACCGGCACGAGCTCACCGTGTCCGAGCTCTGCTCGGTGCTTCAGCTGCCCCAGTCGACCGTCAGCCGGCATCTCAAGCTCCTGGCCGACGATCGCTGGGTGAGCGCGCGCGCCGAGGGAGCCAGCCGGCGGTATGCGCTGGCCTCGACCATCGACCCGGCCGCTCGCCGCCTGTGGCAGCTGGTCCGCGGCCAGCTCGCCGAGGACGTGACCGCGTCCCAGGATGCCGAACGGCTTCGGAGCGTGCTGGCCCAGCGCCGTACCCGGTCGCAGGAGTTCTTCGCGAACTCGGCCGGGCGGTGGGACGCGCTCCGAACGGAGCTGTTCGGACCTCGCACCGATCTGGCCGCGCTTCCCGCCCTGCTGGATGAGCGTTGGGTCGTAGGAGACCTGGGTTGCGGCACCGGCCAGCTCGCCGGGACCCTGGCCCCGTATGTGGCGCGGGTCGTAGCCGTCGATCAGTCGAGAGCGATGCTGGCGGCCGCTCGGGCTCGACTGCGGGACTACTCCAACGTTGAGTTGCGCCAGGGAGAGCTGGAAGAGTTGCCGGTGGCGGACGGCGAACTTGACGCCGCTGTACTCTTTCTCGTCCTGCATTACGTCGCCGAACCGGGTCGAGCTCTTGCCGAGGCCGGACGGGCGTTGAAGCCGGGTGGTCGCTTGCTGGTGGTGGACATGACACCGCACGCCCGGGAAGAGTATCGCCGAACGATGGGGCACCTGTGGCAAGGATTTTCGAGCGAGCAGGTGGATAACTGGCTGGCTGCGGCCGGGCTTGAGGCCGGCCGATACGTGACGCTTCCGGCCGACCCGCAGGCCAAGGGGCCGGCTTTGTTCAGTCTGTCGGCCGCGCGGCCGAAAGGGCCGGCGCAGGGCCTGTACGACGGTGAGCCGGCGGGCCAGAATTCGATGATGAGGAACGCGACTCGCAAACTGAGGAACCGAGGATGACGACAGTGGTCGGAGCGGGAAGGCGAGCGGGCGTCGAGCGCCTGCCGTTCAAGGTGAAAGACCTGGGTTTGGCGGAGTGGGGTCGGAAGGAGATCCGGCTCGCGGAGCACGAGATGCCGGGGCTCATGACGCTACGAGCGGAGTATGGAGCCGAGAAGCCGCTCAAGGGCGCCCGTATCATGGGATCGCTGCACATGACGGTGCAGACCGCCGTGCTGATCGAGACGCTGGTCGAGCTGGGTGCAGACGTGCGCTGGGTCTCCTGCAACATCTTTTCGACTCAGGACCACGCGGCCGCCGCGGTGGTGGTCGGCCCGGACGGGACCCCGGACAACCCCAAGGGAACCCCCGTGTTCGCTTGGAAGGGCGAGACACTCGAGGAGTACTGGTGGTGCACCGACCAGGCTCTCATGTGGCCAGACGGTGAAGGCCCCACCCTGATCGTGGACGACGGTGGTGACGCGACACTCCTGGTGCATCGGGGCGCCGACTTCGAGGCGGCCGGTAAGGTGCCCGCCTTCGACTCCTCGAGCGATCCCGAGGAGTGGGGGGTCATTCTCGACCTGCTGCGGGCCGAGCAGCGCAAGCATCCGGGGCGCTGGACCAAAGTCGCAGCAGGGTTGAAGGGTGTGTCTGAAGAGACCACTACCGGTGTGCATCGATTGTACGAGATGATGCAGGCGGGCACGCTGCGTTTTCCCGCCATCAACGTCAACGACTCGGTGACCAAGTCCAAGTTCGACAACCTGTACGGTTGCCGGCATTCGATCGTGGACGGGTTGAATCGGGCCACGGACGTCATGCTGGCCGGCAAAGTATCGGTCATCTGCGGCTACGGGGACGTGGGGAAGGGCTGTGCCCAGGCCCTCAAAGGCCAGGGCGCCCGCGTCGTGATCACCGAAATCGATCCGATCTGCGCCCTTCAGGCCGCGCTCGAGGGATATCAGGTCACGACGCTGGACGATGTGGTCGAGACGGCGGACATCTTCATCACGGCCACCGGCAACAAGAACATCGTTACGGTCGACCACATGAAGCGGATGAAGGACAAGGCCATCGTGGGCAACATCGGCCACTTCGACAACGAAATCGATATGGCAGGGCTGAAGAAGGGCGGGATCGAGCGGGTGAACATCAAGCCTCAGTACGACGAGTTCGTCTTTCCCGACGGACATTCTGTCCTGATCCTGGCTGAGGGGCGCCTGCTGAACCTGGGGTGCGCCACGGGGCATCCCAGCTTCGTGATGTCCTCCTCGTTCACCAACCAGGTGCTGGCCCAGCTGGATCTGCACCTGAGCTCGCTCGGCAAGCCGACGATCTCGGGCACCCGGTACAGTGACAAGCGGGTTTATACGCTTCCGAAGAAGCTCGACGAGAAGGTGGCACGTCTGCACCTGCCTAAGCTGGGCGTAAAGCTGACCCCGCTCACGCCCGACCAGGCGGCCTACATCGGCGTGCCGGTCGAAGGCCCCTACAAGTCGGACCACTACCGGTATTGATTGCGCCGGAACAGGGAGAGGGCTCCCGCAGTGATGGGGAGCCCTCTCGCTTTGGCGGTGCGGCCTCTTACCGGCCCCCGGCCCTCGCATTACTGTGTGTTGGTTAGAAAACCGGCCGCGTGAGCCCGCGGCCCGACTCATCGATCTCGAGCGCCGCGACAGCGGCGGGAGGACATATGGCCCCGAGAGCCAATGACTTTGAAGAGGCCCTGGAACGCCCGTCCAGGGGGGCGGGCGCAGTCACTGCTGCCGGCCTGGTGCTGGCTGCCGCGGTCGCGGGTGTGGCGGTCGGCCTGCTGATGCCACCGGAAACCGGGGAGGATATCCGCGAGCGGGTCCGCGAGCGGATGCGCTCCAAGTTTGGTGACCTGAGCGAGGGGTTCGGACGCCGAATCCGCACGTTCCGGGAGGAGGGCAACGGTGCCCTCCGCCAGATCGAGAAGCGCCTCAACAAGCTCGAGGACCGCTTCGACGCGGCGCGGGACGCGGCGATCGACGCGGTGGAAGAGCCACTCGAGCGACTCCGGAGTGAGCGGCGCAGTAACGGGGCCGCGCCCATCCTGGGCCTCGCAGCCGGCGCGGCGCTCGCATGGTTCCTGAGCAGTGAGCGCACCGCCGATGCGCGGGCGCAGGTGCGGGACGCCGCGGAGAAAGCTCGCCGCCGTGCGATGGATGAGTGGGATCGCTTCCAGGAGCGAGGCGGGTTCGCGCGCCGCCGCGGCAACGTACCTAACGGCGGCACCTCGGCCGAGAACGCCAAGTCGGAGATCTAGCGCAGCGCAAGCTCGAGGAACGCCGTCCCGGGAATTGGATTCGCCGCGTACGGCTCGATTTCCCTGAAGCCGAGTGAGCGATAGAGGCTCCGCGCCGCGCTCATGGATGGCAGGGTATCGAGTCGTATACGGCGATATCCAATTGCTTTAGCGTGGCCGATGACTGACACCGCCAGCGCCCGGCCTACCGCGGCGCCGCGGAATTCAGGGCGCACGTAGAGCCGTTTCATCTCCGCCACGTCGAGTGAGAGCCGACGGAGCGCGGCACAGCCCGCTACCTGCTCATCACACCAAGCCAGCAGCAACCGTCCGTCCGGCGGCGCATACCGGCCCGGCAATGCCGCCACTTCAACCTCGAAATCCTGGAAGCCCAGATCGATTCGCAGCGCCGACGCGTACTCGATGAACAATTCGCGCGCGGCCGCGATTTCCGGTTCCGATTCCGCCGGCTCGATCCGCACCCTCAAGCGCAACCTCAAACCTGACCCGGAGGGGCCTCAGAACATGAAGCCAGCCTTTATGTACACGCCGGTTCGCCCCTCGCTCTCCACGATCGCGGCCGTGAGCGCATTGTTGC
>Ga0075424_100003690_pt1 | contig 14375 bp, 12 predicted proteins | sample SoiMethybrSBSTD3_FD_75301 | JGI IMG/M metagenome (GOLD analysis project Ga0075424, IMG submission 75301) | Bulk soil microbial communities from a Populus tree surrounding site in Tennessee, USA - Soil MetaG P. TD hybrid SBSTD3 | ecosystem: Environmental > Terrestrial > Soil > Tree plantation... | reverse complement strand
CTTCGGCGCAACGCTTTCCCCATGGATTGAACTTGTTCGCCGCCGCACCGGTGCGCCAAGCCTCCTTCGCCGCGTCCGCCTCGCCGGCAAACCAGTGGGCGCGACCGAGCTCGTAGTAGGCCTCGAGCAGATTCGGCCCGAGCGTGAGGCTCGTGCGAAAGAACGCCTGCGCGTCTCCGTACATCTCACGCTCGAGATACACCAATCCCAGATAGTAATGCGCGTAGAGCGTCGCCTTCGGGTCGTTGTCGACGCGGATCGCCTTCGACAGGTGCTCGATCGCCTCGCCGAATATCCGCTTCTTGAGGCAGATGTATCCGACGTTGATCCGCGCGAGCGCGTTGGATGGCTCCTTCATGAGGACGCGCTGGAAGTTCAGGAGCGCGTCGTCGTACTTCTCCTGATGCATCTGCGCCCATCCGAGCAGCGACGTGGCCTGCAGATCGTTAGGCGACAGCTCGAGCGCCTTCTGCAGCGAGGTTTCGGCCGCCGAATAGTCTCCGACCGAGATGCGAGACCATCCCTTCTCGATGAACGTCGACGCGCCGATGTGATCCGCGCGGATCGGTGGAGCGGCCGGCTGCGGCACCGAAGGCGGAGTGCCGCCGCCGATGGCTTTCCAGCGCTCCACGAGCTTCTTCACGTCCTCCTTGAGGACGCCGAGCTCCGCGAGCTCGCGCTCCACGGTCCGAAACAACTCGATGATATCGGCCTTGAGCGCCCCCCGGTCCGCGCCAGCGTCGGCCGCATCGAGTCTGGCCGCGAGGGCCGCATAGCGTCCGCGCACATCGATCGCGGGGGCGTCAGCCATGCCGCACCAGCCCGTCCGCGGGCTGCCCGAGGACGATGCGTTCGTCAGTCGAAAAGAGCCGCGCCACGTCGAGCAAAACCACCAGGCGCTCGCCCCGCCGGACCACCCCGCGCAGGTAGCCCGCGGCGAGCCCGCGGAAAAGTGCCGGCGGCGCCGCCAGCCGGGACGGGTCGAGCAGGCTCACATCGAGCACACCATCCACCGTCACCGCCACCCACTCGCCGTCGACGGCGAGCACGAGAACTCTGCCATCGGCAGGCGTCGGTGCGTCGGGGAGCTCGAATCGCTTCCGCAGGTTGATCACCGGCACCACGCGGTGCTGGTAGTCGATGACGCCTTCGATCCACTCCGGCACGTTAGGCACCGGCGTCGGCGGCGTGTACCGGAGGACACGCTCGACCGAAAAGATGTCGGCGGCGAACAGGTCGTCGCCGAGTCGGAACGTGACGATCTGCGATAAAGCTGATGCGGAAGCGGTCATAGCGAATCAGGCGGTGTAACGGCCAGGCACGTGGCCACGATCGTGTCGGCATCGAGCAGCGTGACGAGCTCGTGGCCGCGCCACACGACTCCGAGCACCGTGGCGTCGTTCTCCGGCGGGGGGACGGGGCGCACCGCATCGAGCGATGTCTCGAACACGTCATCGACTGCGTCCACCGCGACGGCAATGCGCACCGCGGACGGTCGCATCACCAGTGTCATCGCCGCGTCCTCGCGTTCGGGAAGACCGAGCACCCGAGCCAGCGCGTACATCGGCAGCGTGCGATCCCGCAGCGCAAAGATGCCAAGCATGGTTGGCGGCGCATCCGGAATGTGCCGCGCGTCGACTCCCTCGACGGCTTCCTCGATGCTGCGCAGCTCGGTGGCGAACAGCTCGCCGGCAGCGCGAAAGACGAGAAGCTCCGCCCTCCCCTCGCGACGCTGGACGCGGTCGCGAAATGGCGCGACGGGCGCCGGCGGTGCGAGCTCCTCGAACATGGGCAGCCCGATGTCATCCTGCCTGGGACGTGGCGCGCCCCCATTGAGCGCGATCGCCAGATCGCGCAGTGTCGTCGGCGACGGCATCGGACCGAGTGGCATTGCCGTGCGCGCACGCTCGGCCGGTGCGGGAATGGCCCGGACCGGCTCGTGGGGAGTCTTCCGACGAAGGCGAGGCATTACAGACAGGACACTCCGCGAGTGGCCGGCGTCACGCTCCACTCGCTCCCTGTGATCTACGCCACACCTGCGCGCACCCGACTCACGATTTCGGCGGCGATCGCGGACAGGGGGAGCGTACGATCGGCACCCGCCGTCGAAAGCGCGGCTTGGGGCATGCCGTAAACGATCGACGTCTCGCGGTCCTGCACGATCGCGTAGCCACCGTTGTCCCGGACCGCGCGCAGGCCCTCGGCGCCGTCGCGCCCCATGCCTGTCAGCACAACACCGACGAGGGACGGGCCAAACCGCTGCGCTGCCGTGCGAAACAGCGGGTCGGCCGACGGGCGTACGCCCCAAATCGGTGGTGTCTTGTCCAGCGCGATCAGCGGCACGCCGTTCACGTCGATGACCCGCATGTGCATTCCGCCGGGTGCGACGTACACGCGCGCGTGCTCGATTCGATCGCCATGGCGGGCCTCGGTGACGGCCAGCCGGCTCATCGCGTGAAGCCGCGAGGCCAGGCTCGCCGTGAACCCTGGGGGCATGTGCTGAACGACGAGCACCGCGGCGTCGAGGTTGGCCGACAGTCGTGGAATGACCTCTGCCAGCGCGCGCGGTCCGCCAGTGGAGGCCGCAATCACCACGGCATGCGTTGCGGCACCGGGCACGGCGGGCGCGCCATCCCGCTCGACGAGCGTCGGCCGCGCGAGCATCGGCACGCCACGGAGGTTCACACACGACGCCGCACGGAGCGCCTCGAGAAGCCGGGTGCCGAGGGCGTCGGTAGCGCTGCGTCCACCGGCCGTCGGTTTGTGCACGAACTCCACGGCGCCGAGCTCCAGGGCGCGAATCGTGAGCTCACCCCCGTTAGGCGAATCGAGGGCGCTGAGCATCACCACCGGACGCGGCGTCTCGCTCATGATGTAGCCGAGCGCCTGCAGCCCGTCGAGCTCCGGCATCTCGATGTCGAGCGTGACGATGTCGGGATCGAGCGCGTGGATCTGCTTTAACGCGTCGAGTCCGTTGCGTGCCGTGCCGACGACCCGGAATTCCGTGCTGGCCGTCAGGATGTCGCTGACCAGCCTTCTCGTGAATGCACTGTCGTCGACGACCAGGACAGTGCGCTGGCTAGAGGACACGCTCCCCCATCTTGAGCGACTTTACCACCACGTGCCCATCCGTCACGTGGAAGTAAACGCTGCGCCCGTGCTCGCCGCCCGTGTCAGAGGCGACGAGGGGGATGTCCGCTAACCGCAGCACGCGCTTCGTGGCTTCGACGTTCCGTTCGCCCATGTTGATGCCGCCCGACGGCAGGAGCGATGAGAACATGCTCGCACCGCCGACGATCTTCGCCATTGGCCGTCCCCACGCACCTCGCTTCCGCATCTCCTCGAGCAGGAGCGGGATCGCCGTGGACGGAAACTTCGCGCGGTTTTCGCTGTCCAGTGACAGCCCCTCGCTCGGCAAGAGGATGTGCGCGAGAGCGCCGATGCGTGACGAGGCATCGTACAGCATGATCGCGACGCACGAGCCCAGCCCGATGGTCGAGATCACGGAGTTCCCGTTCGCGACGGCGTAGTCCGCGACCTTGACCCGGATCTCCTGGACCTTCGAGTCGGTTGCGTTAGGCGGGTTCACGGCGCGTCGGGGATCAACGGCGGCGGAAGATGCGCTCGCGCGGGTCCACCGCGGAGAACAGCGAACGCGTCGGGCCCAGCAACGTTTCGACCTTGCCAAGCACGAGGAAACCGCCCGGCGCCAGCGCGTCGTGGAATCGCTGGAACAGAGTTTCCTGAGTGGACCGGTCGAAGTAGATCAGCACGTTGCGACAGGCGATGAGATGCATTCCCCGCTGCGGTGGGTCGACTATCAGGTCCCTTCGTTCGAACGATACGAGCGACCGAATCTCGGGAACGACCTCGAAGGGCGCTCGTCCCGCGAAGTAGCGGCCCCGCACATCGCCCGGCGTGTCGGCGAAGGCGGCTTCGGCGTATTGCCCCCGCTCCGCCGCGTCGAGGCTCGCGCGATCGATGTCCGACCCCAGCACCTGCACGCGCGACAGATCGATCGAATCGCCGCGTACCGCGGCGTGGCGATGAAACAGGATCGCCAGCGAATACGGCTCTTCGCCCGACGAGCAGCCCGCGCTCCATACTCTGATGGGACGCGCAGCCCCCTCCCAGAGTATCGGGACGACCGTTCTCGCCACGGCGTCGAAGGTCGACCAGTTCCGGAACAGCTTCGTGACGTTGATCGTCAGCGTGTCGAGCAGGCGCTCGTATTCCACCTCGTCGCGATCCAGCAGGGCGGCGTAATCCGCGAACCGGTGGACCCCGCGGGCTCGCATCCGCACGGCGATGCGGCGGCGCAGACACTTTTCCTTGTAGTTCCTGCACCCGAACGCGCGCTCCCGGGCGATCTTCGCCGTCAGTTTGGCGAACTCGCCGTCATCAAGCTCGGCGATGATCACTCGGCCTGCCTCGCGGTTTCGAGATTGGTCCGCGCGATCGCGTTCGTCGGCTCGAGCTCCAGCGCCCTTTTCCAACACCGATTCGCTTCTTCGCGCTCCTGGCGGCGGTACCGCAGGTTCCCGAGCTTGAGGTAGACGTCTGCGCCGAGATTGGGCCGGTGCTTCACGGCCCGCATGTACGACTCGAGCGCATCGTCGTACCGCCCCGAGCGATAGTAGGTGTCGCCCATGTTCTTGTGCAGCTGCGGAAGTGTGGCATCCTCGAGCGCGCCACGCTCGAACGACTGTGCCGCGTCTCCTATGCGCCCACGCCGCTCGAACGCGACGCCGAGGTTGTTCAACAGCACCGCCGAATGCGGATGGGCGGCGACCCCGTCCGACAACACGCTGATTGCCCGGTCGATGTCGTTCGCCAGGGCCGCCGTCAGCGCCGCGTAGTGATACCACGCGGCCGGCTTCGGTCGCCGATCCCAGTGGGTTGCGGCTTCTGCGAGCAGCACATCGGCCTCGATGATATCGCCGCGCCGTAGTGCGAGGACGCCTGACGAGAGAAGCGTACGGGGATCATTGCTTCCGAGGCGAATCGCCTGCGCGAGCACGTCGTAGGACTCCTCATGGCGCCCGAGGCGCTCGAGGGCATACGCGAGGTTGTGGTAGACGGCCGCGCTCGTGGCGCGACGCAACACCATCTGCTGAAACAGCGTGACCGCGTCCTGCCAGCGCCCCTGGCGAAGCAGCACCAGGCCGCCGTAGAACGTCGCGAGCTCGTCACCGGGTCGCAGCTCGTTGACTCGCCGGAATTCGCGCACGGCCTCGTCGAACATACCGGCCTTGTAGAACGCAACACCGAGGTTTCGGTGTTCGGCCACGCGAGCGTCCGACGAGACCGATTCGACCGGCTTCGTGCGCCCCACGCGGTGCAGAAAGCCGGCGGTCGCAAGCCCGTACAGAGCCTTGCCAGTATCGAACTCCGCAAGCCCCGACTCGTCGACGAGACCCGCGACGTCACGCTTGCCGTCGATGAGTCGCACGAGCGTCTCCTGCTCGACGGTGAGCTCGGCGCCGCTCTCCTTGAGCCGGTTTCGGTCGACGTCGAAGACGATGTCGAAGCTCGGGATCTTCTTCTCGATCAGGCTCCACTCGTCAACCCGCCGCGCACCCTCGAGGAGCAGCGACTCCGGGTTGATGGAGACGAGGAAGTCCTGCGCGTCAGGCGCGACATCTGCCTCGAAGTTGAACGTTCCCTGGTTCCACGTGAACAGGTAGTACACCGCCTCTTCGATCTGCACGCGGATGTAGCGGTGCAACTCTTCGCGCGCGATGAACTGGCGCTCCACGAGGATTTCGCCGAGCCGCTTATCCCGCTGCGTGTTCTGGACGGAGACGCACTGATCGAGCTGCGCCTGCGTGATGAGGCCGTTCTTCACCAGGATGTCGCCGAGTCGATCGCGCCGGTTCACGATCGATGCGTAGCAGATGCGGCCCCTGTCGAAGTAGATGTAGCCGAAGCTCTGCCGGTGAGTGACGCTCAGGCAGCCGCTTTTCTTTCCCATCGAGAGGAGTTGGAGGACGTCGGGGAGGCTTGCCTCCTTGAGACTTCCCTTGATGGCCATCAGCGCAGCTCCTCGATCACTCGGCCATCGAGCTCGACCCACTCCATCACGATCTTCTCGGCATCGAGGAAGGATTTGTCCGCAACGGCCGGAGTGGAGACCGGCGTGGCGGCACCGCCGGCACCGAGCTCGCGCCTAACGAGCGACAGCGTGGTCGCCCCGCCGGCTGCACGCGCGGCGTGCAGCACCCGGTCGATGACCGCTTCCACCTCCGCCGCGCCGGAGACTGGCAGCTCGGCCAGCAGGGCCGCGACGCCCGGTTCGGCGTCCGGGGCGCGGTCCTGCAGCATGCGCGCGTAGAGTGCCTCGCGGAGCGCGCGATCGGGCGGCTGAATCGCGACCACCAGCCCACCGTCAAAGCGCGAGCGAAGCCGAGCCTCGAGCTCGCCAATCTCCGAGGGCGGCCGGTCGCTCGCGAGCACGACCTGCTTTCCGGCGCTGTGCAGCGCGTTGAACAGGTGGAATAGCTCATCCTGCGACCGCTCCTTGCCTGCGATCGCGTGCACGTCATCCACAATGAGCGCGCCGGCCGTGCGGTATCGCGCGCGCCACCGGTCGACGGTGCCCTCCTGGAGGGCGGCGATCAGCTCGTCGACGAACTGTGACCCGCTCACGCAGGCGACCGGCCCGGAAAGCGCAGCCTTGCGTCGCAGCGCGTTGCCCACGGCGTGCACCAGGTGCGTCTTCCCGACGCCGGGGCCGCCGTGAACGAACAGCGGGTTGTAACTGGTCCCCGGCGCCGCGATCGTTGCCTCGGCGGCTCGCAACGCGAGCTGATTCGACCTGCCGGCGATCATCGTTTCCAGCGTGAAGGCCGGCCACGGACCGGGTGGCGGATTCTGTGCCGCCATGGCCTGCTCGACGCGTGCTTCGGCGTCGCCGATGCGCTGCGGATCCCGAAACACGTCGAGCCCCGCGAGTCGCGGGTCCAGCAGCACCGCCTGTGCCTCCAGCTGCTCGAGCCGGGCCACGCCGCTTGCGAACGTGGCATCCAGGCTCTCGACGTCGGCTTCCTCGTTCATCGCCAGCGCACGCTCCAGCATCGTCGTTCGGTATCCCGCAGCCTGCCAGTGCGCGATCCGCTCACCGAGCCTGACGCGCCAGCCGTCGACATGCTGTGCAACAGCGACCGCGATGTCCGACACGAAGCCGGCGAATTCGTCGTGCGACGTCGCAGCGACGCGTCCGAACTCGGGAGTGACGCGACCGGCGGCGACGATCGACCGCACCGTCGCGGGCGTCACTGGCCGCTCGCCTAACGCCTCGTGCGCGGCAAGGCGGTTGAGCGCGCCCTGCAGCTCGCGGACGCTGCCGCACGGCAGGCGAGCGAGCTCCTCGAGCACACCGTCGGCGAAGCTCATCTCGCGCTCCGCGCACTTGCTCCGCAGGATCGCGACGCGGGTTTCGTACTCCGGGAGGCCGATGTCGACGATCAGTCCGCCGGCAAGCCGCGTGACGAGGCGCTCGTCGACGTCGGCGATCTCCGTCGGCGGTCGGTCGCTCGCCATGATGATCTGGCGACCGCTCCCCTGCAGCGCGTTGAAGATGCGTAGCATCTCGCTTTGGGTCTCGCGCCGCCCGGTGAGGAACTGGACGTCATCGAGCAGCAGCAGGTCGATGCGTTGATAGCGCTGCTTGAACGCTTCGGCCTGTCCTGACGAAATGGCGAGGTGGAGCTGGTCGACGAAATCGTCGAGCGGCACGTACTCGACGACGAGCTCGGGCTGCAGCTGCCTGGCCGCGAAGCCGATGGCGCCGATGAGGTGCGTCTTGCCCAGCCCGGAAGGACTGTAGATGAAGAGTGGGTTATAGCTGGCACCGGGCGATTCGGCGACGGCGCGGCCCGCCGCGACCGCGAGGCGGTTCGAGGCGCCGACGACGTAGTTGTCGAACCGAAACCGACCGTCCAGGAGCAGGCTCATTGTCCAACGGGCACACGCGAGGCCGCGGTTGCACCGCTCAACCGGCGCAACACGAGCTCCGAGATGCTCCGGAGCGTTTCGAAGACGCCGGTGCCTCGGAGCGCGTCGCCGGCGTGATAGGGAACGCCGCGAAAATTGAGGATGTCGTCGAGCTCGGAGACATCCGTGATGAGCTCGCGCGGCAGATCCTGTTTGTTGTACTGGATGACGAGTGGGACGTTTCTCGCGTCAACGCCCTGCTCCGCCAGGTTCGCGTGCAGGTCCTGCATGCTCTCGACGTTCTCCTCGATCTGGCGCCGCTGGCTGTCCGCTACGAACACGACGCCGTCTGCCCCCTGCAGCACGAGCTTTCGGGTCGTGGCGTAGTATACCTGCCCCGGAACCGTGTAGAGCTGGAAACGCGTCGTGAAGCCCGAGATCGTCCCGAGGTCGAGCGGAAGGAAATCAAAGAAGAGCGTGCGGTCGGTTTGCGTCGCGAGCGAGACCATCGAGCCTCGCCGGTCGCCCGGTACCTGGTTGTAGATGTAATGCAGGTTGCTCGTCTTCCCCGACCGTCCGGGGCCGTAGTAGACGATCTTGCAGGTGATCTCGCGCGCGGCGTAGTTGACGAGGGACATGAACGCGTGTGGTCAGATCCTGCCGAACAACTTCGCCAGGTTGCGGTTGAGGTCGGACTCGAAGTCGCCGAACGCCGGCGGCGCCGCCGGCGCGGTGGGTGACGCGGCGGCGAGCCGCCGACTCAGCTCGGCGAAGTACAGCCGAACGAGCCCGACGGAGGTCGCCTCGTCGAATACTGTGAGCAGAATGTGCGCGCCGCGGCCCGTCGCCAGCTCGCCGAGAAAGATCTGGTGGTCCTGTCCCGGGTGGTGCAGCGTCGTGAACGGAGTGCCGTCCAGCTGGCGCCCGATCTCCGCACCCGACGCGTGGATCGCGGCGGCGAGCGCGCAGGCCGCCATGACGTCGATCGAGCGCGTGAAGCCATGCTGCGCCAGCACGCGGCCGCTCGTCTCGAGCAGCAGCGCCAGCCTAACGCGAGACTCGACGATGAAGCTCACGAGCGGCTCCTCGATCCAGGACTCGACGGCGGTCCTCATGGCGCGGCGCTCCCGATGAGTCGACTCATGAGAGCGCCTTCGCGGCTCGCATCATCTCGACCCTCAAAAGCCCGATGTTCGCCTTGGCTTCCGAGATCGTGACCAGCACCAGGTCATCGCGTCCTGCCGCGCAGATCCCCCCCTTTTCCGCGTCGAGTCGCAGGAACGTCACGACGCCGCATCCGGCCGCGCCGCATGCCAGGCGCGCTTTGCGATGCAGCGACGCGGCCAGCGCGGCCACCGCCTCGGCGTGGACCCCGATCTGCACGTTCGAATCGACGGCGAGACCATCGCGCTCGGAGACGACGAAGCTGCCCACGACACCGCGGTGCCGCGACAGCATGGCCAGGAGCTCGGCGTAGGGCGTCTTCTTCACGACACCCTCGCGAGCCAGTCGCGCGCGCGGGCGAGCACGCGGTCCAGCAGGAGGCGCACGAGGCCGACCGGCGTCTTTCGCGATGCGGTGACAACCAGCAGGCTCCCGTGCGGGGCAGGCGTCATCGCGACGATCGCGTCGTCGGCTTCCACGAGCAGCGACGTCCAGGCGCCGAGGCCGAGGTGTCGCATCGCGCGCTCGGCCTCGCCGCTCACACCCGCGAGCTCCGCGGCGATCACGTCTGCGAGGTCGTTCCCGTTGGCGTCGGTGTACGCTCCCGCGAGGACGAGTCCATCCACGTCCGCGAGCAGCGCGCGCTGATCCGTCCCGTCCAATGCAGCATCGAAGAGCTGCTTCGCGCGCGACGGATCGGGAGCCGGGAGCTCGGTCACCGACCGCGTGGAGCGCGGAGGTGTTGGTGTCGACCGACGTAACGGCCGTGGCTCGACCTCGGCCGGCGTGATCGGTACGGCCCGTGCCATCGATCGCTCCGATTTCACCACGGCCGGGGACCCGTTAGGCGCCACGATCTCAGGGCGCGCTCCGAGCGCGCTTCGCACGTGCGCCAGCGCCGCGGCGACCCCGGGCGTTTGATCCGCAGGCGCCACTGCCGACAAGCGGCGTTCGGCGCTTTCGAGATTGCCGCGCCGGAAATCCACGAAGCCCAGACCCAGGTTCGCCGGGGCGTGCGAGGGATCGAGCCGCAGCGCCATCTCCCACTCGTCCGACGCGCGTTCGAGATCGCCACGGTCGGCGTGGATGCGCGCCAGAACGTCGTGGGCGTCCGCCAGGTACGGATGGCGGTCGAGACCGCGCAACGCGACCCGCAGCGCGAGGTCCAGCTGCCCCGCACGCCGAAGCGCGTCCCCGAGCGGCATGAACACGAGGCTCGAAGGATCGCGCGCAAGCTCATCGCTCAGGCGGCGAATCTCGTCAGCCATCTTCGGCCCCCTTGAGCAGCGCGCGCAGCCGCACGACGCAGTCGAGCATCTCTCGCACACGGGTCACTGCGGGGCGATCACCCGCCTCGACGAGATAGCGCTGCCACGAGAGGATCGCCTGGTCCATCCCTGCACTGCGCGCCGCAGCCGCCCCTATCGCCAGCAGCACCTCGGGATTTCGCGGCTCGAGCTGCGCCGCGCGGCGAAGCGATTCCAGTGCCTCGCTCTCGCGCTCCAGTCGCATCAGGGCGCGGGCGACGAGCAGCTGCGCGTCCGCGCGGGTCGGCGCGGCTCGAGCCGCGGCGCTCGCGGCGGCGAGGGCCTGCTCGAGGCGGCCTTCCCGAAGCGCCAAGCGTGCCTGTACCAAGTGAGGCGAGGGGTCATCGCCGGCCAATGGTTCCACCATGACCGGCTTCTCCGCGGCACGCAGCTCGATCACACCGGTGGACAGGAGCCCGTACGCCACCTTGGCCACGTCGAACTCACTCCGTCCGAGCCGGTTCGCAATCCCGCGCAGATCGGATTGCCCCTCGATCATCGCGAGCATCTCCCACTCGTTCGGCAGGAGATCGAGCAGCGACGGATGGTCCTCATCGATGGGCGCGAGCACCGGGACCACGCCGAGGTGCGGGATCTTGTGGGCGATGCGAGCCCACTCGTCGATCCGCCGCGCGCCCTCCATGAGCAGCGACTCGGTCGAGATGCGCGCGAACGCTTCGGTCGCCGGGTCGGCGGTCTGCCCCTCGACGAACGAGAAGAAGCCCTCCTGCCACGACATGAGCTCGAAGACGACCGCCTCGATCTGCAAACGGACCTGGCGCTCGAGCTCGCGCCACGTTAGGCATCCCGCCTCGACGAGCAGCTCGCCGAGTCGCTTGCCGTCCGAACGGCTCTGCTGCGCGGCACGCGCCCGCTCGAGATCGCCCTCGGAGATCTTGGCGGCGCGCACCAGCATCGCGCCCAGCGGGTGCGGGTTCGTGCGGATCGATGCCGAGATGACGCGCCCACCGTCGAAGCAGACCATGCCCTCGTTGTCGCGTAGCGCGGATGTCACGCGGAGCGACCCGGTCTTTCGACTCAGGTCGAGCAGCTGAAAGACGTCGTGGATGCCGAGCTCGCGGAGCGGACCTTCGATCGCCATTACGCGGCCGGCTCCCGGGCGGCAAAGATTCGCTGCAGGTCGGCCGCCGTGCGTGAATCGCGGCGCGCGCGGCGCGCGTACTCGCTCGCCGGCTCGAGCTCGACGACGCGACGCCACCGGTCGATGGCGTCTCGATAGCGATGCTGGTCCGCAGCGAGCACGCCCTGGAAGTACAGCGCCCCAACGTGCTCGGGGTCGAACCGCCGTACGCGCGCGAACGCCACGCCCGCGTCGGTGCGGCGGCCGCTCTCCAGCAGCGTTTCGCCAAGCGACGTGAGGGCGTCGAGGTTGTACGGATCGCGCTGCAGCAGCTCGACCAGGAGGACCAGCGACTCGTCGTGACGCTGTAGCCGGCGGCGCAGCGACGCGAGCGCCAGCGCCGCCGCGGTGTACGTCGGCACGGAATCCAGCGCGGCAGAAAGCTCCCGCTCTGCCTCGACGTTGAGTCCCTTCATCTCGAGGATCGTCGCGAGCTGGTACCGAACGACCGCAAAGTCCGGGTCCAGCGTCAATGCGTGGCGGTAGGATTCCACCGCACTCTCGAAATCGCCGATCGAGCGGGCGACGTCACCGATCTGCTTCAGCACATCCGCTCGCGCCGGGGCCCCGCGCCGCGCGCGCTCAAGCGCTTCCAGTGCTGCCGCCGGATCCCCGCCGTCCGCGCGAGCGGTCGCGGCGAGAAGGAGCATCTCGACATCCGCCGGCGCCGCGTTCAGCAGGTCTTCCGCGAGCGGGCGCGCTTCGCCACCTCGCCCGAGCATGATGAGCACCCGGACCTCGCCGGCCAGCGCGAGTCGAGTTGCGGCTCCTACGTTCACGCTTCCGTCAGCGACGGTACGCGCACCGCGGTATCGCTCGAGCGCCTCGCCGTAGGCGCCCTGCTTCGCGTACACATCGCCGAGCAGCGTCAGGCCGTCGACCGGGTCGCCGCCGCGTGCGAGCACGCGGCTCGCCTCGGCCGACGCGCGTTCGAGCAGCCCCTTCGACAGATAATCCGCTGCGGCAGCGTATGGCGTGCCCGGGATCGCCTTCGCCTGAGGCGGTGGGGAGACCGGAGCCAGCTCCGTGAACAGCGAATCGAGCACCTTCGTGTCAAGTGCAAACTCTTCGACCGACCCGTCCGTGCGCTTCTCACCGCCGAGGTCCGGAACGAGCGTGAATTCCGGATCCTCGAACTCGAGATCGATCGCGAGCTCGAACTTCTGCGGGACGTAGTATGGGTCGATCTCGAGGGCTCGCTTCGTCGCGCGAAGCGCGCCGTCGTAGTCGCCGAGGTTCGAGAGGACGAAGCTCAGGTTGTAATGCGCTTCCGCGTAGTTGGGCTTCGCCTGAATGGCGCGGCCGTACGCGTTCCGCGCATCTTCGAGCTTCTTGAGCTCAACGAGCACGAGACCGACACCGTTCCACGCCACCGGCTGTTCGGGCTCCAGCTGCAGAACCTGGCGGAACGCTTCCAGGCAGAGCGGAAGCCGCTTCTTCTTGAACAGCAACAGGGCGAGGTTCAGTCTCGCCTTGACGAACGATGGCTGCGCCTTGAGTGCGAAGCGGAACGCTTCGACCGACGCCTCTGCGTTCCCGAGGTGGTAGAGCGCGACGCCAAGGTTGTTCAGGCCCAACGCGTACTTCGGGTCGCACGCGACTCCGCGCCGGTAGCTCTCGGCGGCGTCGGCGTAACGTCCGTCCTGATGCAGCGCGATCCCGCGCTCGTTCCACAGCTTCGGGCTGTCCGGGCGGGACGCCAGCAGCTTCTCGTAAAGCTGCGCCGCAGTCGCCGGCTCCTTTTTCAGCAGGTGCACCTCGGCCATGGCCTGCAGCACGAGATCACCATCCTCGCCGCGCTCCGTGGCCAGCCGGTACTCGCGCAACGCCTCCGCGTAGTACCCCTTCTGCCGGAACGCGAGTCCGAGGTTGTAGTGCGCGAGCTGTCCTTCGGGCGCGACGGCCATCTCGCGGTCGACGGCGCGGGTCGCGCGCTGCGCAATGACCGACTCGTAGGCGTGCGACGCGCTCCGGTCGAGCGACAGGTTGGCGTGCGCCCGCGACAGCGCGGGGTTGAGCTGAATCGCGCGCTTCGCCGCCTTCTGGGCTTCGTCGTGCCGCCCTATGTCGCCTAACACGAAGCCGAGCAGGTAGTGCGCGTCAGGGTTGTCGGGCGCGAGCTCGATGGACCGCCTGAGCGCGTTCAGCGCTTCGTCGTTGAGCCCGCGATTGTACAGCACTTCGCCGACATAGAACTGAACGATCGCGCTGTTCGGATCGAGTGAGAGCGCGCGCGTAAACCAGTGCTGAGCGTCTTCGAGGTCGCCGCTCCCCTTTTCGGCGAGCCCGAGCTGCACGATTGCGCCGACGTCGTCGGGATAGAAGCGCAGCAGCTCGGTGAACTCCTCGACCGCGTTGTCGACCTGGCCGAGCAGCGCGTACGTTCGACCGAGCTCCCAGCGCGCGTGCCGATCGTCCGCCTGAACGCGCAGGCGGTCCTTGAGCTCGGCGACTCGGCGGTCGTAGTAGCCGGTGTTGAAGTACGCGATCTCCAGGTTGCGCTGCGCGACCTGCATCTTCGGGTCGAGCTCGAGCGCGCGGGAGAACGCGGCGACCGCCTCGCCTAACAAGCCCTTGTTGTAATAGAGAACGCCGAGGTTGTTGTGTGCGCCGGCATCTGAGGGGTCTATCCGCTTCGCAAAGCTGCGGAGTACGTCGCGATCCCGCTCGCTGGTCAGCGGGGGAGCGTGAACCGGGGACTGGGGACCGGGGACTGGGGACTCGGCGACGGCAGGGTGTGCGCCCGAGGAACGCGCGGACGCGCTCGCGAGCAGCTCGTCTGCCAGCGGTTCCCCAGTCCCCAGTCCCCAGTCCCCAGTCCCCGAGCT
>Ga0075424_100003688_pt1 | contig 14381 bp, 14 predicted proteins | sample SoiMethybrSBSTD3_FD_75301 | JGI IMG/M metagenome (GOLD analysis project Ga0075424, IMG submission 75301) | Bulk soil microbial communities from a Populus tree surrounding site in Tennessee, USA - Soil MetaG P. TD hybrid SBSTD3 | ecosystem: Environmental > Terrestrial > Soil > Tree plantation... | reverse complement strand
CGCTGATCACCATGAGCCTCGACAACGTCCTGCGTCCGGTCCTCATCAAGAAGGGCGCGGATCTGCCGCTGCTGCTGATCATCGCCGGGGTGATCGGCGGGCTGCTCGCGTTCGGGCTGGTCGGGCTCTTCATCGGCCCGGTCGTCCTCGCGGTCGCCTACACGCTGCTGGTCGCCTGGGTGACCGCGCCCGCCGCGCGCTGACCGACGTCAGCGCGCCGCGATCCCGGGGAGACCCTGCCGGATGCGCCGGGAGAAGTCCGGCGCCTGATCGGCGGCCTGGGCGCGGGCGTTGATGCGGGATCGCCGCTGGAGCTCCGGGAACGGCAGGGAGCGATCCAGGCGCCCCTTCTCGTATGCATACTCCGCCGCGTACCCGCTGACGAGCACCTTCCAGGACAGCGGCACCGACGTGGCGTTGACCCGCGCGTGCCACAGGATGTTGGTGGTGCAGTTCGTGGTCAGCGTGTTGTAGAACTGGGCGCGCTCGTGGAGCGCGTTGATCTCGCGCAGGTAGTCCAGGAAGATGCGCCGGATGTTCTCGCGAGGGCTTTGCGTCCGGTACAGATAGACGTCCTCGGGCGGATCCTTGCGGTAGTTCGTCCGCACGCGAACCACGTCGCGCTCGTCGGCCACCACGTAGACCAGCTCGTACTGGCGGAAGAAGCCCTTGAGCGAGGAGTAGCCCTCGCCGCGCACCTTGCGCGCCTCGATCGACACGGCCAGATGGTCATCGCCGAAGCCGAAGCTCACGAACATGTGCGCGATGGCGGGGCCCATCCAGTACACGGCCAGCAGGTCCACACTGTCGAGCGCCCGCAGGTCGAAGGTGCGGTCGTAGTACGCGGGCGTGAAGTCGGTCTCCGAGCGGTAGTCGAAGTTGCGGATGTCATGAACCGTCACGCGCTCGCCGTCGATCGTCGCATGGGCCGTACGCGCCACCTCCGGCGTCCACGCGCGGTCGTTCGACGGGCGCAGCGAGGCCCACCAGCCGAGGACCGCCAGCAGGGCGACGCCGTAGAGCGCCAGCGCCGGCTTCCAGCGCCGCCCGCTGACGAGGCACGCCACGGCGGCCAGCCCGGTGAGCGCGTAGAGTCCCGCGAACGCGAGGCGGACCGCATCGGGGCCGGGGCCCGCCACCCAAACACCCAGCCCCCACCAGAACGTCAGGGCGAGGACGACCAGGGCGGCGAGCCAGCGAAAGACGGTCATCATCCCTTGCCGGGATGATCGGCGCAGCCGGCGGTGGAGACCATCGGACCTTGGTCCGATACCGTCGGCGGCGTGGGTCTAGCTTCGGCCCGCCGCGGTGATCCGTGGACGCTGCGGCAGCCACAGGGAGAACGTCGTGCCCCGGCCGGGCGTGCTGTCGCAGGTGAGCTCGCCGCCGAGCTGATCCGTGAAGCGCTTGGCGACGGCGAGGCCGTAGCCGGTGGACGCCTCGCCGCCGGACGGCACCGGTCCGAGGCGTACGCCGGGCAGGAAGAGCCTCGCCTGCTCGGCGGCGCTGAGCCCCGGACCCTCATCCTGCACGCGGCACACGACGCCATCGCGCTCGACGGCCACGCCGACGCGGATGCGCGTCTCGCGGGGCGAGTACTTCACGGCGTTCGAGAGCAGGTTGTCGAGGACCGCCGCCACCAGCACCCGGTCGGTCTGGATCACCGGGAGGCCATCCCCCGCCTGGAAGGTCAGCGCGATGCCCTTGTGGCCGGCCGCCCGCCGGTAGTAGAGGCAGGTGCGCTCGACCAGGCGCGACAGGTCGAACTCCTCCAGCCGCAGCGTGATCGCGATGCCCGCCGAGTTGTTCATGAGCTGGCTCACGGTGTGCGTCATCAGGTCGGTCGCGTGCGACAGCCCCTCGAGCCAGACGGAGACCTGGCGATCGGGATGTCCCTTCAGCGCCGGGATCAGGAGGTTGACCACACCGCTGGACACCGTCAGGAAGTTGTTCATGGCGTGCGCCGCGAGCGCGATGGTATGCAGATCGACGGCCGGCAGCCGCGCCAGCTCCTCGACGGCGCGCTCGAGGTCGGCCTGGGCGCGGGCGATGGCGTTGGACGCCTCGCGCTTCGGATCACCGGGCCGTCCGGTCACGCCCGCGCTCATGACGGTGTTCCGAGCGCCTTCTGGATTTCCCCGATGAGGGCGTGCTGGTCGAACGGCTTCCGGAGATACCGCGCGTGGCCGGCGCGCTCGGCCCGCTCGCGCGTGGTCGCATCGTCGTGCGCGGTGATGAACACGATCGGAATCGACAGGTTCAGCTCGCCGAGACGCTCCTGGACCTGGAATCCGCTCAGCCCCGTCAGATTGACGTCCAGCACGAGGCACTCGATTCTGGCCAGCTCGTCGCAGCCGAGCAGCTCCTCGCCCGACCCGAATGTCGTGACGCTGAAGCCGGCAAGACGGAGCAGCCGCCGCAGGGCGCGGAGAATGGACGGGTCGTCATCGACCACGGCGATCACTGGCGTCAATCACGAGCCTTCCGCTAAGACAGACCGAGCTTCTCCACCATCCGGACGAGGTCGGCCACCGATCCGGCCCGCATCTTCTCCATGACCCGGCCGCGGTGAACCTTGACGGTCTTCTCCGCGATGCCAAGGTCGCCGGCGATCTGCTTGTTGAGCTTGCCGGTGACGACCTGCAGCAGCACCTCGCGCTCGCGCGGGGTCAGCGCGTCCAGCCGGACCTGCAGCGCGGCGCGCTCCGCCTGTTCGCCTCGCTGCTCGCGACTGCGCTCCAGCGCCCGCTGCACGCAATCGAGGAGCTCCTGATCGTTGAACGGCTTCTGCAGGAAGTCGACCGCGCCGCCCTTCATGGCACGCACCGTGGTCGGCACGTCGCCGTGGCCCGTGATGAACACGATGGGGACCTCGCGATGCGCCTGGGCGAGCGCTTCCTGAAGGTCGAGTCCACTGGGCCCCGGAAGCCGGATGTCGAGGATGAGGCACGCGGGGCGATCCACCAGGGGACCGTCGAGAAACGCCTTCGCCGAGTGGAACGTCTCCGCGGTCAGCCCGACGGAGCGGAAGAGCCTCGCGAGCGCGCGGCACACCGATTCGTCGTCGTCCACGACGTAGACGATCGCGTCGTTCATGGCGCGGCGCGGTCCAGACTGCGGGATGACCAAGCATACCCCCGCGGCGGGCTTGGCGTCGTGGCGTCCAGTGTCGACGAGGCGTGCACGGTGCGCTCGCTCCAGGCTGCCCCTCACCACGCTCAGGCGGTGGTGCAGGGGCCGAACAGTGCGAACGTGAACTGCTCGGTGTCGTCAACCTCCAGCATCGCGACCGTGATGGCCAGCCGGCGAGATGTCCTCATCGCCCGGGATGGTGGACGAGCGCGCGCACGCACGCCATACGACCAAGGTCGTATGGGATGGCGGGAGCCGCGGGGGCATCGGACTTTGGTCCGATGGCAGCGCCGGGCCATCGTTCCTACTCTCGGCGCACGAGAGCAGCCGACCGGGCAAAGAGGAGATGCGATGATGGCGAGAACGCGACGGATTCTCAGGCTGTTGATGGTGGCGGCGACGCTGGCCACGGCGATGCAGGCCGGCCCAGTCTTCGCCCAGAGTGCGGACGGCGGCACGCTGGCGAAGATCAAGGTGTCGAAAACGCTGACCATCGGCTATCGAGAGTCCTCACCGCCGTTCTCCTTCGCCGGGCCCGACAAGCGTCCGGCCGGCTACTCCATCGATCTCTGTCTCCAGGTCGCCACCGCCGTCCAGAAGGCCCTCGGGTTGTCGGACCTCAAGCTCAGCTGGGTGCCCGTCAGCCCCGACACGCGTATCGAGATGGTCAGGCGGGGAACCGTGGACATCGAGTGCGGCTCGACCACGGCCAGCCTCGCACGTCAGGAACAGGTCGACTTCAGCCTGATGACGTTCGTGGACGGCGGCGGTCTGCTCGTCACCAAGGAATCGAACCTGCGTGGCCTCGCCGACCTGGCCGGCAAGCGGATCGCCGTCGCGAGCGGCACCACGACGGAAAAGGCGCTGGCGGAGTTCCTGCGAGCGGAGTTCATCACGGCGCAAACGGTCATCGTCAAGGATCACGCGGAGGGTGTGACGGCCCTGCAGGACGGCAGGGTCGACGCCTATGCCTCCGACCGCGGCATTCTGGTCGGGCTCGCGCTGAGCGCGCCCGATCCGACGCGCTTCGGGCTGTCCGCCGTGGCCTTCTCATATGAGCCGTACGCGTTCATGGTGCGCCGAAACGACGCGGCGTTCCGACTGCTGGTCAACCGGGCTCTCGCCGACCTCTATCGGTCGGGCCGGATCGGGCCGATCTACGACCGGTGGTTTGGCGCGTTCGGCAAGCCGAGTGTCGCGCTGCAGGTGATGTACCAGCTCAACGCGCTGCCCGAGTAGCCGGCTCGTCCGCTTACGAGCGCTGGTCGATGGCGCGGCGGACGGCGTCGAGGAGGACCTCGCCGTCGAACGGCTTGGCGAGGAGCTCCACGGCACCGGCCCGCAGCGCCTGCTCGGCCAGGGGCCCGTCGGCGTGTCCCGTGATGAAGATGATGGGGATGGTGGACCCGGCGGTCTCCAGCACCTGCTGCAGGTCGAGCCCGCTCTGTCCGGGCATGCGTACGTCGACCACGAGACAGTCCGGCTTCTTCATGTCCGCGCGCTCGAGAAACTCCCGGGCGGACACGAAGGTCTGCACCCGGTAGCCGTCGGCGCGCACCAGTCGCTCGAGGCTGCGACGGATCGATGGATCGTCGTCCACGATGAACACCGTCGCCGCGCCCTTCATGCCGGCACCGACGTGGTGGCCGGCAAGGCCAGGTGGAAGGTGGCGCCCCGCTCGGGATTCCGCGTGGCCCAGATCAGGCCGCCGTGCGCGTGGACGATGGAGCGGGCGATCGACAATCCCATGCCCATGCCCGCCGGCTTCGTGGTGTAGAACGGCTCGAAGATGCGCTGCTCGGCGCCCTCGGCCAGACCCGGTCCGGCATCCTGGACGGCCACGTGGATGGCGTCGAGCTCCATCCCGGTCCGCACCACGATCGTGCGGTCGGCAGCGTTGCAGTCGACCATGGCCTCCATGGCGTTGAGCACGAGATTGAGCACGACCTGCTGGAGCTGCGCGCGGTCGCCGATGACGACGAGGGGCGCGGGATGGAGCTCCAGCGTGCACGTCACGTTGCGGATCACCGCGTCGCTGCCCAGGAGCCGGACGACGTCGCGGATCAGCTCGTTGAGCTCGAGCGGCTCGCGCGACAGCTCGCGCTTGCGGAGCAGATCGCGCAGGCCGTGGATCACCTCGCCGGCGCGCTTGTTGTCGTCGACGATGTCCGCCAGGATGTCGCGAAGCTCGCCGAGGGCGGGCGGTGTCTTGTTGAGGAACCGCTGGGCCGCCTGGGCATTGGTGAGGATCCCGCTCAGCGGCTGGCTGAGCTCGTGGGCCAGCGAGGCGGTCAGCTCGCCCATCGCCGAGACGCGCGTGAAATGGGCGAGCTCCTGGCGGTGGCGCTGGGCTTCCGCTTCTGCGCGCCTGCGCTCGGTGACGTCGGACTGGGACACGACCGCGCCGCCCTCGGGGCGGTTGAGCGGGAACACCGCCATCGCGAACCACCGCTCGGCGGGCGGCGCGCCGGCGACGTACTCGAGGGCGAACGACGCGCGGGCACGGGCGAGCACCTCCTCGGTTCCTGCCAGCGCGTCGCCGGCGGCGGGCACGCCCTCGTCCGCGCGGGCGCGGCACATGTGCAGGTAGTTGTCGTCGACGCCGGCGTCGATCATGGCGCCCTCGTCGTGCGTCAGCCGGATCCAGCCGTCGTTCACCGCGATGATGCGGCCGTCACGATCGAGGACCGCCACGCCGGTGTTGAGCGAGATCAGGATGGCCGACTTCATGACCTCGCTGGCCCGCAGCGCGTCCTCGGTCTCCTTGCGGGCGAGGGCGCCGGCGAACACCTCGGCGACGAGGCGCAGCTCGGGCAATCGGGACGCGGCCGCGCGCTGCGACACGCCGACGGCGTCGAGAATCAGGCCGCCGAGAATGCGGCCGCCCGCCACGAGCGGGATGACGAGATCGGACCGCCCTGGTGTCGGGACCGGCTCATCGCGCAGGAGCCGATGCCAGTCCGCGCCGTTCGACAGGGCGGCCGCGGACGACGCCGGCGGGGCGGGCGCGCCCGGAGCGTTCCAGCGATGCGCGATGGTCACGCTCTGGCCGTCGTGCCCGTTCTCGGCGACGCGGAGCAGCATGAGGCGGGTGAGAGACAGGGACTCACCGAGGCGCTCGAGCCAGGTCTCGAACGCCTGGTCCATCTCGTGGCTCGGCAGGTGAACGAAGGCGGCCGACAGGCGGGAGAGCAGCTCCTCGAAGCGCAGCCGCTCGGCCAGCGCCTGCTCGGCTCGCTGGCGCTCTTCGATGAGTGCGGCCAGACACATGAGGGGGATGGCCATGACGCTCAGAAGGACCTGGAGCGCCGGGATACTCTCGCGGGCCGGCAGGTCGCCGAAGGGGCCGTGGCCATGCGTCACGGCCCAGATCGCCACGAGCACCGTGAGCAGGAGGCCGAGGTTGGCGCCCCCCGGACCGAAGCGCACCGCCGCCCACAGGAGCAGCGGCAGCAGGAACGCCAGGGGGGAGCGGGGGAGGCCGGGGATGGCCGCGAGGCCGGAGCTCGTGAAGAGCACGATCCCGAACCCGAGAAGCATGACGCCGAGGAGCAGGGCCTCGGCCTGGCGCCGCCACGATGCCCGGCGGAACCAGGCCGGGGCCGCCGTGACGCAGATGGCCACGGCCGGCACCAGCGTCAGCTCCGTCAATACATTGGAAAAGAAACGGGCCCGCCAGACGGCCCCGTACGATTCCCCCCGAAATGCCGCCACGACGCCGGCGTCGAGGAACGAGGACAGGAATGGGGCCAGGATGCCGCCGCCGACCACGAAGGCCACGACTCGCTGCAGCGTGTCGAAGCGGCCGGGCGCGTCGCTGAATCGCCGGATCAGCACCGCTGCGATCAGCGCTTCGCTGCAATTGGTCGCGAACAGGCCCAGCACCAGGGGCCACGAGCCCAGGACTCCCAGCTCCGCCACCAGGTGGGCCGGGAGCGCCGCGAGCAGGAAGATCCACCACCGCCGCGGTGGGGTGAGCAGGAGCGTGGCGGTCAGGATGGCGTTGGGCGGCCACATGACCGAGGGGGTGGCCGGGGGGAACCGCAGGATCAAGCCGAGGTTCGCGCCCAGGTAGTAGCCGAGGCTGACCGCCAGCGCGCTGGCCGCCAGTTGAATCGTCGTCATCGACCGCTATCCCATCACGGGCATTGGGCGTACGACCATGGGACCAAAGTCCTACGATGGCAGCCGAGCGGCTCTCGTGACTATGATCGCGTTGGGGGGACTCGCATGAGCATCCAGTCGGTCAACCCAGCGAACGGCGACGTGATCGAGACATTCCAGGAGACGACACCTCAGGAGCTCGAGCGGATCCTGGGCGGCGCACAGGCCGCCTTCCACGACTGGCGGCGGTTGCCCTTGGCCACTCGCGCGCAAAGTCTGATGAAGGCCGCGGCCCTCTTGCGGGGGCGGAAGACCGATCACGCCCGCACCATGGCGCTCGAGATGGGCAAGCCCATCGTCCAGGGCGAGGCGGAGGTGGAGAAGTGCGCCTGGGTCTGCGAGTACTACGCCCAGCACGCCGAGGCCTTCCTGGCTCCGCAACCGCGCGAGACCGACGCCTCGGCGAGCTACGTCCGCTTCGATCCGCTGGGGCCCGTCCTGGCGGTGATGCCCTGGAATTTCCCCTTCTGGCAGGTGTTCCGGTTCGCCGCGCCCGCGCTGATGGCTGGCAATACGGCAGTCCTCAAGCACGCCTCCAACGTGCCGCGCTGCGCGCTCTCGATCGAGGAGGTGTTCCGGGACGCCGGGGTGCCGCGCGGGGGGTTCGCGACCGTGCTGGTGGGCTCCTCGGCGGTGGCCGGGCTGATCGCCGATCCGCGCATCGTGGCCGTGACGCTGACCGGCAGCGAGCACGCGGGCAGCCAGGTGGCGGAGCGCGCCGGGCGCGAGCTCAAGAAGACGGTGCTGGAGCTGGGCGGCAGCGATCCGTTCATCGTGCTCGCCGATGCCGACGTGAGCGCGGCGGCCCGGACGGCGGCTGACGCCCGGCTCGTCAACAGCGGCCAGAGCTGCATCGCGGCCAAGCGCTTCATCGTCGTCGAGGCAGTGGCCGATCGGTTCCTCGAGCGGTTCGCCGCTGAGCTGCGCAGCCGGACGATGGGGGATCCGCTCGCGCGCGACACGCAGGTCGGCCCGCAGGCGCGGGCCGACTTGCGCGATGCGTTGCACCACCAGGTCGAGGAGTCGATCAAGCGCGGCGCCCGGCGCGTGCTGGGCGGCGAGGTGCCGGCTGGCCCCGGAGCCTTCTATCCGCCGACGCTGCTCACCGCGGTCGACAAGGGGATGCCGGCCTTCGACGAGGAGACGTTCGGTCCGGTGGCCGCGGTGATCCGCGCCAAGGACGAGGCGGACGCCGTGCGGCTGGCCAACGACTCCTCGTTCGGGCTCGGCGCCTCGCTGTGGACCGGTGACCGCGCGCGCGCGGAGCGTCTGGCCGCGGCGCTCGAGGCCGGCGCGGTGTTCGTCAACGGGCTGGTGAAGTCCGATCCGCGCCTGCCCTTCGGCGGGATCAAGCGCTCGGGCTACGGCCGCGAGCTGTCGGAGTACGGCATCCGCGAGTTCGTCAACATCAAGGCGGTGTGGATCGCGTAGGGAGGCGAGCTGGAGCTCCGAGAGAGTGGCCGTCCTGTGCTATCGTCGACGCACTTCGGAACGACGAGGGAGGACACCATGGGCCACTGGAGACTGGTCGCCGGCAGTGGACTCCTCGTGGCGCTGGCGCTGAGCTGGCCGGGGTCGGCCACCGCGCAGGTGCGCGCCGAGCAGCCGCCCACCCTCGAGCTCGATCCCTCCCGGTTCGAATTCTCGCTCGCGGCATCGTTCGGCCGTCCGGGCGGCTACGTCAGGGTCGGGCACAATGGCGAGCCGGGCTCTCGTGTGCGGCTGAACGACGATCTCAACATCGGCCTCTCGGAGGCGGTCGATGGGGCTGTCGCCTTTCATCTCACGCCGCGCGACGCCGTTCGCTTCACGTTCCTGTACTACTTCCTGCGGGGGCGCGGCCTGTTCGACCGTACGGTCAGCTACAACGACGAGGAGTTCAAGGCCCCCGGCTCACCCGGCCATATCTCGATCGATGCCGACTTCTATCGGGTTGGTCTCGCCTACGAGCGCACGGCGACCGTGCCCGGAGGCTTCCTGACCGGCATCGTCGGACTCACGTATGTCCACCTCGACCCGAAGCTGACCGCCGACGGCCACAGCAATTCCGAAGATTTTTCCCGGTATGAGCTCCCCGTCCCGATCGTGGGGCTCCGGGTCGACATTCCGATGGGCAACGGCTACGCCGTCCGGGCGTCGATCGGTGGCGGCGGCCTCCCGCGGGTGAACAGCGGCCGCAAGGAGGCTGGCAGCACCGTCTACGTCGAGCAGATCCACGGAGACGCCTCGATGGCGCTGACGTATGCCGCCACGCAGAACCTCGTATTCGACATCGGGCCCCGTCTGACGTACTTCTTCCAGCACGAGACGAGCCATCACCAGAAGGACAGCGCCTTCGAGCTCGTCGACGTGGGGCTTCGCGCCGGCATGACGCTCAAGTTCTGAGGCGCGCCCTCGCGCTAGAACCGGCGCTGCAACCCGGCCCCGAAGACACGCCAGAGGGCCAGGAGGGCGACCGCGCCCACCACGGCCATGAAGAAGCCGGCTGCATCGCCCGGCCGATAGAAACCGAGCACGCGCCCGATCCAGCCGCCGAGCACGGCACCGGCGATGCCGAGGCAGATCGTCAGGACGATCCCACCCGGATCCTGGCCGGGCATGACGAGCTTCGCCACGATGCCGACGACCAGACCGAACACGACCCACATGAGGATGTCCATCACGAGCTCCTTCGCAGTGTTGAGAGTTATGCGGAAACCGTCGCGTCTCCGTTCCGGTGGACGTAGAGACATTGCGCCGTGTCCCGGTTGGTGAAGCGCACGACCAGCGCCTGGCCCTGGCCTAAACGCGGTCCACCGCCGAGACGAGGATGACCCGGGAAGAGACGCGCCGTCTCCGCGCCGCCGAGGAGCGACGTGTGCCCGTTCGGGACGCTGCGTCCCGCCAGTGCCCTGGCGACCACTCCGATCTCGATGAACACGACAGATGCAATTTTACGGGCGGCGCTCGACCACCGATATTGGACCTTGGTCACGTCTCGCCAGGTACCGGTCGATCCCGTCCTCGATCGCGCGCGGGAACTCCGGCACCGGTCCGACGAGCCCTCGCGCGTAGACGCGCAGCATGATCTCCCGGAAGATCGGCAGCGCCGTGCGCCCGCCCGTTTCTTTCTCCCCGAGCGCGCGATTGTCGTCGAAGCCCACCCGCACCGCGACCGTGATCCCCTGGGGCCCGTAGGTCGATCCCACGAAGAGCGCATCACGGAAGTCGCTCGTCGTGCCCGTCTTGCCCATCACGGGGATCGGGAAGTCGCGACTGTCGAGGGCGTGGGCGGTGCCTCCCGGGAGGCGGACGACGCCTCGCAGCCCCTCCTGGATCAGGTGCAGGTACGTGGAGTCGATGGTGACCACGACCGCGGAGGCCTGATAGAGCGCCGACCCGGAGGCGTCGGTGACGCGTTCGATGATGTGCGGCCCGGCCAGGACACCCGAGGCCATGGCGCGATACGCGTCCGCCAGCTCCAGCAAGCGCACCTCCGACGATCCGAGCGCGGTCGTGATGTAGGGCTGCACCGGCGTGCGGATGCCCATCTCGCGAGAGGTGCTGATCACCTTGTCGAGGCCGATCTCGCGGGTGATCCACACGGTCGCCGCATTGCGCGATTCGGCCAGCGCCTGGCGGATCGGCATGGGCCCCTTGAACTCGTTGTCGTAGTTCTTGATCCACTTCACCGGACGATCGGCGCCCATTGGCACGCCGATGGGCTCGTCGGGGACCGTCGTGTCGAGGTTCAGGTTCTGGCGAAACGCCGCGAGGTACACGAGCGGCTTCCACGCCGAGCCCGGCTGGCGCAGGGAGCCCGTCGCGCGGTTCAAGTCGGCGTAGCGGGCCGGACGGCTCTCGTAGACCTGCCGCCCGCCCGCCTCGGCCAGGATGGCTGCGTCCCCATTTCGGAGCACCATGACCGAGCCCTGGATCACGCCGGCCGCCGCGGGGTACCGCTGCTCGTAGAGAGCGAGCCCGTTCTCCAGCGCATCGTTGACGATGGCCTGCACCCGGCCGTTCACGGTGGAGTGCACGACGATCCGCCCCCGAAAGAGATCCTCCGCCGCGAATCCGTGCTGCTTCAGCTCGGCGAAGACGGTATTGATCGCGGCGGGGGCCGGCGTCTTGCTCGCGGTCTCGGTCGCGACGAGGACCGGCTCCGCCTGGGAGCGCGCCGCGACGCGCGCCGAGATGTAGCCGTTGCGCGCCATGAGGCCCAGGATCTCGTTGCGGCGGCGCAGCGGCCGGGGATCGCCCGGCACCGGAGTGTACGCGCGCGGCGACTTGGTGATCCCCGCCAGCAGCGCCGCCTGCCCCGCATCGTCCAAGGTGTAAGTCGACAGCGGCCGGCCGAAGTAATACTCGGACGCGGCGGCGAAGCCGTAGCGGCCGTTCCCCAGGTAGTTGAGATTGGCAGCCCGCGCGAAGATCTCACGCTTGGCCTGTTCCCGCGATCCGAAGCGCCGGCGCATCTCCTCCTCGAGCCAGATCGACAGGCGCATCTCCTCCAGCTTCCGCAGGAGCTTGTTCGTGGTGGGGACACCCAGGACCGCGGCGAGGAGCCGCGAGCTGAGGTTGCTGCGGAACAGCGCGTCGCCGCCCTCGCGACTCGAGCGGTCCCGGAGGAAGTAGCCGCGGACGAGCTGCTGCGTGAGGGTCGAGCCCCCATGCGGGAAATGCAGCCGGAACCCCTCGCCGTTCCACCACGCGCCCGTGGAGTGCACCATCGTCTTGTAGGCCACGCGCGGTAGCGCGCGGTACTCGAGGCCGGAGTGGGTGAAGAAGTTCCGGTCCTCGGCGGCCAGTATCGCGTCGCGGAGAACCGGCGGCACGTCGTCGTAGGAGACGATACGGCGGTACTCTCGCGCCAGCTCGACGAGCACGGTGCCTTCGGCATCGTAGACCTCGCCGATCGTCGGCATCTCGAACCGGATGAAGCCTTCGAGGTCGGGCAGGCGGCTCCGCTCGAAGTAAATGTAGTGGACGAGTCCGGCCATCGGAACCAGGACCAGCAGCGCGAGGAGCGCCGCGGTCAGGACGACGCCGCGACCCGAGCAGACGCCCCGCACGTCTCGACGCTATGCGGGCCCGGGGGGCGCGTCCGGCCCGATCGCGAGACGGATTGCGTCGATCAGCGCGCTCCCGTTCACGGGCTTCCAGAAGTGGGCGACCGCGCCGGACTCTTCGATGCGACGCCGGGTCGCGTCATCGTCGTGGGCCGTGACGAAGATGGTCGGGATCTTGATCCCATCCGCCGCCAGGCGCTCCCGGAGCTCGAACCCGCTGCCGTTGAGATGGACGTCGAGCACCAGGCAGGCGGGCCGGAACCGTGACAACGCCTCGAGAAAGTCGCGGGCGGAGACGAAACTCTCGACCGCGTAACCCTTCGACTGGATCAGGCGATGGAGCGCTCGAAGGACCGCGGCGTCGTCGTCGACGATGGCAATGACGTGCTTGCCGGTCACAGTTTGAAACTAGTCGACGTCACCGAGCCTGCCTACATGGACCTTGGTCACATAGGCGGCGCCGTCGCCGGGGACTAGACTTCGAGGGTGAGGAAGCAAGGAGGAATCTCGATGAAACGACTGGGCCTGGTGACCGCGTTTGCCGTCCTGCTCGCGGTGCTCGTGTTTGGATTCGCCCTCGCCGCCGACGACTCGAAGGTGAAGAGTGCGACGAATCAGGTGGAGAGCGGCGCCAAGAAGATCCCCGACGGCAAGATCGGAGCCGGCGTCGAAGAGACCGCCAAGGGCGTCGGCAACACGGCGGTCGAGGGCACGAAGTACAGCGGCGAAAAGCTGAAGGAGGCGGGCAAGGCCGCGGAGCCGCCGGCGAAGAGCGCCTGGGGCAACGCGCGCGACGGCGCCGCCGGGGTCGGTCACACCGTCAAGACGTTCTTCACGAACCTCTTCGGAGGAACGCCGTAGTCGAAGGCCAGGCTTCCCACGATGGCGAGCAGCCGCCGCATGTCGACCGGCTTCGCGATGTGGTACTGGAATCCCGCCTCCAGGACATGCGCCTGGTCCTCGGGACTGCTGCGCCCCGTGAGGCATGCCGCAGGTGTCAGGCCGCCCCGATCATCTGGGAGTGCCCGAACCTGCCCGATGAGCCAGTCGCCCCGCTTCCCGGGCATCTCGAGGTCGCTGAGGAGCACATCCGGCCGCGACTGCTCCAGGAGCACGAGGGCCTGCTCGGCGGTGTCGATCGCCGTCACCGTGGCGCCCGCGCCCTGCAGCATCTCGGTGAGCAGCCCGCGAATCACGGGTGAGTCGTCGACCACGAGCACGTGGACCGCCGCGAGCGATGGATTCATCGTGCTTCACTCTAAGCGTCGCGAGCCGGTCTGCCTATGTGGCTTTCGTCCAATGCCCGTCGGCCATCCGGAAGGGTAGACATACGGTGATGAATCTCGCCCAGCGCCTGGCGGTTCGCGACTCGGTGACACACCTGCTCGAGGAATCGCCCACGCTCGAGGCGGCCGCGCGCGGGGCGCTGCAGACCGTGTGCGAGAGCCTGACCTGGGAGTGGGGCGCGCTGTGGGTCGTCAGCCCTGGGGCGGATGTCCTGGTCTGCATCGAGACCTGGCACGCGCCGGCGTCCCCGTTCCCCCGATTCGACGAGGCCTGTCGCCTGACCACCTTCGGGGCCGGTGTCGGGCTGCCCGGGCGCGTGTGGGCGGATGGGCGCCCGGCCTGGATTCCGGACATCGCCCACGACGTCAACTTCCCGCGCGCGGCCGTGGCGGCCGGCGAAGGGCTGCACGCCGCCTTCGGCTTTCCCATCCTGCTGGGCGGCGACGTGCTGGGGGCGATGGAGTTCTTCAGCCGCGAGATCGCTCAGCCGGACGCCGACCTGCTCCAGATGCTGGGATCGATCGGCAGCCAGATCGGGCAGTTCCTCGAGCGCCGGCGCGCGGAGAAGGACCGGGAGCGCCTCGCGCGGGAGAAGAGCGCCCTGCTGGAGTCGACGAGCGAGGGCATCTACGGGATGGACCTGGCCGGGCGCTGCACCTTCATCAACCCGGCTGGCGCGGCCCTGCTCGGCTATCGGCCCGAAGAGCTGCTCGGCAAGAACATGCACGAGACGATGCACCACAGCCG
>Ga0075424_100003687_pt1 | contig 14382 bp, 14 predicted proteins | sample SoiMethybrSBSTD3_FD_75301 | JGI IMG/M metagenome (GOLD analysis project Ga0075424, IMG submission 75301) | Bulk soil microbial communities from a Populus tree surrounding site in Tennessee, USA - Soil MetaG P. TD hybrid SBSTD3 | ecosystem: Environmental > Terrestrial > Soil > Tree plantation... | reverse complement strand
AGGAGCAGCCAGAGGCCGAGATTGCGGGAAAGCGGATTCAAGTAGGCACCGATCGACTCAGTGCAGCGGAAAATAACACAGGGTCACCGGAGCGGCAATCAAGCATCTTTCGTGCGGCGGACGACGACGCCCTCGACGATCCGGGCCGTCGCGGGACCGAGCGCGGCGCCACGCCCGCGTGCGAGGCCGGCGACCCAGAGGATGTCGCCGCCGGCGACGAGGACCGGCGTTTCCGAACGGGCCTCGCGCGGGATCTTCGCGTCGACGAGGACGTCCTGCAGCTTTCGGGTCCCGCCGGCGAGCAGCCGGATGCGGTCGCCGGTCGCCGGGGAGCGGACGACGAGAGCCGCGGCGAGCCGGTCGGCGTCGAAGAGGGCGTGATCCGCGTCGGAGGGACGGTCCTCGCCGGCGCGGCGCGGGCGCGGGACGGAGAGGACGAGCCGCCACACCCCGGCCGGGTGCTCGACCGTCCCGCCCGGCGCGATCGGCACCGTGAACGGCGCCGGCGTGGCCGCCCGACCGGCGCGCCGGACGAGCACGTCACGCTCGCGGCGGACGCGCGCCGGTCCGGGCACGGCGACCGCGCCCCGCGCGCGCCCGCGGGCGAGCGCCAGGACGCGCTCGACGTGGAGCGCCCCGGGCGCGCGCCGTGCACCGCGCGCGAGCCAGTCGCGGACGATCCGCCGCGCGAGCGCTGGTGGCTCGGCCGCGACGGCGACGCGCAACGTCGCGCCCGCGATGAACGCCGCCGCGCGCGTCCGCGCCTCGGCGTCGAGGAAGTCGTCCTCGTCCCGCACGCGCTCGGCGAGGCCCGCGACCGCCGCGCCGAGCTGCGGATTGAACTCCGCTTCGAGGAGCGGGACGACGAGCCGCCGCATGCGGTTCCTCGCCGGCCCGAGGTCGGCGTTCGTGCGGTCGATCGCGAAGTCGAGCCCGCGCTCGGCGAGGAAGCGCCGGACGTCGGCGCGCGTCACGTCGAGGAGCGGCCGGAAGAGCCGGCCGCGCACCGGCCGCATGCCGCCGAGCCCGCGCCGGCCGGCGCCGCGCGCGAGCCGGAGGAGCACGGTCTCGACCTGGTCGTCGCGCGTGTGGCCGGTGACGACCCACGTCGCGCCGGCGTCACTGGCGAGCGCGCCGAGCGCGCGGTAGCGGGCGCGGCGTGCTCGCGCCTCGAGGCCGGCGCCGGCGCGGACCGGCGCATCGCGCTCGACCACCCGGACGCCGAGCTCACCTGCGAGAGCCCGGACGCGCGCCGCGTCCGCCTCGCTCTCCGCCCCGCGGAGCGCGTGCCGCGCATGCGCCGCAGTGAGCCGGAGCCCGCGCTCCGGCGCCACGAGCGCGAGCCCCGCGAGCAGCGCCGTCGAATCCGGCCCCCCCGACACGGCAACGAGAAGATGCTCCCCCCGCCCCGGCGCATCCGCCCGGTCCAATGCGGTGCGCAGCTTCCGGATCAGCACCGACGGCGGAAAGCGATCGGGCACGCACTCCCGATCATACCTATAAGGGACGAGGACGGCACGATCCGCGCGCAGCACCGCCCCGGCGCGCGGAACGACGCCCGCTACGACCGCTCCTCGATCCCGATGATCCCCATGCGTATCGCATACAGCGCGAGCGCCGTCCGCCCGCGGAGACCGAGCTTCTGGAAGATGTTGTTCAGGTGCGTCTTCACCGTCACCTCGCTGATCGACAGCCGGTCCGCGACCTCGGCGTTCCGGAGCCCGAGGGCCACGTGGCGGACGATCTCGCGCTCGCGTGGCGTGAGCGGCTCGTCGGGTGGCTCGAGAAGCCGCTCGGTGAGGTGCTTCTGGAGCGACGGCGGGATCCACACGTGCCCCTCCGCCACCGCACCGATCGCGTCCATCAGCGTCTCGATCGCGAAGCGCTTGAAGACGACGCCACGCGCGCCGGCGCGTACGGCGGCGAGCGCATCCTCGGCGCGTTCGCTCGCCGTGACGACGACGACGGCGACCCGCTCGCCGAGCGTCTTGATGTCGATCAGCGAGCTCCGCTCCATCTGCAGGTCGAGGAGGAGGATGTCGATCGGGACGCGCTCGACGAGCGCGGCCAGGTCGTCGGCGCGATCGACCTCGCCCACCACCTCGAGCCCGGGTTGCAGCAGGAGCTGCGACTTGAGGCCCTGACGGAACAGGGCGTGATCGTCCGCGATCGCGATGCGCAGCCTCTTTTCCACCACCGCCTCCTCTCTCTTACACGACCCGGAGCGCGATCTGCAGATGCGCGCCGGCGGTCCGGTCGCGTCCGAGCTCGATCGCGCCACCCAGCTGGTCGACACGCGAGGCGATCGACCACGGCGGGGCCGTGCGCTCGGCGAAGCCGAGCCCGTCGTCGTCGATCGTGATGTGGATCTCGCTGCCGTTCGCCTGCGCCCTGATGGTCGCCGAGCGGGCGAACGCGTGGCGCCGGACGTTGCGTGCGCCCTCGAGCATGATGTGGAGCACGTGCTCGACGAGGACCCCCGACCCGGCGAAGTCGGCCTCGATCGCGAAGCGGGTGTCGAACTCGCGCTCGGAGCCCGGGTTCGCGTCCCGGTCGGCGAGCTCGCGGATGTACGTCCGGAGCGCGTCGTACTCGCGCGTGATGCTCTTCTGGAGCTCGCCGAGCGCGGCCAGCGCCTCCTGCGGGCGGCCGCGACGGACGAGCTCCTGGCAGCTCCCGAGCGTCAGGTTCGTGCCGGCGAGCGCCTGCACGCAGCCGTCGTGCAGCGCGCGCGCGATCTCGCCCCGCTCCTTCGCGCGCTCGAGCCCCGAGACCTTGCCCTCGAGGCTCAGCCGGAGCCGGCCGAGGTACGCGACGAGATACCCGATGATGACGAGGTACACCGGCCGCAGGATGTACATGGCGAGGTCGGTCGTCATCCGGGTCGGCGCGGCGACGACGACGAGGCTCAGGTAGGCCCAGATGCTGATGGCCGTGGCGAGCATCGCGAAGCGGAAGCCGCCCCGCACGCCCGCGGCGACGACGGCGAACGCGAAGAAGACGTAGAAGGGACTCGTCGGTCCCTCGGTCACGAGCGCGATCGCGGCGCCGGCGATGATGTCGGCCCACGTCGTGATCGCGACGATGCCGCGCGGCACGAGGCCGATCGCGAGCGAGCCGTAGACCGCGACGCTGTAGCCGAGGTGCGCGCCGAGCACGACGAGCGCGTAGGGCTGGATGCGATACGGGTCGCCCGTGAAGCCCGACCACTGGAGCAGGACCGGTGCGTTCGGCACGAAGTAGGCGGCCGCGATGGCGAACAGGGAGAGCAGCAGGCGGCACCTGGCGACCTTGCGCTCGATGTCGAGCTCGTCCGGCCCCATGTGGAAGCCCGCTTTCTGCTCCATGGAAGGAGTCTGGTGGGGGGCTGGCGCGACGTCAAGCAAAGGCCGGGAGGGGCCCGGCGCCAGGACCCGGATCAGCCGGCGACGCGTACGACCCGGTCGCCGGCGACGACGTAGACGGGCTGCACGAGGCGCCGGCCCGCATCGAACGCGAGCGTCCGGCCCTTGTGTCCGTCGAAGCGGTCGCCGCGCGCGAGGAGCGCGGTCGGCGCCCCGGTACCGTGGCGCGCGACCGCCTCCCAGAGGATCTTGAACGCCATCCAGCCCGACCAGTCCCGGCCGGTCATGGCGCAGCCGAACCGGCGTGTGAAGCGCGCGTTCAGCTCCGCGGCGCCGTCGTCGGTCAGCGACTCGTGCCAGAGCATGGCCCGCACGGATCGGCGGCGAAGCGCGGACGGCGTGACGTCGCCCGACGGCAACACGACCGCGGCGTCGGGGACCGCCGCGATCGCGTCCGCGATCGCCGGGCTCGCGGCGGCGCGCGCGCCGATCAGGAGCACGTCCGCCCCGCGGACCCCGTCCCGCGGCACGACGGCCTCCGCGACGCTCGCCGTCCGCTCGCTCTCCGCGGCGGCGCGCGCGCGCGACCGCCAGGCGGCGTCGTCGGCGTCCGTGACCACGACGACCCACCGCCCCCACGGGCGCTCGCGCGCGACCCAGCGCACGACCGCGTCCAGGTATCCGCCGGCGGGCGGCGCCATGGCGAACGCGTTGGCCGCGCCGGTCGGCGCGTCCGCGATGCCGAGGAATGCGCGTCCGTGTCGCGCCGCGGCGGCGACGACGCCGTGATCGTCGCCGTCGCCGGGGCCGACGAGCGCGACGGTCGCGCCGTCGCGCGCGAGACGCTCGGCGGCCGCGTCGCTCGCGACCTCGCGGACGTCGAGGACGCGATCCCGCCGGCGCGCGGCGTGCGCGGCCTCCTCGGCACCGAGGCGGAGGCCACGGACGCCCGGCGCATCCGGGTCGCGGACGAGGCAGCCGATGCGGACGCCCGCGCCGCCGGGCGCGAGCCCGCCCCGGTCGCCGCGGGTCCCGACTGCGATCCCGATCGTTGCCTGGAGGAACGCGCGGCGGGTGGGGGGCACGCTGGCCTCGTGTGTTCCTGCAAGAGCCAAACCGCTCCACCGCGCGCGGGTGGCGACGCGCCGCCGTCGCCCGCCGAACACCGCGGACCGCCGGCGTCGGGATCGCCCACGCTTTCCGGGATTGTGTCCGAGCCGCTTCCTGCTCTATCGGGGCGCCATGGACTGGGAGACGCCCGGCTTCGAAGAGATCCGGATGGACGCCGAGTTCACGGCGTATCTCGACGATCTGCCGCCGGCGATGGACGACACGCACGAGCCCGCGGCCGGCTGCCAGGCTGCGATTTCAGGGCACTAGCAGCGCTCGACGACGCGCCACGCGGCCCATGCTGCGCGCGCTCTCGCGGGACGACTTCGTCGACTGGCTGCGACGCGAGGGCCAGGCCCGCTACCACGATCGCCACCCGTTCCACCGGCTGATGCATGCGGGAGCGCTCACGCCGCTCCAGCTCCGGCAGTGGGTTCTCAACCGCTACTACTACCAGACGCGCATCCCGGTGAAGGATGCGCTCATCGTGTCGAAGTCCGACGATCCGGCGTTCCGCCGCGCGTGGATCCGGCGCATCCACGACCACGACGTGCCCGACGACGGCGGGCTCGCGCTCTGGCTCCGGCTGGCCGAGGCCGTCGGTCTCGACCGGACGACGGTGGAGCGCTGCGATGCCGTCCTGCCCGGCGTCCGTTTCGCGTGCGACGCCTACGTGACGCTCGTGCGCGAGCGGAGCCTCGTCGAGGCGGTCGCCTCGTCACTCACCGAGCTCTTCGCGCCGGACCTGATGGCGGACCGCATCCGCGCGTGGGAGGAGCACTATCCCTGGGTCGATCGCGACGCTCTCGCCTACTTCCGCGCGCGCGTGCCGCGGGCGCGGCGCGACGGGGAGGAGGCGCTCGCCTACGTGGTCGCGCATGCGCGGACGCCCGAGCTCCAGGCGGCCTGCGTCGACGCCCTCGTGCGGAAGGCGGAGATACTCTGGCACCTGCTCGACGCGGTCCACGCCGCGTACGTCGCGCCGCCGGCATGACGCGCGACAGCCGGCCGTCCCTGGCGCCTCGCGCGCGCCTGCGTCTCGACCGCCGCTCGGGACGGCAGCTCCTCCTCTACCCCGAGCGCGGCCTCCTCCTCACCCGGACCGCGGCCGAGGTCGTCGGCCTGCTCGACGGGCGGCGCACGGTCGCCGCGATCGTCGACGTGCTCGCCGCCGCGCACGGCGACGGCACGCGCGCCGCGATCGAGCGCGACGTCCTCGCCTTCCTCGACGCGCTCGCGGCGCGTGCGCTCCTGCGATGGTGATCGTCGTCCTCGGCTCGGCGGCCGGCGGCGGCTTTCCGCAGTGGAACTGCGGCTGTCCGAACTGCGCCGGCGTGCGGACCGGCGCGATCCGCGCGACGCCCCGCACGGAGGACGCGCTCGCAGTGAGCGCGGACGGGGACGCGTGGTATCTCTTGAACGCGTCCGGCGACGTGCGCCGCCAGCTCGAGTCCTGTCCGTACCTCCGTCCGCGCGCACCGCGGCACACGCCGCTCGCCGGGATCGTGCTCACGAACGGCGACGTCGACCACGTCGCCGGTCTCCTCGCGCTGCGGGAGTCGCAGCCGCTCGTCGTGCACGCGACCGCGTGCGTCCGACGCGGGTTCATGGACACGAACGCCCTCGCGCGGACGCTCGACCGCTTCCCCGGGCAGGCGACGTGGCACGCGCTCGAGCTCGGCCGGGACGTCCCGCTCGCCGACGGCGCGCTCACCGTGACCGCCATCGCCGCGCCCGGGAAGCTGCCGATCCATCTCGCGGGACGCATCGCCCCCGACGTCGAGGAGAACGTCGGGCTCCGCGTCCGCGACGGGCGGACGGGCGGAGTGCTCGCCTACTTCCCCGGCGTCGCCGCGCTCACCGCGGAGGTACGCGCCGCGCTCGCCGACGCGGACGCCGTCTTCTTCGACGGGACGTTCTGGGCGAGCGACGAGCTCGTCGCGCTCGGCCTCGGCAGCCGACGCGCCGAGGAGATGGCCCACCTCCCCGTCGGCGGGCCGGCCGGGAGCCTCGCGCTTCTCGGCGGGCTCGACGCATCCCGACGGCTCTACACGCACGTGAACAACACGAACCCGCTCCTGCGCGACGACTCGCCGGAGCGCGCCTGCGTCGCGGCCGCCGGATGGGAGGTCGCGCGCGACGGCATGGAGCTCCGCCTGTGAGCGCGGAGCCGCGGCCGTACACGCTCGTCGCCGAGCTGACGTACCGCTGCCCGCTCCGCTGCGTCTACTGCTCGAACCCGCTCGGCTGGTCGCGCCACCGGGACGCGCTCGACACCGCGACGTGGCTCGCGGCCTTCCGTGCCGCCGAGGCGCTCGGCGTCGTCCAGCTGCATCTGACGGGCGGCGAGCCGCTCCTCCGCGCCGACCTGGAGCGTCTCGTCGCCGGCGCGCGCGAGCTGGACCTCTACGTCCACCTCGTGACGAGCGGCGTGCCGCTCTCGCGCGCGCGGCTCGCGGCGCTGCGCGCGGCGGGGCTCGACGCGCTCCAGCTGTCGCTCCAGGACGTCGACGCCGACGCCGCGGCCCGCATCGCGGGCGCCCGCGTCGCCGCGGGCAAGCTCGCGGTCGCGCGGTGGGCGCGGGAGCTCGGCTTGCCCCTCACGCTGAACGTCGCCGTCCATCGCGAGAACATCGGGCGTATCGACGCGATCGTCGCGCTCGCCGCATCGCTCGGCGCCGACCGGCTGGAGCTCGCGAACGTGCAGTACCTCGGATGGGCGCTCGCGAACCGCGCGGCGCTCCTCCCGAGCGCGGAGCAGGTCGCGGCGGCGCGCGCGGTCGCCGCCCGGGCGCGGCGCGCGCTTCTCGGACGGATGGAGGTCGTCTTCGTCTTCCCGGACTACCATGCCGACCTGCCGAAGCCGTGCATGGACGGCTGGGGACGGCGGTTCATCGTCGTCACCCCCGACGGGCTCGCCCTGCCCTGCCACGCCGCGCACACGCTCCCCGGGCTCCGCTTCGAGAACGTGCGCGACCGCCCGCTCGCCGACATCTGGTACGCGTCGCCTGGCTTCGAGGCGTTCCGCGGCGAGTCGTGGATGGTCGAGCCGTGCCGGAGCTGCCCGCGCCGGGCGCTCGACTTCGGTGGGTGCCGCTGCCAGGCGTTCCATCTCACGGGCGACGCGGCCGCGACGGATCCCGCGTGTTCTCTCGCGCCGCGGCACGACGTGGTCGTGGGCGCCCGCGCCGAGCCGGCCACGCCGCTCCGTTACCGCGCGCCCGGCGGCTGAGCCCGGCAGATTGACACGGCGCGGCCGTTTGGGTCACGGTCGCGCGATGGCCGGCTCGCCCCCGGATCGGTTCGAGGTCCTCCGCTCGCTGATCGACGCCGGCGCCCGCCTCGCGCGCGAGCTGAGCGACGACCCGCGCCTCGAACGGATGCTGACGATCTTCGCCCGGATCCCCGAAGCCGACCGCGACACGATCCTCGCGGTGCTCGAGCGCGAGGTACAGCGGCGCGTCGTCTCGCAGAACATCGCGCAGGACTTCCTCCAGGTCGCGCTCCGTCCGAATCCGAACGCGCAGCTCTACTTCCGCGTGATCGAGCCCGAGCGCAAAAACGACGTCGAGATGCTGGTCTTCCTGCGCGGCCTCTACAACATCCAGCGCGGGATCGACACGCTCGGTCCGGAGTGGCGGGAGCCGATCGTCGCGGCGCTTCGCGCGATGGACCCCGCCGAGCGTGCGAAGATCGACGCCTTCAATGCCGCGATCCGCGCGCTGCTCGACGAGTGCGCGCACTCGTCGACACCGGGCGCGGACACGAGCGCCACCGACCCGCCGGTCGCGCCCGCGATCAACGTCCCGTCACGCCGGCGCTGATCCGTCACACGGGCGGCTGCTCGGTCAGGGTGAACGTCCCGTGATGGACGCGGTGCCGGCCGTGTCGCGTGAACGTGCCGGCCACCGAGCGCGCCGTCGCATCGAGAACGCCGTGGGCCTTGATGGTGGCGCCGCTGCACGAGAGGTGGATCTTCACGTTCTGGACGCCCTTGAGCTTCCCCTTCACGCTGCACGCGAGCGGCGGATCGGGGCTCTGCTCGGACGTGAGGGTACCGACGAAGAGTCGCGGGTGATCGCCGGTCACGAAGTCGGCCGTCAACGCCGCGTCCGGCGCGCCCGTCTCCCGGCCGACGCCCGTCCAGTGCCCCGTGAAGTCGAACGGCGCGCCGGTGACGGCGCGAGCCGGGAACGGGCGTCCCGCGAGGGAGAGGAGCGCCGTACCGACCGCGATCGTCCATCGGATACTCATGCGTGACTCCTCCGGCGGACGCCTAGCACGACGATCCGCGAGCGCGCCACCTCGCGCTGTTAGCCGCGATTCTTCTTGACAAGAGTCCGCGGAATAGTGCTAGCTCCCCGGCGACGCAGGAGGTGTCGCCATGCGCACGCCGCTCCGGAACGTGATGATCGGGCTTCTCGGGGGTGCGACGGTCGTGGCGGGGTCGTGGCTCCTCCTGGCCGAGCCGAGCCTCGGTCGGACGCGGAACGCGCAGCGCGCGAACGCCGGCCGCGTGAAGGCGGCGGTGAAGCCGAGGAGCCACGGCTACGGCGGCTACTCGGGCGTGTGCCAGCCGGGAAGCTTCCGGCCGCTCAGCACCCCCGAGTCGTTCCTCAAGCGAAGCAAGTTCCGGTGCTTCGAGAGCACCGGCAATCCCACCGGAGACAACGCCGACCTGAGCTCCGACGCGTTCCTCGCGAGCGAGGACGGGACCGTCGTCAACATGACGAAGGACACCCGCCGTTGCGTCGAGGGGCCGAACAACGGGATGACCTGCACCGGCTACGGCAGCTGTCCGCAGGGAAGCTGCCAGGATACGACCGTTCTCGCGTGCACCGGCGATTCGCGCGGTCGGACCATCTTCTTCATCTTCGACGGCAACCCGACCGGGCAGAACGCGGATCTGAGCGACGAGCTCTTCTCGTTCGACACCAAGACCGGTCAGCTGACGCAGCTGACGGTGCAGCGCGGCTGGTGCAACAACGACCCGAGCCACGCGTGCGACAAGTCGTCGGACTGCAACGGCGGGACCTGCGCGCGCGACCGCATGACGGGCCGCACCGCGAGCCGGTACGGCGCGTCCGCCGGGCCGGGTCTCGAGGTGTCGCCGGACGGGGAACTCGTCTGGTTCGTGACCGACGGCGATCCGGGCGGGAACCCGAGCCACGCGGTCACGCAGTTTGCGCTCACCACGGGGGGCAAGTCGAAGGGGCTCCAGGCGATCGGGTCGAGCGGGAAATTCTGCAACTCGCAGACGATGCATCCGGGCATGCCGTGTACGGCGCCGATCGACTGCGGGCCGGTCTGCGGTGACGGCCGGAAGGACCCGGGCGAGGAATGCGAGCCGTTCGGGGCCCCGTCGACCTGCCCGGCGGGGGAGTTCTGCCAGCGGCCCCGCTTCCCGAACGAATGCACGTGCGTGACGCCGGTGTGCGGCAACGGATTCGTCGAACCGGGCGAGGCGTGCGAGCCCGCGTTCGGGTGCTTCTTCCCGCTTCACTGCAACGCGACGTGCACCGCGTGCGTGTTCTCCACATCGGGCGCCTTCCTCGATCCGATGCCGTGAGCGTCATCCCCGCCCCGTGAGGGGCGGGAGGACGACGACGGACGCCGCGATCAGGACCGAGAGGCGGGCGACGTCGCCCGCCGATACGCCGAGCACGACGGCTCCCACGACCAGCACGGCGGCCGCGGCGATCGCGACCGGGCGGCGCGTCGCCCACAGGTCCGTGAGCCAGACGAGGCCCGCGCCCGCGAGCAGCAAGAGCGGTGGGACGAGCGGAAGCCGGTATCGCCCGGTGACGAAGAAGACGAGGAGCGTCACGACGTACGCACCCGCGAGCGCGGCGCTCCAGAGGAGCGCGGACCGGCGTGCGACGGCGAGCACGAGGCCCAGCACGGCGAGCGGTGCGACGGTCCCGAACCCGATCCCGGCGCGGAGCGCGGCCGAGCGGGCCACGTAGTCGGCCCACTCGTCGCCGAAATCGTTCTCCTCCTCCGGCGCGACGATGCGGCGGACCTTCCGTCCGAGGAGCCGGACGTAGCCCGCCGGATCGCGCGTGATCTCGTCGATCCCGCGCCCGAACCAGTAGCGCGACACCTCTCCCGGCGTGAGCGGGCGACCGCGGCTCGCCTCCGCGACGGCGCGCGCATCGTCGACGTGACCGAACACGTCGTCGGTGACGCCGACGACCTGGGCGTAGCCGCCGTCGCCGCGCGGCTGGCTGCCGACGTAGAAATGGATGCCCCAGAGCGACGCGGCATCGCCGCGCTCGGCCGCGAGGCTCCGTCGGAGCGCGAGGGGCGCGGCGACCGCGACGAGACCCAGCGCGAAGAGGAGGATCGTCCTCGTCGGCGGACGCGCCTTGCTCCGCGTCGCGATCCAGGCGAGGCCGATCGGCAGCGCGACGATCGCGTTCGGACGGAGCGCGACCGCGAACGCGATCGCCGCACCCGCCGCGACCGGAACATCGGCCGCCAGCGCGGAGAGGAGCGCGGCGAACGCGAACGGCACGAGGGCGAACTTGACGGTGAGGCCCTCGTAGAAGACCGCGGGCGCATAGACGGCGCCCAGCGCCGCGGCCGCGAGCCCCACCCGCGCCGACGCGAGCCGCCGGCCGGCGGCGTAGAGCAGCAGCGGAACGGCCGCGCCGAGGAGCGCCTGGACGACCAGCGGACCTGCCGACCCGCGCCCGAAGACGCGATACGCGAGCCCGAGCAGCACGCCGTACGCGGGCGCGCTGTCGTAGGGGGCGAGCGGCCCGCCGAGGACGTCGCCGCCCGCGACCGCGTCCGCGATCTCCATGTCGAGCCACCGGTCGAGCCCGGAGACGACGTGTGCGCGCTCGTACGCCGCGACGTTCGCCACGTGGGCGAGCCGGAGCGCGAGGGCGATCGCCGTGAGGACGACGAGGGACCCTGTCACGCCGTTCCGGATGCAGCCTGGTAGTGGACGATGCCGGGCGCGGTCAACCGCGTCCGTGCTATGCGCTTCGCGCGTGACCCGACGTCGGACGGCGCTCGCCGTGACCGTGGCGCTCGCATGCCTCGCCGCCGGTCGGCAGGCGACGGCCGCGACGGACCTTCTTCCGACACTCGCCCGCGCGGAGATCTGCCCGGAGCAGAGCGAAGACTGCATCGCGCCGCGCGACGCGGTCGCGCTCCACGCGCCGCCGGGGAACGCGCCCGGCACGGTCAGGCTGCCGCCCGGGACGCGGAGCCATCTCTACGTGCGTCTCCCGCCGGCGGCGACCCTGCGGCTCGCGTTCGGCGGCGCCGGGCTCGTGGTCTCTGCCCGAACCGACGATGCCCCGGAGCGCGAGCTGTATCGCGCGCGCGGAGGCGGGTCGGAGGACGCGACGGTGGCGCTCGCCGCGTTCTCCGGCCGCATCGTCCGTCTCGCGCTCGCGACGGAAGGCGCCGGCACCGACGTGCGATCCGCGGTGCTCGACGGCGCGCCTGTGTCGCCGGCGCCGCGCGCGCCCGACGGCGCGTCCCCGGTCCGTCCGAATGTCGTCGTCTACGTGATCGACACCCTGCGCGCGGATCACGTCGGCGCGTACGGCTGCTCGCGTCCCACGTCGCCGCGCATCGACGAGGTCGCGCGCTCGTCCGTCCGCTTCACGCGCGCCGTCGCGCAGAGCTCGTGGACGCTTCCCTCGATCGCGTCGATCCTGACCGGGCGCACGCCGGCGGGACACGGCGCGACCGGGCCCGAGAACGCGATCGGCGACGACGTCCCGACGCTCGCGGAGATGCTGCGGGACGGCGGGTACGTCACCGCGGCGTTCGTCACGAACTACCTCGGCTCGGGCGTCTTCGGGCTCGACCGCGGGTTCACGACCTACCGGTTCTACCGCGAGCGGGGCGAGCGTCGCGCGTCCGTCTACCTCGGGTCGGACGTGCTCGCGCGCCGGGTCCTCCGCTGGCTCGCGCACGGGCCGCACGAGCCGTTCTTCCTCTACGTCCATGCGACGGATCCCCACTTCCCGTACCGACCGCCGCCTCGCTACGCGCGCCCGTTCCTGTCGGCGGCCGCGGCGCGGCGGCTCCCGGCGCTGATCGAGGAGGTCCGTCCGCTTCACAACGGGCGCGACGAGTGGGGCGCGCGCCCGGTGGACCTCGCCGCCGCCGACCTCGACGTGCTGCGCGACGCGTACGACGGCGACGTGCGGATGGCCGACGCGCACTTCGGCCGGATCGTCGATGCGCTCGCCGCGCGCGGGCTGCTCGACCGGACGCTCGTCGTGCTGACTAGCGATCACGGCGAGGAGTTCCTGGAACACGGCGGCGTCGCGCACGGGCAGACGCTCTACGCGGAGTCGCTGCACGTGCCGCTCGTCGTTCGCCTGCCCGGCGCGCGCGACGGTGGCCGGACGAGCGAAGCCCTCGCCCAACACGTCGACATCGTCCCGACGGTCCTCGACGTGGCGGGCATCGCCGCGCCGCCGGGGCTCGCAGGCGTCTCGCTCGTCCGCACGCCCGCGCCGGCGACTGAGGCGTACGCCGCACTCAGCCTCGGGCCGTTCGCGCTCGACGCGCTGATCGGCGACCGCTGGAAGGTGATCCGCGACCGGAGCCGGCGCGCCGATCGTCGCTTCGAGGTCTACGAGATGGATCGCGACCCGGGCGACCGCACGGACGTCGCGGCCGCTGCTCCCGTGCTGATCGGCTACGCGCGGTCGCGTCTCCAGGAGATCGCCGCCGCGCCCCGCTCCGGACCGCGCGTCCCCGAGGAGCGGCTCGAGCGCCTGCGCGCGCTCGGCTACGTCAGCCGGTGAGCGCTCACTCGACGTAGCCGAGCGCGCGGAGGCGCCGGGCGTCGTCGGGCGAGGGCGGCGCCTCCACGGCGCCGCCCTGCGCCTCAGCGGCGCGCCATCTTCCGAGAACGGCCGCGAGCTCGTCGGCGCGCGCGGTCTCGCGGTCGCGCAGGTTCCGCGTCTCGCCCGGGTCGGACGCGAGGTCGAAGAGCTCCGCACCCGTGCTCGACGCGTCGACGTACTTCCAGCTTCCGATCCGGACGCCGTGCATCGCGCCGCGCACGGGCACATCGTCCCGGCTCCCCGGCTGGTAGACGCGGCGCCGGAAGAAGAGCGGACGGTCCGCGGGCGGCGCGCCCGCGAGGTCGACACCGCGCGGGTGGAGCGCGCCCGAGTCGAGGCCGACGTGCGCGAGGACCGTCGGCGCGACGTCGATCAGCCCGACGGGCGCGGCCGAACGTCGTGCGCGCAGGTGGCCGGGCCGCCGGAAAACCAGGACCGTGCGGACGAGCTCCTCGTAGAGATTCGCCCCGTGCCCCATCCAGCCGTGCTGCATGAGCCCTTCGCCATGGTCGCTCGCGATCACGACGAGCGTGTCGGCGGCGCCGAGGCGGCGGTCGATCGCGTCGATCAGGCGACCGAGCTGATCGTCGGCGAAGCGGATCTCCGCGTCGTACGCGGCGATGTCACGCGCGAGCGGCGAGCCGGCGGCGTCGATCCCGTCCCGGTAGGCGGGCGGCGGATCGTACGGCTCGTGTGGGTCGTAATAGTGCACCCAGAGGAAGAGCGGCCGGTCGCGCGGCGCGCCGCCGAGCCAGCGGAGTGCGCGGTCCGTGGTGGCGTCGGCCCGGCGGTCGAAGCCGGCGCTCTCGACGCGCTGGCCTTCCCACTCCGAGAGGACGATCGACGCGTCGGCGGCGGTGAACTCGTCGTCGTAGGTGGCGAAGCCGCGCGCGTACCCGAACTTCCGCGCGAGTGGGTACGCGCTGACGAACGCGGCGGTGACGTAGCCCGCGCGCGCGAGGACCTCGCTGAGCGTCGGCGGCGTCGCCCCGAGGACGTCGCCGTTCCGGAGGACGCCGTGCTCGGCGGGATACTGCGCCGTGAAGAGACCGGCGTGCGACGGCCCCGTGGTCGGGATCGCGGTGTAGGCGGCGGTGAAGACG
>Ga0075424_100003684_pt1 | contig 14387 bp, 10 predicted proteins | sample SoiMethybrSBSTD3_FD_75301 | JGI IMG/M metagenome (GOLD analysis project Ga0075424, IMG submission 75301) | Bulk soil microbial communities from a Populus tree surrounding site in Tennessee, USA - Soil MetaG P. TD hybrid SBSTD3 | ecosystem: Environmental > Terrestrial > Soil > Tree plantation... | reverse complement strand
GTGCGCATTAGCGCCGTGCTGGCGGGCGACTGGCATCACTACAGCCACTACCGCCTCGATGAACTTTTTGATCCGACCAAGGAAAAAGATGGCCTCTGGACCTGGCTGAAGGCCCCCAAAAAAGAACCCACGCTGAAGGGCCAGGGAATTCACCTTATCACCGCAGGCGGGGGCGGCGCCTTTCTACACTCCACGACTGACCTCAGGAAGGAAATCAAAGTCAGCTGGGGGGTCCGTCCGGAGAACATGTCGGATAGCGTGCCATCCAAGCCGGCGGCCGCCACGTCGCCTCAAGACCCCAAGCAAGACAAGAAGACATCGCGCCCACGGGCGCGACGCTTTACTGGCGTCGCCAAGATGATCGCATGTTATCCGAGCCGACGCCGCAGCGCTGCTTTGACCTTGAAAAATTTGGCCTTCCCGCTGAGGAATTGGAAATTCTCGCTCGTCATTGGCGCCCTCTACTGGATCATGACATGGCAATACCACTTGGTGGTCAAAACCACGGGCGACCTTGCGCCGCTCAATGAGCCGATCAAAGCCGTCGACTATGAGACGATCAATTCGGTGTCAAATCAAATGCTGCTATTCCTCCCCGACGTTGCCGCGGAGAGTATATTCTTTTGTGTGATGCTGATCGGGCTATGGGCGGGCCTCATCTGGTATGTATCGGTGTCCGAAAAGCGAAGCACGCTATTCAAATTCCTTGTCAGAGGCGGTGTCGGTTCTATGCATGCACTGGCCCACTTAAAGGCCATGTTCTTGCTGTCACTCCTCTGCATCGCCTTCAACAAGGAGATTGTCGACAGAGCAAATGTTGGAGCCTTGTATGCAGTGGAGATCGTCCTGCTTGGCGCTCTCGTCGGGGGATTCATCTTCGGCGCCTACTGGGTACTCACCGGGCTCCTCGCTCGCATGCACACGGGAGACGCCTTCGGTGCGCTGGGAATCCGCGACTACAAGAACTTCGTGCGAATGAAGTTCGAGGAGCAAAAGTTGACCATCTATTCGATCGGCGTAGCGAAGCTCCCAAGCACGAAATCATGCGCGAAATTGTGCTGGAAACTTTCGGAGTCTCCGCCGATCGAAGGATCGCCCGAAGAGCGTATGCCGTTGTTACCAATAAAATTGCCCAAAGCGGAACTGATCCCAGACCTGAAAAGCAAGAATTCCCTCTTCCGGCGGCTCTTGTGGAGGCCCCAGAGAAAGCTGGAGCCCATCGTGATCATGCGAGACACAGCCAAAAACCTCCCAGTGGCCACGGCGAGCGGAAGCGCCAACGAATTGCAAAGTACCATAAAATAAACGGAGGTGGCTTACGCGTTCGACGACGCAATGCGCATCTGGTTATTCGATCCGCATTTCAAATCGCACGCTCACAAACGCCATTGACGAGGTACGGTACAACACCATCTCTCCTTAAAGGCCTCCTCTTACCGAGGACTTCACGTGCCATAAATTACTCCAAATGAGATGCGGCCATAAGCGAATCGGGATGCCACATCAAAGGGGGGGCCAATGGCGATATCTGCCGAGTTGATGCAAGACGCCGAGACTCAGCTTCTCGAATTCTTACGAGGCCGAGATCTCAGCAGCTTTTCGGTGACAATTGTTTGTGGAAACGACAAATGGATCATCTCGACTACAGATAACGAAAGCGGTGCCTACTGTATCGGACAAGGGCCGACATTTGCTGATGCATGGCATGACAGAACAAATCAAATCCTTACGCCAGTGAGGCAACCACTAAAGCGGGCTTCCTGACCAAGCACGAGCAAAACCGCTCGATCGGCGCCCCCCGGAAACCTCTTGCTCGCGTGGGTAGTCCTTTTCGTCGCGCTACGCGCCAACGTGGTCCCGGCCCTTTCTTCCGTCCACGCAATATTGTCGGAGAAACTGCGGGCGGGCGCGCCGAAAGGCCTGAGAGGGGCCGATAATATCGAAAGAGTCACTATTGAATCGAATGAATACAAGCCACCTTTTTCTTTGACCATGAATCAAGAGTGCTGGCTGCTTGCCCCGCATTCAAATCCCCTTTCGAGAGTATCGGCCAGAACCGGTCATTCCCGCTCTTTTGCATTCGGCTAGATTAAGGTAGCTTGGCACCCGCACCGTTAGACGTGCCGGACTCCTATTTTGAGTGGATCGATCATGCCGTTGAGGTGGTCGAGCGCTAGGATGGAAGACTTGGGTCGATTATGAAATTTACAAGCGTCTGGTTTGCGCGTGTCTACGTTTTGGCAGTCTTGGCTGGCTTCCTCGCGCTAACGCTTTTGCTTCACCTGCCCCACGGGCCGCAACACTGGTCAGCCGATTGGACCACGGCTCATTTTTCCCAGCGACCAGGAGTTCAGGACAAGCGAATTGCATTGGTTCTCATTTCGGACACAACACTGTCCGCCGCAAAGATTCCTTACCTGTCGCCCATTGACCGCGGACTTTTGGCGCGTGTTGTCCAAACCGTGGACAAGGCAGGAGCCAAGGTTATCGGTCTCGACATTATTCTCGACCGCCATACCGAACTGGACAAGGATGAAAAGCTCCGCCAGGCAATTCAAACGGCGAATGCCACTGTCGTCGTGGCAGCGATCGATGAACCTCCGAGCAGCGCGCGAGTTCAAAGCGACTTCTTCTTTTCCAAAGCGGAGGGTCGGCGTCCTGAAGTTGGACATGCCTATTTCGATGAGCATCACAGCCCGACCCAAGTCAGCGGCCACGTGGTCAGGCTTATGGCAGCGCCATCGCAGATCAATTCCGATCGCAAAAGCTTTGCCGAAACTTTAGCGCAAGCCGCGGGAGAACATTTCCGACCAGTGTCCCACTACATTTCCTGGCTATTGCCACCGAAGGATGGAACGGAGAATTTTCTGACGCTCTCGGCCGAAGACGTGTTGGGCCTTGGACCCCTGAAGTTGCCGGTAGATGATCTGCTGCGCAACAAGATCGTGATTATCGGGGGAAATTTCGACGATCGGGATCAGCACTTGACCCCATTGTCAGTGGGTACGGATCGTCATTTTACCGGGGCGTCCATTCACGCGCAAATCCTGGCCCAACTCCTCGACCATCGCTCTCTGCGGGAACTAGGCCTCGTTGCTCAAGGTCTCCTGGCATTGATCGCAGCCTTGACTGGCTATTGGCTAGGTCAGCGATCTGGCCACAATCATCTCTGGCTAGAACTTGCGACCGTGGCAGGTTTCGTCTTGATCGGTATCCTGTCATTCAAATTTCTTGACGTCATTTTTCCCTACAACACGGTCCTGATCGCCTGCCTGGCGGGAGGAACAATGGGTCATTACGCAAAGATTAAATGGAAGTCAGTTCCGCAGAAAACGAACGCTACCCTAGACCCGATTTGACTATGGAGCTCAGAGATGTCCGGCTTGCTCAGATGCTTGGCGGTCTTCGTCCTTTTCTTGTCACTTGGGCTTACAGCCCCATCCCATGCCGAGATGCTGGTCATTGAGTCGAATGTCCAGGAGTATCCGGCCGGCACACATCTTCCAGACGACGCCGAAAAATGGCTTAAGCTGGGGGCAAACTGTTTCATACGGGTTCTGATATTGCCATCAAACGCTACCCGCATATTCGAGGGACCGAAGTCACAACGTCCGAAAGGCGGAACGCGCGGTATGTCCAGAGCTGAATGCTGATCAGCGGTTCTAAAGTTGCATCTAACCAAACGTGGTAGAACGCCATGCTGCGGATTCGATCGTATGAGAGAATCAAAGTCGCCCGCCTAGCCGCCGTAGTAGCAATACTACTACTATTCTTGACTGGAAGCTGCGCTCCACAAGCGTCGTCGTTGGATGTCGCACTCGCTGTTTTGCGCAAAAAAATCGATGATAACAACTTCGCTGAGGCAGCTCCAGCGGCGCTGGAGGCACTGCGTTTGGCTGTGAAGGAAAATGCGGCCAATTGGATTCGGCCGTTGTCCGCCGTGGTTCCGAGTCTGTACGCGCAGGCCGGAGATCTGAACAAGGCGGAAATGTACTTTCATGCTCATATGCGGGCAGTATTGCTCGGTCAAATTGCGGCGCCCAACGGCGAAGTCTCGAATCACATCAATTACATGACTGACGCGTTCATCCAACTCGGCCATGTGGCTGATGCGATCGCCTCATTGGACAGATTCGTCCGCTCCCTACCTCTTAGCCAAGAGGAGATGAGCGCAGTTGGCACGGAGCTATTTCGCACGCAGCATGTCAGATTTCAGAACAATATCCTCTATGACTACGCCATTCAGTCAATGGAGAAGGCTCTTGAGTATTCGAGACTCACATCAGCTTCGGATACACCTAGAACGGCATACTTGTTGAACGATCTCGGCTACGCCTATTCCGCTGCAACACGTTGGCACGAGGCGGAAGCACCGTTGAAGGAATCACTGCGCATACGTGAGGCTATTGATTCGAAAAATCTGCGCGAAATCGGAACAATTTATCAGAATCTCGCGGCGCTGTTCTTGGCACGTGGTGAGTTGCTTAGCGCAGAGCACTTCGCGCGGCAGGCCGTTGCCACGCGTAAGGAGGCACTTGGCACGGAGCACCTCAAGTACCTGGAATCTCGGTTCACGTTAGCGCACGCCTTGCGTGTGAATGGAAAGATAGCGGAGGCAATCGAAATTTTCGAGGATACGCGTCTTGGATATCAAAGAGCCCGAAATCAGCTCGGTCAAGCCAGCATGGCGACCTACCTGGCGTTCCTTTACGAAGAACAAGGTGATCGGCAAAGAAGTATCCAGCTGTCAAACGAGGTCCTCGGACTATTGGAGAGCGCTTCCGCTTCTCCCGAATATCCGCTTGTTCTTTTTCAATTTCTCGACCCGAAGATTGCGCGAGCATTGAAAAACGGTGAACTCAAAAGCGCCAAGGACGATATGTCGAAATTGCTCTCGTCTGTGACGGGGCGCTTTTCATCGGAGCACGTTTTAATGATCCAATCCTTGGCGCTCTCAGCGCAAGTTGATCTCGCCGACAATAACTTTGCCGGCGCACTGGAATCCGCAAAGCATGCCTTCGTGGGATTGGAAACCCAATTCAATCGCATCCTGAGCGGGACTGCTGGCGACGATCGCTTTGTACAGGCCAGTGGCGTCCTACCCGTTCTGTTTCACGTAGCTTCCGAATCGACGGCAAGGGGCCACGAAGGCCTGACATTCGAACGCACGTTCCAAGCAGTTCAGTGGTCGGAACTCGGCGGTACGAACACCGCCATTAGACAGATGGCAACACGTGCCGCCTCTGTCCATGAGGAGTTGGCGAATGACGTGCGTGAATTGCAAGATCTGGCCGCGCGAGCCAAGGCTCTGGACGTCCGACTGGTAGAGCTTGAAGGCGGCGCCAGGGATCGGCGCAACGAAGCCATAGTTGCGGCATTGCGCGCGGATCTGCAAAGGGTCCGTGGTCTTTTGAATGTGAAGCAGGAGAAGATCAAGCAGACGTTTCCGGAATACGCGCTTCTTGTCAGAGCAGCGCCTTTAGATTCCGATGAGCTGAAAAAGCATTTGCGCCCGACCGAAGTTCTCGTGAAATTCTATGTTCCTGGCACGCGCTACGACGAAAACAAAGCATTTGTGTGGGCGATCACCAAGGAAGCCGAGCGATGGCACGAGATAGAAGTTTCGGGCCGGGAGATCGCTGACGAGGTTGGGGCTCTGCGCTGTGGACTTGATCGTGCGGGTTGGGTGGGCGATGGGAAATCGAAATGTGCAAAGCTTTTAAACATCGAACTTGCGCAAGCGCCGGGCCCTGACGACCCACTGCCATTCGACCTGCAGCGGTCGCATCGACTCTATCAAGCTTTGTTCGGCCCAATTGCCGATCTGATCCAAGACAAGCATCTTGTCATTGTGCCCTCCGGGCCCCTCACCCAGCTGCCGTTTCACGTTCTGATCGTGTCCGGGGCTGACACCCAGGGAGAGAAAGCCACCCGCTGGCGCCAAGCCAATTGGCTCGCGCGCCATCATGCGATTTCCATGCTACCTTCCATCTCTTCGCTGCATGCGCTGCGGCAGAATGCAAAGGCAAGCCGGGCTGAAAAGCCCGTCATTGGGTTTGGCAATCCGTTACTCGATGGCCAACAGCGCCACCTTGTTTATGGCGAATATTTCAAAGAGCAGGCGAAGGCTGCTCGTGAGAATCAATCTTGCCAAACGGTTGCACGACGCAATGTCGCCAATATGGATATCCGCCAGCCAAGAGGCTTCGAATCAATCTTCCGTGGGGCGCATGCCGATATCGACGAGTTGCGTGAATGGGACCCCTTGCCGGAGACCGCTGACGAATTATGCGAGGTAGGCGCTCAGCTCGGCGCTGCGCCAGAGGACATCTACCTCGGTGCGCGTGCGACCGAAGGAAGATTGAAGGATTTGTCAGAGCAAGGAATTCTCAAAAATTACGCTACGGTTCATTTCGCCACGCACGGTGCGTTGTCCGGGCAGGTGAAAGGTTCGGCTGAGCCGGGGCTCATCATGACACCTCCTGAAACATTCACGACCGACCCGGAGAAGCTTGAGAGAGACGATGGTTACCTGACAGCCTCTGAGGTCGCTACGCTAAAGCTCGACGCGGACCTGGTGATCATGGCTGCCTGCAACACCGCAGGAAGCAGCGGCGAATCGGCCGAGGCGTTGTCAGGCATGGCGCGTGCGTTCTTTTATGCTGGTGCTCGCGCCCTGCTCGTTTCACACTGGGAGGTCAACTCCGAGGCCACTGTTGCGCTCATAACCAGAATGGCAAAGGGCAAGGCTGTGCGCGCGGAGGCGCTGCGCCAAGCCATGCTTGCAATGATTGATCAAGCCTCCCCGGAAGATGCACACCCTGCCCACTGGGCGCCATTTGTATTGGTGGGAGAGGGGTCGCGTTAGACGTCACGAGCCGCCCGCTAACTGCCGCATCCTAGATAAACATCTTTGTTGCGGTAGCGCCGCGGCTTGGCGATCGGTTCTGCCAAAAGGATCATTAGGCGACATTGCCCAGACAGCACATGTGCGTGCCGTAATCGATTTCCCTCGTCCATCGAACACAGCCGAAGGCCATGCTTGTCGGCCAGCGGCGCGCGATCGTGGACTTGCCGGCGCCGCTGGAGCCGCCAATCCAATAGATATGCCGCAATCGGCTAGTCAGTGAGCCGGAAGTTGTCTTGTAGCGACGGGCGACACCTGTCCAATCATGTTCGGCAATGTGCGTGTTGTCGGCCGGCGCAAGATGGCCACCCTCACACGGCCCGCTAGCGGCGGATGAGCGGCCTAAGTTTTTCTGGTGGACAAATTCCATAGCCTGCCTGCGCCTCGCTCTGGTTGCGAGGTATAAAATTACCCCGTGGGGGTGATTCATGGCTATGGGCTATGAGGAGCGGCGGCGCCTGGAAGCCGAGGCGTGGGAGCACGCGGACCTGCTGCCGCCTCGATCTCGTACCCCAGCAAACGTATTCGAGCGCATCTGCGACACGGTCGAGCGGGCCGACACCGGAATCAGATACGTTTTCCGGGCAGTGGAGAGCGTTATGCTCGGGGGTCTGTTCGTGTTCTTCGGCCTGTTCTTTATCCTGCCCTATATCGTGATCGCGCGGTGCGCTTCCTACGCGCTTAGGAAGCTGAGTGCGCCCCCGCATCGGTGAACGCAGAGATTAGGGGGAGAGGGCCGGCGAGCCACATCAGAGCCGCAACCACGGCAGCGATCCGGCGCCGGCGTAATCGTGGTGCGTGCCGCCTGTGGAACGCCCCGCTGGCACGATTGCGCGCGCCTATGGCAGCGATGAAAGGTTTCTGCCTCGCATCAATAGTGCGATCTCGCAATCAATTTCAACGGGCTATCCGGGTTTCAGGCGCCCCCCAACGAATCTGTTTCGGCCTCGCTCAGACCGTGCGGACTCCACCTCCTCCACTTTGTCGTTACACCCGCCCCCGAGTCGGATGTGTGGTCATGCCTTGGCTGACCGACGGGCGATCTCGCCGGCGTCGTCTAGCTGGTCAGCGCGCCCGCACAGGTCGACGACGTGGCGAATTTGATCGGACGGCAGGATACCGTCTGCCAGTCCAAAGACCTTCTGTTCAATCGCGGCGTCGCTCATCGGTTTTTTGACGCTGCCAACCGCGTGCTCGACGAATGCTACGAGCCGCTTTGCGTTCTTCAGCGTGATCGTTACCCTGGCCTGAACTTTGCCGATTGCGGAGTCAACCGATGGGAATATCCGGCGGCGCAGTTCGGCGGTAGCCTGAGCGCGCACAGCTTCATCGCTGAATTGGCGCTCACCGGCCGCGCCTTCGACAAGCGCCACCGCGGCCGCGTGATAGACGCTGAACTTGCCTTCGAGGCCGGACGCCGGCTCCTTGATCCCCGTCAGCATCATGACGCGCGGGTTGACGTCAGCGTCCACGCGGTCAATAGCATCGGGAGTGAGTCGATGGGCGTTGCGCAGCTGTAAGCAACCATCGATCACCGGATGGACCACTAGGCCGCATGCGAAGGGCTTGTAGCTGTTATTCAAGATTTCCCAGCTCTCTTCTGTGAGCGCGCTATAGTTCGGTTTCGTGCTCATCACATCGAACCAGCCACGCTTTGCCTCAAGCGGTTGCTCCGAGGACGTGAACCCCTTGCTCGCCAGAAGAGCGGCCGTCAGTCCATTTTGCGCTGCTTGGCCGGGATGGAAGCTCTTGGTCATCGACCCGAACATCTCCTGCAACCCGACAGGCTGCGCCGCCGCTAGCGCCAGTGCCCAGCACATCTGCTGTTCGCTCAATCCGAGAAGCCGTCCGGCGGCAGCTGCGCTCCCAAATACGCCAACGGTACCGGTGATGTGCCAGCCGGCTTCGTAGTGTGAGGGAGTGACGGCTTTGCCGATCCGGCACTCCGTCTCGATGCCGACCACCAGTGCGTTGATGAAGTCGCACCCGCTTATCGGCTGGTGCTCGGCCAAAGCCAGTATCGCAGGGGCGACCGGAGCGGCGGGGTGAATCGCGGTGGCTGCGTGGGTATCGTCAAAGTCGAATACATGGGAACTGATCCCGTTCAACAGAGACGCATGCAGGATATCCACGTGTTCGCGTCGGCCGAACAGCGACGCCTGGCCTGGGCCGCAGAATGGTAGCAAAGCTGCAATAGCGTTGTTGACTGTTTTGTGGCCAGAACCGCCGATGGCGCATCCAACCCAATTGAGCAGAGTGCGCTTGGCTTCATGCCTTACCGATTCCGGCAGGTCCTCGAAGCGAGACGCTATGATGAGCCGCGCCAGTTGTCGGGTCGCGTCTTTGGAATGGTCTGGAGTTGAGTCCACGATTTGGCCTTTGGGCGAGGCTGGAAGGGGAAATTGCCCTACAGCTAGCAGCTCTTGAAGTGCATGGCATCCACCTACTCACGAAGCGCCATGGCGGCCCGGCCACGTCGCCTATGCAAGACGCGTTGGTCACCATTTTCCACATTTTCAGCAATTGATGTAGACTTTCGCTTATTGCGACAACCTTGAAATTGATGAGGACATCATGAAATTTCCGCGCCGTCAGATTCTGCATCTTCTCACAGGGGCTATCGCGGTATCCGCTGCACCACGCTTTGCGGCTGCGCAGGCCTATCCGACCCGGCCGGTGCGGCTCATCGTAGGCTTCGCTGCCGGCGGTTCGACCGACATCTCCGCGCGTCTGATTGCCCAGTGGCTGACCGAGCGCCTTGGCCAGGCCTTTGTGGTCGAAAATCGGCCAGGTGCCGGTAGCAATATTGCCGCCGAGGCGGTGGTGAACGCCCCGGCAGACGGCTACACACTCTTGGTGGGCGCGACTGCGAACGCCATCAACGCGACGCTCTACGACAAGCTCAATTTCAATTTCATGCGCGACATCGTGCCGGTTGCCGGCATCATTCGGGTGCCAAACGTGATGGAGGTCAACCTGTCGGTCCCAGCGAGGTCGGTCCTGGAGTTCATCACCTATGCCAAAGCCAATCCTGGCAAGATCAGTATGGCGTCCGGCGGCGTTGGCGCATCAAGCCACATGTCGGGCGAGTTGTTCAAGTTCATGACCGGCATCAACATGGTTCACGTGCCGTATCGCGGCGTAGCGCCTGCGCTCGCCGACCTGATCGGTGGACAGGTGCAGGTCCTGTTTGACACGATGCCGAACACGATCGAATACATCAAGACGGGCAAGCTCCGGGCGCTGGCGGTGACCACGACCACGCGTAACGCGGCGATGCCAGACCTGCCGACTGTGGCCGAGTTCCTACCGGGTTACGAGTCAAGTGCCTGGTATGGTGTCAGCGCGCCAAAGGGCACCCCCGCCGACATCGTCGAGAAGCTCAACAAGGAGATCAATGCGGGCCTTTCCGATTCCAAGCTAGGCGCGCGGCTCGCCGATCTTGGCGGAATCCCGTTGCAGGGCTCGTCCGGCGACTTCGGAAAGCTGATCGCTGAGGAAACGGAGAAGTGGGCCAAAGTGATTCGAGCGGCCAACATTAAGCCCGAATGAAATTAAACTGGTCCCGAGCCAATGCCTCATCTCTCTACGCAGTCATGCGGTTGTGCGATCGCGACACAAGACAGCGTCGAGTGGCACTATCGACATTGGTGCGCGCTGGCGTGACACCCTGTCTCGGCGACCAGGTGCGTGCTAAGAAGTGCAAGCTCCAAAGCACCGCAACCAGGGGGACCGCCATGGCTCGCCAAATCATCCTGCTTGCCCTTTTCACCACTATCATCACAACGTCTCCCGCCAGCTCGGAGCCACGCAGCACCGGGGCGGAGAAGGCGAGTGTCCCAGGAGTCTCCTGCGATGACTTTCTGCCGGTCCGTAAGCAGGTGGGCGGCAAGAACATTGGCCCGGACGAATGCAGGGTTGTGTCCGCGGAGGTCGTCTTCAACCTCAAGAGCCAGCGGTTCCGGCGCCTCGAACTGCGCATTAGCGGGACGGTCGACGGCTTCGCGGTCAAGCAGGGCCCGCGTACCGAATACTTCAATGACGCGCCTGATTTCGTATTTGCACAATCCGGCAATAATGGCCCGCGTTTCCATGGCACCGGTCGCTACGGCGGCGGTCACGGGATGACACTGTTTGTGCCGATTGAGGCGGCAGACTGGAACGGCAAGCTTTTCGTCACCGCCCACGGCGCGGGCGCATATGGCGCGGTCAACACGCTGATCCCGCGTAACCCGGAGGCCGATTTCAATCCGCTCACGAACCACAACCGCTATGTTGGGCTGATGATCGACCGCGGCTATGCCGTCGCGCACACGTTGCGCTCAACGCAAATTGGCGGCGGCGATGTCGCGATTACATTTGATGATGGCACCAGCGCCAAGGCCAACATCAGCTCGCATGGGGGCTTCCTCCGGGACATGACCTTGATCGCCGAGAACGCGCTGCAGCGGCAGTTCGGGCGTACGTCAGCACGTACATATTTTTACGGCTTTTCGGCCGGTGGGTTTCTTGGCCGCATGGTGCACTACGCGCCCGGCATGAACACGCGCGAGGACGGGCGGCCTCTGTTTGATGCGTTTATCATCGACGATGCTGGCGCCGGGGAATGGCGGCCGGTGCTCATGGTGGATGGCAAAGACACGCTGTTCGTGGGCGAGGACAAGGCACGCTTCAAGCCTCAGATCGACATCACGCACCAACTCTATGCCGGCGACTCCGACGACTTCCTGGTCAAGAAGCGTCAGAACGCCGAAATTCTCCGCGCCAAGGGCTTGAGCGACAAGCATCGCCTGTACGAGGTTCGCGGCGTCAGCCACTTCGACGCCGGTCAGACCCAACTGGCCGATCTCGTGCCGCAGACTCTCGACCTCGGCGGATTGATCGCCTCCTTCATCGACATGCTCGACCGCTGGGTCGAGAAGGGCGAGGCGCCGCCGCCCTCGCGGAGCGATGTCCCGGCGCTCACGGGGGCCGAAAATGCGGCGCTTGCACTACCTGAAGTCGCCTGTCCGCTTGGCGTCCATTACGTGTTCCCCGCCGCGCACGGTACCTCGCGTCGCGCCTATCAGGAGACCGCATTCGCCGCATTTGACGGGGTCAATGAAGAGCCGATCGACGGCCGCGGCCAAGTCGTCGATATGAATCGCAACGGCAAGCAGGACGGGCGCGAGAGCGTGGCGCAGGCATGGACCCGGCTTGGATTGCTGAAGACGGGAGAGCGGCTCACTCGTGGCAAATACATGGCATGCGTAGCGGCCGCCGCTGCAAAGCTCGTCGACCAGGGCCTTCTTCCGCCACGCATGCTGCCGTATTACGTTAACCGGGCCGTGACGAGCGGCGTCGGCGAGGCGGATAACTGATCCTGTCTGGCGCAAGGTTCTAACAAAGAGGGCGACGGCTTTTTAGAAAAACAACGCAGCGCCGACATGAATTCTTTGTCGGCGGTGCGATCTCAGTTATGCTTGGCGGTGCTTGTCAGCGTTCGGGTTAAGGGAATGTGCTAACTTTCGGCCACGCATACGGAGTGAGAACCGCTTGAGCAGCAAATCGCGAAAAACGCAGTTGGACGAGGAAGGCTCGAGCCCGTCAAATACTTATTCGATCGAAGTTCTGACACGCGCCATCAATGTCCTATCGGTCTTTGGACACTCACGTCCTCAGCTCAGCCTGTCTGAGATCGTGGCGGCGGTCCGTCTGCCCAAAACGACAGTATTTCGATTGCTCAGCAGCCTTGTCGAACGCGACCTGTGCGAGTTCGATCCACAAGCCGGAAGATACAGTCTCGGATTTGAGCTCGTTCGGTTGGCAGATATCCGCCGGCGGCAAACCAACGTGCACGACGTTGCAATTCCGGTGATGCGGGATATCCGCAATGAGATCAACGAAACAGTTATTCTGTCCGTGCGGTCCGGAGATTTTCGCGTCCACATCGACTTCGTCGAAGGGCTGCATCCGATGCGGCGAATGGCCGATCTCGGCGTTCGCGCCCCGCTTTACGCCGGCGCCGCGAGCAAGGTCCTGCTGGCAGGCATGGAGGACGACGACATTGAAGCCTATCTCTCCCGCACAGAACTGACTCCGCTGCAAAGGACCACCATCACTGACAAGATTGTGCTTTGGCGTGAGATCAGGGCTATCCGCAAACGCGGGTATGCCGAAAGCAAGGGAGAGATCTTTACGGGCGGCGGCGCGCTGGCGGCACCACTAAAGGATTTTTCGGGCAAGACGGTTGCCGTCATGGACATTCTCACGCCTGAGAATCGCTATACGCCACAACACCGGGAACGCTGCATCACGTTGTTACTTCAGGGCGCACGTCGCGGTTCCGAGCGGCTGGGCTATCGACCGGAGGTTGGGGCGTCGGTCACCTCACGCAAGGCTTAGGATTTTCGTGCGGCGCTGCGCGTAAGCAAAGACATCAATCTTTCGACGCCCGGCTCGCGCTCGATCCGCTGCACAAGCCCTATGACCTCGTCGACTTCCGTCTCCAGCAGCGAGTTTGTCGCCAGACGCCTGAATTTCTGTTCCGCTTCCGTTGCCGAGAGTGGATGATCAACGCTTCCACGCCGCTGCTCCACAGTGACGGACATTGTTTGTCCACTCCTGAGCGCAGCATCGACCTGGACCGCATGGCGCTTATTGGCGCCGCCGCGATCAAGCTCAGGATCGTGAAGGATCTCGATCCGAGGCAGAAGATCGAGAATTTTTGGATCTGCTAGGCGACCTTCCCCAAACTGCTCGATGAAGGCATCGCCGTCGAGCAACGTCACTGCAGCGATATAGTATCCGTTCATCTGCGCAGCGATAACGTCGCCGGGCTGGTAGGGCCAGCCGACATTCAACTGCCCCTTTTTGCTCATTCGTATGGACAGCCGCGCCAGGCTATCCGCAGTCAGCCCCCGCCGCCGCAAATGGCGCACACTGTCCACGATAGTGTGCGAGCTGGCACACGACGCGTAAGGCTTTAGTCCAACACGTGCCGCCTCCCAACGCGCGCCAAGATCCTGCAAAATCGTTTCGGGGACGAATTGTCCTTGCATTGTGCTCATGAAGCCGCCGAACGGCGCTTCCACGATATCCAGGCTGCCGGTGAATCCTTGTTCTGCCAGAAATGCCGCCAGGACTCCGCTTTGCGACGCGCGTCCAGCATGGAAGCGCTTCGTCATGGCACCGGTCCGGGCCGAATAGAGACCCGCCGCCTGCGTCCCGCCGATGCCGAGCGCGTGCGCGGTCTGGCAGGCAGGTAGCTTCAAAAGATGCGCAGCGGCCGCAGCCGCGCCAAACGTGCCGACCGTTCCCGTTACGTGAAAGCCGCTAGTCGAGTGGGACACACCGGCACAAATGCCAATGCGGATTCCAACCTCGTAGCCGGCAGCAAGTGCAACCAAAGCATCTGCGCCGGACGCATCTCGTGCCTCTGCAACTGCCAAAACAGCCGGCACCGTCACCGCGCCGGGATGATGCGAGGACGATACATGCG
>Ga0075424_100003679_pt1 | contig 14394 bp, 12 predicted proteins | sample SoiMethybrSBSTD3_FD_75301 | JGI IMG/M metagenome (GOLD analysis project Ga0075424, IMG submission 75301) | Bulk soil microbial communities from a Populus tree surrounding site in Tennessee, USA - Soil MetaG P. TD hybrid SBSTD3 | ecosystem: Environmental > Terrestrial > Soil > Tree plantation... | reverse complement strand
GAGCTCGACGTCGAGGAAGTCGGCACAGTCCTCGAGGTCAAGGACGGAATCGCGCGCATTTACGGGCTGCAGAAAGCCATGTCGGGCGAAATGCTCGAGATCCAGTCGTCGGACACCGGCAACAAGGTCGTCGCCCTCGCGCTCAACCTCGAGGAAGACAACATCGGTGCGATCATCCTCGGCGACTACCTCCAGCTGAAGGAAGGCGATCAGGTCCGTCGCACGGGCCGCGTGCTCGAGGTCCCGGTCGGCCCCGCAATGGTCGGCCGAGTCGTCGACGCGCTGGGCAACCCAATCGACGGGCTCGGACCCATCGTGACGGACATGTCGCGCAAGGTGGAATCGCCCGCGCCCGGAATCATTGTCCGGCAGCCCGTGAAGGAGCCGCTCCAGACCGGTCTCAAGCCCATCGATTCGATGATCCCGATCGGCCGCGGACAGCGCGAGCTGATCATCGGCGACCGCGGAATCGGCAAGACCGCCGTCGCAGTGGACACGATCATCAACCAGAAGGGCCAGGGCGTCATCTGCGTCTACGTCGCCATCGGACAGAAGGCCTCGACGGTCGCGTCCGTCGTGGAGCGACTCAAGCAGTCGGGCGCGATGGAGTTCAGCATCGTCGTCGTCGCGTCCGCGTCCGACCCTGCTCCGATGCAGTACATCGCGCCCTACTCCGGCTGCGCGATGGCCGAGTACTTCATGTACCACGAGGGGAAGCCGACGCTCTGCGTTTATGACGACCTCTCCAAGCAGGCTGCCGCGTACCGGCAGCTCTCGCTCGTACTGCGTCGTCCGCCGGGCCGCGAGGCGTACCCGGGTGACGTCTTCTACCTGCACTCCCGTCTCCTCGAGCGCGCCGCGAAGCTGCGTGAGGATACCGGCATTGTCGACAACAAAACGATCTTCAAGCCGGGTGGCTCGCTCACGGCGTTGCCGATCATCGAGACGCAGGCCGGCGACGTGTCGGCTTACATCCCGACGAACGTCATCTCGATCACCGACGGCCAGATCTTCCTCGAGTCCGACCTGTTCTTCGCCGGCACCCGGCCAGCGATCAACGTCGGTATCTCCGTGTCGCGCGTCGGTGGCTCGGCGCAGGTGAAGGCCATGCGCTCCGTGGCCGGCCGACTCCGTCTCGATCTGGCGCAGTTCCGTGAGCTCGAGGCGTTCTCGGCGTTCGCGTCCGACCTCGATGCCGCGACCAAGCGTCAGCTCGAGCGTGGCGCGCGTACGGTGGAGGTGCTCAAGCAGCCGCAGTACTCGCCGATGCCGGTCGAGCAGCAAGTGATGATCATCTACGCCGTGACCAACGGTCACCTCGATGACATCCCGGTGAACCGCATCCGCGAGTGGGAGCGCCAGTTCCACGAGTTCATGGCCGCTCGCTTTTCACAGGTCGGCAACAAACTCCGCACGGAGAAGGTCCTCTCGAAGGAAACCGAAGCGGAGCTCAAGAAGGGCATCGAGTCGTTCAAGACGACCTTCAAGTAAGGGGACTAGGCACTGGGGACTGGGGACTCGGCCGGGAAGCCATTAGCACCGAGGAGCCTTCTTCTGCCGTAATAGCCTCCGGCCGAGTCCCCAGTCCCTCGTCCCTAGTCCCCCAGTCCCTGACGAAGACCTAACGAGCGAACCGAATGGCGAAGGGTCGTGAGCTAAAAGGGCGGATCAAGTCCGTCGAGAACACGCGGAAGATCACGCGGACCATGGAAATGGTCGCGACGTCGAAGATGAAGCGCGCCCAGGAGCGCGTGGCGGCTGCGCGTCCGTTCGCGACGGTGCTCACCGAGGTGATCTCGGATCTGTACTCGTCGGAGCTCGCCGAGCGCTTTCCGCTGCTGCGCCAGCCGGCCACGATCCAGCGTGCCGCGGTGCTGGTGTTGACGTCGAATCGCGGCCTCGCCGGCGGGTTCAACTCGAACATCATCAAGGAAGCACGTGGCCTCCTCGCGCGCCTTAGCTCCGAGAGCGTCGACGTCGAGCTCCATGTGGTGGGGCGCAAGGGACTGGGCTACTTCCGGTACGTGGGTCGGGATGTCACAAGCTCACGTACGGACATCACGGATCGTCCGACCGTGGAGCAAGCCGGTCAGCTGGTCGATGGCCTGATGGATCGGTTCGCGAACGGAGGGCTCGACGCTGTGTACGTCGTGTCGGCGCGGTTCCGGTCTGCGCTGTCGACGCCGCCGCACACCGAGAAGATTCTTCCCGTCACTCCGCCCGAGAGAAAGGGGCCGTCGCGCGACTACCTGCTCTTCCCGTCTGCCGAGGCGATTCTGACGGAGCTGTTGCCCGCGTATGTGCGGAACTCGGTGTATCGCGCGCTGGTGGAGAACGAAGCTGGGTTCCAGGGCGCGCAGCGGACGGCGATGAAGAACGCTACCGACAACGCGACCGAGATCCTGAACGTGCTCCGGCGGACATTCAATCGCGCTCGTCAGGCGAACATCACGCAGGAAATCTCCGAGATCGTCGGCGGAGCGGCGGCACTTGAATAGGGACTGGGGACATCGGAACTAGGGACTCGGTAAGGAGACCTCCGGCGGTAGAAGGCTGGCTGCCGAGTCCCGGTCCCTAGTCCCCAGTAGAGAGTTTCTCTAACTAGAGATCAAGATATGGCAACTGCTGCACTTACCCGGAACATCGGCCGCGTAGTTCAGGTCATTGGCCCGGTGCTCGACGTCGAGTTCGATGCCGAGTCCCTGCCCGAGCTCTACAACGCCCTCGAGCTCACCGTTCGCGATGATGAGGGCGAGCACAAGGTCGTCGCCGAAGTGCAGCAGCACATCGGTCGGAACCAGGCGCGCGCGGTCGCCATGTCGAGCACCGACTCGGTGACGCGCGGGATGGAGGTGACCGATACGGGCGCACCCATTTCGGTCCCGGTCGGCACACCCGCGTTAGGTCGCATCCTCAACGTGCTCGGCGAGCCGGTGGATAACGGCGCCCCCATTCCACCTAACGCCGAGCGCTGGCCGATTCACCGCAAGCGTCCGGACTTCGTCGACCTCGAGCCGAAGACCGAGATCTTCGAGACCGGCATCAAGGTCGTCGACCTGATCGCCCCGTTCGTGAAGGGCGGCAAGATCGGTCTCTTTGGCGGTGCCGGCGTCGGCAAGACCGTCGTCATTCAGGAGCTCATCAACAACGTGGCGAAAGGCCACGGTGGCCGCTCCGTGTTCTGCGGCGTGGGTGAGCGTACGCGCGAAGGCAACGACCTCTACCTCGAGTTCAAGGAAGCGGGAATTCTCGAACAGGTCGCGCTCATCTATGGACAGATGAACGAGCCGCCCGGCGCGCGACTCCGCGTCGGCCTTTCCGGCCTCACGGTCGCGGAGTACTTCCGCGATCGTGAGAACGCGGACGTGCTCGTGTTCATCGATAACATCTTCCGCTTCACGCAGGCGGGCTCGGAAGTTTCGGCGCTCCTCGGCCGCATGCCGAGCGCCGTCGGATACCAGCCGACGCTCGCCACCGAGATGGGTGACCTGCAGGAGCGCATTACGTCGACGCGCAATGGATCGATCACCTCGGTGCAGGCGATCTACGTACCTGCCGACGACCTGACGGACCCCGCGCCGGCAACAGCGTTCGCGCACTTGGACGCGACGGTCGTGCTCTCGCGCGCCATCACGGAGCTCGGGATCTATCCCGCCGTCGACCCACTCGCGTCGTCGTCGCGAATCCTCGACGCGCAGTTCATCGGCGAGCGTCACTACAAGGTTGCGACCGAGGTGCAGCGCATTCTGCAGCGCTACAAGGAGCTGCAGGACATTATCGCGATCCTTGGTATGGACGAGCTGTCGGAGGACGACAAGCGCGTGGTCGCCAGGGCACGCCGCATCCAGCGGTTCATGTCGCAGCCCTTCGCCGTCGCGTCGCAGTTCACGGGCATGGAAGGGAAGTACGTGAAGCTCGAGGAGACCATCTCGTCGTTCGAGCGGCTCACGCAAGGCGAGGGCGATCAGTATCCGGAGCAGGCCTTCTTCATGTGCGGCGGTGCCGACGACATCGTGAAGAACGCCGAGCGCCTCGCCCAGAGCTGAGACGCATCCATATGCCGCTCAAAATCACCGTTCTCTCGCCGGAGAAAACGTTGTTCGAGGGCAGCGTCGACTCGGTCGTCGCACCCGCGTACGATGGCGAGGTTGGAATTCTGCCCGGGCACGCGCCGATGATGACGCTGCTCGGAAAGGGCACCCTCAGACTGGGTGCGGAGGGACGCGCTGGTCGGTTCAACGTGGAGGGTGGATTTCTCCAGGTTGTGGACGACGCCGTTCGCGTGGTCACGGAGCGCGCCTCGCAGACGTAGGGATCGCTCGGGCGTGTCGGATCGCTCGTTCGAGTCGCGCGATGGGGAAGGACTCACGTCTGTGAGTCCTTTTTTCATCGCGGCTGCATGGGCGCGTGCCTGACGCGACGGCACGTGCAAGCACGGGGCTTGCACCCCGGCAAGTCGTGACCCGACCCGAGCCATTCCGCCGAGCCCTTCGTTTTGCCGCGATCGCCTGTGGCATCCCGGCATTTGGAGCGCGCGCGCAGATGCCGACGATCCCTGTGCTGCAGAACGGGTTTACCTCGAGCGGGATGACGCTTGCCGTCAACTACGGGTCGGCATCGGCCAGCACTGCGTATGCGCTGGCGCTCGGATGGGGTCCTTCGTCGAACCGATTTCAGATCAGCGGCGCGATAGGCGGAGTGCGTCCCGACACGGGCGGCACGTGGACTGGATATGGCGCCCGCGTTGCGATCCCGTTGTTCTCTACGAAGGCGGACCAGTTCGGCGTTGCGGCGTTCGCGGGCGTGGGTGGAGGGCGTCGCGACACGACGGCGCTGGTTCGCATCCCGGTCGGCCTCGGCGTCGGGTACCGCTTTGGGCTTGGCGCGACGCGTAGCGTGTCGGCCTATGCCTCGCCATTTTTCGTCTGGTCGCGGGTGAGCGAGCGTGGGTCTCGCGCTCAGGGCGACAACGCGATGCGTGGCTCGGTCGCCATCGATCTCGTGCTCACCCGTAATATCGGACTGACGGCCGGGTACGAGTTCGGAGCCAAGAGCTCCTCCGCCTTCGGAGGCGGCAGCGGGCTGTTTGGGGCCGCTGCCTCGTACGCGTTTCGTTAATCGAAATAGCTCCAGCGTACCAGACCTCTCGGAGAAAAATGGTAATGAGTAAGGTTGCAGGTCGAGCGGTGCTCGCCGTCGCGTTCGTCTTGCCAGCAGCGCTCGGCGCACAGGGGTGGGCGTACCCCTCGTTCCAGCCGCCACGCGTCATGAATCGCGAGTTCAACTTCGGCGTGGCCGATGCGGGAGACGCGGGCACGAGCCTCATCTTCCAGTGGAGAGAGGGCCTCTCGACTCGCAGCCAACTCGGGCTCGATGTCGGGTTCGCCGATCCCGAGGGAAAGGGGAACGGCAAGCTGGTGCTCGCCGGCCAGTACGGGTACCTGTTCACACAGGGCAATGCGGAGATGCCGCTCGACTTTCTGGGAACGGCCGGCATCGGGTTCGCATTCGGCGACGGTGGCAACCTCGTGCGAATCCCGCTCGGGGTCTCGATTGGCCATCGCTTCCCGCTTGATGAGGGCTTCGCGATCACCCCGTACGTGCACCCGCGTGTGTCGATCGACGTGTGTAGCGACTGCGGGAGCAGTGGCGGCAACGAAACCGACCTCGGCATCGACTTCGATATCGGGGCGAATTTCGAGGTCACGAAGCAGCTTTCTTTTCGTGTCAGCGTGTTGTTCGGCGGGTCCGACACTTTTGGTGACTCCAACGGGTTCGGGCTCTCGCTCGCGTGGTCGCCGCCGCAGTTGTCGAAGCTGATTCGACGGTAGGTGCGGGCACGGAGGGGGTTGGCTTGCAACTTGCCCCCTCTGTGTTTTTCCGACACTCGATCACTCAATGACTGAGGCTTCGCTCCCCACCGTTCTCGTCGTCGACGACAACCACGACAACGCTGACATCGTGCGGCAGTACCTCGAGGCGAAGGGGTATCCCGTGTCGGTAGCGTACAGTGGAGAGGAGGCGCTCGCGCTCTTCGAGTCGGGTCGCCCGTCGATCGTGCTACTGGACGTGATGATGCCGGGCCGCGACGGGTGGGAGGTTTGCCGCCTCATGAAGCAGCACCCTTCTCACGGCCGTGGGGTACGCGTAATCATGGTTACGGCACTCGATCAATGGGACGACAAGCGACAGGCGCTGCAGACCGGCGCGGATGATTACGTGACGAAGCCGATCGATCTTCCGCGACTGGTGCGCACGGTGGAGCGGAACGCCGCGGCGCTGCAGGGTGCCGCCTGATGCGTTTTCCGCAATTGCCATGACGGCGTGAGCCAGCCGGTCATCCTCACCGATAGCAACGACCCGTCCATTCGCGACGCGGCCGCACTGCTCGAGTCGTGGGGGGTTGTTGTCCGTCGCGATCGTGAGCTCGCGGCGTCGGTAAACGAAGTTCCCGACGTCCGCGTCATCGTCACGACGACCGACAATCCGAACGCGCTGCGCGATGTTGTCGAGCGCGCACGTGCACGTGTCGTCCCGGTGATCGTAGGCTGCGCGAACGACGTCGCGCGTCGGCGAGCGATCGAGCTTCGCGTCGACGAGTGGTTCCTGCTGCCGGCATCGCCGGAGGAAATTGCCTCGCGAGTGCGATCGGCGCTCGCGCGTGCGACGCCCGCCGCCGCCGCGCTCGCGGACCGCATCGAGCGCGTCGAGTACGAACAGATGCTTTACGATCACCTCACCGGGTTGCCGACGTTGCCGGTGATGATCGAGCGGTCGCGCCAGCTGATCAAGGAGCGCGGTGAGCTGATCGTGCTCTACTTCAACTTCGTTCGCTACTCGAAGATCGAAGAGATCTACGGGTGGGAGAAGCTGGATGCGGTGCTGGAGACGACGGCGCAGGCGGTCCGCGAGTTCCTCGATGCGAGCGCGCTGCGATCGTCACGGGTGATGGTGAGCTTCACGAACGATGATGACTTCGTGTTCTTCCATGTGCCGCCACCGGACGTCGCGGCGGTCACGGACGCCGAGATCACGGAGCTCGTGTCGCGGTTGCAGGACCACGTGGGCGGCCGGATCGAGGCGGCGCATGGTGAGGAGATCGCGTCGCTGTTCGAGATCTACGTTGGGAGGGCGCACGTCTACTACAACCCGAAGATCCGGTTGCAGCGTCTCATCTACCGCGGGATTCGCGAGGCGGCGAACGCGGCCAAGAGCGTGGAGGAGCGCGAGCGCGGCCGCCGCGTGGAGGACCTGCGCCGCAGCCTGCGGGAACGGGCGGTGTACATCGACCTCCATCCGATCCTCGTCGCGGACACGCGACAGGTGTACGGGTACGAGGCACTCGCACGCGGAACGCTCCGCACGCTGCGCAGCCCCGAGATCATGTTCGAGGTCGCCGCCGAAGCGGACCTCTTGTGGGAGCTGGGCCGTCTCTGTCGCAGCAAGGCAATCGAGGCGATGAAGACGCGCCTAACGCGTGGCGAGCTGCTGTTCCTCAACGTGGACCCGCACGACTTCGTGGATCCGGAGTTCAGCCAACTCGATCGCGAGGTGGCCGACCCGCAGCGCGTCGTCATCGAGATCACCGAGCGCACGGCGATCAAGGATTACCCGAAGTTTCGCGAGCGTCTGAAGGCCCTTCGCGAACGCGGCTATCGTTTCGCGGTCGACGATGCCGGAAGCGGGTACGCCGGGCTGGGCTCCATCGCGAACCTCGAGCCCGATTTCATCAAGCTCGATATTTCACTCATCGACTGCATTGACACGAACTTCATCAAGCAGAACCTGGTCGAGACGATGGTGCGCTTCGCGAACGACCAGGGCGCCAAGGTGATCGCCGAGGGTGTCGAGCGCGCCGAGGAGTACGAGACGGTGAAGGGCCTTGGTGTGCACCTGGTGCAGGGGTTCTTCCTGCACCGTCCGTCGGAGAATGCGGTGTCGCGGACGACGGGCGAGAATGCGGTAGTTCGCCCGCCGGACACGGTCGCTCGCGTGGGGGGTGGTACCTAGGCTCGCTGACTCGCCAGACACGGACGCGTCGCGGCAGCCAAGAACGCGCTTTACCTCTGCGGTGAAAACCGCGCTATGCGTCGAGAAGCGTCTCGACCAGCTTCCAGGATCGTTCGGCGGCGCCGAGCCCTCGCTCCACGAGGTCGCGCGCGGCGCGCCCGGCCTCCTGCCGCGCCGAGTCGTCCGTGAGCCACGTTCGAAGTCGCGACGCGAGGCCGGGCTCGCTCGCCTCCGACGCGCCGCCGCCGGCGACGATGAGCAGCTCCGCGTCTCGGCTATTCGCGTAGCGCGGCCCGAACAGTACGGGAACACCGAACGCCGCCGGCTCGAGGACGGAATGCAGCCCGGCGGCGTGGAAGCCGCCGCCCACATACGAAACAGTCGCGAGCGCATACAGGTCGCCGAGCACGCCAACCCGGTCGACGATCACGACGTCCGCGTTAGGCGCCGCATCACTGCCGAGTCGCGCGTTGCGGACCCGCGCCTCAGCCGCCCACCGCTCGATCGGCGTCAGGTGCGAGTCGGTCGGCTCGTGCGGCGCGATGATGAGACGTGCGTCGGGCACTGCGCTGCGCACCTTGCCCCAGGCGGCGAGCAGGGGACGCTCGTCGGCGGGCCACGTGGAGCCCGCCACCAACGTGGGCCGGTCACTGGTCAGCATCGCGACGACCCCCGCCGCCCGGTCCACTCCACGCACGCGCGCCCACACCTGGTCGTAGCGCGTGTCTCCCGTGACGTCGATTCGCTCGCGCCGAACTCCGAGATCGACGAGCCGTTCGGCGTCGCGCGCATCGATTGCGCCAACGGCATCGAGGCGAGCGTACGCATCGGACAAGAGGCGCGCCGCCATGCCCCGCCGGCGTGACGAGCCTTCCGCGAGCGTTGCGCTCACGAGCCCGAGCCGCACGCCGCGCTCGGCAGCGATGCGCGCGAGGTTGGGCCACACATCGAGCTTGCTGAAGACCAGGGCCCGCGGCGCGAGCGCGTCGAGCGCCACCTCACCATCGCTGGCCGTATCGAACGGGAGATAGTCCGCGAAGTCCACGTCGAGTCCACGCGCGAAGGCGGCGGCGCTCGGCGAAAAAAACGTGTAGGCGAGCTGCAAGTCCGGCCGCTCGCGACGAGCGAGTTGCAGAACGGGCCGTGCCTGCAAGCCTTCGCCCACTGACGGCGCGTGCATCCAGAGCAGCGCGCGTGCGGGGGTACGGTGGGCGCCCGCCCATGTTGCATAACGAGCGCGAATGCCTCGGCGCGCACGCAGGGCGCGCAGCAGTTTCGTGTCGCTGGCGGGAGCGAGTGCAGCGAGCGACCGCGCGAGGTTGCCCGCTGCGTCGTAGACGAGGCGAAGGACCGCGTCCACGGCACGCGTACGGATGATCTGGGCGCGGTTTACTACCTGGAGCCGGCGCGCGCGAGCGATTCGTCGAGGGCCTTTCTCAGGTTCTGGATGGGCTGGACGCCTTCGAGTGGCAGGTCGGCAATGAAGAACGACGGCGTTGCCCTCACTCCAGCGCGCGCAGCCTTCTCACGGTCGGCTTCGATGAGCGGCAGCATTTTGTGGGAGGAGACGCATGATCGAAGCGCGGTCAGGTCGACATCCACCGATGCGGCGATCTGCTCGAGCGCCGAGCGGGGATTTGAGAGGGGCGCCCATTTCTCCTGGGCCGCGAACAGTGCGTCGTGCATTTGCCAGAACTTGTCTTGCGCGGCGGCGCACATGGCGTGCTCTGCCGCTGGGATCGCGTTCGCGTGCGAGTTGATCGGGAAGTTGACGAAGGCGAGCCGGACTTTGCCATTGTCGATGTACTCGCGGCGGATGGTGAGGTCCGACGAGTCATGCCACATCTTGCAGTACGGGCACTGAAAGTCGCTCGCGATAATCATCCAAACCTTCGCCGCCGGATTGCCGCGAATGCGCGCGCTGTCAGCGTGTGCGACGAGTGGGTCAGTCGTCGGCGCGGTGGTTGCTGCTCCTTCCGCTGCGGCGGTGGCCGCCGAGGATCCGGCGGCCGGGGCGGAACTCGCGGCCGGTGGCGTTTTCGCACGCGCGTCCTCGGCGCCTTTGCATCCGGCGCCGGCGATCAGCAGAACGGCAATGGTGGCGGTGCGGAGATCGATATTCATCGGACGGTGTACCGTGATGGAGTCGCGCGCGATAATTACGGCTGAGCCGCGTGAGCCGCAGTTGCGTGGCGGAAAGATACCGCACGGGTCACATGCGAGGCTACGCTGTCCGCTGGATCACTACTATTATGGGGCATACGTCTTGCACCCCCGCTCGCCGGAGTCGCGCCTGCGATCCCGGCGATGCCAACCTCCACGACGACAGGCCAGATGGTCGCGGTGCAGTGGTGCCGTGGGTTGACCCGTCGTTCGTTCCGTCGCGTTTCGCGAGCTAGCGCCGAATCGCTTCACCAGTCGGGAGGGCTGATGCGCCAACCGCCGCGGGCGAGAGCGTGGTTGATGGTCGCGTGCGCGACCAGTGTCGCCGGGTTCTCCGCGCGCGCTCAGCAACTGGTGCAGCCGCCGCCGCAGCCGTACACGCAGACGATGCAGTTCGGCGCCGGCTACATCAACACGCCTGCGGCATGGGTCTCACGGCGGAGTGCCGACTCGTGGCTCACGATTTCGGCAAAGGACATCCCGTCGTTCGACGATCCCGCCGGGAATAAGCTCGCCTCGCGCCTCAACTCGAACTTCGCGATCGACACGCACTGGGGTGGACGCGCATCGGTTGGTTTGTCGCTCTACAGCCAGAACCCGGAGTGGGGCTTTTTCGGCCAGGCGCTGCTCATTCGCGAGGGCGACTTCGGCCAGCGCTTCATGCCGGCGTTCTCCATTGGCGCGCGCAACATCGGAAAGTTCAAGCACGAAGATCGCTTCCTCATCGGCCACGACGTGCGATACGACAGCGCCGGGCAGTCCGACGAGATCGTCGTGTCGCGTTATGATAACTTCAAGACCTCGCCGACCCTGTACGCCGTGGCGACCAAGGAAGTGCCGCTGTCCGGCTATTCGCGGAACGGCCAGATGTCGATGTCGTTCAGCCTCGGGTACGGGAATGGTCTCTTCCGTGACGACGGTGGCCTCGGCGACCAGTACAACAACCGTGGCACGATCGCCAAGGGGCTGTTTCTGGGCAGTCGACTCGTTATGCACCCATGGGCCAATGGCAGCGTGACGGTGCTCGCCGAAAATGATGGGTGGGATTGGAACGCCGGTGCCGTCGCGGAGTGGCGAGGCGTGACGATCGGCTTCTACGGTACGGAGCTCGAGGAAGGCGGCCGGCGGAACGAGGCCGAAGGGTTCAACGTGTACAACTACGCGAAGTTCAACTTCTCGATCGGGTACTTCGGGAACGTGCGGGACATCGCGCACGGAATGGTGCTTCGCTCGCAGGTCGCCGACCTGACGCGCGAAAGCCAGCAGCTGCGCTACGAGATTGCCTCGCGGGAACGGCGCATCGAGCAGCTCCAAAAGGATCTCGCCGAGGCGCAAAGCACCGAGTTGGCTCGGATGGAGCAGCGGCGCCAGCAGCTCGAGCAGGAATTACAGGCCGAGCGCGACGCCGTCAAACGGGCAAACGATCGGTTGAAGGAGATCGAGCAGGGTCGGCCGCCCGCCAAGAAGCCGGAGGGTCGCTGACGATGCGGCTTCGGGTGGTGCTTGCGGGGCTGGCGTTAGGCATCGCGCCGTTGACCGGCGCGGCGGCCCAGCAGGACTTCCCACAGACGCTCTATTGGGGCTCCGGGCTCATCGACATCCCGGTCGCGTGGGCATCGCCGCTCAGCGGCGATTTCGCGCTCAACTATTCGGCAAAGCGCTTCCGCGCCGTGCCGGGCACGACGAACGTCACCTACAGCGACCGGATGAACTCGCAGTTCACCCTGTCGGGCTCGGCCCTCGGGCGTCTCGAGGGTGGTGTCGCCTTCTACTCCAGCAATCCGGAATACGGGTTCTTTCTCCGTGGCGTGTTAGTCACAGAGGAGGATCTGAACCTGCGAGGCGGTGCCCTGAAGTGGTTTCCGGCCCTCGCTGTCGGCGTGCGCAATCTCGGGAAGTACAGCCACGTCGACCGCTTCGGGCTGGGTTACGAGATCCTTCCGCCGAACGGAGCAAACCCGGACTCGCGACATCAGGCCGATTCGCTTCACCTCGGTTTCGATACCGCGCCAACGCTCTACGTCGTCGCCACGAAGAGTATGGTCTTCAACCAATTCCACGGCATGGGCCTCAGTCTCACGCTAGGGGGAGGGAACGGGTTGTTCAGCGACGATGGCGGGTTAGGCGCCTCGTATGCGAAGAACGCGACCGGCGGATTCTTCTACGGTGCGATGGCGAACTTTCCCGTGACGCCGGATTTCCGCGTCAACGTCATGGCCGAGAACAACGCGTGGGACTTCAACCTTGGCGCGTCTGCCGAGTATCGCGGGCTGCGCGCGGGGTTCTACGTCACGGAGTTGGGCGCCGGGTCGAGCGAGCCGTCATCGGCGGCCCTCACTCCCGAGCGCTATTACAATTACCGCAAGATCGCCTTCACGCTCGGCTGGCAGAGCAATGTGTTGGGCCTGGTGCATGGCGATTTCCTGCAAAAACGCGCGGAGCGACTCACGCACGAGCGCGATCAGCTGCTGGCCGACATCAGCGAGCGTCAGCAGCGTGTCGCCTCGCTGCAGTCGGAACTCGATCGGTACGAAGCACAGAACCTGCTCGAGCTCGAGCAGCGCCGCGCAGCGGTGGAAACGCAGTTGCGACAAGAGAAGGAAACGCTGCGACGGCTCGAGGATCGGCTCAAGCGACTGGAACAACAGCGCGGCGTACCGCCGCCGGCAAAACCGTAGGCCGATGCCGATACACCGCTTCCCCCACGGCGGAACGGGTTTCATGACCAGACGCGTACTGGCTACCGCGGCTGCGGTAACCCTCGCACTTTCGATCTCGCTCCCGCGTACAGGGCTCGCGCAGTCAGATCCCAAGTACAAGGCCAAGCGCGACCAGCTCTCGAAGGAGCTCGACCAAACCGAGAAGGCGCTCGCCGATGTGAAAGGGCAGCGCGCACAGGCGGAGGCACGCCTCGAGAGTCTCATCGCCCAGACGATGCAGGAGCGCGCGCAGGCGCTGCTCCTGACCAACGAGCAGACAGCGCTGCAACAGCTCGATGCGCTGTTGGCCACGTCGCAGACGAACCTCACCAACCAGCGCGACCGATTCGCTGGCCTCAGCAGCGCGGTCGGCGGACGGTCGGGCGCAATTCTCGTCGTGCTGCTCCGTGCGGACTCGTCGCAGGCGCAAACGGTGCAGTCCGCCGTCGTGTCGATCGACAACGTGTCGGGCGATCCGCGCACGTACTCGCCACTGGCGAGCGGTGCGCTCGCGCGTGGGGCGGTGGACGAGGTGTATCGCTCGCCTGTCATCCCGAGCGATCATGCGATCGCAATCCAGGTGACCGTGGATGGCCGAACCCTGACGGGAGCAGCGAATGTGCCGGCCGCGCAGCAAGCGGTCACGTACGTGCAGTTCGTCGTGAGGAATGGGCAGGTGACCTCCACATCGTGGGCAGGTCGCGGCAGCGGGCAGTTCTGATGCGAAGCATGCTGCGAATCCTCATCGGGCTCCTTCCCGTTGCGGCGCTCGCCGCGGTGTCGGTGCCGCGCGGTGCGCCCGCGCAATCGACGAAGCCGACGTCGGGTGAGCTGACGCGAACCGTCGACGCCGAGGTGCGCGTCGCGATGTTCGAGCTCGCGATGGATCGACCGTATCCGGCGCTGAGCCGCCTCGAGCGCGTCTCGTCCACAGTCCGGCAGGACTCGACCGGCCTCGGTGAGCCGGAGCGCGCCGCGCTGCATTTCCTGCTGTCGCAGACCTACTATCGCCTGGGCATGATGTCGGCGTTCCGGCGCGAGGCCGACGGACTGGCCGGCGCCTCGACTCGTTATGCATCGGTGCTTCGACCTCAGCTACTGGTCGAGGCGTATCGCAGCGGAGACTATGCGCGAGTGGCAACGTTGTCGCGAACTCAGTCCTCGAACGACGCCACCGGGCTGAGCGCCCTGGTCGCCGGGCTGGCGGCGTATCGTTCCGGTGACCTCGCGGGCGCGCGGACGGCGTTCGCACGGGCCAGCGCGTCGAACGGGTCGTTTGCGCCGTACGCGAAGTACATGGAAGTGCTGACGCAGATCCGGTCCGACACCGCGCACGCGGCGAACGCAATCGCGTCTCTCGAGGGGGTCGCGACGGGAATGACGGGCGCGTTCGCCGATCAGGCGCATCTCACAGCGGCGCAGGTCGCATACGAAGGCCGGCGCTACGAGGATGCGGTCCGCATTGCGGGGACGATCGGCGACAGTAGCCAGCTGGCCGCGCCAGCGCTGCTCACCCGCGCGT